>Ga0213876_10001779_pt1 | contig 13054 bp, 13 predicted proteins | sample BarmaccomBMRX_R9_FD_160113 | JGI IMG/M metagenome (GOLD analysis project Ga0213876, IMG submission 160113) | Root-associated microbial communities from Barbacenia macrantha in rupestrian grasslands, the National Park of Serra do Cipo, Brazil - RX_R9 | ecosystem: Host-associated > Plants > Roots...
TGCTGATGAACAGCACCTTGATCGGCCCGGTGCCGCCGGGCGTGCCACCACGGCCGCCACCGCCGCGTCCACCGCGACCTGCCGCGGCCGCACCTCCCGCAGGCGCGCCGGCGGGAGCCGGTGCCTGTTGCTGCGCCTGAGCCAGGATAGGAACTGTCGCGGCAGCGCCCGCGATGGCGCCGAAGACGCCGCGGCGCGACAGGTTTTGCCTATTGTCATCGGAATTGTTCATTGAGGTCCTCCCTGAAGTTGTGATTTGTTGCGGTAATGGTGGCGACCAATCGGCGCAAAAGCAATCGCCGCGACCCTAGGACACACTTCGTGACAAAGAAAAAGCCCCGCCGCGCGGTCTAGCGCTGCGGGGGTTTTCGCATCACGAAAGATTACTCCGCCGCTTCGTAGCCGCGGGTTTTATCACTGGCTTTGGCTGAGCCCGTCAGCTCATTCAGCCATTCTGTATGGGTGAGTGGGCGCGAGAACATGGGGAAGTTCTTGGCGCAGGCATGGGCCTGTTCCTCGTCGGAGAGGGCGGCGGTGCAGTCAGTCAGTGTGACGACATTGTAACCCTTTTCATAGCCGACCCGCATCGTGCTCTCGACGCAGCAATTGGTGAGGAAGCCGCCCAAGGCGATGTCGGTGATACCACGCGAACGCAACACCCAATCCAGGTTGGTGGACTCGAAACCGCAGAGGCCGCGTTTACCTTCGATCACGACATCGCCGGCTTGGGGCTTGAGGCTGTCAACAATGGCGGCACCCCAGCTTCCCTTAACGAAAGACTTGGAATCCTTGACGCCCTTGAGGATGCCGTAAGGTTCTTCGCGCATCTCGCCGTAACCTTCGGCAAAGGTGATGGGCACGAAGACGATGGTGGCGCCAGCAGCGCGCGCCTTCTTCACGGTCTCGATCGTGTTGGACAGCATGTTGGTCTTTTCCATCACGCCCTTGACCGCACCATGAAGCGTGCCGCCCTCGGTCGTGAAATCGTTTTGGTACTCGATCAGAACAAGGGCAGTCTTCTTGGGATCCATTGGTCGCCTCCGAGAAAAAGTGTTTTGGAACGCAGCACCGGAACCGTCCGGAGGCGTATCGGCGCCGACCATAGCGCCGGACTGTGACGGACTGCGATCAATATTTTGTACTTGATTTGTTCCCACCAGGGTTTATAGTCCTACCGTATGACAACGGTCCTTAACGCAACTATCCGGTCCGAACAGTTGCGCGGCCGCGGTGCCCTTTCCAATGCCTCCGGCCGCTATGAAAAACAAAGCCGCGTGCTGGTGGACGATGGTTGGGACGATGGCTGGCGCAGCGACGATGACACGCCACCGCCGCTGCGCACCGAAGTCATTCATGATGCCACCCGCACCATCATTGCCCGCAACAAGTCGCCCGATATTTCTTTCGATCAATCCATCAATCCATACAGGGGGTGCGAGCATGGCTGCATTTATTGCTTCGCCCGGCCGACCCATGCCTATCTCGGCCTGTCGCCCGGGGCCGATTTTGAGTCGCGCCTCTTTGCTAAACCAAATGCGGCACAGTTGCTGGCGAAAGAATTGAGTTCGCCAGGCTATGTGCCAAGGGTGATTGCCATGGGCACCAATACCGATCCGTATCAGCCGCTGGAGAAGAAACTGCGTATCACGCGGTCCATCCTGGAAATGCTACGGGACTTTCGTCATCCCGTTGCCATCGTCACCAAGTCGCCGTTGATTCTGCGTGACCTGGATATTTTGTCGGAGATGGCGGAAATGGGACTGGCCAAGGCCGCGCTTTCAGTCACCACATTGGATCGTAAGCTGGCGCGGACGATGGAGCCACGTGCCGGAACTCCGGTGCGGCGACTGCAGGCGATTGAGGGTTTGGCCAAGGCAGGCGTTCCAGCCGGCGTTATGTTCGCGCCTGCCATTCCGGCACTGAACGATCACGAAATGGAAGCTGTATTAAAAGCGGCTGTGGCGATGGGCGCGCGCTCTGCCGGTTATGTTTTGCTGCGCTTGCCGCTGGAGATCAAGGATCTGTTTCGGGAATGGCTGGAAGGGAATGTACCGGATCGCGCCGGGCACGTGATGACGCTGGTGCGCCAAATGCGGGGCGGCAAAGACTATGATTCAGCGTGGAACACACGGATGCGCGGCACCGGCCCTTACGCCGAACTGATGGCCCGCCGCTTTCACATGGCGGTGAAGCGGCTGGGACTAAACCAGACCCAACCGCCCCTCGTCGTGACCAAATTCCGCCAGCCACTCGCAAGAAATGGCCAATTGAGCTTGTTTTGACGGCGTGAATTAACTGCCCGTACCCGATGTTGCGGTCGTGCTGTTGTCGAAACCGCCGGCAGCCGCGACAATTGCTATGGAAACCGCTGCGATAAGGGCGACCAGCGGCAAACCTGTCAGGCCCAGCAAAGTAGCTTGTTTTGTTCCTGCGGGTTTACCCGAAGGCAATGGCGCAATGTCAGCAACGGCGGATGAAACAAGCAATACGGCGGCGGTGACACCGGTCATAATGGACTTTGCTTTCATAGAATCCTCTTGAAATAAGCGGATACTACCTTCGCTGCATTTTGTGCGGCGCACAAGTCATTTGTTGCAATGCAAAATCACCACAAAGTGAAAACAAAAAAGCAGGCAGAAGCTTCTGCCTGCTTTTCTTAAAGAGTTTCGGGATGAGTTAGCCGCCGGCGTTGTTTCCTTGGAAGCCCACCGTATTGGGGGTCGCCTTATCGTCGTTGAACGTACCTGACGCTGCCAACGCGATGAACAGACCCACAGCCACCGCAATAAAGATAGGCGCAAGCGGACCCAGCAACGCAGCTTCCTTGGTGCCGGCAGCCTTGCCGGCCGGCAGCGGAGCCTTGGTGGGAGCAATGTCAGCCGCGAAAGCGGACGAGGCAAAAAGCGCGGCGGCCGTGACAGCGCCAACAAAGGACTTCGACTTCATGGTGTCTCCCCAATTGTTTATGGCCAATAAGTTAGCGACCTTTGCCGGGCGCCGCAAGGTGCACAACCGCAACAGGTCACTCCCAATATCGCCAGGACAATCGTCCACAGACAGCGTTTGGCCAATGGATTGGACGAGGGTCCCGTCTGCTTTAGATAGCATAAATGCCCCACTTTCGTCACGAAAAACGTCTTATGGCCGGACTCACAGGTCCCGTTTGTGGCGTGGATGAGGCTGGCCGCGGTCCTTTAGCCGGTCCCGTGGTAGCCGCAGCCGTTATTTTGAAGCCTGGCAAAATTCCCAAGGGATTGAATGATTCCAAGCAATTAACACCGGAAGAACGCGAATCACTGTATCCCAAAATCATGGAAGCGGCGGTTGCCGTAAGCGTTGGCGAAGCCAGTGTCGGCGAAATCGATCTGGTTAATATCCGTCAGGCAACACATCTCGCCATGGCACGTGCGGTCCGTGGCTTATCGGCAACAGCCGCCTTGGCCCTGGTGGATGGCAACGACCCACCCGCCTTGCCATGCCCTTGCGAGACCCTGATCGGTGGCGATGGCATCTCGGTTTCGATCGCAGCGGCCTCGATTGTCGCCAAGGTGATTCGTGATCGCCTGATGGTTGCTTTGCATCGCGAGCACCCGGGATATAGCTGGGCCAGCAACAAGGGTTATGGCACGCCGGAGCACTATTCCGGCCTACGCTTGCATGGTGTGACAGTGCATCACCGACGCAGCTTCGCTCCCATCTACAACATCTTGTATGGGGACAAGGCTGTGGACTCAACCCTGAGTCAATTTCTAAGCAATTGATTCCACAAGACTCTTGACCGCCGATTCGTTGCGAATCACTGTGAATCCCGCTGTGGATATCGCGGATTGGCAAATGACGAGCGTCAAACTGGATCAGGTTTTGGTGGGTGATTGCGCTGAGACCATGCGCAGATTGCCGGCGGGGTGCGCCGACCTGATTTTCGCCGACCCCCCATACAATATGCAGCTCAAGGGTGAACTGCATCGTCCTGATCAGTCCAAGGTGGATGCGGTTGACGATCATTGGGACCAGTTCGACAGCTTCATCGCTTACGACGCATTCACCCGCGACTGGCTCGCCGCCGCCCGCCATGTCCTGAAAGACAGCGGCAGCCTTTGGGTGATCGGTTCCTACCACAACATCTTTCGCGTCGGCGCCATCCTTCAGGACCTCGGTTTTTGGATTCTCAATGACGTGGTCTGGCGCAAAACCAATCCCATGCCGAACTTCAAGGGCCGCCGCTTCACCAACGCCCATGAGACTCTGATCTGGGCCACCAAGAATCCAGATCAGAAATACACTTTCAACTATGAGGCCATGAAGGCGTTGAACGACGATCTGCAGATGCGGTCGGACTGGACACTGCCGATCTGCTCCGGCAGCGAGCGTCTCAAGGATCGCGACGGACGAAAGGCCCATTCCACCCAGAAGCCGGAAGCCCTGCTCCATCGCGTGCTGCTATCGTCCACCAAAGAAGGCGATGTTGTGCTCGATCCTTTCTTCGGCTCCGGCACCACTGGCGCCGTCGCCAGGCGACTGGGGCGGCATTTCATCGGCATCGAACGCGAAGAGCGATATGCAGCCGTCGCCCGCGCGCGCATCGCCGATATTCGGGCCGCGGATGCCGACGCCCTTAAGGTTACCGGTTCCAAGCGCTCCGAACCGCGCATTCCTTTTGGCTGGGTAGTAGAGCGCGGATTGCTGCCACCAGGCACGGTCTTGCATGGCCAGGGCCGCAAGGCGCCCAAGGCCAAGGTGCGCGCCGACGGTACGCTGGTGGTGGCTGACGCCACCGGCTCAATTCACCGCATCGGCGCCCATGTTCAGGGGCTGGATGCCTGCAATGGCTGGACTTTCTGGCAGTTTGAATTGCCGGATGGCGACCTTGCTCCCATTGATGTGCTGCGTCAGCGCCTGCGGGCAGAGCTTGTTTAATGTGCAAACAACGGGCCGCCTTCATCAAGTCCATGCTCGATTATCTTGCGCATGACCGTCGGAATCGCGGCTTCGCTCATTTTTTCGCGGAGCATCCAAGTGCCTTTTGCCTTTGGGCGTTTTGAAACTTTCGCGGCATAGACTTCGATTTCCAGTTCGAAATGAGTAAAGCCGTGGCGGACGAGTCCTGGCCGTTTTTTCCATTCCGCTGCGAAAGGAACTTGTTTCAGCGCTGCCGTTTTTGAGGGAAAATCTTTCGTCCACGGGCCCTGAGGCGGCTCTAGCATTGACGCCAGCAAGCCCGTGTCCGGCCGCTTTACCAGAAGCACAGCCCCTGTGCGGTCGGTAACCACGAACGCTGCGCCGCGTTTCAACGGCCGGGCGAGCTTCGGCGCCTTCAGGGGCAATTGTTCCTGAATGCTACGCCTGTGGGCGACACATTCCTCCGCAAGCGGACAATTCGCGCAGGCCGGACGCTTCGGTGTGCAGATGGCGCTGCCAAGATCCATCAACGCCTGGGCAAAGTCCCCTGCCCGTGCCGGCACCAAAGCCATAGCCAGTCGGTGCAATTCAGCCTTTGCCTTCGGCAAGGGTGCCTGAACTGCGTAGAGACGCGCAATCACCCGCTCGGCATTGGCATCCATCGCCGCCTGGCGCTCGTCATAGGCAATGGCAGCGATGGCGCCGGCGGTGTAACCGCCGATACCGGGCAGGTCGCGCAACGCCGCTGCGGTGATGGGAAACTTGCCGCTCATTTGGTGCGCCACGACTTTTGCAGCAGCATGCAGATTGCGGGCGCGGGCATAGTAACCCAGCCCCGCCCAGGCCGCGAGGACGTCATCCTGCGACGCATCTGCCAGTGCCCGCACCGTAGGCCATCGCTGCAGGAATTTGCGGTAATAGCCCGCCACCGCCCGCACTGTGGTTTGTTGCAGCATGATCTCGCTCAGCCACACGCGATAGGGATCAGCCTTTTTGCCCTTCGGTGCGCGCCAGGGCAGCACGCGGCGGTGCACGTCATACCAAGCCAGGAGTTTGGCTGTGAGATAGGACTTCTGTGATGGCGTTCGAGGCGGCATACTACCGACCATGACAACGCCGCCGGAAGAAACGCAACCGCCCCGTCGCGGCCGTGCTGCCCCTGTCGGCAGCGATGCCGGGACTACTGCCGCGAAGACTTTTGCTCGCATGGGTTTCACCGATCCGGCATTGGTGTTGCATTGGCATGAAATCGCCGGCCCGGAAGTAGCGCGCCTCTGTCAGCCGCTGCGCTTCAGCGAAGGGCCGCAAGGCGGCGTTCTCACCCTCAAAGCGCTGCCGGGGGCAGCCCTCTTTCTGGGGCATGAAACCCGGGCGCTAACCGCCCGTATCAATCGTTATTTGGGCCGGCCCGCAGTGGCGCGGCTGAAATTAATCCAGGGCAGCTTCATCCCACACCGTCCTCCTCCTGCGCTGCGCCGTCCGGCGGTCGGGACGGGCTGTGGCGATCCGGCTAATAGCTGGCGCGGCCCGGACAGTCTGAAAGCGGCACTGCTGGCTCTGGCGCGCTGGCGCGAAAGCGGCAAGAATTGAACAAAATCGGAGCCAAAATGACAAAGCGGCAATTGCTTATCCTGGGCGCGCTTTTGCTGCTGGTGCTTCTCGGGGGCGGCGCATGGCTTTATTTTCAAAACGACACCCCCAGCACCGAGCCAGCCGTCGCCACAGCCGAGGTCATTCCGGCGGACGAGTGGTTCACCCTGGGCAACCGCAATGCCAGGGTGACGCTGATCGAATATGCGGCCCCAAGCTGCCCACACTGTGCCCATTTCGATGTCACGACTTTCCCTATCCTGAAGCGGAAATATATTGACACCGGCAAAATCTTTTATGTCTTCCGCGTTTATTTGATCGATCCGCTCGCTGACAGCAAGGCGGAGAAAGTCGCGCGCTGCCTGCCGCCAGAGCATTATTTCGATTTCATCGACATGCTTTATCGCCGCCAGGACGAATGGGGACCGGAGCAGATGGGCGAAGCAGGCGCGGCCGTCGAGCCCAAGACCGATATGGGCCTTTTGAAGATGGCGCGCTTCGCCGGAATGGATGCCGACAAAGCCCAAGCCTGCATGACCAGCACGGCGTTGGACGGACAGATCAATCGGATCAATGCCGATGCGGAGACCCGCTATAATGTGCATTCAACGCCAACCCTGATAGCCAATGGCCAAACGCTGGCGCGCATTCCTCAAAACGAGGAGGACCTCGCCGCCGCCCTTGACCCCCTGCTACAAGGAAAATGAGATGAAACTGTTTCTGCTTGGCGCCGCCCTGGCCATCACCTTTACCGGTGCAGCGCTGGCCAAAATGAATTTCGAGATCAAGCCGGATGACCGCACACTGGGCAATCCGAATGCGAATGTAACGCTGATCGAATATGCCGCTTTCACCTGCCCGCACTGCGCCGCCTTCAATGAGCAGGTTTTCCCGCAGCTAAAGAAAAACTACATTGATAACGGCAAGGTCTTTTACGTCTTCCGCCTGTTCGCGCGCGGGCCACAGGACGGCCTGGCCGAAAAATTGGCGCGCTGTGCCCCGCGCGAGAAATACTTCACCATGACCGACGTGATCTTTCGCAGTCAGCCGAAATGGGACTACGAGTTCGGTATTCAGGATGGCCGGGCGCAATTGGTAAAATTGGGCCAGGAAATGGGGCTGAAGGCGGACCAGATCAACGCCTGCATGGATTCGTCTGCGGACAATGGTCGAATCAACGCCAACGGACAGGAAGCGGTGAACCGCTACGGCCTGACGGGAACCCCTACTTTTGTGATCAACGGCAAGGCACTGGAATCCGGCGCCTTGCCTTACGACGAACTGGCTAAAAAGCTGGACCAAGCCGCCCGCTAGGTCCGGGTTGAACCGGAAGGCCGGAGTCTGTCACAAACGGGGCGCAACCGGCCGCCGGAGTTCCCATGACCAAGAAGCAGCTTTTGATCCTTCTTGCCGCCTTCGTGCTGATCGCCGGTGGCTTGGGCGCCTGGCTGATCTTCGGCAGCGATTCGTCCACAGACACTGCCTCGGGAGCCGGCACAAATGCGGGCTACACCCTGCTACCCACCGACCGGGCTTTGGGCGATCCCAAAGCCAAGCTGGTATTTATCGAATACGGGGCCGCAAGCTGCCCGGTCTGCGCCGCCTGGAATGAGCAGAATTTCCCCGCGCTTAAGGCCAATTATATTGATACCAAGAAGGTCTATTACGTCTTCCGGCAGTTCCCCATCCGCCCCGACGACGGCGCGGCGGAGAAAATAGCCCGCTGCTTGCCTGAGGATAAATACTTTCAATTCATTGACCTGCTTTGGCGGAATCAATCTCTATGGGACGTTGAATTCGGGGTGACGGACGTTCATGGCGGGCTGGTGCGGCTGGGGCGCATGGCCGGCCTGAGTGCCGATCAGGTGGATAAATGCTTAGACAACAAGGCGGAAGACGACCGCATCAACAAGCAGACGGCGGATGCCGAATCCCGCTACGGTATCTCCGGTACGCCCACCTTCATTCTCGACGGCACCAATATCGGGTCGGGCAACATTCCGATGTCGCAAATGACCACCACCATAGACGCCGCACTCGCAGCCAAGGCCAAGATGTGAGTCGGTGTATCACCAGCGTTGAGGCGGCGCACTAAGTTGAAATTCACCCGTTTACGCCTTTCCAGTTTTAAATCCTTCGTCGAGCCGACGGAGCTTTTCATCGAGCCTGGCCTCACCGCCGTGATCGGGCCGAATGGCTGCGGCAAATCCAACCTGTTTGACGCCATGCGCTGGGTGATGGGCGAGACCCGTCCTACTTCGGTGCGCGGCAGTGAGATGGATGATGTGATATTTTCCGGCAGCGCCGGCCGTCCGGCCCGCAATGTCGCGGAAGTCACCATCTTCATTGACAATCGCGATCGCACCGCCAGCGCGCCCTATAATGACTATGACACAATCGAAGTTTCCCGTCGTATCGAACGGGAAGCCGGCAGCGTCTATCGCATCAATGGCCGTGACGTGCGCCAACGCGATGTGCAGATTTTCTTTGCCGATGCCTCCTCCGGCGCTGGCTCGACCGCCTTCGTCCGCCAGGGCCAGATCGGTCTTTTGATTTCGCAAAAGCCTCTGGCCCGGCGCGCCATTCTGGAAGAAGCCGCCGGCATCGGCGGGCTGCATCAGCGCCGCCACGAAGCCGAATTGCGGTTGAAGGCGGCGGAGACCAATCTTTCCCGCCTTAATGATGTTATCAGCGAAGTTGAAGGCCAACTTGCCAGCCTTAAGCGCCAGGCTCGCCAGGCCTCGCGGTATCGCAATCTTTCCGGACATATCCGCAAAGCCGAAGCATTGGCCCATTATCTGCGCTGGACGGCGGCCGAGGCTCGCGCCGCTGCAGCGGCCGAGGAACTGGCAATTGCTGCCGCTACTGTCGCCAATGCCACCGAAATCGCCGCGCGTGCTTCAGCAACGCAAAGCGATGCTGCCGCTGTTCTGCCACCGCTGAGACAGACCGAGGCGGAACGCGCCGCTGCCCATCATCGTCTGGTGGCCCAACGGGAACAGCTTGAGGCAGAGGAAGCCCGGGCCCGTGAGGCGGCACAACGCCTGCGCCAGTTGCTTTCGCAGGGCGAAAGCGACATTGCCCGCGAAACCGCGCTGGATAAGGATGCGGAAGCCGCACTGAACACGCTGGCCGCAGAAGAAATCGAACTCAATCAGGCAGCCGCCGATGCCGGCGCTCATACCCAGGCTGCTGCCAGGCGCGAAACCGAATTGCGCGCTGTGCTGGCCGAGGCGGAAACAGCACTGGAGCGCATAACCGCCGAACTGGCGGACTGGAACGCCCGCAGAGCCAGTTACACGCGCGGCCGGGATGTGGCCGCTGCGTTGTCGGAAACTGCCGCGGGCCAATTGGCTGACGCCCAGACCAGGCTCGACCGCGCCCTCGAAGCCGCCCAGGACGCCCCGGATGTTCATGCCGCCGAAGCGGTGACAGAGAGTGCCCGTAGCTGTCGCGAGGCCGTGCGCGCGCGCGCCGATACTGCCCGCCACGCCCGCGCTGAAGCTGAATTGGCCGAAACTGCTGCCCGCTCGCCCCTCGACGCTGCCGAGCGCGAAGTGCAGCGCCTGGCCGCAGAGGCGAAGGCTTTGGGCGATCTGTTGCATCCGGAAGGTGAAGGTTTGTTTCCGCCTTTGATTGATGCTGTGACGGTACAAGCCGGTTATGAAGCGGCGCTGGCCGCTGCGCTTGGTGATGATTTGCGCGCGCCACTGGACGATTCGTCGCCGCATCACTGGCGCGATCTTGGCGCATTCCTCACCGCCGCGCCGCTTCCGGCCGGCAGCAAGCCTTTGAGCGATTTCGTGCGTGCGCCCGGCGCGCTGGGCCGCCGCCTGATGATGACCGGCTTGGTTTTTCCCGATCAGGGCGCGGTGTTGCAGAAGGAGCTCAAGCCCGGTCAACGGCTGGTGTCGGCGCGCGGCGACCTCTGGCGTTGGGACGGCTTTGTCGCTTCCGCCGAAGCGCCCTCGCCCGCTGCCATCCGCTTGGCGCAGCGCAACCGCCTTGCCGGTCTGGAGACAGAAACCGAAAAGGCCCGCAATGTTCGTGCCGAGATGCATGCGGCCTATGCCGCTGCTCGTGACGCCGCCGCAGCAGCGCGCGAGACGTTGCGCCAGGCGGAGAATGATGAACGGGGCGCCGAGGAAACGCTTATCGCGGCCCAGGATGAAGCAACCCGTGCCGCCCGCGCCGCGGCCGAGCGTGCCAGTCAACTGGCCTCTCTGGAAGCGGAAATCCGCCGGCTTAGCGAATCGGTTGAAACCGCGGAGGAAAATCGGGCGGAGGCTGAAAAGGGTCTTGTCGAACTTGGCGACGACAGCAATCTGGCCGCAAACGCCGTCCAGAGACGTGAACAGGTGGCGGACGCGCGCACCCAATCCGCCGAAGCGCGCGCCGCTCTGGAAGCTCTGCGTCGTGAAGACGAAGGGCGTGATCGCCGTCTTGCCGCCATCGCCCAGGATAAAGGCCGTTGGGACGCCCGCCGTACCGCCGCCGCCAGCCAATTGGCTGAACTCTCCCGGCGGCAGGAAGAGTTGGGCCGGCAATTAGAAGCTGCCGAGCGTGTTCCTGCCGAAATCGGCGAAAAGCGCGGTGCCTTGCTGTCGGCGATCAGCGAAGCGGAAGCGGCGCGCAACACCGCTGCCGATACGCGCCAGCAAGCCGAGACTGTGCTGGCTCAGGCTGACAAGGCGGCCAAGGCGGCCGATGGCGCATTGGCGACCGCGCGCGAAGAACGAGCCCGCGCCCAGGCGGTGCAGGAGGGTGCCATCGCGCGCATCGAGGAACTCAAAACCCGTATTCGCGACGAGATCGAAGCCGCGCCGGAAGAACTGCGCGAGCGTGCCGAAATCGAGGATGGCCAGGAACTGCCGCCGCTGGAACAGGCGGAAAAGCGCGTGGAGCGGCTGAAACAGGAGCGTGAGCAACTGGGCGGCGTCAACCTTCGCGCCGAGGAGGAAGCCGCCGAACAGGAAACGCGCCTTACCACCCTGGCTGCGGACCGCGACGACCTCACCGGCGCCATCGAGCGCCTGCGCCGGGGCATTTCCAGCCTTAACAAGGAAGGCCGTGAGCGCCTGCTGGAGTCATTCGAGAAGGTGAACCAGAACTTCCAGACGCTCTTCACCAAGCTGTTCGAGGGCGGCGAGGCACGTCTCACCTTCACTGAATCCGAGGACCCCCTGGAAGCGGGGCTGGAGATCTTTGCCCGTCCGCCCGGCAAACGGCTGCAGTCACTGGCGCTGCTGTCGGGCGGTGAACAGGCCCTGACTGCGATGGCGCTAATCTTCGCTGTCTTCTTGGTCAATCCGGCGCCGGTTTGCGTTTTGGACGAAGTGGACGCGCCGCTGGATGACGCCAATGTCGAGCGCTTCTGCAAGATGCTTTCGCAGATGGTCGAAAGTTCCGGCACCCGCTTCCTGGTCATCACCCACCATGCCCTGACCATGAGCCGGATGGACCGGTTGTTCGGCGTCACCATGGCGGAGCGCGGAGTTTCCCAGCTGGTCTCGGTCAGTCTCGCCGATGCCGAGAAAATCGCGGCTGAGTAAGGATTCGCAGCGATCCTGAAAAAGCTGATACGGCCATTTCGCCGCGGCCGTATTTTTTCTTTCCCATTCAAATGTTTGCAGCCATTCTGTCTTTCTTGACACCCCCCAATGCCGCACCTATGGTCCGCCCGCCTTCGAGCCGCGAAGGCCGATTTTGCAGCATTTTTTCGGTATTCGAGGCGGGTTTCATGGCTTCCGATCCGGACCGGTTGCGCGATCTGGGGTCACGGCTCGACCAGCTTCAGGCGAGGCAGGCGCCCAAACGGCCGCCGCCAAGCCAGACAGGGATTGCGGGACGCTTCGCCACCGAGCTGGTCGCGGCGCTGCTCGTGGGAGGCGGCCTGGGTTGGGGAATTGACTGGCTCTGCGGCCGGATCGGCTTCCATACCGCCCCGGTCTTCATGATTGTGTGTGTCATGCTCGGTGCCGCCGCGGGAATTCTCAACGTGGTGCGCGCGGCGCGCGAGATCAACGCCCAGATAGATGCCGGGCGAACAGACAAGGAGTAGAACGCCGCATGAACCCGATGGAGCAGTTTATCGTCAAACCGCTCATCGCGGCTCCGCTCTTTCAGATCGGCGGCCACCCCATCTATTTCACCAACCAGGCGCTGCTGATGATCATCGTGACGCTGGTCTCCGCGGTATTTCTTACCTTTGCGGTCAAACCGGGCGCGCTGGTGCCAAGCCGCATCCAGTCCATGGCCGAACTGTCCTATGAATTCGTCGGCAACATGATCCATTCGGCAACGGGTGAGGACGGGCTGAAATTTTTCCCCTTCGTCTTCACACTGTTCATCTTCGTGCTGTGCAGCAATTTCTTCGGCATGGTGCCGGGCAGCTTTACCGTCACCAGTCAGATCGCGGTAACGCTGGCGCTGGCCTGCACAGTGATCTTCACTGTCATCGTGGTCGGTTTTGCCAAGCACGGCATCGGCTTTCTCAAGCTGTTCGTGCCACACGCGCCCCTGCCGCTGCTATTCCTGCTGGTGCCGATCGAGGTGATCTCGTTTC
>Ga0213876_10001780_pt1 | contig 13048 bp, 13 predicted proteins | sample BarmaccomBMRX_R9_FD_160113 | JGI IMG/M metagenome (GOLD analysis project Ga0213876, IMG submission 160113) | Root-associated microbial communities from Barbacenia macrantha in rupestrian grasslands, the National Park of Serra do Cipo, Brazil - RX_R9 | ecosystem: Host-associated > Plants > Roots...
CTCCATTGCCGTCGAAATGGTATTAGGGGTTAAAGCGCATTGACTCACGAGTTTTGCTGCCCGTGCGGGGTCGTTGCCTCATGAAAGTGTTACGGCGTCCGGCTTCTCCGCTAAAGCCACACGGTAGAATTCGTACCCTTCCGCCTGCCCGGGCTGCGGCCAATATAGCGAGCGATAATCGGCCGCGCCCAAATCCGCGATCAAGCGCAAGCCCCTTTGCGCCAGGTAAGGCGGCACTTCTTGCGGTCGGAAACCGAAGGTCCACTTCTCGCCGATTTTTCGCAGCCGCTCGAGCAGCGGCGCCAGGCCGGGCGCCTGAAACGAACCGTCAAGCGCATCTGCGTGTACATAGGTGAAGATCACGCGCGAGCCCGGCGCGCTTCGGCCAACGAAATCGAACCCGGCATCGACCGCGGTAGCATCAAGGTAGTTCGTGACCCCTTCCCAGATAAACAGCGTTTTCGCGGACGGCGAGTAACCGGCACCGATCAGGCGATTTTCCGGCCGTTCGTTCAGAAAATCGATCGGTATGCGCCGGAGATGGCTGGCCTGCACGCCGTCGAGAAGGCGTGACTTCAGATCGAGCATCTCGGGACGGTCGAGTTCGAACGTAAGTCCGGTCTTAAGTTCGGCGATACGCAACGCGCGGCAGTCGAAGCCCGCGCCCATGATGACGAGCTGTGCGGCGCCGGCTTGCACCGCCTCGCGCGTCCAGTCGTCAATCAGGCGCGTACGCGCCGCGCCAGAGGTGCGCGCCCCGGCCGCCCGTCGGTCGAACATGCGCTCCACGATGCGCCGCCACACGGGAAGCCGCGCGGGCATCATCAGCGCGCGCTGCCATTCCGGTAAGAACCGCTGCGCAAACGCATCGGCAAACAACTGCTGCCGTGCCGGTTTCGCCGTTTCCAGCGCCCGTATGAGCGCCATGTTCGCTGCCGTCTGACTGATGTTTCCAGGTGGTCGCTCGGGCATGGCAAGTCCGCCAGCAAAACGGGGAGCCCTTAGTTTACGATGGGCAGACCAAGGCGCTAGGGCCTGTTCACAGTTAGGTTAGCTCAGGGCAATGCCCGCCAGGCACAACACGACCAAGCCCCCGAACGTGGCATCCAGCTTGTCGTAGCGCGTGGCCACGGCCCGGAACTGCTTGAGCCGACCCACCAAACGCTCGACGCGGTTGCGCTGACGGTAGGGCTCCTGGTCATAGGGGTACGCCACGCGCCGGTGTGCCCGCGGCGGGATCACCGCCTCCTTGGGTGTGGGGGCCGCCGCCAACGCGGCGCGCAGCGCGTCGTTGGCTTGGCCGGCACTCAAGCTCATGGCCAACGCCGTGCGTTCATCGAGGGCCACCAGGTGGATCTTGGTCGAAAGGCCCCCGCGCGAGCGGACCAGGGCGGGTTGCGGGGCGCCGCTGCTTTTTTTTTCGCCCCCGCTGCATGCTGGTGGGCGCGCACCACCGTGGAGTCCAGCAACGCCAGGGCCGGATCAAAGTCGCCGGCCTTTTGGCGCGCCGCCAAGATGGCCTGGGCGGCGCGCTCGGGCACGCCGGCCTCCACAAGAGCGGCGCCAACGCATGTAGATGGTGTGCCACGGGCCGTAGACGGCCGGCAGATCGCGCCAGGGGCAACCCGTGCGGGCGCGGAAGAGCACGGCTTCGCAGGCCTGGCGATTGGGCACGGCTTGGGCAAAGCCTTTTTTGCCGTGGGGCCGGGGGAACACCGCTTCGATCTGGCGCCACTGCTCGTCGCTAAACCAGTAAAGCCGGCCGGGGTCGGCCGGCGCCATGACCCAGTTATCCATGCCGGTAAGATCATAGACGTAAGCCCACACTTCAACTTAATTGTGAACACGCCCTAGCGAGACGAATCTACCCGTATTTCGAAATACTTTCCGAAAGCGTTATCTTTCGGACCATGACGTATGGGAATCTGCTCCGTTTTTCCTTTAGCTGGGCGCTGCCTTCAGCGGCACTGCGCGACCCCGCCAACACACAAACCACTCCGCTCCACTTTGCTCGGATTCCGATCCCAGTGTGGAACTTAGGTTTTGGGCGGCATTTGATCCTCTGCGCGGCTGGCGCCAGCGGCTCAGTTGCGCCTCCACAAAGCTTCGGCTACCTAGCGCTACCCCATAAGTCAAAAACCGCAGCCTACACCGCAAACGTTCACCAAGCGGCAGCTCCCCTTTCTGCTCCTCAACCACCCGCTGGGCCTGCTCAAGGCTGATGACGGCCTGCTCAGGCTTCGAAGCTACCACACCGGTCCGGAACAGCCGTTGCCGGTACTCTGCGCCCACTTCGGCCCAACTGGCCTTTTCCGGTTCGAAACCCAAAGCGCGGCTCAATCCGGCACGCAATGAACCCTGGCCCGAGCTTACCGCCTCTCCGTACCCGCAATAACGGTAGTCCTTCGGGTCGGTGCAGAACCCCGCGCGCACCGGATTAAGGTCAATGTAGAGGGCCACAGCTTGCAAGGCCGTGCCGTCCTGGACCAACAGGCTCTTGAAGCGCTCGGCCCATAGCGGGCCGAAACGCTTCTGCCGACGGTTAAACCATTGGGCAAAGCAACCCTTAAGGTCCTTGAGGAAGCTGGAGAGGTTGAACATCCGCGCCTGTAAGGTTTCGCGCAACTCTTGGGCGGCTAGCTCGCCGCCGGGGGTCTCCCCCTGAAGTACGCGCTGGAGGGCTTGCCGGCGCGCCTTGCCGTAAAGACCTTCAACGCGGTCCAGCAACTCGGGGTCGGACAGCCGGCGGGGCTGGGGAACCTCGCATAGAAGGTGGAAATGGTTTGACATGAGCGCGTAGGTCGCGATGGAGATGCAGCTAAAGGCGGCCAGTCGGTGCATCAGTCGCACAAAGTGCTCGGCTTCCTCCGACCCTGGGCCGACCGTCTGGAAGATCCGCTGCCCATTGGTAACGCGCGATATGCAATGGTAAAAGCTGGGGTTGGCGGTGCCTTTGAGTCGCGGGAGACGCATGGGGACAACAAAAATATATAACAACAATTCATGTTGTTTCAATATCCTTTTTTGGTTACGAGAAACTTATTCGGACCTTCCGAGAAGCGAAGGAAAGGTATCTTGCTAACGCATAGCTTTCCGCCAGCTTAGTTCCGTCTGATCACCGCTGCTCGGCGGCATCTCCTCGATGGTGTTCGTCGCGCCTGGGGGAGGCCTATTCTGGACTCCGGGAAATGGGCCTGTCGTTGAATGGAAGGCGCCTCCTGTTTGTGCCCTGCCTTTAGTAAAAGCTTGCAGACCGATGTTCTTCCTGCCGGTAACGCAATTTCACCCTGTCAGAGCTTTCGGGCCAAGCGATCGCCGAACCGTCGCAGGCCAAGCGATCGCCGCCTCACAGAACGCCCTCCGGACCTGTCCCCAACAGTCCCCAACACCGGGACCTGTCCCCGAAGCCAACGCCGTAGCCGTCACAAAGCGCCCTTAACTTAGCGCCATTGGGACCTGTCCCCGAAGCTTAACGCCGGCCTCCACTAACATCGGGACCCGTCCCTGGCACCGTGACACCAGACCTGTCCCTGACGCATGACGGACCTGTCCCCAACCCCAGTATCCGATTTTCAAACCGGTAGGTTTACCGGAATTTCAGATCGGCGCTGACACGGACCTGTCCCTGAGGCGGTCTTGAGGCAGGTCTGTCGGTTTCTAGAGCGGGCGGACCGTATTCGCCGCAAGGGTTGAAGGGAGGGGTTACGATCAGTCGCCCCGTCCGGGCAACGGCGACGGCGACCCGGAGAGTGCCGGTACCGCAGAGCGGACCAAAAACCGGTGCAATCAGCTTGAGAACGCGTTTGGCTTAGAAAAATGACTGAAGGACGGGCTGAAACCGCCGAAATAGCAGATCAGAAAGCACCCGAAAGAGAACCGCGAGTGCATTGGCGCCAAATGACCAAATCGTAATCCGGGAGGGGTCGCGCAAAAAAAAAGCTTGGCGCCACGAGGCTCTACGATTAAGGAATGTGTTCAAATGAACATGGAACCGTGGCTGCTCAATGTCAGACGTGAACTTACCCGTATAGTCGGCCTGTTGGAAGCAAAAATCGAACGGCATGCCGACCTGTTACTCTGGACGTTTTCACCGATTGTGGCTTTAGGGTTGGCTCTCGACCATTCCCCGCTTTCCGGGCGTTACCTTCAGCCGCTTGCGCAGGTGATTCTCCTGGTCTTGATCGCGCTGCTGCTTCCGTTGCCGTGGTTATTTGTTCCATCACGCCTGGGGGCGTTTACCGGCAGCCGTTCACGCAATCGCCGTAAGGGAGTAAGGGTAAACTGGCGGGCGCTGATCAGTGTGCTCCAGTGCGGGCTGATGTGCGTCTCGAACGGGTTTCTGGCTTTGTTTGTGTTGTGCGTTGTTCACCGTAACCTTCAGGGTGGGTTTGAATGCCTGGTCATGGCGGCGCTGCCAATCGTGGCACTCTGGGAAACGGTTTACCTTGAAGAACGGGTTGTCCGGCCGGTGATGGCCAATGCAGGGCTGGTGGCCTGGATCGCACGTTTGAAGTTTGACGTTGTCGCCACCCTGGGGTCATGCGGACTGGCGTGCGTGCTCTTTTACGCGTTTTTGCGGATGTCGATTCTCCCGGGATGAGCATCCTGCGGTTCTGAGTGCGCCGCGGGCTGGCTTGGAACGAACCGGTAGAACCGGTGCTGCAGGGCCAGGGCGCGCTAAGAAAGTTTTTTGGCGTGCGCTTTGAGTTCATCAAGGCCGACGAATTCCAGGGCAGAAGCGTGCGTCGCTTCCAGGATAACCGGGGGCGCCACGCCGGCTTGAAGTGCATCGGTCCAACGGGTAACGCAAAGGCACCAGCGGTCCCCCGGTTTCAGGCCCGGAAAATCGAATTCCGGGACTGGCGTGATCAGGTCGTTGCCCTGGATCCGGCTGAACTCCAGAAATTCCCGAGTCATTTCCGCACAGACGAAATGCATGCCGCGATCAGTTGCATCTGAGCGGCAGAAGCCATCGCGGAAGTAGCCGGTGCGCGGCCTTAGGCAACAGCACCGTAGATCGGTGCCGAGAACATTTCGGGCGGACCAGCCGCGCGGGACTTCGCCGAAGGAGGACATACGGTAGGGGGTGACGAATAACGGATGACCGGCAAAGCGCTATAGCATTGTTATAACGTTATAAGTTACGCGTTACGCATTACGCATTAAAGCGCGTTGGTGTGCTGCCGGAGGTGCAGGGCGCGAAACTCGACGGGTTGCATGCCGTGGTACCGGCGGAATAACCGCCGGAAATAGTCGGCCGTTTCAAAACCGCACGCCGAAGAAATCTCCTTTACGTTGAGCGCGGTGAGCAGCAAGAGGTTTCGGGCGTGTTGCATGCGACAACGGTGAATGGCTTCGGTGAGGCTGTGGCCGAACGATTCGCGGTAAATGCGTCCAAGGTAGTCCGGGTTGCAGCACAGGCCAGCGGCGATCGTGGAGGTGGTGATCGGTTCACGGAATCGTCTGGTGATCATGACGTGAGCCTGAGAAGCCAGGCTGGCGGTGCTATGGGCACGGTCATTTTGTCTGCAAGACTGTGTCGCCACCTCGAGAAGCATAAGCTTAAGCAGCACGCTGGCGTAATTGGGTTCGAGGCGGCCCCGTTCCTGGTCATCGAGAAACCGGTGAAACAGCTCGACCAGCCGGAGCGATTCCGGCAAACAGGCGCGTTGCGGGACGGTCACCGCCGCCGGGGTCTGGCACCGGGCACGAAGGTGGAAATGAACCCAGTAAAAGGACGTGTCGCGTTGGTACGGGGCGAGCGGACCATGGCGTCGCCGCGGCCAGAGCACGAGGGTGTGGCCGGGGCCGAGTTCAAAACGTTGTTCCTCCTCCCAGAGATGCAGGGTCCCGGAACGCATCAGGATCAGTTCCCACGAATCCAGTTTCCTTTCCGGGTGCCACCCGGAACCGGAGGAGACAAAGAGCCCGCCGTTGCAGGCGTCCAAGGGACTGGCCGTAGAGACTTGGAGCGTGGAGGGTTTCGCTGTGCCGGGAGAATGCATCGAGGGTCGGAATCGTCCGGGTTTTCTACAGGTGAGTTTAGTTGTCGCGGTGCACGGGTCCAATAGATTTAGCTATGGAATCTCCCTGGGCCCCGCTGCCGCGTCGACAAGTGACCATTCAGGACGGATTTTGGAAACACTGGCGGGACCTGATCGGCCAGACCACGTTGCCTCACCAGTTTCACCAACTGGAAGCCGGGGGCCAGATCGACGCGATGACGCTTGACCAAAGGTTCCACCGCGGGTGGGAACTTGCAGACACGTGGCGTTCCGCCGGGTACTGGGGCGGGAGCGTTTTCTGGGATTCCGATCTGGCGAAGTGGCTGGAAGCTGCTGCCGGCCGGCTGGAGCAGCAGCCCGACCCGGCGCTGGAGATGCAGGTAGACCAGATCATCGGCTTGTTTGAGCAAGCGCAGTTACCCGACGGTTACGTTAACTCGCATATCCTGACCTGGCGCCCCCAGCATCGATTCAAGAACCTGCGTGACTTGCACGAGCTGTACTGTGCAGGGCACCTGATCGAGGCGGCCGTGGTCCATTTTGAGGCGACCGGGAAAGATCGCTTGCTCAACGTTGCGCGCCGGTTTGCCGATCTCCTCGTCAGCAAATTCGGGACCGGACCCGGCCAGCTCCGGGGCTACCCCGGCCATCCCGAAGCCGAACTTGCCCTCATCCGGTTATACCGGGTGACGGGCGACAAGCGGTACCTCGACCTTTGCCGGTTTTTCATCAACGAACGCGGCCGGAGTCCGAATTATTTCGAGCAGGAGGCGGTTCAACGCCTCGACACGCGTCCGTTCCGGCCGGAACACCCGGGGTCGCCGTTCGCCTACATGCAGGCCCACGTGCCGATCCGGGAACAAACCAAAGTGGCCGGGCATGCGGTACGGGCGATGTACCTTTTCACCGGGGTGGTCGATCTCGCGCTCGAGGACGGCGACCAGGAACTGCTCAACGTCTGCGAACGCCTGTGGCACGACGTGGTAACAACAAAGCTGTACGTGACGGGCGGAATCGGTTCAGCGTCTGAAAATGAAGGGTTCACGCGCGACTTTGACCTGCCGAACGAAAACGCATACGCGGAGACCTGCGCATCGATCGGTTTATTTTTGTTCGGCCATCGCCTGCTCCAGGGGCGCCTTCGGAGCGAGTTCGGCGACGTCATGGAGCTGGCCCTATACAACAACATTCTCTCCGGCATCAGCCTCGACGGGAAAGCGTTCTTCTACGATAACCCCTTGATGAGCCGTGGCCAGCACCGCCGCGTTCCGTGGCCGTGGTGGTGCCCGTGTTGTCCGCCTAACCTGGCCCGCCTGGTTAGTTCCCTGTCCGGCTACCTGTATTCCGAGCGGGCGGGAGAAGTGGCGGTGCACCACTACGTCACCAGCGAAGCGCAGGCGCGAAACGTCACGTTAAACGTGATGAGCGGGTTCCCGTATTCCGGACGCACCGTCGTCAAAGTGCAACCGAAACAATCAACCGAACTTACCCTGTGGTTCCGGCTGCCGGGTTGGTCGCGCGGAAGCCACCAGGTTCGGGTTAACGGCACTGAAGTAACGGCGGCGCCCGTCGAAGGTTACCTGCCGATCCGCCGGACCTGGGCGGAGGGCGACGAAGTCGAGCTGCAATTTTCGATGCCGGTCCGCTCCCAGTTCGCCCGTCCCGAAGTTGAGGCGGACCGGGGACGGGTTGCGCTTAGCCGTGGGCCGCTGGTTTACTGTCTCGAACAAGCTGACAACGGTCCTGACCTGGAGGGTGTGACGGTGCCGCGGGATGCCGAATTCCAAGCGGTCGAACGGCCCGAGGTACTGGGCGGCACAACCGTCCTTACCGGCCCGGGGTCGCGCGAGCAGGCGCAAACAAAACAGCTTTACACCGACGAACCGCCGGCCGTTGAACGCGTGACGCTCACCGCCGTACCGTATTATTCCTGGGGCAACCGGGAGCCTGGAGAAATGCAGGTGTGGGTCCGATATTGTGCGTCCTAGCGAATAGAGGATATGAACGCGTTCGAGGCCCTGCCACGCTGGTGGATCACGGCGGTTGCGGTCATCATCACGGCAATCCTGCTTTCCCCGTTTTATTGGGTATTGCTTGGGAGTTTCATGACTCCGGCGGAACTCTTTGCCACCCATATCGTCTTGATACCCCAACACTGGGCGGTGGGGAACTGGTCGGACGCGTGGAGCCGCTTATGGCCCCACGTGCGCAACAGCCTCATCGTCAGTGCGGCGACCGCGATCGGCACGCTCCTCATCACCGCCCCTACCGCTTACTCCGTAAATTGGTTGAAGCCGCGCGGCCGCCAGGCACTCTCTTCGTTCATGCTGGTGACCCAGATGCTGCCGGCCATCGTGTTCGTGATCCCGTTGTTTATTGTTTTTTCCAAGATCAACCTCGTGAACACGCTGTTTGGCCTGATTCTGGCCGACATGACGTTCACAATTCCGTTCGCGCTGATCATGTTGTCCGCGTACATGAAGGACTTGCCGTACGAGCTTGTTGAGGCTGCCCTGGTGGACGGTGCCAGCCAGATACGCGCGTTTTTCATGGTGGTTCTGCCCGTCACCCTTCCGGGTCTCATTACCGTCGGCATTTTCAGCTTCCTGATTCCCTGGGGCGACCTCATCTTCGCGCTGAGTCTCATCACCGAGGGTGGCCTGCAACCGTTGACCCTTGAACTCTACAAAGCGGTGGGCCAGTACGGCATCGAATGGTCGTTTCTGTTGCCGGGCAGCGTCCTTACGGCAATTCCGGCCGTCCTTTTCGTCATCTGCGCAAGCCGGTTCATTCTGGCCGGCGTGACGCGGGGCGCCATCAAGTAACCCTTCTACCCGGAACGATGATGAAGCTTAACGCCAGAACGCCACCAAACGACCCGCCGGCAGTCCGCGTGCCGGACGGCAAACCGGCAGTTGCGGATCAGCCCCGACTCGCAGGAAGGAAGAGGCCCCGTTTCGATACGATGCCCTACCTGTTTATCCTGCCTTGCGTCCTTTTCTGCCTGATCCTGCTGCTTTACCCGGTCGTGTACAGTCTGACGCTGAGTTTCCGCCAGGCCACGGTCGACACCTTTGTGAGCGGGGACATGCCGTTCAACGGGCTCATCCAGTACCAGGCCGCCCTGGCCGACCCGGTTTTCTGGAGGGCGGTCATCAACACCGTCCTTTTCGCGTTTTTCAGCATCCTGTTCCAGTTCACCATCGGCTTTCTGCTGGCGCTGCTTTTTCAGGTTAACTTTCCGCTCAAGAATCTGTGCCTGGCGCTGCTGCTGATTCCATGGGTGTCACCGGTTCTGACGGCTGCGAACATTTTCAAGGGGCTGTTCAATGAGGCCGGCCCGATTAACCAGTTTGCCCATCTGGTCGGCCTGGGGCCGTTCCCGTGGCTGGCAAACCCTGCCTATGCCTTTCCGGCGACCATCGTTGCCAACATCTGGATCGGTTTTCCGTTCAATTTCGTCCTTTTGTACGCGGGTATGCGCAGCATTCCCGTGGACGTCTACGAGGCTGCAAGGATTGACGGGGCGCACTACTGGCAGCGGGTGGCCAAAATCACGTTGCCGATGTTGAAGCCGGTCTCGGTCGCGGTGCTGATGCTCGGGACCATCTACACGGTGAAGGTGTTTGACCTGGTCTGGATCATGACCGGCGGCGGCCCCGCCAACGCAACTCACCTTTTGTCCACCTACGCCTACCAGGTGGGGTTCTCACTGCTGAATTTCGGTGAAGCGGCGGCCATCGCGACCCTGATGGTTCTGCTGGTGCTTCTGCTCAACCTTTTGCAATTGCTCTTGCGGCGGGCGTGAGTGGCCGGACGCCCGCCGCCCGCCCGCTTTTTCAAAACTTCAAACCCAAATCACCAAACTACCAAATGAAAAGAAATACCCCCAGAAAACCCGGGCTCGCTTGGCTGAGCCTGTTCGGTTGTACCCTTATGGGAGCCGGACTGGCGAGTGCGCCGGCCGAAGTGACCAACGTCGAAATCGTCCATTACTTCAGCGTGCAAGGCCAGACCGACGCCCTGAATCAGGTTCAGAAAGATTTCGAAGCGGCTAACCCTGACATAAAGATTCACTACACGTACGTGCCGTTTGCTCAGTTGGTCAGCCGCACCCTGCAGATGGCTGCCGTGCACAAGCCACCGGCTATTGCGGCGATCGATAACCCGGACGTCCTGCGCATCGCGAAAGCCGGCATTCTCAAAGATATCTCCGCCGAGGTAAGCAAGTTCCCGGTCTGGAACGAGATTTATCCTGGACCCAAGGCTGCGGTATCGGACGGCAGCAAGGTCTACGGCATGCCGATCGGCAGTAACAGTCTCGCCATCTTTTACAATAAAAAAATGTTCGCTGATGCGGGGGTATCCTCGCCGCCCAAGACGTGGGCCGAACTCACTGAAGCCGCCACCAAAACGACCAAACCCCCGGTGTACGGGATCGTCTTCTCCGCGGTGAATACCGAGGAATCGACGTGGCAATGGGAACCGTTCCTCTGGAGCAATGGCGGCAGCCTGGGCGAACTTGACTCGGAGAACGCCCGGGCCGCGCTTCAACTCTGGGTCGATTGGGTGAAAAAAGGTCTGGCTTCCCGCGACGTCGTGAACTGGGACCAGGGAGACGTGCCCAACCAGTTCGAAACCGGGCGCGCGGCCATGATGGAAATCGGCCCCTGGAGACTCGGGACCGTGAAGAAGAGCGGCATTGATTTCGGGATCACGACTATTCCGGTACCGAAAGAAGGGGAGAAACCGGTGGTGCCGTTGGGTGGCGAGGTCTGGTGTGTTTTGAAGGGTGACTCCAAGGTCGAGCAGGCGGCTATCAAGTTCATAGAGTTCACCCAGGAGCCTGAGCGGCTGCGGAAGATTTGCGATACGTTCAATTACATCTCGTCCATCCGCAGCGTGGCCCAGCAGCAGGGCCAGGCGAATGCCGACCTGCTGCCGTTTGTAGAGCAAATGGATACCGCCCGGGCCAGGTCGCAGGATGGCGGGGCGCAGTACCCGGCGATCTCGTTGGCGGCGCGAACGGCCATCCAGAAGGCGTTGACGGGTCAGGGCAGCGTCGAAGCGGCATTGAAAGAGGCGGCGGCGAAGATCAAGCCGCTCCTGGGTACGAAGTGAGCCGCCGGCGGGCTCCCGGAGAGCGCGCTGGGCAGGAGTTGGTGCACTCAGTGCCTGGTGCCTTGGGCAGAGATGTCCCGGCAGGAAGGTTGTAACCGATGAAAGAACCTGGAGAAACTTTTCAAGCGATTCTGGCGGGCTGCGGCGCTATGAGCCGCGAGTGGCTGCGGTGCGCGCAGGAACTGGGCATTGAAGTCGCGGCGCTGGTCGACGTTTCTCCGGAGGCGGCGGAGGCGCGCGGGAAAGAATTCAACCTTACCGGCCCGATCTTTCGTGCCTTGCCGGAAGCGATCGCGGCCGTGCCGGCGGAGATCCTCTTCGATTGCACCATCCCGGCCGCGCACCTGGAGGTATCGGGAACGGGACTCCGGTCCGGCCTGAATGTGCTGGAGGAAAAGCCGCTGGCGTTGGACCTCCCGGGTGCGCTCGAATTGGTCCGGCTCGCCGAAACGGCGGGCCGTCTTCATGTGGTGCAGCAGAACCGGCGGTTCAAACGCGGCATCCGCCGGCTGCGCCAAATGATCGAGTCCCGGGCAATCGGCGACGTAACCACCGTCCACGTGGACTTCTTCATCGGCGCTCATTTCGGCGGGTTCCGGGACAAGATGCGTCATGTTCTTCTGGCCGACATGGCCATTCACCCTTTCGATGCGGCGCGTTTTCTGGTGCAGGCGGATGGTGAATCGGTGTATTGCGAAGAATGGACGCCGGCTAATTCCTGGTATGAACATGGATCGTCGGTGGTGGCCATTTTCAGAATGACCAACGGCGTCCGGTTCAGCTATCGGGCCAGTTGGTGTTCCGAAGGATTCCGGACCGCCTGGGACGCAAACTGGCGGGTGATCGGCACCGAAGGCACCTTGTGGTGGGACGGCGAGAGTGAGGTTCGCGGGGAGCGGGTCCGGCCGGTGCCGGGCGCGCTGCTGTACGAAACGGACGCCATCCTGCTGGAAGGGGAACCTGACCCGGCACTAACGCGGGGTCACTTCAGCGTGATGAAGCAATTCGTCGACGCGTTACGCGGCGGCCCGGCGCCGGAAACGCGTTCGTCCGACAACTTCCACAGCCTGGCGATGGTGTTGGCAGCGATCCAGAGTGCCGAAACGGGGCAACGGGCGGCGTTGGCGACGCTTTGAGCTGCCCGGCACTGCAGGGTCAGCCGGTTAATCCGGGGCGATCACCCTGCAGGATTCGGAGCTGAGCCAGGAGCTTGTCCAAATTCCTGGCATGGGGCGCACCGGAGTCGTTCGCCGGTCCCGGCCGGAGCGCGTATTGCTGCCGGAGTTTCCCGGCGATGGTAGGGCGTTCCCGGCGGCCTTTCTGGCGCCGGATCTCCTCCGCCTTAACCTCGCTGCGCGTCTTCCGGCAGCGTTTGGCCTCGAGTTCCTCGACAAGCATGCGTCGGGCCAGGAAGCGGTTGAGCGCCTGGCTGCGCTGCTGGCAACACCGGATTCGTACACCGGTGGGCCGGTGAAGCAGCACGACGCCACCGCCCTTAGCTAAGGTTTCCTCGATCTCGTTTTCCGCACAGCCGACCGCCTTCATGCGTGCGGCCAGCGCGCTGGCCTTCTTATCAGACACCGGAAACAACGGCACGCCTAATTTAATCACAAATCGGCGCTTCCGGCGAAGCGGTTTTGATCGGCCTGGAGTTTGGAGCGGGCAAACGTTTGCCGTGGGCCTAATTTAGGCATGGCCGTGGACGTTCGTTGTCCTTGCGCCGCTTCGCGTTTACATTCGTGCTGTCATGTCTTCCGACGAACTTCTCACGACGAATCGCAAGGCGCTCACCATCAATTTGGATGAGGCCAAATACGGCACCTTCGCCGAAATCGGCGCCGGGCAGGAAGTGGCGCGCCACTTCTTCCAGGCTGGCGGGGCGGCCGGCACGGTGGCCAAGTCCATCTCGGCCTACGACATGA
>Ga0213876_10001781_pt1 | contig 13048 bp, 7 predicted proteins | sample BarmaccomBMRX_R9_FD_160113 | JGI IMG/M metagenome (GOLD analysis project Ga0213876, IMG submission 160113) | Root-associated microbial communities from Barbacenia macrantha in rupestrian grasslands, the National Park of Serra do Cipo, Brazil - RX_R9 | ecosystem: Host-associated > Plants > Roots...
TCAAGCGCTTCGAGGACGCGCAGGCGAGCTTCGATCGAGCTCTCGCCATCGACCCTCGAAATCTCCGCGCGCTCGTAAACCAGGCGATTACGCTGAAGGAACTCGAGCGGTTCGATGAGGCGGTTGAGAACTACGATCGAGCCCTTGCGCTGGACCCCCACAACGCGGACGTGCTGACCAATCGAGGGAGCGCGCTCCTGGCGCTCGAGCGGCTGAGCGAGGCGCTCGCAAGCTATGAACGCGCGATTGCGATCGATCGCGAGCATGTCAAGGCGTGGAGCAATCGAGCCGTCGTCCTGAAAAAGCTGCACCGGGTTGATGAAGCGCTCGCGAGCTGTGACCGCGCGCTTGCGATCGCGCCGCTCGATTCGGGCGCGGTGAGGAACAAGGCGATCTTTCTCAAGGAGCTCGGCCGGTTCGAGGAAGCGCTCGCTTTCCTCGACCAGGTCCTTCCCGCCGATCCCGTAAATGCCGATTTGCTCGAGATGCGCGCAAGCGCGCTCCTCAAGCTCAGGCGATTCGATGAGGCGCTGATCGGCTTCGGGCGTGCACTCTCGATCGATCCCCGCCATGCGGCTGCCTTGAACAACAGGGCTATTGCGCTGCGTGAGCTCAGCCGGCTGGGCGAGGCACTCGAGAGTTGCAACGCGGCTTTGGCGATCGAGCCCGATTCGCCAATCTTCCTGCTTAATCGCGGTTCCTTGCTGATCGAGCTTCTGCGACATGAGGAAGCTCTCACCGATTGCGAAAAGGCTTTGGCTATCGGGACGGAGCCTCGCGCGCTCGAGACGATTGCGAATGCAGCGATGCGAGCTTGCGATTGGTCGCGAGTCGAAGAGCTCAAGGAAAACCTGTATCGCACAGATCCACTTCAAGCTTTCCCCTTCCCACCGTTCACGCTGATCAACTATTGCGAAGACCCCGATTTATTGCTCAGGGGCGCGAAGGGCTATGTGGGAAAGGAATTCCCGCCCTCCACGCCGCTGGACCGCAAGAGCGAGAGAAAAGCTCGATCCCGCGAGAGAGTCCGCATCGCATATGTCTCGGCTGATTTTCATGAGCACGCGACTTCCTACCTGACCGCCGAGCTCTTCGAGCGGCATGACCGAGGCCTGTTCGAGCTTTTCGGTATTTCCTTCGGACCGGACGACAAGAGTGAGATGCGCGCTCGCCTCGTCGGCGCGTTCGAGCGCTTTCACGATGTGCGGTCGATGGCGGATCGCAACGTGGCGAAGCTCATGAATGAGCATGCGATCGACATTGCAGTCGATCTCAAAGGCCACACCCAGGGATCACGGTTCGGCATCTTTGTACATCGGCCGGCGCCGATCCAGGTGAGTTATCTGGGATTCCCAAGCACTACCGGTGCCGATTTCATCGACTACGTGATCGGCGATGAAATCGTCCTGCCCCTCGAGGAGCAACCCTTCTGGAGCGAGAAGATCGTTCACCTGCCGGGCTGCTATCAGGTCAACGACAGGAAGCGACAGATCGCCGAGCGGACGGCGAGGCGCGACGAATGCGGCTTGCCGGAGCGAGGCTTCGTGTTTTGCTGTTTCAACAACAACTACAAGATCACACCGCCATTGTTCGACACCTGGATGCGGCTTCTTCAAAAAATCGAGGGCAGTGTTTTGTGGCTGTTGCGCGACAACGCGACCGCCGAGCGGAATTTGCGCCGAGAGGCTGCGTCTCGTGGCATCGACCCGGGCCGCCTCGTCTTCGCCGATCGGCTTGCGCTGGCGGAGCATCTGGCGCGCCATCGTCTCGCCGACCTGTTCCTCGACACGCTCCCGGTCAATGCCCACACCACGGCGAGCGATGCGCTTTGGGCTGGCCTTCCGGTGCTCACTTGCCTCGGGAAAACCTTCGCCGGTCGCGTGGCGGGTAGCCTCCTTTACGCGGTTGGCTTGCCTGAGCTCGTGACCAAGAGCCTGGAGGAGTATGAGGCACTCGCGCTCAAGCTCGCGCATGAGCCCTCGCTCCTCTCAGCTTATCGGGAGCGGCTCGAAAAAAATCGCCTCACCGCGCCTCTCTTCGACTCGGATCGGTTTCGGCGTCATCTCGAGCACGCCTATCTCACCATGCTCGAAATGCACGACAGAGGCGAGAAACCGCGTGGCTTCGCTGTCGCCGCCCCGAACACGCGCCCCGGCGGCGCCATTCACAGCCCGATGTCCGATCGTCGTGGCCCTGTCCAAGGGCCGCCCCGCGTTCATCGCGTCGATGAGCGACATGATGCCAAAATTCTGTTGAGCCGGGGCGCCACTTTCTATTCGCTCAAACGGTTTGAAGAAGCGTTGGCGAGCTTCGATCGAGCGTTGGCGATCGAGCCCGATTCGATCGATGGGCTCTACAATCGTGCGGCCGTGCTGCTCGAACTCAACAAATTCGATGAAGCGCTCGTGAGCTGTGATCGCGTTCTCGCGCTCGATCCCGGTCATCTCTGGGCGCTGCATAACCGGGCAGTTGCGCTGGGCGAGCTCAAGCGATTTGAAGAGGCGCTGGCGAGCTATGATGGGGCCTTGGCAATCGAGCCCAATTCGGTGAATTTGCGCGTCAATCGCGCGGGCATCTTGTTCGCCCTGCGCCGTTGTAAAGAAGCGGTCGCCGACTATGACAGAGCTTTGGCGATCGAACCCAAGCGTGTCGACGCCCTCAATGGTCGCGCCGTCGTGCTCATCAGCCTCGGCCGATTCCAAGAGGCGCTTGCCGCCTGCGATCGTGCCCTCGCGATCAACCCGGGCTATGCCCATTCTTGGAATAGCCGAGCAAACGCGCTGACGAGCTTGGGCCACATCGAGGAAGCGCTTGCGAGCTATGATCGGGCCTTGGCGATCGAACCTCTTTCCCCGGCATTTCTGGTCAATCGTGCTCTCTTAGCGGTCGGCCGGCAGCAGTTTGAGGAAGCTCTCGTTTACCTTGAAAAAGCTTTGGCGATCGCGCCGGAGCATCATGGCGCTCTGAGCGAAGCGATGAATGCCTCGATGAGGATTTGCGATTGGAGACGCAGAAAAGACCATGCCGGGCGCATATCCGAACTCGCACAACATGCAATCATCGACCCCTTCGTGTTCCTCCATTATTTCGACGAGCCAAAGCTGCAGCTTCGTTGTTCGAAAGCCTACATCGAGCAAAAGGCAGCCGCACCGCCTTTCGCGCTGGGAAACAAAAAAATCCGGCGAAGCGGCCGGGCCCGTATTGCCTATCTATCGGCGGACTTTCGCGAGCATGCGGTTTCCTATTTGACCGCCGAGCTCTTCGAGCGGCATGATCGGTCGCGCTTCGAGGTGTTCGGCATTTCCTTCGGACCCGACGACAAGAGCGAAATGCGCGCGCGTCTCGTCGACGCCTTCGATCATTTCCATGATGTACGGGGTCGCGATGACGGCGAAATCGCGGAGCTGCTCGCCGAGCTCGAAATTGACATCGCCGTCGATCTCAATGGCCACACCAAAGGGGACCGCATCGGCATTCTTGCTCGGCGGCCGGCACCCGTTCAGGTGAGCTACCTCGGATTTCCAGGTACGACGGGTGCCAATTTCATCGACTATGTGATCGCCGACGCAATCGTCCTGCCCGTCCATCAGGAGCCTTTCTGGAGCGAGAAGATCGTTCGTCTGCCGGAATGTTTTCAGGTCAACGACACGAAACGCCGGATCGCCGAACGCACGCCATCGCGCAAGGAATGCGGCTTGCCGGAGCGCGGCTTTGTCTTCTGCTGCTTCAACAACAATTGTAAGATCACTCCCCAGGTCTTCGATGTGTGGATGCGGCTTCTCGCAAAGGTCGAGGAGAGCGTGTTGTGGCTCGTGCGCGACAACGCGGCCGCCGAGCGGAATCTTCGTCGAGAGGCGGCCGCGCGCGGAATCGATCCGGCGCGTCTGATCTTCGCCGATCGGCTCGTTCTCGCCGAGCACTTGGCGCGCCACCGCCTGGCCGATCTATTTCTCGACACGCTTCCCTTCAACGCCGGTGCAACGGCGAGCGACGCGCTCTGGGCAGGTTTGCCGGTGCTCACCTGCCTTGGGCAGGCCTTTGCAGGACGAATGGCCGGAAGCCTTCTTCACGCCATCGGTCTGCCCGAACTCGTGACGCAGAGCCTCGATGAGTACGAGGCAGTCGCGTTGAAGCTTGCGAACGAACCATCCCGGCTTCCCCTCTACAAAGAGCGGCTTGAGCAAAGCCGCCTGACGGCGCCGCTCTTCGACACGGATCGCTTTCGCCACCATATCGAGCAAGCCTACGTCACCATGCTCGAGGTCCATGACCGAGGAGAGGAGCCGCGTGGCTTCAGCGTCAAGCCTATTCGACAAGAGCCGAGGCAGAGGCCCGAGCATTCCTGATAATTCCCAAATGATGACGATTGCCCAAGATCCACTGAATGACGCCGTTCGCCATCATCGTGCCAGCGACCTCGGCCAGGATGTGACGCGATTTCCATGATGTGCTGCTCTCAGCCTCCGCGATCATGAGGCCCTGGCGCTAAGGCTTGCGAGCGAGTCCGCTCTTCTTTCAGCTTGTCGCGAGCGGCTCGTAAAGAATCGCCTGATCGCGCCACTCTTCGACACTGACCGTTTTCGGCGCCATGTCGAGCAAGCCTACACGACCATGCTCGACATCCATGATCTAGGCGAGGAGCCGCGAAGTTTCAGTGTGGCTGCGATTTGGTTGGGCGCCGAGCCCGTCGGACCTCAACGCCGGCCGCTGGAGCCCACGCAATAATCGAGGGTGAACTTCGTCGAGGTCGACGCACTTTCGCATTTCTTCGCGCCGGTCTTCGGATCGCGCGAGCAGGAAAGGTTGGTGCGGCAGCAATCCTGCACCTTGAGGGCGTTCGCGGCATCGATGCAATTTCGAAAGATGGAGCCGCTCACCACGCACTGGCGTTCGGTCGGGCCTGAGCAAACATGCGTTCCCGAAGCCGTCACCCCGCCAAAATCGAACGCTTGCGCGGTTACAGGGAGAAAGCACGATGCCGCAAGGAAAAAGGCCAGGAGGCTTGCCGCGCGATGACAAAAATGGACGAAGGATTGCGTGCGCATATTCATGAGGTAGGTCACCAATCAATCGTCCGCTCGGCTGCGAATCGTGATCCCGAATAAGCCTAGAGCTCGGAGCGGGATTTTCAAGCGCCAGGTTCGGGTCAAAGATGCCGAGTGAGAGCCGAAAAATCCAATTAAGCAAATATTAGGGTTAACCCGCCATTTTCTGCACACAGTGCAATTAGCGTTAAATCGTGCGGAGCGTAGTGATGCCGTATTCCCAGAACGCGAGGAACGTAGCCGACGAGGCGAACGTTCTTGGAAGAAACGGGAGGCGCAATGTCGCTCGCTTCCTCGGGGTCGCGACATGCGCATTGCTGGTCGCGGGATGCGCATTGACGCCCAAACCGTTCACTTCCGAGGAACGATGGTCGGAGGCGCAAAGCGACAGGGAGGAAATGTTCGCGGATCAGGAGCCGGTCACCCGTCCTCTTACGCTGAGCGAGGCCTTCGCACGGGCGCTGAAATACAACCTCGACGGGCGCGTCAAAGCGATGGAACAAGCGCTCGCCGTGAACGACCTCGACCTTTCACGTTACGACCTTCTGCCGAAGCTCGCCATTGACGGGCTGGGATCGACCCGCAACCGATTCGATGCAAGCTCGAGCGAATCGATCCAGACGCGCCAGCAATCCCTGGTGCCTTCTACCTCATCGGACCTCAACCGTTTCACCGGCGATTTGACGCTGTCCTGGAATATCCTGGACTTCGGCGTCAGCTATTTCGCCGCGCGGCAAGAGGCCGACCGGGTGCTGATTGCGCAGGAGGAACGCCGAAAGGCGGTGCAAACACTTTTGCAGGACGTGCGGCGTGCCTATTGGCGTGCGGCGGCCGCGCAACGCTTGACCAATGAGGTGAAGGCGGCAATCCGCGCGGCTGAGGACGCGCTCCCAGCCGCGCGCAAGGTCGAGACCGAGGGGTTGAAATCGCCGATCGATTCGCTTCGCTATCAGAAGGCGCTTCTCGACGCGATTCGCCAACTCGAGACGAACGAGCAAGCATTGGCCATTTCGAAGGACGAGCTCGCCTCCCTAATCAACCTGCCGCCGGGAGAGCACTACAGCATCGCGGTTCCCAACGAGGGCTCGATGCGGCTCGAGCCGATGAAGATACCTGTCGGCCAAATGGAAAGCACGGCGCTCGTGCTCAATCCGGACATTCGCGGCTTGAGCTACGAGGCGCGCATCAGCGTCGCGGAAACGAAAAAGGCGCTGCTGAAGCTCCTTCCGGGAATCAGCCTTTCGGCAGATCCGAACGTCGACAGCAACAGCTTTCTCGTGCACCATTATTGGGTCGCAGGCGCCGCACGCGTGAACGGCTATCTCTCCAATCTGCTCACCGCGCCGCTCGTCATCCCGCAGCGTGAGAACGCCGAAAAGCTCGCCGTGCTGAAGCGACAGGCGATGAGCATGGCAATTCTTGCCAAGCTCCACATCGCCTACCAGCAATATTTCGCGTCGATCAAGGAATATGATCGGGTGAAGCAGCTCTCCTCGGTGGATCAGCGCCTTTACACGCAGATCGCCAACCGCACCGCCACCGACGTCCAGGGAGATCTGGAGCGCATCTTGGCGCAAGCGAGCGCGGTCGACTCGAAGCTGCGCCTGTTCCAAAGCTATGCCGAGGCGCAAGAGGCGCTGGGGAGACTTTACGCGACGGTCGGCGTCGACTTCCTGCACCAGGATGTGGAAACGCTCAGCGTTGCCGAGCTGGGCAACGCGATCCGGCAAACGAGCTTCGATCTGGCCCCGAAGCCCGCCGCGCTCTCCGAGCAGGCGGGGGAGCCGGCCTTGATGGATACGGATGTTCAAGGCGCCGCTTCCCCAACCGGGGCCGTGGCTCACGCCGAGGGGAGCATCAGCGTGGCTCAATTCCAGCAACTCGACAATCAATAGGGCTAAAAAAGGCTGCCCGGAGCGCCCTTAAGGGCCAAGAGATTGCGATGGCGAACGTGACCGATGCGCAACGGCTTTAAAGAAGCCCACTCACGTGATCGAATTCACGCTAAGGTGATGGCCGGGTGGAGAACAAAGGGGCTAATTTAGGTCTCGCTGCATATCTCGGCGGTGACCGGCTCTTGTCCGGCTCCATTCTCGAGCGAGGCCTTCGGCATGTTCCACCTGTCATCGCGCAAAGCTTCTGATCTCTCGCGCCGGGCTTTTGCGCTTTCGCTCGTCCTCATTGCGGTCGGCGTCGCTTGCGCGACGAACGCCGCGACGATCGAGCCGAATGACAAATTGCGCGCGCTCGCACCGGAAACGGCACCTGAGATACGCGCCCAGCTCACACCTCGCCAATACACCACCTTGTCGAGCGAAATGGCCGGGCGCATCGACCGCATCAGCACGAAGCTCGGCGAACACTTCAAGAAGGGCGACAATCTGATCGCCTTCGATTGCGTCCTTCAGCGCGCCCAAGTCGCCCGTGCGCAAGCCGTCTCCGTCCAGGCGGAGAAAACCTATGGGATCAATCAGCGCTTGCTGGCGCTCAAATCGATCGGCCAATTGGAACTCGACGTCTCCGCCGCGGAGGTGCAGAAGTCAAAGGCGGATCTCGCAGGCGCCAACGCGGTGGCTTCGAAATGCGCGATCGATGCACCGTTCAACGGCATCACAGTGGAACAGAAGGCGCGCGAATTTCAATATGCGAGCCCGGGGCAGCCTTTGCTCGACATCCTCGACGACCGCAGCCTCGAAGTCGAGCTCATCGCGCCGTCGCGCTGGCTGAACTGGCTTCAGCCCGGATACGCCTTCGCCTTGCATATCGACGAGACTGGCAAGAACTACGCGGCGAAGATTACGCGCATCGGGGGCAGGGTGGATCCCGTAAGCCAATCCATCAAGGTGGTGGGCGAAATCACGGACGAGGCGCCCGAGCTCATCGCAGGCATGAGCGGACGCGCGATCATCGACCCTCCGCGCTGAACGCGCGCGATGGGGCAACGCACATCCAGTAATGCGCAGCAGATACGCTCAGCAGCAGTTTTTATTGCACGGTTGGTCGATATTCATCCTGGCGACCTGGCGAAGGATGCCGAGCCGCCTGAGAACGATTTTGTGCGGCCCCCTCGCGGAGATCAAACCGTCACGCTTCAGCTTCGATATCTCCCGCGACACAGATTCTGCTTGCTTGGAACGGACTTCTCGTCGGCACTCTGGACGTGCTGCGGCCGTACCTGATCAGTCGCGGGGCGCCTCTGCCTACGGTGCTCATTTTCCTTGGCGTGCGCGGAGGCCTTGTCGCCTTCGGTATTGTTGGAGTATTCATTGGCCCTGTCGGGCTAGCCGTTGCTTAAACTCTGTTTCAGGACTGGGACGTATCCAGGGATAGTCCTATGACAGCCGCGGTTGAAAATTGACAAATCACAATGTGCCGCTGGCGATACTGGTTTATGCTCGACAAGGCGGTGAAGGTGGATCGCCGGGTCGTTCTCAAAGCACGAAGGAGGGTCGAGTCGGATCGTATCTATCTGCGCATAAGGAGGCAAACGACAATCTTCGGGTCCCCGACTTTTCTCGAAGGAGGCATGAATGTCCGCTGAGCTGAATCCGGCCGCAGGTCATCACCTTCCGGGATTCATTGTGTCCCCTGGGCAGACCGACGTCCTCATGGTGATCACGGCCGTGCTTCTGATTTTGGCTGTATTGGCGGTCGGTGTTCTGTTTTTACGACTGCATACGTTGCCGGAGCGGATGGCGCATAGGACACAAAAGCTGCAATTCGAGATCGTTGCCGTCCTGGGATTGCTCGCACTTTTCACGCACATGCACATTTTCTGGGTCGCGGGGCTTCTGCTTGCGCTCGTGGACCTCCCCGACTTCGGGACGCCGCTACGCAGGATGGCCGGCTCGCTTGAAACGCTCGCTGCCCACCGAACAGGTGAGAGTGCAGGTGCCGAAAACAAAAAACTTGCCGACGAGCAAGAGTTTTCAGGATCAATGCCATCGTCAAGTCTTGAAGAAGCCGCAACCGCTCCTCCAAGCACGAGGGAGCTGACCCATGCTTGAGCTGCTTCTCTGCTCCTTGCTCACTATTCTTCCCGATTACCTTTATCGCCGCTACGCACAAGGCAAGCGCCTTGGGGAGGAGATCACGTTTTATTCCGTATGGTTCGAGCTCAGGTGGGGTATCACGGCTTGCCTCATGCTCACCGTCGCGCTGATCACGACGATATTCTACAACCATCCCTCCACGAGCAACGTCACCGCGTTCTTCCGCACGGTTCCAATATTGCCCGAGACTAACGGTCGGGTCGCCGAAATTTTTCTTCAAGGAAGTGACCACGTGGAGAAAGGGGCGCCGATTTTCAAGCTCGACAGCTCCAAGCAGGAAGCGGCCCTCGACGCTACGCAAAAGAAGGTGTCTGAGATCGAGGCCCAGATGGTAGTGGCGCAGGCCGATATTGCTGCCGCGGAAGGTAAAATCCAAGAGGCAAAGGTCGGCTATCAGCAGGTTCTCGACGAACTGGAAACCAAGCAGGAGCTGCAACGTCGTAACCCAGGCATGGTCGCGTTCCGCGATATCGAGAAGCTCGAGCTCGCTTTGAAAGGGCGTGAAGGCACCGTCACTTCCGCAACGGCGGACAAGCAGGCCGCGGAGGCGCGCCTTGCCACCCTGCTGCCAGCCGAGAAGGAAAGTGCCGAGGCAGCTCTCGCCCAGGACCAGGTCGAGCTTGACAAGACCACTATTCGAGCTGGCGTGACCGGCCGCGTGGAGCAGTTCGTCTTGCGGGTCGGAGATGTCGTGAACCCCTTGATGCGTCCGGCCGGTGTGCTGATCCCGGATGGGGCGGGTCGGCAACAATTACAGGCGGGATTTGAACAAATCGAGGCGCAGGTCATGAAGGTTGGAATGATCGCGGAAGTGACTTGTGGTTCGAAGCCATGGACGATCATTCCGATGGTGGTGAGCGGAGTTCAGGATTTCATCGCGGCTGGCCAGTTCCGCGGGGGCGAGCAACTCGTCGACGCGCAGCAGGTGACACGACCTGGTACGATCTTTGTCTTCCTCGAACCTCTTTATGAGGGCGGGCTCGATGGCGTGACGCCCGGCAGCAGCTGCGTCGCCAACGCCTATACGAGCCATCACGACCTTCTCGCCTCCCCGGATGTCGGCGCCGTAAAGCGCTTCATGTTCCATGCCGTGGATGCAGTGGGCCTGGTGCACGCCCTGATCCTGCGCATTCAGGCTCTGGTGTTTCCGATCAGGACGCTCGTATTCAGCGGGCATTAGAATTTACCGAACGAAACGCCGTGGCCGTCATCGTCGAAGGGAGGCACTGTGAGAGTCCGCAGTCACGTGCTTGAGGGAGCTGTCGCCCTTTGCCTTTACTTCTGCCTTTGCTCTTGTCTTTGCTTTTGCCTCGGCTTGGCGATCACGCCCGCGCGTGCCTTCGAGTCGGATCTCAGCGGCGCTTGGGTCCAGGATCGTGCGGAATGCCAGGAGTTGTTTTCCCGGTCGGGGAAGACAATTTCCTTCAGAACGCCAAGTAGCGCGTTTGCCCAAGCCTTCATCATCGAGGGCAGACGACTGACGACGCCCAAAGCATCGTGCCGGATCAAAGCGGTGAAGAAAATCGGAGGTCGGCGAATTCTCGCCTTGTCGTGCACGACGTTAGTTGCGATCGACGAGATTCCGGCCATTTTGGAACCCATGGCGGATGGCACCTTGCGTCGGTATACCAACGAAGCGGACCAGCAAGGAAGCAGATACGAGCGATGCTCGCCGTGAGCGGTAGCCAAAAGAGCCGGACGGGTATCGATGGCTGCTTCGGCTGAACGACACCGCTCCTCGATGCACCAAGACGATTGCGCTTCACGCCGGCACGGTTTTTCAGAAGGATCTCGGCCCACGGACATCGATCATCGCCGAGCACATGGCCTCGTTTAATCCCGACCCAACTTGGCAGAGGGTTTCCGACACGAGCCTCCCCGAATGACCGAAAGCGAAAGCCTTGTGGGAAGGGCCAGCCCCGATTCGGGGTGATCCTGAAAAGCTGACGAACGCCGCTTGCTGGGCGTGGAGACGACGCGTCAGTTATTCTTCATCGTCCTCGTCCAAGATTTCCATGTGTCGCTGACCTCCCGCGTTCTGTAGAAGGTGAGGGACGCGTACCGCGAAGAAACGCAGGCGGGCTTTTTGCTCCGTGTGGAGGCTGATTGCAAAAGCCTGACGCAGGAGTGAGCGAAGCACCTGCGGGGCATCTCGCTTCGTGAACCCTCTCTGCACCGGCCTTCATTGAGGCATGTTTGGTTTTCTAATAAGCGCAATCGTGGCGTCCATGCGCCAGGGGCTTGCCACGCTTGGCAGTAGGGTGGTAGCGCCCGCACCCTGAGCCTTCACCGGCTTTGCCGTGCTCGAAAACTGAACGGCATTCAAGCGCGTGAAGGGGCGCGAAAGGGTGTAGCCGTAAAGCGGTGCGAAACGGCACCCGCCGGTCGACTATCGGTGCGGGTTCATTGAGGGTTGGACAAGCGAATGAAATTCTCTGCTGTTTCTAGATGGGACATGTTTCGCCGATGACCGTGAGCACCGATCACACGCCCTTCGGCGCGTTCGCGCCGAATGCGATCGCTCGGACCGCGATCGAGCTGACGCGCGCCATGCCGGATTCCTGGCTTGGGCGCCGGCTCGCTTTCGCACTTCGCCAGTGCGTCGTCACGGCGATGCGCGGCCGCCCTGTCGATTTCGAGGCGTTTGGGGCCAATATGCGCTTATTCCCCTACGACAACATGTGCGAGAAACGCCTCTTGTTCACGCCGCAATATTTCGACCGCCGCGAGCGCTCAATCCTTGTCGAACATATGCGCCCGGACCTTCGCTTCATCGACATCGGTGCCAATGTCGGCGCCTACTCGCTCTTCGTCGCGGGGCTCGCCGGACGCTCAGCGCGTATTCTCGCAATCGAGCCGCAGCCCGATATCTTCGAGCGCCTCGTCGCCAATATGCGGCTCAACCCGTTCGGTACGATCAAGGCGGCGCAATGCGCGGTTGCCGACAAGCCGGGCGATTTCACCTTGTTCCTGGACACCAAGAACCGCGGCGAATCAAGCATGCGCGCCGTGCGCTCGCCGAACGGGCTTTCGATGAAAGTCCCCGCGACGACCTTGATGCAGCTCGTTACCGACGAGAAGTTCGAGCGCATCGACGCGATCAAGCTCGACGTGGAAGGCGCGGAGGATCTCATCCTCGAACCGTTTTTCCATGACGCGGCGCAATCGCTTTGGCCCTCGCTCATCATTATGGAGGATGGGGTAGGGCGCTGGCACACCGACATGGAGCCCTTCCTCAAGGCGCGCGGCTACCGCCAGCTTCTGCGCACCCACGTGAATTACGTCTTCGAGCGCGAGCACGAAGGCGCGAGCGCGGCTGAGCGGCAGGCCGGCTGATGCGGCCGAGATCGCGCTCCTGCGTTTGCTTTGCGCGGCGAGCGCTCAGGGTTGCTGAATACCGGTCGAATAGAGAGGGTGAGTGCCGGCATGGATGCTGAAATCGTCACCGCCGGCCTCCTCGTGATCGGCGATGAAATCCTCTCCGGCCGGACGAAAGACAAGAACATCGGCTACATCGCCGAATATCTGACCACGATCGGAATCGATCTGTCCGAGGTCCGGGTCGTGCCGGATGTGGAAGAGGAGATCGTCGCGGCGCTCAACGCGCTCCGCCGGCGCTACACTTATGTCTTCACCACCGGCGGCATCGGGCCGACCCATGACGACATAACGGCGGACGCGGTGGCAAAAGCCTTCGGCGTCCCCATCGACCACGATCCGCGGGCAGTCGCTTTGATGCAAGAGCGTTTCCCGAACGTGGATCTCAACGAGGCGCGCATGCGCATGGCACGCATTCCGCAAGGGGCCGAGCTGGTCGTCAACCCCGTGTCGGCCGCACCCGGCTTTTGGATCGGCAATGTCATCGTCATGGCGGGGGTGCCGCGAATCATGCAGGCGATGCTCGATGAGGCAGCCCCGCGCCTGAAGACAGGACAAAAAATGCTCTCGGCC
>Ga0213876_10001782_pt1 | contig 13048 bp, 11 predicted proteins | sample BarmaccomBMRX_R9_FD_160113 | JGI IMG/M metagenome (GOLD analysis project Ga0213876, IMG submission 160113) | Root-associated microbial communities from Barbacenia macrantha in rupestrian grasslands, the National Park of Serra do Cipo, Brazil - RX_R9 | ecosystem: Host-associated > Plants > Roots...
AGCCACGCCAGAGCTCGTCGTTGGGCGAGAGGCGGGGCCGCGTGGTGAGGGGGGGGCATCTCGCAATGTGCGTCGCCGCGTTGGGCAGCGCACGCGCGTCGTCGTGGTCGAGTGACGAGCTGCCGCGTCGTGTCGAACGACGTATGACGAAGACGTGTGACGCGATTCGGACATCCGCGTCAGAAAGCGCTTGCGCCGTTTGCTTGGGAATCTCACCATCGAAGTGGCCGGCGACGCTGCCGGCCCGTCGTCCCAGTCGCGCAGGTGTCGCCGATGTCCTCTCTCGTCCGCTCGTCCCTCGTCTCGTCCCTCGCCGCCGTGGCCGCGCTGTCGGCCGTCCTCTCCACTCCCGCATCCGCGCAGCCCGCGAGCTCGCCGCTCGGCCACTACGAAGGGTGCTCGCTCTACGCGTGCTATCAGTTCACGTTCGCGGAGCTGGGCCGCAGCGGGCCCGTGACGCCGTTCCCCGGTGGCCCCGACTATCCGCAGAACGTGCCGTCGTACCTCGTGCACTACGCGCTCATCGGCTCGACGCGGGTGCTGCCGCAGGCGGTCGCGGACGGGGTCACGGACGTGCAGGCGTATCTCCCGTGGTTCTTCAACGACGGCGCGTACGGCGACGGCGGCTGCTGCGAGAGCTTCGGCCACTTCTCGTTCGCCGGCCTCGCCGCGGGCACGCGCATCAGTTGGAGCATCGCCGAGGCGACCGCGCCATTCGTGCCGCTGAGCGGCTACGTCGCGGTCGGCGCACCGTCCGGCACGACCGGCGTGTCGTTCGGCACGAGCGGCTTCGAGACGTACGCCACCGCCGACGACGTGTGGGGGCAGAACGACTTCACGCTCCGCGGCCCGCCGGCCCCCTTCGCCACGATCGGCGTCCAGGTCCTCGCCACGCCGGAGCCGAGCACCGTCGCGCTCGTGCTGACGGGCCTCGCCGCCCTCCTCGGCGTCGCGAGGGTTCGCTCGCGCCGCGGCGGAACGGCATGATCCACAGATTGCGCAGATTGCGCAGATTCGTTCTGCCGTTAGGCAGCTCGATCTGCGCAATCTGCGCAATCTGTGGACACCTGCTCTTCGATCGGCTCGCCTAACGGCGGGCGCCGCGGCGGCGCTTGATGACGCCGATCGCGCCGAGGCCCGTGGCGAGCATGAGGTAGGTCGCCGGCTCGGGCACCGAGGAGGTGGGGAGGGCGCGCGCCGAGAAGCCGGTGGTGTTGTAGATGAAGCCATCCGTGACCTGGTCGCCCGAGATCACGAAGTCGAGCGTGTTCACGCCGCTCGCGTAGCCCGCGCTGATGGTCTGCACGGCGCCGAGCCCGTGGTACTGGCAGGAGGCGCCGCCGACGGCGACACCGTTGAGGAACACGCCGTCGACGTTGTTGTCCATGCCGCACGTGAAGCTGAGCGACGCGGTGGTCGGGTCGTAGCCCGTGAGGTCGAACGTCGTGCGGAAGGTGTAGGGCGTGCCGCCGGGGCCCGTCGCGCTCGCGTTGTACGAGATCCAGCGGGCGTTCGTCGGGCCGGCGAAATCGTTCCAGCCCGGGTTGTTGACGACCTGGAAGGCGTCGACGAAGGCGCCCGCACCCACGGCGACGTCCCAGTTCGTGTCGCGGCCGCCGACGAACGAGCCGGTCGACTGCGGGCCCTGCGCGTGGGCGGCCGTGGCGAGGCCGACGAGCAGGGCGGGGGCGAGGGCGAGCGAGCGGAGCACGAGGCGCATGGACGACTCCTGAATCAGAGGCTGGATCGCGTGGCCGGCCGCTGACGCGGGCCGGTGGTTTCCGTAGAGGCGTCGTTTCCGCGCGCCGCGGCTCACGTACGCCCCACGTGGGACGCGGAGGGCTGGTGGCATCGGGAGCGGCCCGCCACATTCGGAGGCCGCCGGCCCCGGTGCCGGTGCCTAACTTCCGGCCCGACACGCCGCCCGTCATGATCCTCTCCTCGATGCTCCGGCGGTCCGCCGCGGTCGCGCTGCTCGCATCGTTCGCCGCGCTCGGCGCGTCCGCCTGCGCGCACCGGCGGGCGACGTCCGCGTCGAATACGCCCGCGACTGGCGCGCCGCGCGGCGCGTGGCTGCGCGACTCGACGACGCTCGCCTGGACCGCGGCCGGCACCACCGTGTGGCGCTTCTCGTTCGACCCGAAGAGCGGCAAGCCGTTCTTCGATCCGGTCGGCGTCGGCGGGGGGCCGAGCCTGACCAACTTCAAGCCGCAGGACCACCCGTGGCACTACGGGCTGTGGTTCTCGTGGAAGTACATCAACCACCTGAACTACTGGGAGGAGGACCGCACCAGCGGCCAGGCCGCCGGTGCCACGCGGTGGAGCGCGCCCGCGATCGAGACGTGGCCCGACGGCAGCGCGACGATCCGCATGCAGGTGACCTACGCGCGTCCCACCGGCGTCGTCGACATGAGCGAGGAGCGCACGCTCCACGTCTCCGCGCCCGCCGCCGACGGGAGCTACACGATCGACTGGACGATGCACTTCACCGCCGGCCGCGACGGCGCCGCGCTCGATCGCACGCCGATGCCGGGGGAGCCTAACGGGGCCGTGAACGGCGGCTACGCGGGGCTCAGCGTGCGCCTCGCCGCGTCGCCGCTCGCCATGACGGTCACGAGCACCGACGGCCCGGTGGCGCGCTTCGACCGCGACCGTGCACGCCCCGCGGCCGCCGCGGTGGCGGCCAACTTCACGCAGGACAGCACCGCGGCCGGCGCGATCGCGATCCTCAGCCACCCGGCCAACATCGCCACCGCGGACGGCAAGGCGCCGTGGTACGTCATCAACGCGCCCGCGCCGCAGGACTTCCGCTTCATCTGCGCCGCGGTGCTCGCGCCGGCGGTGCGGATGCTCAAGCCGGGCGAGCCGTGGGACCTGCGCTACCGCGTCGCGCTCCGCCGCGCGCCCTGGACCCCCGACGCGCTCGACGACGCGCTGGCGACGTGGCTCGGCCGGGGGGTGCACTGATGCGCGTCCTCTTCGTCGGCGGCACCGGCATCATCAGCTCGGCGTGCGCGGCGCTCGCGATCGAGCGCGGCATCGAGCTGTGGTTCCTCAACCGCGGCGCGTCGTCGCGCCCCGCGCCGGCGGGCGTGCGCCACCTGCGCGCCGACGCCCGCGACCTCGACGCGGCGCGCGCCGCGTTAGGCACCCTCACGTTCGACGCCGTCGTCGACTGGATCGCCTTCACGCCGGCGCACGTCGAGGCCGACCTCGCGCTCTATCGCGGCCGCACGCGGCAGCTCGTCTTCATCAGCTCCGCCTCCGCCTACCAGACGCCGCCGGCGCGCCTCCCGGTCGTCGAGTCGACGCCGCTCGCCAACCCGCACTGGCAGTACTCGCGCGACAAGATCGCCTGCGAGGAGCGGCTCGTCCGCGCCTATCGCGAGGAGGGCTTCCCGATCACCATCGTCCGCCCGTCGCACACGTACGACGAGCGCACGCTGCCCATGCACGGCGGCTGGACGGTGGTCGACCGGATGCGGCGCGGCAAGCCGGTGGTGGTGCACGGCGACGGCACGTCGCTCTGGGTGCTCACGCACCACCGCGACTTCGCGCGCGGCTTCGTCGGCCTGCTCGGCAACCCGCAGGCGTTGGGCGGCGCGTTCCACATCACGAGCGACGAGCTGCTGACGTGGAACCAGATCCACGAGATCGTCGCCGCCGCCGCGGGCACCTCGGCCGACGTCGTGCACGTGCCGTCGGACCGCATCGCGCGCTACGACGCCGAGTGGGGCGCCGGATTGTTAGGCGACAAGGCGCACAGCATGATCTTCGACAACACGCAGATCCGGCGGCTCGTGCCCGACTATCGCGCGACGATCCCGTTCGCGCGCGGCGCCGAGGAGATCGTGCGGTGGTACGACGCCGACCCGGCGCGGCAGGTCGTCGACCGCGACGTCGACGCGCTGATGGACCGCATCATCGCCGAGCAGGCGTAGCGGAGAACGGGCCCGGCATGTTCACGGTGACCTTCACGTACGAGAACTTCGCGAACGACCGGTACGCCTTCGCCGAGCGGGCCCGCGTCGCGCTGCAGTTCGTCCTCGCCAAACCGGAATTCCTGCAGCGTGTGCGCGACGCGAAGTACACGGCGACGCTGTTCGACGTGCCCCACGGCAGCCAGGGGCCCATCGGGGCGGCGGGCGTCGCGCCGAAGATCCTCGCCGGCGTCGGCGGCGGCGGATCGCCCTCGCCGGACGATCCCCACACGGTCGCGCTGACCCTGCGGCTCGCCTACCTGGAGGCGGGGTCGGACGCGGCCACGCGGGCACACTCGACGCTGAGCCAGATCGAGCCGTCCTTCGTCGACGACTGCATGCGGCGCGACGACGTGGGGCTGCTCGCCGCGGTCCTGATGCACGAGTGGATGCACTCGCTCGGCTTCGTGCACCAGGACCCGCGCGTCGTCGACCGCGGCGACGTGCCCTATGCCATCGAGGGGATCGTGGTGGCGCTCGGCCCCGCGGCGCGGATCCCCAAACAGCGGCTGCTCGAGTCGACGATCGGCGTGCCGTGGAAGCACGGTCTCATCGCCGACCGTCTGGTGCACGTGCGCTGAGCGCGCGCGGCTGGCGCGCCGCTCACGCCGTGAACCACTTCTCGAACGGCGGGAAGGCCAGCGCCGCGCGCGAGCCGGAGCAGTCGTCGATGCCGGCGTCGGTCATGTGCCGCTCCGGTACCTGCGTCACGATGCGCGGCGCCGGCAGCCGGCGTGGGACGCGGGCCACCTGCACGGTCGGCGCCGATCCGGGCTTCGGCGCGGGCGGCAGCGCGTGCGCCTCGAGCACGTCGCCCCAACTGGGCGCCTTCGGGTCGAGGAGCTGATAGAACCACTTGAAGTCGCTGTCCTCGATGTCGGCCCCACGCAGTCGCAGCTCGCTCCACTCGAGCGGGTTGTCCGCGCAGAGGTTCGCGATCTTCAGCCTGATGATCTGCTCGCCTTTCACGTCGATCGGCCGCAGTGGGAGCTTCACCACCTTCTTCGGGTCGCCGTCGAACGGCGTGAGCGTGAGCATCAGCTGCCTGGCGTCGACGCGGCGCGTCCACACCACCTCGCCCGGATAGTTGCTGCAGATCACCGGCTGCTTCGGGTTGAGGAACGACTCGATGCCCCAGTGGTCCACCGATAGGCCGGCCTTGGATACGGTGAGGGAGCCGCCCCGCAGCAGCGTCCGCATGAGCAGCGGCGTGCGCACCTCTTTCGCCGTATCGCCACCCGCGTGCTGCGTGAACAGGTCGGCGCGCACCGGATAGCCGGGCGCGATCTCGTCGAGGTCCGGCAGGCGGGTGGCGACCACCATCGACTCGTCCACCGGATCCAGCCCGAAGTCGAGCGTCTGGCCGCCGAGGTATCGATCGCTGCGATCGCCGAAGCGATACAGGAGCTCGAAGGGCGGACCGTCCGAGAGCCCGCGTCGGTCGGGCGGCCGTTCCCCGTGCGGCAGGTGCGCGTGGGGAATGCCGCCGGCGACGTTCGCGAGGTCGACGCGGAGATACCCGACGTGCGGGACGGCCGACGTGCCGTCGGCGTGCTTGTCCAACGGACCGCCGCGGTACCGGGCGTCGGGCAGCAGGACCGCCACCTCGTTCCGCGTCGTGCTGCCGTCCCGGTGCTCGACGTGCAGGCACAGGCCCGTGAACTCCACTTCCAGGGTGAATGACATGATCGCTCCGAGCGTGCGTGGGCCGATCACGGCCCGGTGTAGATGAAGGCGCCCCACGCGCGGGGTGCGCGCAGCGCCGGGTCGGGCGAGCGCAGCGCGTCGAGCTGCGCGCCGCGCAGGGCGTCCACCGCCGGCTCGCCCTGGACGAAGCGGCGGTGGAAGGCGACGAGCACCGGCGTCGTCGTCTCGTCGTTCACGTCCCACAGCGAGCTCACGATCGCCGGCGCGCCCGCGCGCAGGAAGCTGTACGCCAGCCCGGCGATCGCGCCGACGTGCGTGGCGCGCGCGCCGAGCGTGCTGCACGCCGACAGGATGACCATGCGCACGTGCGACAGCCGCAGCGCGCCGATGTCGCGCGCGCGCAGGATGCCGTCGTCGCCGCGGTCGGCCGCGAGCGCGAGATACGAGCGCTCGGGCTGCTCGGCGTCGGCGAACGCATGCCCGGCGAAGTGGAAGATGCGCTGCCGCGGCAGGAGGCCGAGCAGCGTGTCGCGGCGGGCCTCGTCGCCGGTGAGGAGCCGCGCCCCCGGATAGAGCGCCGCGACGCGCGCCGCCTCGCGCGCCGCGCCGGGGAGGCGCGCCACCTGGGCCAGCGCGACGCGGTCGAACGCCGGGTCGCCGACGACGAGCGCACTCGTTAGGCGCGACGACGGCACGGCGGCCGCCGGCGCGACGAGGAGCGCGGCGCTCGGCAGCGTGCGTACCGACACGTCCTCGATCAGGTAGCGGCGCGTCTCGCGGTTCCACAGCGCGACGTACGGCAGCCGCGAGAGCTCGCGGTCGGGGACGATCGTCACCGCCGTGACGCCGCCGATCTCGCGTGCGACGGGGCGGATCAGGAGGTCGTACAACCGCGCGCGCGCCGCGTGCACGTCGACCGCGGGCTCGCCTGCGTCGACGTCGAATCGCGCGACCAGCGCGGCCACGGAGTCGCGTCCGACGGGCAGCGTGCGATGGCTCCATCCGCGCGCCGCGATGGTCCAGACGACGAGGCGGTCGGGGAGCACGGCGTACGCGACGGCGAGCCCGTTAGGCGGCACGCGGCGCTGGAGATCCGCGAGGCGCGGCGGGCCAGCGGCGGGCCGCCGGTCCGTGGAGCGGCCGGCGGGTGCATCCCACGCGGCGGCGCGCGCGCGCTCCAGATAGTCGAACGCCACGTCGGCGTGGCCGGCGTCGAGCTCGAGCTGCATGAGGGCATCGAACACGCCCTCCGCCGACTCGTAGAACGTGGCCCGCACTTCGGCGGTCGGAAACCACGCCCGCCGCGCCTCGATCCGCGCGACCGCCTCCTCCAGACACCGCCGCGCGCCCGCACCGTCGCCGGCGGCGCGCGCGGCGACCGCCGCCTGGTAGAGCGCGTTAGGCAGCTCGATCTCGCTGTTCGTCGCCCGGTAGGCGTCGACCACGCGCCGCAGCTCGTCGTACGCCGCACGCGGGTCGGTGGCGCGGAGGAGCTGCGCATGAGCGAGCAGGATGCGGGCGCGGAACCGCTCGCGGCCCGCCCCGGGCGCGATCCGATCCGACCAGCGGAGCGCCTCGGCCAGCTCGGCGCGCGCCGAGTCGGGGCGGTCGGTCGCGATGAGGCTGCGGGCGCGCTCGCCGTGTACCCACGCCACGAACTGCGGGCGGTCCTGCCCGGCGTTGAGGTCGAACACCTCGTCGACGACGTCGAGCGCCGCGTGGTGGAGGGAGTCCGCGCGCGCGAAGCTCGCCACGATGCCGAGGTGTCCGCCGAGGAATCCCGACCGCCGGTACGGCGCCAGCAGCCGCAGCGCCTTCAACCCCTCGGCGCGCGCCGCCGCCGACTGGCCGGCGAGGTCGAGCCCCTCGGCGAGCAGCGAGGCGAGCATGCCGAGGTTCTCGGTCTCGCGCGTGGCCGCGAAGTACGTCGTCGCCTCGCGGTAGCGGCGGTTCGCGGCCTCGTATGCCCCCTGCCGGCCGGTGGCCAGCCCCAACGTCCAGATGGCCTTGCCGCGCACCGCCGGCTCGGCGTCGGTCGCGGTGGCGGCGATGCCGCGGAGCATGCGCTCGGCGTCGGCGTAGTCGCCGCGGCTGATGAGGGCCACGGCGCGGTAGTGTGCTGCCCACGCGGCCGCGGGCGACCCGCCCGCGTGGAGCCCACGCTCGGCGCGGGCCAGCGTGCGCGCGGCCTCGTCGTACGCCCCCCGCCCGTAGAGCGCGTAGCCGCTCGTGTAGTCGGCGTGGGCGCGGGCGAGGAGCGGTGTGCGCGCCGGCCCCGCGGCATCGATCGCGGCGACGGCGCGCGCGAGGCTGCCGTCGCCGCCGATGGTGCCTAACGCATGCGCCGCGTCGCGCGCGAGGCCGAGTGCCGCGCGGGCCCTCGCAGTGTCGCCTTGCCCGACGGCGAGTCCCCACGCGCCGAGCAGAGCGAAGCCCGTCTCGCGCGCCCACTGCGGCGTGCGGCGCACGAGCGTGTCGAGCTTCGTGTCCGCGCCGGCCGTGGCGAGCAGCGCGTCGGCCGTCGGCATCGTTCTCGACCCGGCGTCGACGATGGCGTCGAGCGCGCGCAGGTGTGCGCGGGCCTCGCGCTGCCACGCGGGGAGGCGCTCGATCGCCGCGTAGTCCGCCCACGCCCTCCGCGCGCGCGAGACGAGGTGCAGCCGCTCGAGGATCAGCGCACGGTTGAAGAGCACCGGCTCCGATGCCCCGTCGCGCGTGCGTGCCCGCTCCACTGCATCGAGCGCGCGCAGCAGGGGCACGAGCTGCTGATCGCGCTCGGCGCGCGCCAGGTGCGCGACGGCGAGGTCGTTGAGCAGCGCCGCGTCGTGCGGCGTACGCCGCACCGCCTGCTCGAGCGACGCGACGGCCCGATCGATCGCGAGGGGCGACTCCGCGTCCGACCGCAGGTCGACGAGAGCCGAGAGATGTCGGGCGCGTACGAACGCGTCGACGCGGCTGGTGTCGTGCGCCGCCTCCTGTGCCGCCTCGTGGGCGCTCGCCACGACGTCGGCGAGCGCGCGTCGATCGAACGGCGAGGGCGGGGCACAGCGCACGCGCGCGGTCGGTCCCGTGGTGTCGGCGACGGCGCACGGGCGCCACCCCGATTGATGCGCGAGCCGGCCGTCGAGGAACCGGTCCGGCAGCAGCCGCGAGGCCACGTCGCTCGCCGGCGCGGACCCGACGGCGCCGCACGCGCCGACCAGCGACGACGCGAGCAGGCCGGCCCATGCGGCGAGGCACCTGGCGCGGCGGCGGTCGCGGACCCGGACGGGGGCGCCCGACGACGGGGCGGCGATCGGAAGTGGCAGGGCGGTGGCGATGGCAGGGCCGCTATTGTAGCCCGGCGAACCACGGTGTGGCCAGGGTCATCGAGCACCGGACCGGGTCGTTCCAACCGGTTGCCTAACGGAGGCGCCGCTCCCGTCCACCGGCGTTAGGCGACGTCAGGCGACGTCAGGCGACGTCAGGCGACGTCAGTTGGGCGACGTCGCGCGCCCGCGGCCGTCAGCGGCTCTGCGACCACGGCTGCCCGCCCGGGTCGGCGTGCGCGTGCTCGCCGTCGTGTGCTGCGGGGAGCCAGCACTGCCCCTCCTGCGGATGCAGCCACTCGCAGCGCGTCGGGACCGCGTCGACGGCGTCGGGGGGGAGGAGCGCCGCGATGCGCGCGGCGAGCGCCTGGAGCGCGGCGGCGCGCCACGGCCAGAACGGCCCGTGCCGCTCGATGTCGTGCAGCAGGCGCACGTCCGCCGCCGTGAAGCCGGCCGGATGCCCGTGCAGCGCGAGCGCGGCCAGGGCATGGCGATCCTGCGGCGTGCGCCACCCCTCGTCCATCCACAGATGGGCGTAGTCGGCGCACCGGGGGTCCGCCTGCAGCGCGGCCCACTCGGCCGACGTCAGCGCGGGCCGCACCGGGCCGGCCGTCACGGATGCATTCTCGATGTCGGACACGCGTGCACGATGGGAGGGACGCCCCTCGCCCGTCAACTGCGGTCGAGCCCGTTCGTCGTCGCGATGGCCACGCGCTACGTTCCCGGCATGTCCATCCGCACCCTCGCCGCCGCCCTGCTGCTGTGGGGCGCGTCGCTCGCCGCCCAGCCAGCGGCCAAGCCGGCCGCCAAGCCGGCCGCCAAGCCGGCCGCAGCCCCTGCGTCGCACCCGGTCGACCGCGCGCCGGGGGCGCTGGCCCGCGCGCACGCGCACAACGACTATCAGCACGACCGCCCGCTGCTCGGCGCGTTCGAGCGCGGCTTCGCGAGCATCGAGGCGGACATCTACCTCGTCGGCGGGGCGCTGCTCGTGGCCCATGCCCGCGACAGCGTGACCGCCGACCGCACGCTCGAGGCGCTCTACCTGGCGCCGCTGCGGACGCTCGTCGCGCGGTCTGGCGGCCGGCTGCGGGCGGACGGGGCGCCGCTGTACCTGCTCATCGACATCAAGGGCGACGCCGACTCGACGTACGCGGTGCTCGACCCGCTGCTGCGCCGGTACGCGGACGTGTTCACCGCGTTCGACGGCGACCGGATGACGGCGCGGCCGGTGGTCGCGGTGCTCTCGGGGAACCGTCCCATCGCGACGGTGAGTGCCGCCCGCACGCGCCTCGCCTCGCTCGACGGGCGCCTCCCCGACCTGGCCGACGGGGCGTCGCCGCCGCCGGCCGCGGTGATGCCGCTCGTCAGCGAGTCGTGGGACGAGATCACGAAGTGGCGGGGCATCGGGCCGGCGCCCGCCGCGGCGCGGGCGGCCGTCGCGCGCGCCGTCGCGCGTGCCCACGCGCAGGGGCGGCGGCTGCGGTTCTGGGGCACGCCGGACGACGAGGCCATCTGGCAGCTGCTCTACGACGCGGGCGTCGACCTGCTCAACGCCGACGACCTCGATCGGTTGGGCGCCTTTCTCGACGCGCGCCGGTGAATTCCGCTAGCCGCAGCCGCCGTGGCTGGCGACCCATCGTGCGGTGAAGCCGCCCGACCGCCTGACGTCGTTAGGCCCACGGAAGTCGTACACGCCGACGACGTCGCGGCCGATGGTGACCGGCTGCAGGCGCACGGTGCCGTGCAGCCACACCGGTGGGCCGTCGCCCTCGTGCAGCTCGGCGCGGACGACGGGCGCATCGCGCGGCGCATCGCGCGGCGCATCGCGCGGCGCATCACGTCCCGCGGACGGGAGGAGCGCGAGCGGCCGACCGTTGGCGCGCTGCCACGCGTTCCAGCCGATCTCCAGCCGCACGTACGGCGTCGGCGGACCGTCGAGGCCCGTCGCATCACCAGCATGGGGCTCGCAGCTCAGGTAGACCTCGAGCGCGGGGGCGTCCTCCTGCGTGCACCCGCGTCGCGCGACCGCGTGGGGGAACGGCGTCGAGTCGGGCAGAGCGCTCAGCGCGCGGCCGAGGTCCACGGCGACGAGGGCGAGTGACATCGGACGATGGGATGGTGCTGGCGAGGAGGCGACGAGCGCAGGGCACGGTCGCCCGCCACCGTCACTTCCCGGTCATCCGACCGTCACCCTCCGATCGTCGCCCCGGCGAAAGCCGAGGCCCAGCGACTCTCGTCGTCACCCCCGCGCTCTCCGTCGTTCACCACGGAGCAACGGCCGCGACGGTGCTACTGCCGGCAGAGCGCGTTGGGGTTGGTCGCCTTCGGCGCGTCGAGCGCGGGGCGGGTGGGCGCGTCGGCCAGGGCCATGGCGGCGTCGAACACCATCCGCGACACGCGCAGCAGGTCAGGGTAGCTGATGTACTGCGCCTCGTCGGTCACCTGGTGGTAGTCGAGGTGCTCGCCGCGCGACAGCGCGAGCGACGGAATGCCGTAGCGCGCATAGCTGTAGTGATCGGCGCGGCAGTAGTACTGGAGCGGATGGCCGGGCTGGTCGTACGTGAGGTCGAACACGAACGGCGTCGGCTGGCGCGCGTTCGCCGCGTCGAGCGCCTCGCCGAACGCGCGCGACAGCCGCTTCGCGCCGACCACCTCGAGGTAGGTCGCGCTGCCGGCGCCCGTGCCGCCGCGCGGGAAGTCGGCCGTGGTGCCGCGCCCCACCATGTCCTGGTCGATCTCGCCGACGATCGAGTCGAGCGGCACGGTCGCGTGGTCGGTGAACCAGCGCGAGCCGAGCAGGCCGGCCTCCTCCGCCGTGTGGCTGACGAACAGGATCGACCGCCGCGGGCGCGCCCCGCCTGACGCCATCGCCTCGGCGATCTCGAGGAGCGACACGGTGCCCGAGCCGTCGTCGTCGGCGCCGTTGCGGATCGAGTCGAGGCGCGCGGGGCGCAGACGGCGCAGGCTGTCGAGGATCGAGTGGATGCGCGTCCACTCCTCGGGCGTCGCGTCGCGCGCCGGCGAGTCGGCACCCATCGGCCGCACGACGCGGTCGAACGCGCGCAGCGAGTCGTGGTCGACGGGGCTGTGGTCGAAGCCGACGTGATCGTGGTGCGCGGTGAGCGCGACGTACTCGCCGCGCAGCGCCGGGTCGCGCCCGCGCAGCACGGCGACGACGTTGCGCGCCGGGAACGCGACCGGCGTGCGCGCGACGCCGAATCGCCCGCGCAGCGGCGCGCCGACGGCGCCGGGCGCGAGCGTCTCCGGCGCGGCGCCTAACAACGCGGTGGCGCCGCGGCGCGAGAGCCAGAGCAGCGGCAGCACGTTCACGTTAGGCAGGGAGTCGGGCACCGGCCGCCCCTCGCGCAGCCGCGCGATCGCCTCCGGGCCGATGCGCTCGAGCGTCACGAGCGCGAGCGCCGCCGCGCCGCGCCACCGGCCGGGGGCGACGAACGTGCCGCGCGGCAGCGCGCCGTCGAGCACGACGATCTTCCCCGCGCCCTGCTCGGTCGGGATCCACCGCGTCGTGTCGCTCGCCGGGCCGCCGTAGACCGCGGCCATGCCGTCGACGGTGAGCGGCGGCGCGGCGATCGACGCCGGCAGGAAGTCGCGCCCCAGCGTCAGCGTCGTGCCGCCCGCCTCGATGCGCGACGCCGGGTCGACCGCGGCGCGCCAGAACGGAACCGTCTGGAAGTACGTCCCCCCATCGCCGGCCGGCTCGAGGCCGAGTCGGCGGAACTCCGCGGCGACGTACGCGCTCGCCGCCGCGGCGCCCGCGCTGCCCGTCTCGCGGCCCATCAGCGAATCGTCGGCGATCAGGAAGAGCCGCCGCTCGAGGTCGGCCGCGGTGATGGCGGGCACCGTGCCGCCGGCGGCGATCTGGCCCGCCGGCGCGGCACGCCCCGCGCAGGCGGTCGCGATGACGGCGAGGGCCGCGGTGGCCGCGGGGACGACGAAGCGAGAGATCATGGCCGCATCCAGAGGGAGAGGGCGCGAACATGCCGCGCCCGGTGCAGCGCCACAAGCGACCGCGACCCACCACTCCGTTAGGCACCATCGTCCCCCGTCCCGCCCCCGCGCGCGGACGCCCGCCGCCTCACCGAGAGGACGGTT
>Ga0213876_10001783_pt1 | contig 13046 bp, 14 predicted proteins | sample BarmaccomBMRX_R9_FD_160113 | JGI IMG/M metagenome (GOLD analysis project Ga0213876, IMG submission 160113) | Root-associated microbial communities from Barbacenia macrantha in rupestrian grasslands, the National Park of Serra do Cipo, Brazil - RX_R9 | ecosystem: Host-associated > Plants > Roots...
CGACCGTGTACGCCGGCCCATGGATGCCGAACTCGAGCGAAATCCTGCTAGCAGCGGCGTTCGCCATGGTCCGGGGGATAGTTAGGGGCGCCACCTTCGTAACCCCCTCCTTATAAAGCCGGATATAACCTTCTTCTTCTGAAAATTGCCCTCCTACCCCGCTTCCGGTGATAACCGCGGACCGATCGCCCAGCTCCAATTCGAAGTTGATGCCGCTCTGTGCGACTGCTTCGCGCGCGGCGACGATCGCCATCTGCGCGAACCGCTCCAGCATCAGCAGATCCTTTTCGGTGAGGTAGTCGAGCGCGCGAAACGTCTGGGCTTCCGCCCCGCAGCGGAACTTATAAGGAGGACTGCCGGCATCGAGCAACGGCCGAATGCCGCACTCGCCCCGACGCATGCGGCGCCAACTGTCGGGGGTATTGTTGCCGAGGGCGCACACCAGCCCGAGCCCCGTTACCGCGACTCGGTTCAAGCGACACCCGGGAACCAAAATTTATGCAAGCAGCACCAGATTCGGTAAGAGATGGCTAAGCGACATCGGGCGAAACGGTCTGCGCCTTCGGGTCCACCAATTGCCTAACGCCCTCTACAGTGTCGCGAATAGAGCGCAGGCTTTGCACGCCTTCATCAGGGATTTCGATGTTGAACTCCTTTTCGAGTTCAAAGACGATATTGATCCCGTCGAGGGAGTCGATTTTTAACTCTTGGAATGTGCTGTCCAGGCTGATATTTTCAGCGGGAATCCGTTGGGACCGGGCGATCACCCGGATAACGTGAGCCCCCAGATCGTCTGTTTCCAACTGTTCGGGCATGTACAGAACCTCATGATAACTCCCGAACCTCCTTGGAAAAGCCCAGCGTATTAGCGGGAAGGACCGCCCGTTAGTTCAGCAGACCGCCATGACCGAGACAGCCAATTTCCCATCCGGAGATGCGATATTTGGCCAGCATCGGGGGCAGAAGAACGTCCAGAATGTTCGGCTTGGGCGAGCGGAAGCAGCACGGCGCCGAAACTACCGGAATGTCGTCCTTATATGTGAGCATGGTCAGATTGCCCGGCTCGACCGGAGCCAGGAACCGCTCCACGCGAGCACCCAGGCCGACCAGCGCACGCCCCACCACATCCTCGGGTCCGGATGGCGCGGTAGTCGATGCCACCAGCACGGCGGACGGTTTGCTTCGCAACAGGTGCTGCAGCGAGCGAGCCACGCGATCCTCTTCTTCGACTGAAGACAGCGCGTATTTGAGAGTCGCGCCGTAGCGTTCTAACCGCTGCTGCACCACCGCTTCAAACATTGTGCGCGCTCGGTCGCCTTGAACCGGGTCGGTATAGAGCATTCCTACCGTAGGCTCTTTGATGGGCCGCGCCTGCAGGATGGGCCCGGACGTCGTCAACATCGAGAGAACGGTTTCCAGGTGCGCTTTTGCCACCGCAAAAGGCGCGCTTTTTACCGTCGCGACGCGGTCCCCTTTCTTGGCGTACCGGTAATTCGATACGGTTGCGATGACTACACTGCCGGTCATATTGATCCGTTTCAGCAATTCGTCGTCGACTAGAGTGCAGCAGTTTTCAGTAGCGACCAGATTGGCTCTGCCACCGGCAGCGAGGCGGATCTCCACCGCGCCGCAGCACATCCCCTCGGCAACTGCCATGACGGCAGCGTCTTCGCCGATTTCGCCTTCCTCCAACTCCGTCACCCAGACCTCGTTCATGCCTTCAGCCTGGAGCAACCGGATGTCTTCGGAACTCAGAATATGTCCCTTCGCGAGCAGCTTTCTCCCGCCGGGCTTGAATATTGTGCAGCACAATATTCGACCGGCGGAATTCTGAATGTCCATGGTTAAAGCGCGCAATTGGTCCCTCCTAACCAGCAGCCCGGTACCACCACCTACTTAGTACGTCTAGTACTTAGCGATGCCTAGGCCATGAGTATACTAGGACTCCTAGCAATTAGGCTAGAAAAAAATACAAACAACGTGGAATTTTTTACTTTGTAGGACTTTTTACCCGAATTTGGTTTAATGCCGGTCAGAAATGGCTATAAGCTCTGGTAATTGCACGAGTTCTGTGGCTTGGGAGAGTGCCTGTCGGAGGCTAAATGAGGCTGGCTGGTGGAGTTTGAGTCGTTTCAATACGGCAATTTCGTCGCACTTTTGGAATTTGGGGCAGCGCAGGCAATCTTTCCATGCCTTCAAGGGGAGTTCGCCGCGTTCCACTTCACCGAAGCCGAGTTTTCGGAAAAATCCAGGGACATAGGTAAAGGCGAAAATCGCCTCCAGGTCATGTTCGCGAGCTTCGGCCTCGATTACTTCTACGATGGCCCGGCCGATTCCATGCTGCTTCCTCTCGCGAAGAACGGCCAGAGAGCGGACTTCCGCTGTAGTGGGCGTATAAAAATGCAGAGCGCCGCAGCCAGCCAAAACACTGCCGTCGTAGGCGACGGTGAAGTCTCGAATGTTCTCCGACAACTCGAACTCGGTTCGGGGCAGCATAATTTCAGCCGCAGCATAGGAATTTATCAGCGCAATGACGTTCGGGATATCGCGCATTCCGGCTTTGCGCACGGTCAGATTCACCGCGGTGGCGGTCATGCGTTCACCGCCGTCGCCGCGCTTGCCAAAAGCCGGGTACCGACCGCTTCGCCAGCCAGCAGTCGTTGACAGATCTTGGCGTCGCTGCCTTGAGCGATGATCACTTCGTCGATCCCTGAACGAAGCGCCAGGGTGGAAGCTTCGAGCTTGGCCTGCATGCCGCCCTGCGCGACGCCGGATGCGATCAGGTCAAGTGCATCGACTGGGGTCAATATTGCGGCAACTTTCCCGGACGCATCCCGCACGCCCGGAACATCGGTCAGAAAAATAAGCTTCTCGGCGCGCCAACCCGCGGCACACGAAACAGCCATTTGATCGGCATTGACGTTGAAGATGTCACCCTCGGCGTTTCCGGCCAGACAGGCGACAACCGGCAAGTAGCCAGCGTTGACCAGCAGATCAAGTAGACGGCCGTCGGTCTTCACTGGCCGCCCGACAAATTCCATTTCGGGAGCTAACTGAACGGCACTTGTCAGCAGTCCGTCGATGCCGGATAGCCCCACTGCGGTTTCGCCTGCAGCCACTAATGCGGCGACGAGATGCTTATTTACGCTGCCGGCGATGACTTTGGTGACGGCGTCGATTACGGCCATATCGGAGACGCGCATGCCGTTCACAAAAGCGCTCCTGACGCCTTGCGATTCAAGAAAGCGGGTCAGTTGCTTACCGCCGCCATGCACCACGACCGTTTCGTATTCGCGCGCAACTTCTACCAGCTGGGCCGCTATTTGAGATCGCGAGGCAACATCGTCCAGCAACGATCCGCCCACTTTGATCAGCAGCCTCACAGCAGGGCCTCGGTTTCCTGAAATCCAAGCATCAGGTTCATGTTCTGCACCGCCTGGCCGGCGGCGCCCTTGCCGAGGTTATCTATCGCCACAACGATGGTGGCTCGCTGGCTCTCCTCGTCGAAGACGAAGCCGATATCGCAAAAATTGGTGCGCTGTACAGCGCGGATATCGGGCACTTTTCCGGGAGCATACAAACGAACAAAGGGCTCGCGTTCGTAAGCCTCTTCGTAGATGGACAACAGATCGACGGCTTTCCCGACGCGCTGCGTGCGTATGTAAATGGTTTCGAGAATGCCGCGATCGATGGGCAGTAAGTGAGCAGTGAAGGTGAACTCTCGCTCGCCGATGCCTGAATTCTGCAACACTTCCGGGACGTGCCGGTGGGCGGCAAATCCGTAGGCAGAAAAATTCTCCGTGACTTCGCAAAAGCTGTTCTGGAGCGAGGGATGCCGGCCTGCGCCGCTGACGCCCGACTTGGCGTCGCAAATGACACCCCGCGAGCGATCCGCGACCTGAGCATCAATGAGCGGGCGAATTGCCAGGTTCGCAGCTGTGGGGTAGCAGCCGGGATTGGCAACCAGCGAGGCCGTACGAATCTGTTCGCGGTAAAACTCGGGCAGGCCGTAAACCGCTCGCTCGAGTAGCGCCGCCGCCGTGTGGCGCTCCTTGTACCAGCGCGAGTATGTCTCGGCATCTCGCAGTCGAAAAGCCCCACTTAGATCGATGACTTTAGCGCCTGCCTCGAGTATTCCTGGCGCTAGCTCGATAGAAGCTCCGACCGGCGTGGCCAGAAAAACGATCTCGAGTTTTTCATCGCGCACAGCCGCTGGCGTGGCCGTGATCGTCTTGAGCGGAGTTTGTCCCAGGGGACCACTGCGTTCTGCGACATCGGACCGGTGTTCCATGAGAATCAGATCCATATACGGATGCCGCGCCAAAAGCCGCACTAGTTCCGCGCCGCTGTAACCACGCGAGCCGACAATGCCCACCTTGCGGCCTGAGTAATTATTCACAACAATGAATAATTATACTACAGCTGTTCGAACGCAGATCGGGCTGCCAAATCCCCCAGGACCGGGAGCCTAACCTGCTGAGTCTGGGCCGCTTTCACCAGCAAATATATCCAACAAAAAAGGACGAACAGTCTGATCACCAGGAACATAACGTGTTCGAGACCCCAGCCAGGCCAGCCGGATATCAAAGTGGGAAGTGCAGAGGACAGAATCAGCCAGCTTACAAATAGATACAGCGCCTGAAAGGCATCAAAACGAACCCAAATGTTGCGGCGGAATTTCTGGGAAGCTAGGAAAATGATGGCTGGTATTACGCCAAACACCGGTATGTAACAGAGAATGGAGGCGGTGCGATTGCTGATCGTATCCAGGAAATCCGTAGCGGGGAGCGCAGTGGAAGGTTGGCCGGTTCCGCAATTGGCGCAGAACAAAGCCTTCGCATCCACACGCGTGCCGCAGTTGGTACAGAAGGGCAAGTCCACTCACTCCTACGATTCAATGTTGTTACTGAGATTACGAAAAGAACAGCTTACATGTTCCCATCATGCTGTAAGCAAACCATTTTGATACGATCAGGGAGCAAATGCGGCTATTTTCTCTCGTCTGGGCGCTGCTTTTTTCCGCGTCCGTGGCTGCGGCTGCCAACAAACCTCTCGAGATCTACTTTGTGGACGTGGAGGGTGGGCAAGCCACTCTTTTTGTGACCCCGGCCGGTCAATCCCTTCTGATCGACACGGGTTGGGAATACAACGCCTTTCGCGACGCGAATCGGATCGTGAAGGCGGCGAAGCTAGCCGGGATCAAGCGCATCGATTACGTTCAGATTACCCATTACCATCAGGACCATGTCGGCGGGGTGAAGCAACTGGTCGAGAAAATGCCGGTGAGCACCTTTATCGATCACGGGCCGAACCGGGAGGACAGCGCGGCGACCAATCATCTGTATGCGGAGTATGAGACCGAGATTACCGGCAAGAACCACATTGTGGTGAAGCCGGGCGATACGCTGCCCATTCGAGGAATTGATGCAGTTGTGGTGACGGCAGATGGAAACATCATCGATCACCCGCTGCCTGGTGCAGGCGAGCAGAATGGTGCCTGCGCGGGCGTGGAGCAAAAGGCCACCGATACGACGGAAAATGCCCGCTCCGCCGGGACTGTCTTCACGTTCGGTCAACTGCACATTGTGGACTTGGGAGATTTGACCTGGAATAAAGAGTTGGAACTCATGTGTCCGGTGAACAAGATTGGGCGAGCGGACATTCTGGTGGTCTCTCACCATGGTATCGATCAGAGCAATAGCCCGGCGCTGGTGCACGCTCTGCGGCCGCGGGTTGCGGTCTTCGACAACGGCTCGAAAAAAGGCGCCGTACCTTCGGCTTGGGACATCGTGAAGTCCTCGCCGGGACTGCTAGACATCTGGCAATTGCATTTCGCCGATGCCAGCGGCAGCGAGCACAACGCGCAAGATCCCTTCATCGCGAACGTGAACGAAGCCGATACGGGATTTTATTTGAAGCTAACGGCGCATGAGGACGGCAGCTTTGAGATTTACAATCCGAGGAATAAGTTTTCGAAGCAGTATCCGGCGCGGTAAGGCTGGATGCCGACGCGATGCGGTTTAGCGGACTAAACTGAGAGCAAGAGCATGACCCTAAGTACGGTTGAGGAAATCGAGCGAGCAATCGACGCGCTCACGGCAGAGGAATGGCGGCAACTGGAAGGCTGGCTTGACCGATACGAGCGAGCGGAAACTCTGGACAACCGCATCCGAACGGATCTCGGCGCGGGCCGGTTAGATCGCGCCATCGGGCAGGCGCTTGATGATGAAGAGCACGGAAGAGTGAGGCCGCTGTAGCGAGAGATTGCAACACAGCGCAAACAGCGACTTCTGGCGTGAATACGAGCGCTTGCCCGTCGAAATTCGCGTTCGCGCCGACAAACAGTTTGCGCTTCTCAAGAGCAATCCGGAACATCCCTCTTTGCAGTTCAAGAAAGTCGGCGTGTGTCAGACGGTCAGGAGGTCTGGTCAGCGCGCGCCACTCTCAGCTATCGTGCGCTGGCCCTAAAGCGACCCTACGGGTACCTCTGGTTCTGCATAGGAGCACACGATACTTACGAATCGCTCCTGGGGCGAGTCCCCCCTTACCCGAAGAAATCCTTCACCTTCTCAAAAACGCTCTTCTCGTGCGGAGCGTTGTCGGCAGGCAGAAGTTCGGCAAGCTGCTCGAAAAGTCGGCGCTCTTCGCGCGTGAGTTTCTTCGGAACCTGCACATCTACATGGACGAATAGGTCACCGCGAGCGCGGCTGTTCACATGAGGTACGCCGAGACTACGCATGCGGAACTGCGCGCCTGACTGCGTGCCTTCGGGAATTTTTATTTTTTGGGGACCATCGAAGGTCTCGATCTCGATCTCCGCGCCTAAGGCTGCCTGCGCAATGTTGATCGGCAATGTGCAGTGCAGGTCGGTGTCGCGCCGTTCGAAGATGGCATGCTCGGCGACCTTAATCACGACGTAAAGATCGCCGGGTTGTGCGCTCCCCGGACCCGGGTTGCCTTCGCCGGCCAGACGCAAACGCGTGCCGCTGTCCACACCTGCGGGGATGTTGACCTTCAGCTTTCTTTCGATGCGGCTGAATCCCTCGCCGCGGCATTGCGAACATGCCTGGCGAATCACCTTTCCGCGTCCGCTGCACGAGGGACAGGTCTTCCTGATCGACAGAAATCCCTGTTGGTACAGCATTTCACCGCGGCCATGGCAGGCGGCGCAGGTCACTAATCCGCCATTGGGCTCAGCGCCCGTGCCCTGGCATTTTGTACACGGCTCCATCCGGGGAATCTGCAGATCCGCGGATAAACCGCGCATCGAGTCTTCGAAACTGATCTCCAGGTCGTAACGAAGATCTTCGCCGCGCTGCACCCGCGAGGAGCGCTGTCCGCGCCCACTGCCGCCGCCGAACATGCTCCCCAAGCCAAACATCTCGCCCAAGATGTCGCCTAGATCGGCGAACGTCGACTCGTCAAAGCCGTTGAACCCGTTACCGCCCGCCCCCGCTACTCCCTGGTGGCCAAAGCGATCGTACGCGGCACGCTTTTGAGGATCGCTCAAAATCGCGTACGCCTCCGCCGCTTCCTTGAACTTTTCTTCGGCATGATGATCTCCGGGATTCCGATCCGGATGATATTGCAGGGCCAGCTTGCGGTAAGAGCTCTTGAGCGTCTGGTCATCGCAATCGCGCGTGACGCTGAGCACCTCGTAATAATCTCGTTTGGCCACACTCATGGTTGCTGGTCAGTAACCGCAAAAACGAATCAAGGATTGACGGCGACTTTCACCATCGCCGGGCGCAGCAACCGCCCCTTGAAATAGTATCCGCGCTGGTATTCTTCCAAGATAGTCTGGTCCGGATGATCTTTTGTGTCAACCATCTCGACCGCGTGATGGATGTGCGGATTGAACAACGGGACTTCTTCCGAAATCGGCTCCAAACCCAACTTTTTCAAGCTCTCGTACAGCCGCTGGTAGATGATCTCCATGCCGCGCGCATACTCTTTATCGGTGCTTTCGACCTTGAGCGCGCGCTCAAAATCGTCGAGCACCGGCAATAGCGCCTTCACGGCGTCCATCGCTGCGAATTCGTAAAGATCGCTACGCTCGCGCTCCACGCGCCTCCGATAGTTCTCAAATTCGGCTTGCCGCCTCTGCAGCAAGTCCTGTAACTCCGATTTCTCTTTCGCTAAACGGCTGGTCTCGGTCGCCGCGTTATCGCCCGCTAGCGGCCATCCCTTTTCGCGGACGGCAGCTTCCGGTTCCGTGACTTCGCTCGGTCGCTCAGAGGGTTGGATATCCTCCGTAGCTAACCCATTCTTTTCTGCTGATTCCATTGCAATACCAGAAGAGGGCGACAGTTCGCCCTCAAATCTCAGGGTAACAAAAGGTCAGGATTTTCGAAAGTTGAGCCAAGCAGGCTCAGCTTTCTTAACGATCCGCGCTTACCGGCCCCGGGCGCCGGCGCTCTTGGCCGCATCAATCGGCGTCGGTGGAGGTGCACTGGCCTCCGGTTCGGCCGACTTATTCAAGCCCAGGGCCTTGCGCAGTTCGACATCCACTTTGGCACGGATGTCAGGATTGTCCTTCATAAACTGGCGGGCATTTTCGCGTCCTTGGCCGATCCGCTCTCCCTTGTAGCTAAACCAGGAACCGGATTTTTCGACGATGTTGTTGGCTACGCCGAGATCGAGGAGATCGCCTTCGCGCGAAACACCCTCGCCATAAATAATGTCGAACTCGGCTTCGCGGAAGGGCGGAGCAACTTTATTCTTAACAACTTTCACCTTGGTGCGGTTGCCCGTAACGGTCTCGCCATCCTTGATGGCCGCAATACGGCGGATGTCGACGCGAATGGAAGAGTAGAATTTCAGCGCCCGGCCACCGGTAGTGGTTTCGGGGTTGCCGAACATAACACCGATTTTTTCGCGAATTTGATTGATGAACACCAGGCAGGTATTCGACTTGGCAACGATGCCGGTGAGTTTGCGCATCGCCTGAGACATCAGCCGCGCTTGCACGCCCATATGCGAATCCCCCATTTCGCCATCGAGCTCGGCCTTGGGAACCAGAGCGGCCACCGAATCGACAACCAATACGTCAATGGAGCCGGAAGTGATCAGCGCGGCCGTGATTTCGAGCGCCTGCTCGGCGAAATCCGGTTGGGACACCAGGAGATTGTCGACATCCACTCCGAGTTGCTTGGCGTAGATGGGATCAAGCGCGTGCTCGACGTCAATAAACGCTGCCATGCCGCCCATTTTCTGCGCTTCCGCGACCACCTGCAGCGCGATGGTCGTTTTGCCCGACGATTCAGGTCCAAAAATTTCGCAGATGCGGCCCCGGGGGAACCCGCCCACACCGAGCGCGTAATCGAGCGAAATAGAGCCGGTGGAGATGGCCGAGACCGGAACGATGGCCTCCTTCGCTCCCAGCCGCAGGATGGAGCCTTTGCCGAACTGCTTTTCGATTTGGCCTAGCGTGAGAGTTAACGTGCGATTGCGCTCTTTTTCGTCCATGGATGTCCTTCCTTGAGGGCTGACAGTTGCGGGGGAGGGCAACTACAGTATATCCCGAAACAAAAGCGTAAGGAGTTGTTTCAGCGCCTAAACGCCCGCGTTCTCGCGGCGCGCGTAGTAGCCTTTGCGAGCGCGAATGAGCAGATCTTTCCTGCCCTTCACCTTGATCAGAACCGAATGGTATTGACCGTCATTTTTCAGCGGTTCGGGACGGTAGAACAGGTTGTACTGGTGCCGCAATTCGTTCGCGATATTTTCGAACGACTGGTTCAGATCCTTGGCTTCAAATGGGAAGAAGGAAGCGCCGCCGGTCTGTTCGGCGAAGTACCGCATCACTTTATCGCCATCGGTTTCGATGTGGCTGATGTTGGTTGAGATGGTGTAGATCACGGTGTCGGCGCGTTGCGCCATTTCGAGCGCCTGCTCACGGCTGTAGCGGCTCTCGTTGTCTTCGCCGTCGCTCAGAATAACCATGGCGCGTCGAAACTTATACATCGGCTGATCGAGCATCAGCTTGTCGCGGCAGGCGAAATAGATGGCATCGTAGAGGGCGGTCCCGCCACCAGGACGCAGATCGCGCACGGCATTTTCAAGCTTGTGCGTGTCGCTGGTGAGATCAGTCACGAGTTCAGCGGCGGTATCAAAACTGACAATCACTGCCTTGTCCTGTTCGCGCATCACGCTGTTGATGAAGTTGGTAGCCGCTTCCTGTTGGAAATGGAAGCGGTCGCGGATACTGTTGCTGGTGTCGATCAGGATAGCCAGCCGCAGCGGCAAGTCAGTTTCGGAAGTGAACTCGAGAATGCTTTGCGGCTTCTTGTTTTCAAAAACCTCAAAATCGCTACGCCCCAGATCGGTGACGAAACGGCCGTGCTTGTCGGTCACGGTGAACAGCATGTTGACGCGCGTGACTTCCGCTCGAATCGGGCCGGACGTGGAGGGCTCCGGGGTCTGATTCTGCGCGCGCGAAAACGAAACGAAACCAACAATGGCTAGAGCCGCTAGCGGAACTGCAAACCACTTCATCGAGATGCTTCTTATTCTATCCGCGTTCACGGGCCGCCTGCAGAAGATCCACTAGGTCGGGCGGCAGCGGGCTTTCAAACGTGATGCGCTCGCCCGTACTGGGCAAGGTGAAGCCAAGCCGATGCGCATGCAGGAAGAAGCGATTGAGGGTGGGCAGACCGGGAATTTGCGCGGGCGCGCCATAGAGCCGATCACCCACCACTGGATGATGGATGCTCGCCAGATGAACGCGAATCTGATGGGTGCGGCCGGTGCCGATCCGCACTTCGAGGAAACTCAATCTGCCGAGTTCTTCGAGCACACGATATTGTGTCAGCGCAGTTCGGCCTGTGGCGAGTTTCGTCGTCATGCGGATGCGGCGAACGGGATCGCGCGCGATGGGCGTCGTGATTTCTCCTTCGGGCGTTTTCATGCGACCATGGACGAGCGCCAGATACACCTTCTCGACTTCTCGATTGCGGAACTGCATCGAGAGCGCCTGATGTGCTTTGTCGGTTCGTGCGACTACAAGCACGCCGCTCGTCTCTTTATCTAGTCGATGGACGATGCCGGGCCGCTGATCGCTAGAACCGGTTGCGAGCTGATCGAAGCGATGCAGCAATGCGTTCACCAATGTTCCGCGTCGGTGGCCTGCGCCCGCATGCAACACCATACCGGCGGGTTTATCGACCACGACGACGTCTTCGTCTTCGTAGAGAACTTTGAGCGGCAGCTCTTCGGGAATCGCTTTCAATGGAGGTAAGTCAGCCGGTTCAACACTAATATCTTCGCCGCCGCGTAACAGATGGGAGGCACGCATCTGCCGCCCTGCAATGAGAACTCGCGCGTCTTTGATCCAGCCTTGAAGTCGCGATCGGCTGTACTCGGGTAGACGCTCATGTAGGAAAGCATCCAGACGCTTGCCGGCATCGGATGCTTCCGCCGTGAGCTTCACGCCTACATGTTAAGGCGTGTCGTACGCTCCATGACCGTTGCCGTAGCGCATCTCGCCGGCTTCTACCGGGAAGGGCAATGCATTTTCTTTCGGAGGTAGCGGGCAAGTGGCGTACGGTGTAAACGTGCAGGGCGGATTGTAAGAGCGATTGAAGTCAAGATCGACCTTGCCGTTCTCAGGCAACGGCGTGTTCAGCATGCGCCCAGCCTGGTACGTGTTCACCTTATTCGTTGGATCTTTGAACAGGAAGAACAGCGTTTTTCCCTCGTAAATCGGCCGCAGCCGGTACTGTTTGTGCCGATACGTGAATTCGACCAAGCCCGGGCTTTCTTCGAGATCCGTTTGCCCAAGAATGTTCAAGATCGGGATCTTCTTAACGTCGGCGGTGAATTTCGCCTCCAATCGAAGATCCGGGTTGACCGGAAAGTATTTCATCCCGGTGAAGTGTTTCAGCGCGTGGGCGTTGCTGTCTTTGGCGCGAATCCCCAGTCTTTCGCTGCGCTTGATAATGAAGAAAGACACGGAGCCGGTCTGCACCACATCCGGCTTTTCTTCCTCCTGATAGTGCAGCGGACGGGACGAGCCGTTTGGGTCAATGAAGGTCACTTCGCCGCCCGAGAGCCGCACCGTGCCGGCGTGTTCGGGCGCTGAGCCTTTCGGCAGCAAAAAGTCGTTGGACGCGGCAGAGCCGATGGTGTTGTTCCCCGGCTTCAACCAAAAAAGGCCGACGAGTGTTAGCCACCCATTTTCGGAACGCAACGATTTGTCGCGCTGTTGCTGCCATTCGCGAATAGAATCGGTGTACGTTGACGACACGAGCATTACAAATCCCAGTACTCCGATCACAAAACGGTACATAGTTAATTCTAGCGCCTGAACGACCTAAGCTTGCCTATTGCACGACCGTCATTTGGAACCTTTTCTGCCCCGAATACGTTCTTTGCCCTGATGACAATCGGAGTGCGAGCGGGTTCATGTTAGGCTTGCACGCATCTACCAGCGTGCACCGCGGAGGCACTCATTGGCTCTGAACATTACAGGTCTTTCCAAGACCTATCCCAACGGCGTGAAAGCGCTGAACAATCTTTCTCTCAACATCGGAAACAACATGTTTGGCCTGCTCGGCCCCAATGGTGCGGGCAAGAGCACCCTCATGCGCACCGTGGCCACGCTGCAGGAGCCCGATTCGGGCTCCATCACTCTCGACGGCATCGACGTGCTGCGGCAAAAGGATCAGATCCGCCGCATGCTCGGCTATTTGCCGCAGGAATTTGGAGTGTATCCCAAAGTGTCTGCCCTCGATCTTCTGCACCATCTCGCCATCATGAAGGGCATCACGTCTGCTTCTGAACGCAAGCAGATGGTGGAGGCGCTTCTGCAACAGACCAACCTGTGGGACGCGCGCAAAAAAGCTCTCTCCAGCTATTCAGGGGGGATGAAACAGCGTTTTGGCATTGCACAGGCGCTGCTGGCAAACCCCCGGCTGATTATCGTCGACGAGCCCACCGCCGGGCTCGATCCGGCAGAGCGCAACCGCTTCCTGAATCTCCTGGCCTCCATCGGCCGCGACTGCACGGTAATTCTATCGACGCATATCGTCGATGATGTGCGCGAGCTG
>Ga0213876_10001784_pt1 | contig 13043 bp, 13 predicted proteins | sample BarmaccomBMRX_R9_FD_160113 | JGI IMG/M metagenome (GOLD analysis project Ga0213876, IMG submission 160113) | Root-associated microbial communities from Barbacenia macrantha in rupestrian grasslands, the National Park of Serra do Cipo, Brazil - RX_R9 | ecosystem: Host-associated > Plants > Roots...
TCGCTGAAGGCGGTCAGCAACGGTGTTTCAGAGCGCCGCAGGACACGCCAGGCGGCGCGGTTCGCAGCGCTGGCCGGGTCGTCCGGTGTCGTCGGCACCAGCAGCGGGAACTGGCGGGCGCCGGCCGCGTAGCGCTCGTCGGGGAACGGCGCCGCGTAGGCCGCCAGCACCTCGGCCGGCAGGTCGGTGGCGGTCATCATCTGGGCGATCTGGCCGGCGTCGAAGACCGGCATCTCCTGGCTGAAGCGCCGCCACCAGAAGAAGCCGTCGCCGGGCGGGTGGTCGCCGGTTGGCAGGAAGGTGTTGGCCACGACAATACGGGCGAAGCGTGCCTCGGCCTCGGCGGCCAACCGCAGGCCGATGAAGCCGCCCCAGTCCTGGCACACCAGCGTCAGTCGCTGGAGGTCCAGGGCGCGGATGAAGGCGTGCATCCAGTCGACGTGGCGCTGGTAGGTGTAGTCGGCGCGGTCGACCGGCTTGTCCGAGCGACCGAAGCCGATCAGGTCCGGGGCGATGGCCCGCAGCCCGGCCGCGGCGAGGATCGGGATCATGGTCCGGTACAGGTAGGACCAGGATGGCTCGCCGTGCAGGAGGAGCACTGGCTGGCGCTCGACCGGGCCTTCGTCGACGTAGTGCAGGCGTAGGCCGTCGACCTCGACGTAGTGCGGCTCGAAGGGGTAGCCCGGCAGGTCGCGGAACTGCGCGTCGGGCGTGCGCACGATGGAGTGCACCATTAGGCGCGCGCCTCCACCTGCCGCAGCGGCGTCAGATTGACGCGCATGTACGGGTAGAGCGGCAGGCTCTCGAGCGTCCGCTGGACGTCCGCCTGCGACTCGCCCACAAGGACGACCCACACGGCGTTCGGCGCGCCGGCGCCCTCGGGGAGATACAACGCCTCGAGCCGGCCCTGCTGCTCGAGCTCGCGGACGCGCACCTGCTCGGCGGGCACGCCCTGCTCGACCTCGGCGTGACGGCCAGGGTCAAAGGTGATGGATGCCATGAAGCGCATGGGGATGGTCTCCTTAGACGGTCAGGTAGCCGACCGTCGCGACGAAGGCCAGGACGAGCGCGTCGCCGAAGGCCTGGGCGTAGGCGGCGCGACGCAGGTGCAGGACCGCGGCGCCGAGCATGATCGGCAGCAGGCCGGCCGCTGCCAGCGGCGTCAGCCACGGCAGCAGGCCGGTCCAGCGGGGCAGGGTCAGGCCGGCGGCGGCCAGCGTCTCGGCCAGGCCGATGAAGCGGAAGAAGGGCGGCCCGCCGGGCAGGCTGGCCATCTGCTTGCGGACGGGGGCCGGCAAGGCCAGCAGCAGCAGGCCGTGCAGAAAGAACACGCCGGCGAGCACGGTGGGCGCGAGGCCAGCATTCATCATCATCGTCATCGTCATCATCAGCAGCACCAGGAGGATCATCAGGAGGCCCTCCGGGCGATAGGCGTGGTGGTCGTCGAGGCCGTCTGCCACCAGCGACGGATCGCGGTGATCATCGCCTCCGGCGCGTCGGCGAACGGAAAGTGGTGGGCGCCCGGGATGACGAGCGACTGCGCCTCGGGCAGTAGGCGCTGGAAGCGCGGCAAGAACTCGTAGACCGGGTCTTTGTCGCCCCACACCAGCAGCACTGGCAGGTGCCGCAGGCGGGTCTGGAGCGCCTGCTCGATCTCACTCATGTAGGCGTCGTTGCCGGCCAGGTCGCCGAGCAGCAGGACCGGCGCGCGGCGCGCCGCCGGGTTGGCGTACGGCGCGAGGTAGATCGTGCGCTCGGCCGCCGACATGGGGAAGCTGCGAGCGGTCACGTTGAGCACCAGGTTGAACTGCTCCTGGAGCAGTCGGACGATGGGGCTGCCGCTCAGGCGCAGCATGCGACGCACTCTGGGGTAGTCGTCGAGCGGCCAGCCGAAGGTGCCGGCCAGGACGAGCCCGGCGAACCACTCCGGGTGGCGCGCTGCGACGCCGAGCCCGATCGGGCCACCAGCGTCACCGGCCACCAGGACGACCTGGCTGAGCCCGAGCGTCGACATGAAGCGTTCGACGACCTGCGACAGAGCCGGCACGGTCGGTGACCAGCCCGGCGTGACCGGCGATGGACCGAAGCCGGGGTAGTCGAGGGCGATGCAGCGAAAGTCGGCGCGCAGCGCCTCGACGAAGTGGCGGTAGAAGAAGGACCAGTTCGGCGCGCCGGGCAGGAACAGCAGGACCGGGCCGTGGCCTTCGTCGACGTAGTGCACGTGGTGGCCGTCGATATCGACGAAGCGGCTGGTGAAAGGGAACAGCGCGTGACTGAGCCAGGCGGGGCGCTCAGGATCGAGCGCACGCAGCGTGGACATGATTGGAGAAGCCTCCTGTGGCCAGAGATGGGGTGCGAAGATGGCGCGGCGCGGCTACGGCAGCCGATCCCCGGCCGCCGTGCGCCGGGCTGCACGAACCTAGGCGGTCGGGTGCGGCGTGACGCTCTGGCCGACCTCGATGAGGTGGCCGTCGGGGTCGCGCAGGTAGCAGCGGATCTCGCTGCCGTGGTCGATCGGCGGCGTCAGGAAGTGGGCGCCGCGCGAGCGCCAGTCGTCGTAGGTCGCCCGGGCGTCGCTCACGCGCACGTTCAGCGCGTAGCTGGCCACGTTCGGCTGCGACGGCGGCGCCATGGTCACCTCCGGCTTGTCATCGGTCGGTGGTCCACCAGCGTTGGCGACGATCCAGCTGTTGTGGAACTGGAGGATGACCGGGTCGCGCGGGCGGACGACGTTGGCGCCCAAGACCTGCTCGTAGAAGGCGCGCGTGCGGTCCTGATCCTCGACGATCAGCAGGTGGGTGAGCCGGCTGTCCGTGGTCCCGTTGAGCAGCGGGGCCTCGGCTGCGAACGGGGCGAGGACTGGGTCGAGCGGCGTCTGGGCCAAGTTGACGAACGCATCGACGTACTGGGCCAGGCCGATCAGAGCGAACGCCTCGGCGATCTCGGCCTCCGTCCAGCCGGCGGCGCGGGCGGACTGCCAGGTGGCCTCGTCCACGTGGCCGTGGTGCACTGCGCTCTGGCGGGCCAGCCGCAGCAGGGCGGCGAGCTTCGCATCCGCGGCGTCGGCATTGCGGAGGGCGGCAAGATCCTTGGCCTCCCAGCCGCTCTGCTGGGCAACCAGCGTATTGACGGCCAGGCTGTAGGCGCAGGCGTCGGCGGCGGCGACTGTGAGCAGGATGGCCGTGCGCGTGCGTCGCTCGAGGTGGCCATGCTCGTCGAGCGTGCGGCGCAGGCCCATGTAGCCGAGCAGCACGGCCGGGGCGTGCGCCATCTGGGCGTGCAGGTTGAGCGGCTGGCCAGAGGGCGAGCGCTGGGCCAGCGCGTCGAGCACCGGGCGGCTCGCGGCCGGCGCGGAATCGAGGGTGTGGGTGGGGATACGCGACATGGGGGTGACCTCCAGGTGTGGTGGGTTAGAAGCCGATCGCCTCGCGGAGCAGCAGCACGGTCGTGCGGCCAGCGAACGGCTCAGCGCGGGTGATGAGGAGCTTGTTGATGGCGCTCGCTTGGCCGTAGGTGGCGCGGGCGCGCACGTCTTCGAGCGGCAGGGCGTACGTCTCGATCCGCCGCAGGGCCGCATCCAGGTCGGGCACGATCTTCTGCGCGCCGACGATCAAGATCACCCGGCCCGCGCCACCGGCGTAGGCCGGTAGCTGGCTGCCGCTGGCCGAGGCGGCCACCGTGCTGCCATCCTCAGTGACGGCCGACACGGAGCCGATCACCACGTCCGGCGTTGCGCTCAGGCGGCGGATCTCAGCCGCCTGGGTGGCGCGGTCGAGCGCTCGCACGCGCGGCTTCACCGCCTGGTAGCGGCCCGATCGATTGATGTCCTCGTCGATGCCGCTGAGGCGGAGCGTCTCGCTGGCGGCGGTGAAGACGGCGGCGCCGGCGGGCACCAGGCTGGCGACGCGCTCGCGGGCGGCCCGCGCGTCGTCGAGGATCTCGACGGCAAAGCCGTGGGCCGCCAGCGCGCGGGCGGTGCGGTCGATCTGCGCCGGGCTGGCGGCGCTGGCGAAGTCCGCGGCGGCCGAGTGCGGGGGTGTTGAGAGGGTCATCGCGCTCCACCCTAGGCCCGGCGGCAGGATCTGGCCTGGGCAGAATTACCCGGTTGCTGCCCAATTTCGCGTACGGTGAGCGCGAGACACCCCTGCGCCGATGGACAACCTGCCCGAAGCGCTGAGCTCGCTGATCGGTCGCGAGCGCGACCAGGCCCAGGTCCGGGACGTACTGGCCGAGCAGCGCCTCGTCTCGCTGGTCGGCCCGGGTGGTGTTGGCAAGACGCGCCTGGCGCTCAGCGTGGCGCGGGCGAGCGTGGGCGCCTTCCGTGATGGGGTGTGGCTGGTGGAGCTCGCCGCGCTGGAAGACGGCCGGCTGGTCCCGCAGGCGGTCGCCGCCGCGCTTGGGGTGGCGCTCCCACGCGAGCGCCCGCCGGTCGAGCGTCTGATCGCGGCGTTCGGCGCGCAAGCGGTCCTGCTGGTCCTGGACAACTGCGAGCATCTGGTGCAAGCGTGCGCCGACCTGGTGGGTGCGCTGCTCGGCGCCTGTCCACGGCTGCACGTGCTGGTCGCCAGTCGCGAGCCGCTGGGCGTGCCCGGCGAGGTGGTCTGGACGGTCGCGCCGCTGCCGACGCCGGACGCGACCGCGCCGCCGTTGGACCAGCTCCGCGAGACGCCGGCCGTGCGTCTGTTCGTCGAGCGCGCGCGGGCGGTCCGCTCGGACTTCGAGCTGACGACGACCAACGCCGACGCCGTGGCGCAGGTGTGTCGCCGGCTGGACGGCCTGCCACTGGCGCTGGAGCTCGCGGCGGCCCGCGTGCGGGTGCTGGCACCAGAGCAGATCGCGGCGCGACTGGACGACCGCTTCCGTCTGCTGGTTGGCCACAGTCGGACCGCTCCGGCGCGCCAGCGGACGCTGGAAGCCACCATGGCCTGGAGCTACGACCTGCTCGAGCCGTTCGATCGCCAGCTATTCGAGCGGCTGTCGATCTTCGCCGGCGCCTTCACCCTGGCCGCCGTCGAGGCGGTGTGTGGGCCGCACCCGGCCGCGGTGCTCGATGGGCTCGGCCGCCTCATCGACCAGTCGCTGGTGGTGGCGGTCATGGACGACGCCGGCGAGCAACGCTACCGCCTGCTCGAGAGCGTGCGCGCCTACGGCCTGGAACGGCTGCGCGTGCGGGGCGAGGACGGCCTGGCTCGCCAGCGCCTGCTCGATTGGGTGCTGGAGCAGGCCGAGCAGGCGGGCCTCGCCTTGCGCGGAGCCGACCAGGCCCGCTGGCTGCGCTGGGCCGAACGCGAGCACGACAACATCCGCGCGGCGCTGACCTGGGCGGTCGAGACGGCGGCCGCGGACGCCGCGCAGCGGATCACGGGCGGGCTGTGGTGGTCATGGCTGGTGCATGACCGCTGGCTGGAGGCCGAAGCGTGGCTCGAACGCGCGCTGGACCTGGCGGCGGCCGAGCCGCCCGGCGCGGCGCGGGCGCGGGCCCTGCACGGCCTGGCGATCACGAGCGGCTTGCGCGGCCAGTACGTCCGGGCGCAGGCGGCGCTCGACGCCTGCCTGGCCATCGCCGAGGCGCTCGGCGACGAGCGGCTGCTGCTGGAGGGGCACAGCGGCCAGGCGCTGCTGCACCAGCTCCGTGGCGAGGGCGAGGCCGCCCAGACGCACGTGGAGCAGATGCTGGAGCTGGCCCGGCGCACCGCTCGGCCCTGGTACGAGGCCCGCGCCGCCGAGTTCCTGGCCGCACGCGCCGTGCGTCAGGGCGACCTGTCGGCGGCGGCCGCGCTGCTCGGCGACGCCGTTCGCCTGGCGCGCGCCTCGGGCGACCTGTGGAACGTGGCCATGCTGCTGAGTCAGCTCGGCGACGTGGAGCGGATGCGCGGCACCCATCCTCGCGCCCGGCCGCTGTACGAGGAGAGCATCCGCCTGTTCCAGACGCTCGGGCTGCGGCAGGACCCGTCGCGGCTGCACAACCTCGGCTACGTCGCGCTGGCCGAAGGCCAGACCGCGGCCGCCATGGCCCGCTTCGTGGAAGCCCTCGGCGCCTTCCGTCGCGTTGGCGACCAGCGCGGCGTCGCCGAGTGCCTGATCGGCCTGGGCTGCGTGCGGGCCGCCGAGCGACGACCAGCCGAAGCCGCCCGTCTGCTGGGCGCCGGCGAGGCCGCGCTCGACGCACTGGGCAGCGCGGTGTGGCCGTCGAACCGCGCCGACGCCCAGCACTGGGCCAGGGTCGCGCGGGCGGCCCTGAGCCCCGACGCCTGGCGGGCGGAGTACGCGGCCGGCGCCACGCTGGGCATCGAGCGGGCGCTGGAGGAGGCGCTGAGCGGGGACGTCCGCGGGCCGGCGTCGCCAGCGGCCCGATCACGTGCGGCGGTGTCCGCGCTGACCGCGCGCGAGCGACAGGTGGCCGAGCTGGCGGCCCAGGGTCTGTCCAACCGCCGTATCGCCGAGCTGCTGGTGATCGCCGAGAAGACCGCCGCCAACCATCTGCAGAATGCGCTCGACAAGCTGGACGTGCACTCGCGCGCCCAGCTCGCCGCGCGCGCCGTCGAGCTGGGCCTCAGCCCTTGACGACCGCGATCTGCTTGAGGGTGTGGACCGCCTCGGTCAGGTCGGCCTGGGCGCGCATGACCGCCTCGACGTCCTTGTAAGCGGCTGGCGACTCGTCGATCAGGTCGGCGTCGGTGCGCGCCTCCACCCCGGCCAGGGCCGCCAGATGCTGCTCCAAGGTGATCGTCTTACGCGCCATGTTGCGGCTGCTGCTCCGGCCATCTCTACACGTTCTCCTCGCAGGCAGCCGCGCGGGCTCAGTCAGGCGGAGACGGCGCCGAGTTGCTGCATCAGGCCGGCGCCGTCGAACTGCGTCCAGATGTCGGTCACGCGACCGTCCTTGAGGCGGTAGAAGTTCATGCCCTCGACGCGGATCCTCTGGCCGCTGGCGGGGATGCCCATGAACGCTTGCTGCTGAGAGCCGGTCAGCACCCACCGGGTGGCCACGGTGTCGCCGCTGGCAATGATGTCCTGCAGGTCCTCCTCGAGGTCGGGAAAGATCGCCGCGAAGCCGGCGACCTTGTGCTTGAAGCCGGCCAGCGTCGGCTCGTGGTCGGGCGCTGGATTGTGATCGACCAGGCCGGGGTCGCACAGCTCGTCGATGGTCGCCTGGTCTTCGAGCGGCTGTCGGTGTTTGCCGGTGGCTGGACCCTGAAGCGGCCGAAGCCATCGCGGCTGATGGCGAGATTGCTGAGCCGGATGTGCTGGAGCTGCTGGCGCGACTGGTGGACAGCTCGATGGTCGCCGTCGGCCTGGCCCGGCCGGGCGGGTACGGTACCGGCTGATGGAGACGCTGCGCCAGTATGCTCGCCAGCGGCTCGACCAACGTGGGCAGACGCAGACGGTCCGAGCGCGACACGCGAACTTCTATCTTCGGCTGGCGGAGCAGGCCGCGCGGGAGCTGCAGGGGCCGGCCCAGCGGTACTGGCTGGAGCAGCTGGAGGCGGAACACGACGAGCTGCGCGAGGCGCTGGCCTGGTCCGTCGAGTGGGGCGAAGCTGTCGACGGGCTGCGGCTGGGTGTCGCGCCGTGGCGCTTCTGGAGCATGCGCGGCCGGCTGACCGAGGGACGTCGCTGGCTCGCTGTGCTCCTGGCGCGGGCGGAAGGCGTGGCTGGGCCACTGGGTCTGCAGGCGACGTCGCTCCACGCCTCGGGTCAGCTTGCCTTTGCCCAGGGCGACTGGGAGACGGCCGCCGGCGCCTTCGAGCGCAGCCTCAGGGTGTGCCGCACGGCTGGCGACCGACCGGGTGTGGCGGCGGCACTGCGCGGCCTTGGCAACGTCGCGCAGGCACGCGGCGACTATATTGCAGGGCTGCTCCAGGACCTGGCCATCCTGGCCTGGACGACCGGTGCGGCGCAGCAGGCAGCACAGCTGTCCCACGACAGCCTGGCGCTCTTCGTCCGCCTCGGCGACCGGCGCGGCCCCGGACAGCTGGGGTTGGCCGCGACCGCAGGACGTCCTCGTCTCCGAGATACGCGACTGGCTGGGCATGGAGGCATTCGCGCAGTCTGGGAAAGCGGCTGCCGGCTACCACTGGAGCACGTCCTCGCCGACGCCCTCCGGCCCCTGGGCTGATCTCCCGCTGTGCTCAGGCGACGCCGGGGCGATCGTCAGCACCTGACCGAGGAGTAGGCCGCTGGTAGATGGCGTTGCAGTCGGTCGAGGATGCGCCGCTTGGCCCGGTAGATGTGCTCGATCGAGCCAAACCGCGCGGGCTCGGCCGCCCGAATCTCGCGCGGTGTCATCCCCCGCACCAACGACAGGTAGGCGAGGGTGCGCTCCGTGTCGTCCCTGAGCAGGCCGAGGATGGTCGTCCACAGCTCGCGCCCGGCCTGCTGGTCGAGCAGCCCGGCCTCCAGGTCGCCGCCGGTCAGCGCGGCCGGGTCGACCTGGTCGAGGTCGAGTGTGGTGTGGCGGCGCTGGTCGCGCACCACGTCCAGGTAGGCACTGGCGGCGCACAGCTTGAGGTAACGCGCCAGCGACCGCCCATTGGCGAACTCAGCGAAACGCGCCGGGGTGACGGCCTGCCAGAAGCGGTGCAGGCTGCGGTAGACCCAGTCATCGTCGCTGGTGACCCGGACGCTGCCGGCCTGCTGGCGGATGGTCGACAGCACCAGCACGCGGAAGGTGATGGCCAGGCTGGCCCAGGCATCGGGATCAGCGTCGCAGACCGCGCGGCGGAACAGCGCGTAGACCGGATCGACTGGCGACTGGTGCGTCTCGGCGACCACCGCACCACGAGCTGGTCGTTCGAGGACCTGCATGGTGCCCAGCCTAGGCCCATGCGCTCCGTCGGGCCACGCGCCGGACCCACACGCCGGTCACACGTTGCCCACACCTCGAGGTCCCTGCCACCACTCGAGTGGCTGCTCAGCCGGGCTGGCAGTGAGCGACCTGGGAGCGCGGACTCACGCGGACGCTGAGGCGTCCAGGGCGTAGGCGACGGCCTCCTCCAACGACAGCGCCGCGCCCGCCGCGAAGGCCGCTGCCGCCGCCGCCTCGCCGAGCGTAGCGCGTGCCGCCGGCTCCCAGCTGTCAATCGAGGCAGGATCGAACGGCGGGGCCGCCCAGGCACGCGGCGGGCGTTTGGTCGCCTCGCGCAGGGCCATCGCCGCGCCGAACAAGCGCAGGGCACGCTCCGGTTGGCGGTTGATCCAGGCCGATCCCGGCAAGGGTGGCGGCAGCGGCAGGTGGCGGACGAAGCGTTCAGGGTGGGCGGCGTAGGCCGCCGCAAGGACGCGCGCCCGCTCGAGCTGGAGGCGCGGCGCACGCCCGAAGTGCACGTCGGCCGGTGTGTGGAACCCCAAGCCCGTGTGATGATGCGCCTGGTTGTACCAGCGGAAGAAGCGCTGGCAGAACGCGCGGCCGTCGTCGATCGACCCGAAGCGCTCGGGGAAGTCCGGTCGGTACTTGAGCGTCTTGAACTGCGCCTCAGAGTAGGGGTTGTCGTTCGAGCAGTGCGGGCGGGAGTGGCTCTTGCTGACGCCCAGATCGGCCAACAGCAGCGCCACGGGCCTGGAGGCCATGGACGTGCCCCGATCAGCGTGCAGCGTGAGGTGGCCGGGTGCGATGCCGTGCTTGCGGATGGTTTCCCCGAGCAGCCGCTCGGCCAGCTCAGCCGACTCGCGGCTGGCCAGCAGCCAGCCCGGCACGTAGCGGCTGTAGATGTCGAGGATGACGTACAAGTAGTAGTAGGTCCACTTCGCCGGACCGAGGAGTTTGGTGATGTCCCAGCTCCCGACCTGATTCGGAGCGGTGGCCACCAGCTCGGGCTTGACCCTCGCTGGGTGGGTGGCCAGCCGCCGCCGCTCGCGGACCTCGCCCGCAGCCCGCAGCAAGCGGTACATGGTCGGCACCGAGCAGAGATAGCGACCCTCGTCGAGCAGGCTGGCATAGACGCTGGCCGGCGCCTGGTCCACGAAGCGCTCGTGGTGCAGCACACTGAGCACCTCGGCGCGCTCTGCCGGGCTGAGCGCCCGTGGCTGAAGGGCCCGCTCGTGAGGAGGCCGGTGTGGACGCGGGCTCTGGTGGTGGCGTCGGTAATAGGTCGCCCGCGGCTGCCCGATGGCGGCGCAGGCGGCCCGCGTCCCGATCAGTGGCGCCAGTTCCCCGATCGCCTGGTCGGCCATCACCTCGGCTCGCCGCCGCTCGGCGCGGCGCTGTCGGTGGCGAGCTGCTCCAACAGCGCCGAGAGCTTTCCCTGCACCTCAATCACCTTGTGCGCTTTGGCCAACTCGGCCTCGAGGCGGGCGGTCTGGCGCCGCAGGCGCGCCAGCTCCTGGTCGCGGGGATCGGCCGCTGGCCGGCCCGGCGCGGCCGCCAACGCGGCCACGGCGCCCCGATCGCGCAGCTTGCGCCACTTGGCGATGTGCGAGCTGTACAGGCCTTCGCGGCGCAAGAGCGCCCCGCGCCCACGGGCGTCCAGGCGCTCATACTCGTCCACGATGCGGGCCTTGTACCGGGCGCTGTAGATACGGCGCGCGGAAGTTGTCAACCTTGGTGAGACACGGCGGGAGGAGAACTACGGAGTGGTCGGCACCTCCTGGGGTGGGTTGATCCAGGCCGGGCGGGGGAGGGACGGTGGGGCAGGCACCTGGCGGACGAAGCGCTCAGGATGGGCGGCGTAGGCGGCCAGGAGCACCTGCGCCCGCTGCTGGTGAATCAACGCCGCCCGACCATGGTGCACGTCTGAAGGCGTGTGGTAGCCGATGCCAGAATGGCGGTGCTCGTGGTTGTACCAGGCGAAGAAGCCTCGGCAGAAAGCGCGGGCATCTTCGGGTGAGCCGCCAGCAGCGCGCAGCAGGCGGTACATGGTCGAGACCGAGCACAGGTAACGGCCTTCATCGAGCAGGGTGGCATAGATGGTCGGCGGCGCCTGGTCGACGAACCGCTCCCGATGCAGCTCGGCGCGAACGACAGCCTGCTCACGCGGCGCCAGCGCGCGTGGCTGAGGTCTGGACGAGCGCGACGGCTGGGGCGGCTGCGGCCTGGTCCACTGGCGCCGATAGTGGCTGGCTCGCGGCCGACCCAGGGCGGCACAGGCGGCTGTGGTCCCAACCAGCGGCGCCAGCCTGGTGATCGCCCGCAGAGTTGTGGCGCACTGGCGGTCCTTCTGCTCTGGCGTGCGCACCCGCGCGCGATCCCAGCCCAGGCGCTCTTTGCAGACCCGCAGGGTGTGCGCCACACTGCACGCCATGGAGTGCGCGGCTCGTATTGAACCGATGGGTGTTTGTGTCTCCCGGTCAGGCGATTGGATGTGGCTCTGTCTGAGCCTGCCGACGATCAGGTAACCACTGGCGGAGCCGCGGATTGGCCAGCCGGCGGTTTGAAAAGCCGAAATGGATCGGCTGCAAATAGCATCCAAACGCGCGCGCGACGCGCACTGGTGTGAGACCAACGTCTGGCGACGTCACGTCCACGATCGCAGTGCGGATGCTCGCGTTGCGCAGCCGCGAGACACACGCATCGAGCCTCGCCTCCTGCTGATAGCGCCGTCGCAGCTCGGCCAGCGTGAGCGGCTGCCCCAAATCCGCGCGGAAATCGCTGAACGCTGAGACATGCTTCGTCGACACGTAATACAACGCATGATCCAGCGCATTGACGACGCGTTCGGGCGTCTGCACGGACGCGTGTCGTCCTTCGAGCATCAACCGTCGTATGTACGCACCGCAATGACCGTGCTCCAACACCGCTCGTTGGATTGCGACCTCGGGATCCGCGTGTGCGCAGAGTCCGATGGTGGCGCCGGGCCAGCTCCGACCATCTCCCAGACCAAGGCAGACAACCGTCGGCACACCCGTCCCCACATCCAGCACGTACAGCTCTGCGCGTGCGCCGAGGTCCTCGATTTCACGAAGCAGCGTACTGATCGCAGGGTCGCAGCTTTCCACGGCAATCCTGCGCGCTGTCCGGCGGGCCAGCCAGTACAGCATGAATGCGTCGCGCTCGATCAACTCGTACACGGCGCGCAGTGTTGCACCGTCACGCGTCAGGTCCGCCGCGAGACCGCTGCTCGTGACCTGGCAGAGTTGTTCGCTGGCGGGTGCGGGAAAGTGCATAAACGTCGCGATGGCAGGAAGGAGCACCGGCTCTTGCGTGTCGAGCCAGTGGCCCTCGACCCAATCCATTGGCTGTTCGGGATCGAATCGCGCGAAACGGAAGCCGGGGGCCATGTACTGGTCGTCGTCATACAGCACCAGCCAGCGGGGATCGAAGGCCGCATCGGCCACCACTGAAAATGGAGCACGCGTGATCGCCGACGGGCTCCACAGGGCCGCTGAATACCGCTCCAGTCCTTCGCCGATGGCGCTCCATACGGCCACCTCGAGGTTCTGGCCTTTGCCTTCCCCGCTGGAGGCCGGCAGGCAGCGACGGCCGTCCTGGTAGGGCGCAATGGTGGCGCTGCAGCTCACGGGGCCGACCACATCTTCCCCCGGTGCGGTCTCGAAGATGAGCAACTCGCGGATGATGCCGGTGCGAGCATCTGCCAGCGGCTGTACTTCGGGGGGAACGAGCGAATCCGGCGCCGTTGGGGCGAAGCCCGGCGGAGTGCCACTGGCTGCCCCACCGCACACTTCGCACCACGGCATCGGGACAATGCGGTGAAGACTGGGACCGGTGCTGCTCTCGACCACAAGGCAGCCGCTCGCGGCGAGCTGTGGGTAGTTCATCGCCAAGAGCACGTTGTCGGTGATTGCGTCGACCAATCCCGCACCTGCAGGCGCAAGCGCCGAGGACTCGGCTGATACCACTCGGTCGCCAAACCTGAGCCGGGCGCAGTTCCAACACGGAGATTGGCCGGGCACGGTGAGCGGACCCAGCAGCACGTCTTCGGCTTGTTGCCACATTGAAAACGATGTCCGGCCACTGGCATGGACATCGCGCGCGAGCTGAAGCGACTCGGCCACACTCAGTTCCGAATGGTCGATCAGTAGCAGGGCGCGGTCGGCTGGAGCGGGGCTTTCGGCGAGTTCAGAGAGTCGACTGGCAACCGCATCGG
>Ga0213876_10001785_pt1 | contig 13035 bp, 14 predicted proteins | sample BarmaccomBMRX_R9_FD_160113 | JGI IMG/M metagenome (GOLD analysis project Ga0213876, IMG submission 160113) | Root-associated microbial communities from Barbacenia macrantha in rupestrian grasslands, the National Park of Serra do Cipo, Brazil - RX_R9 | ecosystem: Host-associated > Plants > Roots...
GGCCGCTAACCCACCTACGCGGTATGCGACGATCATCGGGACTCCCAACCGATCTTCCGAGGTGGTACTGTCATCGAGCGTGATGGATGTCGCCGATGCAAATTGCCGTTCATGAAAGCCGAACCGACCGGATGTCTGGTGCGGAGTTCCGGGCCTTCCAGGCCAGACGACCGGATCACGAGCGCTGGGAACTCCTCGGAGGTGTCGCCATGATGACGACCCCTCCGACGATTGCCCATAACCAGATCTCGAGCAATCTGGAGCGGCTCCTGAACCACGGGCTGGCGCAGCACGCGCCATCGCTGCTTGCGACACAGCGGCCGGGCCTCGACCTCGGCGAAGGCGACTACAGAACTGAGCCTGACGTCGGCGTCATCGACGCCGACTACGATGCCGGCCAGCGCTTCGTTGCGAGGGCGCACCTACTGGCGGAGGTGGTGTCCGACACCGACACGATGATCTGCCCGACACGGATCGCCGGTGGATCGACGTGAAGCGGGGTCTCTATGGCTCACATCCTCACTGTACGGCCGTGCTCGTCATCGCGCAGGATCGCATGGAGGCCGAACTCGATCTCAAGACCGACGCGGGCTGGACGTCCTCGGTCCTGCAAGGCGGCGACGCGGAACTGTCGATCCCGGGGTTCGGTCTGCGCTGCTCCGTTGCTGATCTCTACGAGAGGACCCCGCTGCAGCCGCGCTCGCGTGGATAGGGTTGCTGTATTCTCCCGTCATTGCCCGGCTTGACCGGGCAATCCAGTAAGCCGCGGCCCATCGGCTCAATCACCGACGTCTCTGGAGTACTGGATGCCCCTCATGCAGCGGGGCATGACACCGGAGTGGGTTAGCGCCTGTCTTGCTCGAATAGGCGAAGGGAGGCGCATAACCCACCGTCGTCATGTGATGCATGATTGCAGCCGGTGCACGGAAACAAAGACGGTTGGTTACCCGACCGCCGTTGCGCGATCGTTTCCGGCGGATCTATCGAGGACGGCGGCCGCTAACCTACCCTACGCGGTCTTGCTCAAATGTTCGCGGCGAGATCGGTGAGTTCGTCGAACAGGACTCCAGTGTCCGCCAACATCCGCTCGATCTCGTCGGTGGCGTCAGTGAGCGGCCTCCTCGAGGTGTCGATCACGAGCTCGCTTTTCTCCGGCGGCTGGTAGTCGTTGCCGATCCCCGTAAACCCCTTCAGCGCACCGGCGCGGGCTTTTGCGTAATGGCCCTTCGGATCGCGCTCCTCGCAGACCTCCGCCGGCGTGGCGACATAGATCTCGCGGAACGCCGTATCGGCGATGCGGCGCGCCGCGGCGCGGTCGTCCCGCGCGGGCGAAACCGCCGCGACGATGGCGATGTGGCCGTTCCGAGCGAGGTGGGTCGCGACCTCGGCGATGCGGCGGATGTTTTCGCTGCGGTCCTCGGGCGAGAAGCCGAGATCGCCGTTCAGGCCGGCGCGCAGGGTGTCGCCGTCGAGCAGGATCGGCGAGCCGCCCCGTGAAAACAGCCGCCGCTCCAGCGCGCGCGCCAGCGTCGACTTGCCGGCGCCGGGGAGGCCGGTGAGCCAGACCACGGCGCCGTTGTGGCGATAGCGCGCCGAGCGTTCGTCCGGCCGCAGCGCCGATTCCACCGGCACGATGTCGACGGGGACCGCGCGGCGCGCGGCGTCGACCGACAGCACGAGGCCGCCGCCGGCGATGCGGCCATTGAGCTCGATGACCAGCCGGCCGAGGCGCGGGTTATGAGCATAGGCATCCGCGGCGATCGGCTGCGCCAGCGAGATGTCGATCTCGCCGACATGGTTGCGGCCGATCGCGGCATTTTCGACGCTCGACAATTCGCCGGGATCGACCGCCTTGTCGATCGCGACCACGACGGCGCGCGCCTCGCGGGTGCCGAGCCGGACCAGGATCGCAGCGCCCACCGCGAGCGGCTTGTCGTGCAGCCAGAAGATCCGCGCGCGAAGCCGGCGGGTGTCCTGCGGGCTCTGACCGACATGCGCGATCACGTCGCCGCGCTCGACAAACAGTTCGCGGTCGAGCGTGATGCCGACCGAGCGGCCGGCACCCTGCTTAGCTGTCAGCGACGTGACCGGCCAGCTCTCCACGGACTTGATCTTGGCGATCTTGCCGGCGGGCATGATGACGATCTCGTCGCCGGCGACAAGACTGCCCGACTCGATGCGGCCCGCGACGATGCGGCGGTCGTCGAACTTGTAGATCGCCTGCACCGGCAGCCGCAGCGGCAACGCTTCCAGCGGCCGCGCCGGCTCGAGCGCGTCGAGCGCCTCGACCACGGTCGGCCCGCGATACCAGCCGATCCGCGGCGTATGAATCTTGACCCCGTCGCCGTCGCGCGCCGAGATCGGAATGATCGCCGCCGGATTGACGCCAAGGCCGGCCAGGTGCGCGGAAATCTCGTCGCTGATCTCGGCAAAGCGCGGCGCCGAAAAATCCACGCGGTCCATCTTGTTGACGACCACCACGACCTGCTTGATGCCGAGCAGATGCAGCAGGTAGCCGTGGCGGCGGGTCTGGTCGCGCACGCCTTCGAGCGCATCGATGATCAGCACCGCGCCGTCGGCCTGCGACGCGCCGGTGATCATGTTGCGCAAGAATTCGGCATGGCCGGGCGCATCGATCAGCACGACGTCGCGCGCATTGGTGCGGAAGCGGATCTGCGTGGTGTCGATGGTGATGCCCTGATCGCGCTCGGTCTGCAGCGCGTCGAGCAGGAACGACCATTCGAACGGCATGCCGCGCCGTGCGCTGACGGCTTTCAGCATCTCCAGCTTGCCCTCGGGCAGGCTGCCGGTCTCATGCAGCAGACGGCCGACCAGCGTCGACTTGCCGTGATCGACATGGCCGACGATGACGATGCGCACTTGCGGGCGGGTGGTGCCGTTCGGGGTTGCCGAGAGGGCCGCAGGGAGGATCATGTTCATGGGCTGCCACGCAAGAAGTTGTCAGAGATAGCCGGCGACACGGAGCCGCTCGAACGCATCTTCGGTCTCGTGATCGAGCGCGCGGCCGGCGCGCTCCGGCACCTTGGTCTTTTCCAGTTCGACCAGGATCTCGTCGATGCTCGATGCACTGGACGCGACCGGAAACGTGATGTCGGCATCGCCGAGCGAACGATAGCGCTTGCCGTTCTTGGCGAGATAAAGCGGAATGATCGGGATGTTTTCGCGCCGCGTATAGGCCCAGATGTCGGCCTCGGTCCAATGCAGGATCGGGTGGATGCGCAAGTGCGCGCCCGGCGGCGGCGAGGCGTTGAAATGATCCCAAAACTCCGGGGGCTGGTCGCGCACGTCCCATTCGCCTTCGGTGCCGCGCGGCGAGAACACGCGCTCCTTGGCGCGCGTCGCTTCCTCGTCGCGGCGGATGCCGGCGATCAGCCCATCAAAGCCGTGCTTGACGAGGGCGAGTTTCAGCCCCTCGGTCTTGCGCGCGGCTGAACGCGCCGCCGGCGGCAGCGTCGGGTCGACCGCGTCGATGGGCGGGCAGGGCTCGACCTTCAGATCGAGTCCCCATTCCCGCGCGTAGGCGTCGCGGAAAGCGTACATTTCGGGAAACTTCTTGCCGGTGTCGACATGCATCGCCGTGAACGGCACGCGGCCGAAGAAGGCCTTGCGCGCGAGCCAGATCATGACGTTGGAATCCTTGCCGAGCGACCACAGCAGCGCCAGCTTCTTCAGCCGTGCAAACGCCTCGCGGAGGATGTAGATGCTCTGCGCCTCGAGTTCGTCGAGGTGATCCATGCCGGGCGCTTCAGCGGAAATTTGCGGCACGAAAGATGCTTGGTTGAGGCTGGCGCCAGCCAGCCGGTCCTTGGCGGATTCACTGTTGAGAAGATGCATCTCTCGGGCTCGATTCCAGGAGGAGAAATTTCTATATCTGCTTCGCCTTGTGGAAGAAATAAATTTCTATTTGAGGCGGGTTGCAGAGACATATATAGAAAAAAATTCCAGTCAACCCTAGACATTGCGACAATCCTCCTCTACCTCAATTGGCACGTTAAACCTTTCGGAATCCGTCCCATGACCTCTCCGCTCGAGCAGAAAAAGATCAAGATCACAGGGCCGTCGGTCGTCACGGCCAACCGCACCGTCGACGGCGCGGTGATCTACCGGACCGCTCAGAAGGACTGGTCGACCGATCTCGCCCATGCCGCGATCGTCCGCGCCGCCGATGAAGCGCGCACGCTGCTAGCCGAATCCGTCGCCGACGATGTCGGTGCGGTGGGCGCCTATATCGCGCCGGTCGAGGTCACCAACGGCAAGATCGCCCCGGGCAATCTTCGCGAACAGATCCGCCGCTCCGGCGTGACGATCAACCTTCTTCCCGCGATCGGCCTGCCGGTCCAGGCGTAAGGCGCTTCGCTCATGTATGCCTATGACGAAATCGACCGCACGCTGGTCAACGAGCGCGTCGCCGAATTTCGCGACCAGGTGAAGCGCCGCCTGTCCGGCGAACTCACCGAAGACGAGTTCAAGATGCTGCGGCTGCAGAACGGCGTGTACCTGCAACTGCATGCCTACATGTTCCGCGTCGCGATCCCCTATGGCACGCTGTCGTCACGGCAGCTGCGGGCGCTTGCGCATGTGGCGCGGCGCTACGATCGCGGCTATGGCCATTTCACCACGCGCCAGAACATCCAGTTCAACTGGATCAAGCTGAAGGACTTGCCGGACGCGCTCAGCGATCTCGCCGAAGTCGGCATCCACGCGATGCAGACCTCGGGCAACAACACCCGCAACGTCACCTCGGACCAATGGGCCGGGGTCGCGCCGGGGGAGATCGAGGATCCCCGCATCTGGGCCGAATTGATGCGGCAATACACCACGCTGCATCCGGAATTCTCGTTCCTGCCGCGCAAATTCAAGATCGCGATCACTGCCTCGGCGCATGATCGCGCCGCGATCAAGATCCACGACGTCGGCCTGCGCCTGCACAAGAACGCCGACGGCGAGACCGGTTTTGAGGTGCTGGTCGGCGGCGGGCTCGGCCGCACGCCGTTCATCGCCAAGACCATAAAACCGTTCGTGGCCGGGCGCGACATCCTGAGCTATCTCGAAGCCATCATGCGCGTCTACAACCAGTACGGCCGCCGCGACAACATCTACAAGGCGCGCATCAAGATCCTGGTGCATGAGCTCGGCATCGAAAAATTTGCCGTCGAGGTCGACGAGGAGTGGCAGCAGATGAAGAGCGACGCGCTCGTCATCGATGACGACGTCGTCGAGGATATCCGCTCGCGCTTCTTCTATCCGGCTTACGAGAAGCTGCCGCACAACCCCGAGGAGCTGAAGAAGGCGGCGCAGGATCAAAAGTTCGAGGCCTGGCGCAAGAACTCGACCTTTGCGCACAAGGCACCTGGCTATGCGATCGTCACGATTTCGCTAAAACCCGTCGGCGCGCCGCCCGGCGATGCCACCGCCGAGCAGATGGACGCGCTGGCCGATCTTGCCGACAAATACTCGTTCGGCGAAATCCGCGTCGGCCACGAGCAGAACCTGGCGCTGCCGCATGTCGCGCGGCGCGATCTGCCGGCGCTGTGGAAGGCGCTGGACAGGCTCGGGCTGGCGACGCCGAACGTCAATCTGGTGTCAGACATCATCGCCTGCCCGGGGCTCGACTACTGCTCGCTCGCCAATGCGCGCTCGATCCCGATCGCGCAGGAATTGACGCGGCGCTTCGCCAATCACGACACTGCCAATCTGATCGGCCGGCTGCACATCAACATCTCCGGCTGCATCAATGCCTGCGGCCATCATCACGTCGGCCATATCGGCATTTTGGGTGTCGAGAAGAATGGCGAGGAATTCTATCAGATCACGATCGGCGGCCGCGCCGACGAGAGCGCGGAGCTCGGCGCGTTGATCGGGCCTGCGGTGCCCTATGGCGAGGTTGCCGACGTCGTCGAGGACATCGTCGAGGCCTATCTGGCGCTGCGTGCCAGCCCGGACGAGCTGTTTGTCGACACGGTGAAGCGGCTCGGCGTCGAACCGTTCAGGGAGCGCGTCTATGCCACTCGTTAAAGGCGGACAAATCGTCGCGGACCTTTTCGCGCATGTGGCCGATGACGCTGAGCTTCCCGCGGACGGTGCTGTTCTGGTGACGGCGAAGCGTTTTCTGCAGGACCCGGAAGCGATCCTGCGGCGACCGGGCAAGGCCGGCGTGATCTGGCCCAACAGCCGCGACGTCGACGACCTCGTGCCATATCTCGAGCGGCTGGCCGTCGTGGCGCTGGTGTTTCCGACATTTCGCGACGGCCGCGCTTACAGCCAGGCGCGCCTCTTGCGTGAGCGCTTCGCCTGGCGCGGCGAACTGCGCGCCACCGGTCAGGTGCTGCGCGACCAGTTCGTGTTCATGCTGCGCGCCGGCTTCGACGCCTTCGAAGTGAAGAAGCCTGGCGATGCCGAGGCCTTCGCCCAGACCGTGAAGCGCTATTCGGTGTTTTATCAGCCGACCGGCGACGGCCGCATAACCGCGCTGCATCGGCGCATGCAGCTGCGCCATTCCGAGAGTGCCGGCCTATGAATGCGCACGCATCTCAAGGCTCGTTGCGGGCTGCCGGCGCTCTGCCGACAGCGGCCGAGCTCGACCATGCGCTGCGCGATGCGACGCCCCATAATGTGATCGCGACCGCGCTAAAAATCGTGGGCCGCGAGCGGCTGGCAGTGGTGTCGTCGTTCGGCACCGAGTCGGCCGCGCTGCTCAAGGTAATGGCCGATGTCGACCCGGCGATCCCCGTGATCTTTCTCGATACCGGCTGGCTGTTCGAAGAGACGCTGGCCTATCGCGATACGCTGATCGAAAAACTGGCCTTGAGCGACGTGCGCTCGATCAAGCCGGCGGAGGAGGCGCTGTCGCGCGAGGATCCGCAAGCGGATCTCTGGTTCTCCGATCCCGACGCCTGCTGCCGGATCCGGAAAGTGGAGCCGCTGGCGCGGGCGCTAAAACCATTTTCCGCCTGGATCAACGGCCGCAAGCGGTTTCAGGGCGGCGCGCGCGCCGCGATCGCGGTGGTCGAAGAGGACGGCGGACGGCTCAAATTCAATCCGTTCGCCAACGTCTCACGCGAGGACATCATCGCGATCTTTGAGAGCGCCAAGCTGCCGCAGCATCCGCTGCAAGCTTCCGGCTATCTTTCGGTCGGCTGCATGCCCTGCACCTCGCGGACCTCGCCGGACGAGGATGCGCGCGCGGGCCGCTGGCGCGGCCGGCCAAAGACGGAATGCGGCATCCATGCCGTCAAGGCGCTATAGACTGCCGACATTGTCGCGTTTCTTCCTTTCCACAAGCACGTCTTCCGGGGCGCGAAGCGCATTCCGGCTCGATTGCCCGAGACTTGCGCCCGGAATGACCATCGAACGCGGATGTTCACCATTCAGCCACGGTTGGTATGCAACAACCCGCCCGACCTTAAGGGGTGATTCGGATCCATGCGGGTATTCGTCGCAATTCTTCTGACCTTGGCACTCGGGGCTTGCGCCGCCGAAGCTCCGATCGAGCAGCCGGCCATGTATGCCGACATGGCGACGCCAGGCGCGCAACTGGACGCAGTGGCCGCGGCCACGATGATCTCGCAATACCGCCAGAACAACGGTCTTGGCACGGTTGCAATCGATCCCGACCTGATGAAGCTCGCGGAAGCGCAGGCGCGGACGATGGCGAGCCAGAACAAGCTCGATCACGACGCCAAGGCGCCGCTCGCCAAGCGCCTCAATGTGTCGGGATATCCGGCGACGGCGGCGGTCGAGAATGTCTCCGCCGGCTATCACACGCTCGCCGAGGCCTTTTCCGGCTGGCGCGACTCCCCGCCGCACCGGGCCAACATGCTCAAAGGCGGTGTCACAAAACTGGGCATCGCGGCGAGCTATGCTCCGAACACCAAATACAAGGTGTTCTGGACGCTGATCCTCGCATCGACGGACGCCTGATCCGCTCTGATAAATTTCGCGTGATCCAGACATGCGGTGTCGTTCATTGACGCTGGCTGCATCTGGCGTCACCGTGCGGGACCATTTTGTTCCATTGATTGAACCTCATGAACGACCACAGCCTTCATCCGGCGCCGCCCTCCACACCGGCCAAGGCCCAGCGCGTGCTGGTTTTGCAAGGTGGTGGCGCACTCGGCTCCTATCAGGCGGGAGCCTATCAGGCGCTGTCCCATTTCGATTTCGAGCCCGACTGGGTCGCCGGCATCTCGATCGGCGCGGTCAACGCCGCGATCATCGCCGGCAATGAGCCAAGGGAGCGTGTCGAGAAGCTGAAGGAATTCTGGAACATGGTGTCGGCACAGGTGTCCTGGAAGCCGATTGCCAAGTCAGATCGCAGCCGCTCGCTGTTCAACGAGACCAGCGCGGCCCTGATCGCCACCTTCGGCGTTCCCGGCTTCTTCACGCCGCGCATTCCGCCGGCGCCGCTCTGGCCGCCGGGCCACCCGGAATCGCAGAGCTATTACGACACCGCGCCACTGAAGCGTACGCTGGAGCGGCTGGTGGATTTCGACCGCATCAACGACCTGAAGTGTCGGCTCAGCGTCGGCGCGGTTGGTGTTACCACGGGCAATTTCAGGTATTTCGACAATTTCGAATTCAAGTTGCTCGGCAAGAGGATCGGCCCCGAGCACATCATGGCCTCCGGCGCGCTGCCGCCCGGCTTTCCGTCCGTCGAGATCGAGGGTGAGCATTATTGGGACGGCGGTATCGCTTCCAACACGCCGCTGGACTACGTGCTCGAGACGGAGACCGACCGCGATCTCCTGATCTTCCAGGTCGACCTGTTCAGCGCGCGCGGCCCGCTGCCGGAAACCTTGCTCGACGCGGCAGAGCGCGAGAAGGACATCCGCTTCTCCAGCCGCACCCGCATGAACACCGACAAGAACCGGGCAATCCACAACGCGCGCAGGGCGGTGCGGGATCTGATCGCGAAACTGCCCGACGATCTGAGGAACGATCCCTCGGTCGAGTATCTCTGCAAGGCGGCAAAGGAAAACACCGTCACCGTGGTTCACCTGATCTACCGCAGCAAGAATTACGAGACATCGTCGAAGGACTATGACTTTTCCCATATTGCAATGGTGGAGCATTGGGGCGCGGGCGAACGCGACGTCCATCTCTCGATGCGTCACAAGGACCTGCTCGAGCGGCCGCAATCGGGCGAGACCATGGTCACCTACGACCTCACCGGCGACGGCAAGTTGACCATCAACGGCAAACAGGAGTGAAGGCGATGACAAATCTGAAAGGCAGGACCGCGGTCGTGACCGGATCCACGAGCGGCATCGGGCTCGCCTACGCGCGGGCCTTCGCGGGCGCCGGCGCCAACGTCGTGATCAACGGGTTCGGCGCGCCCGCCGACATCGAGAGGGAGCGCTCCGCCATCGAGACGGACTTCAAGGTCAAGGCGGTGTATTCGCCGGCCGACATGACCAAGCACGCCGAGATCGCCGAGATGATCGCGCTCGGCGAGAAGACCTTTGGCAGCGTCGACATCCTGGTCAACAATGCCGGGATCCAGTTCGTGTCGCCGATCGAGGAATTCCCGCCGGAGAAGTGGGAGACGATCATCGCGATCAACCTGTCGTCGGCGTTCTACGGCATCCGCGCCGCGGTGCCCGGCATGAAGAAGCGCGGCTGGGGCCGCATCATCAACACGGCGTCCGCACATTCGCTGGTCGCCTCGCCGTTCAAGTCCGCCTATGTCTCGGCCAAGCACGGCATTGCGGGGCTGACCAAGACCGCGGCGCTGGAACTTGCGACCTTCAAGATCACCTGCAACTGCATCAGCCCGGGCTATGTCTGGACGCCGCTGGTCGAGCACCAGATTCCGGAGACGATGAAGGCGCGCAACATGACCAAGGAGCAGGTCATCAAGGATGTGCTGCTCGACGCGCAGCCGACCAAGGAGTTCGTCACCGTCGAGCAGGTCGCAGCGCTCGCGCTGTTCCTGTGCAGCGACGACGCCGCCCAGATCACCGGCGCCAATCTCTCGATCGACGGCGGCTGGACCGCGGAGTAAGCCAGCAGATTTGCGGGGCAGCGATGATTTGATGTCCCCGCCGAAAACCCGTAAGGATTCGGCGGGGAATTTCGAATCGCCCCTCTGATGCGGGCGAACAGGACTTCATCTTGCTCATCACCACCCTGATTGGTCTTGCGGCGGCCTGCTGCACGACGGTTTCCTTTCTGCCTCAGGTCATCAAGGCCTGGCGGACGCAGTCGACCCGCGACATGTCGGTCATGATGTTCACCCTGCTGGTGACCGGCAACTCGCTCTGGCTGCTCTATGGCGCGCTGATCGGCGATCTGCCGATTGTGGCCGCCAATGTGATCACGCTCGGCCTGGTCGGCGCCATCCTGGCGCTGAAGCTGCGCTACGGTTGAGTGCAGTTGGCTACCATTGCAGTTTGATCCGGGTTAAGCGCGATCGTCTACTGCCACCGGTCGCCTCGATGTGTGCCGAATGCGTAAGATGTCGATGGTGTCGGCCGCGTACTCGATAGAAGATCCGAAATGGATAGCGGACGACAGATACGGCCCGCACCAGCGAACGCTGGGTAACTCGCGGTGCCGATTCCGGCGGGGGATGCGCTCGATGACGTCGATAAATCTACGTTCGATGGACTGGGCGATAGCGGGGCTTGCGTTCTTTGAATAACAGCTGGCGATCGTATCGAGATCCGAAACAGCCCGTCGTGAATAGACAACCTTCATCCGCGACGAAATTTGGCGAATGCCGCTTTGACTTCAGCTTCGGTTGCGATCTCGCCCTGATCGATCGCAGCCATTGCATCATCAATCATCTGCAATTCCTCTTGAGTTGCGAAATAGTCCTGACCCCGCAACTCGGTTTCGATCTCGTTTGCGACGGCCGCCAATTCGTCCTGGGCCGCCTCCGGCCAAGTTTGGACGCGCTCCAGCAGGTCTTTCAAATCTGTGGCTTTCATGTCTGGATCGTATCACGTGCAGCGACGATTTCCAGCCCGAAGGGTCGGATCAAGCCGTCCCGAACGCCAGCACGTGCAGGCCGAGCCGCCAGCGCACGATCCAGAATAGCAGCACGGTCTCGAACATCAGCGCGGTCGAGGTCGCCGTGGCGGCACCGTAGCCGCCGAAGCGCGGCACCAGTACGATGCACAGCACGACGTTCATGACGAAGGCGGCCGCGTAGGCTGCGGCGCAGACATTCTGGTGGCCGAGCATGTTCAAGAGCCGTTCGACCGGACCGATCGCCGCGCGCCCGACCAGCCCGATCGCGGCGAGGAACATGATCTCGTAGCCGCTGGTGAAGCGGGGGCCGAACAGCCAGAGCAGCGGCTTGCCGAACACGAGCAGCAGCGCGGTCGCGGCCAATGACGGCCAGAACGTCCATTTGATCGCATGCGCGACATAGGCCGAGAGCCGCGCGCGGTCGCCGGCCGCGTTGTATTCGGCGAAACGATGCGCCGTGGTCGCCGACATCGCGTAGTGGATGAACGAGACCAGCGCCAATGTCTTGATGACGGCATAGTAGACGCCGACCTCCTCGGAGGAGCGGAACTGCTGCAGCACCAGCACGTCGGTGTAGGACAGCAGCAGGTAAAAGCCCTCGACCAGCAGGATGGGCAGCGAGACCGCGAGCCAGCCGCTGATATCGTAGGCCTTCGGTCCCGGCGCGACATGCGCATCGAGCCGCCGGTTCAGCACCAGCATCTGCCCGGTCATCGCAGCCCAGACGGCGGCGGCGCTCGCCAGCATCGCGGCACTGGCGCCGAGCCGAACGCCGAGCATGAAGGCTGCAGCGGTCAAGGCGATGATCAAGCCCTGGCGCACGATGAATTGCGGCATCAGGCCGAGCCGCATCCAGTCGTGCGAGCGCGCAATGCCGTCCTGGGTGTTGGCGACCACGAAGGCGGGCAGGGTCATGCAGCCGATGTAGAGCGGCAGCACTGCTTCCGGATCGATCCATGGCGACAGCGCCTTTACGAGGCCCGCCAGCGCCAGCGAAACCAGCGTCGACACCAAAAATGCCATCCAGCGGCTGCCCGCGAGGAAGCCGCGCAGCAGCGCGTGCTGGTCGCGGGCACGATATTCGGGAATGATTTTTTGCGCCGACGTCGAAATTCCAAAGTCCATCACGCTGCCGAGCAGCAGCACCCAGGTCCAGACATAGACGTAGGTGCCGTATTCGGCGCCGCCCATCCAGCGCGCCAGCAGGATCTGCGCGAGATAGGCGAGCGCCGCGCTAAAGACACGGATGATGAAGATCGTGCCGGCGAGCCGTTTCGTGACGGAAGCCTCGTTGGGACCGCCCGTGAACAGGAACCGCAGCCTTTCGATCAGGCTTATCGGCGGGTCGATTGCGGGTGGAGTATCCAACACGGCCACGGCGCGGAATCCAATGCGGGAAGGGAAGGCCGCGCGAGGCGGCGATGTTTCTCCCTATCAACCATTCGTTAAGATTGGGTTGGACGTCTTCCGCAACCGTCGATTCTCACGACCAAGTTGTGTCATCGACAGGAAGTACTTCTGTACGCGTGGCAGTGAAGCGTTTTACCGGCAACAAACCAATTTATGCGCTGGCGCGTGCGCGCGACGCGGAAATAGGATTGGGCGGCCGCGCTTGTGACAATGGCCTTGCGCAAGACCCGGCACGATTCCGACGAGATCATCTCTGGGAGAGTTCATGCGTACCAGAACAGTAGCAGTGTGGATATTCGCTTGTTCAGCCGTCTCGGTCACCGCCCACGCGGAAGACTGCCGACAGTACTTCGGAGGCCAACGCCGTGAGTGCGTAGCCCGCAACCATCCGGATCTGGAGGCGAAATGCCGCGAGGAGGGAATAAAGATGGGGCTGTCCGAGGGCCGCAGGGCTTCCGCTGGCGGGCTTAGACCTTACATCGGGGCGTGTATGCAGCGACACCTCAGATAGCCCCATCGGACACCGGCTAAAGCATGATGAGATTAGGTTCGATAGCCTGAATTTTTGAGGTAGTTGGCGCATTCTTGTGGTGTGAAGGCGTCGAGAGCATCGGCTATTGCGGCGCAGAC
>Ga0213876_10001786_pt1 | contig 13030 bp, 7 predicted proteins | sample BarmaccomBMRX_R9_FD_160113 | JGI IMG/M metagenome (GOLD analysis project Ga0213876, IMG submission 160113) | Root-associated microbial communities from Barbacenia macrantha in rupestrian grasslands, the National Park of Serra do Cipo, Brazil - RX_R9 | ecosystem: Host-associated > Plants > Roots...
ATGCGCGGCGTCACCGCGCCGGGCGGCACCGCGCCCGCGGCCTCCTCGGTCGGCGTCCAGGTCGCGGGCAAGACCGGCACGGTCAACGACCACACGGACGTCTGGTTCATCGGCTACACGCCGACCTACGTGACGGGCGTCTGGATGGGCTACCCGGGCATGAAGAAGAACCTCGGGACGGACATGACGGGCGGCCACGGCGCCCTGCCCATCTGGATCGACTTCATGAAGGACTTCCTGAAGGACAAGCCGAAGGAGAAGTTCGACGCGCCGCCGAAGATGCCCGAGGACATCCGCGAGCTGCACCTCCAGCGCCAGCGCGAGCAGCTGGAGGAGCGCAACGCCTTCATCACCGCCGCGGCGAAGGGCGACAAGTCGGCGCCCACGACGAGCACTGACACCAAGCTCGAACAGGTCACGCTCCCGCCCGCCCCCGGCGAGGGCCTGACCGCGACGACGCCCGCCGGCCCCGCCGAGCCCAAGAAGGCGGAGCCCGCGGCCCCGCGCGTCAACACGCACGACGACGCGCCCCCGCCGCCCGCCCCGCCGCCCGCCACGCGCCCCCGCGAGGTCGAGCCCCCGAAGAAGAAGGGCAAGAAGGGCGGGGACGATCAGTAGGCAGTAGGCAGATGGCAGTAGGCAGTTAGAACAAGACAGAGGTTAAAAGAGACGGAGGCGGCGAGATTAATCACTCGCCGCCTCCGTCCTTTAAGGACGACTCGTTAAAGTCTTCCCGTCTTCAACTGCCTACTGCCATCTGCCTACTGCCTACTTGCTGAACTCACAGCAGCTTATCCAGCCAGTACGGCAGCATCTTCCGCCACCAGGGCCAGTCGTGGTTCACGTCGTAGCCCCAGACGTCGAGCGTGTGCGGGATGCCTTTGGCGTGGAGGATGCCGGAGAGTTGGCGGCTGCGCTCGGGCGCCTCGTAGGCGCCCTGCCCCGACAGGATGACGATGGCGTCGGCCGCTTGCAGGCGCGGGAGGAAGTAGCCGTCGTCGAGGCCCGGCAGGTACTCGACGGGGTTGTTGAAGTAGACGTTGTCGTCGTGGTAGCCGTCGAACCAGGAGCGCACGTCGTAGCTGCCGCTCATCGCCACGGTGCCGCGCAAAACGTCCGGGTGTTTGAAGTAGGCGTTGGCGGCGAGGTAGGCGCCCAAGCTCGCGCCCGTCGTCAGCGGCGCCTGCCCGCCCGCCTCGTGGCGGATGAGCGGCAGCACCTCGTCGGTGATGTAGCGGTCGTAGCGCGCCAGCAGCTCGCCCTTCCACGGCGGCGGCGCCTGCTCGTTCATCAGGCTGTAGCGGTTGACGCTGTTGATGGAGTAGGCGCGCAGGCGCCCCGCGTCGATGTGGTGCCGGATGGAGTCGATGAGGTGGAAGCGCTCGTACTCCAGGAAGTCTGCGGCGGCCGTCGGGAACATCAGGAGCGGGTAGCCCGCGTGCCCGTAGGCCACGAGCGGCATCTCCATCCCCAGGGACGGGCTGTGCCACGAAGTGGTGCGACGCTCCATGCAGATTATCTCCTCCTTGGGAAAGGCTTGCGCGACGAAAGGCGGGCGCGGGTTGGTACTACCGATTTGCGAACCCAGATAATCCCCCAAACCGCCTACCCTTTGCAACCGGCCGCGCCCGTTTGACACCCCCGCGAACCCTCTGCTATAAAATTTCACGCCCGCGCGGGATACACCAACCCGCGCGGGCGTTACAATCCGCAGTAGCTCAATGGCAGAGCATTCGGCTGTTAACCGAAGGGTTGTAGGTTCGAGTCCTACCTGCGGAGTTAATAGTCACAACGATTTGCGGGCACGCTTGAAAGTGCCCGCATTTCGTTTTCCCGTTATTTTTCCCGTTTCCCTTCACCTTCCCGTTATTTCCCGTTCTGGCCCCTCTTAATTTGCTTCGGCGTGTGAGGCGAATCCTGGTCGCCGGCCCCGGTTATGATTCCGGCAAGCCCCCTCGCCGTGCCGGCATCAACGCAGATTGCTACAACTTACTATAGCCGGGATCGTCCACGGGAACACTTCCGCCTCCTTCGTGAACCCAACGCCGACCCGACCGCTTCGCTGTGGTTGCGGAGACGACTCGTTTTACTCGAATCGTTCCGAGTTCCGCATCGACACGCACTTCCACGAAGTGCGCGGCGAAAGCGCCCGCCGGCGCCATCGTCTTCGTGACCTCGGGCGGGATCGTCGCGCCGTCCGTCGTCAACTCGTCGAGATGATGTCGCGCCAGGATGTCGGCGTACGCCTCGAATCGTGCGGCATCGCCGTTGATGTCCGAACCTCACGCGGTCGAAAGCGACGCCGAGCACCTCGGACGCAATGACAGTCATCACCGTATACGTGCCGGTGGAGGCGCCCATGATGACCGCCGGCTACCCCGACCACGCGCTGTCGTCGTGGGGCGCGATGTCCAGTCGATTGCGTTCTCCAGCATGCCGGGGGCGAGTAGTTGTACTCGGGCGACATCTGCTACTCCGCCTTCCCGCGCGGCTGGTACGTCCCGACCTCCGGCCGGAAGGCTATGGAGAGGCGGTTCCAGCCGTTGATGGCGATGACGGCCATCGTCAGCTTGACCAGCTCCGCCTCGCCGAACTGCGCACGGGCGGCCTCGTACTCCTCGTCCGACGCGTGGGTCTGCGATATGTTCGTGACGACCTCGGCCCACGCCAGCGCGGCGCGCTCGCGCTCGGTGTAGAAGGGCGCCTCGCGCCACGCGCTCAGGCCGTAGAGCCGCTGCTCGGTCTCGCCCGCGGCGCGCGCGTCCTTCGTGTGCATGTCTATGCAGAAGGCGCAGCCGTTGATCTGCGAGACGCGGGTCTTGACCAGTTCGAGCAGCGGGCGCTCCAGCCCCGACTCCTCCACATACTTCTCCAGTCTGTACATCGCCTGCACCGAGCCCGGCGCGGCCTTGCCGTAGTCCAAACGTGTCTGCATCTTCTCACCTCACATCCTGCTGTTAAATTAATCGCCCCGGTCAATGTTTAGCACGTTTCATGCCGGCACGTCGAAAGGCCGAAGGTATCGGCGTACGCGGTTGTCCGCGAAACGTTTAAAGGCGGGCGGTCGGTCGGACGCGGGCGCACGTCGCTGACGGAACCGCCTCGGCCGAGCGTCTAAGGCTCGACACTTGTCACGACCGATACCTTCTACCAACTGATTCAACTTTCAGCGGGCTGGGTCTTTGCACCACAGACTTGCTACGTCTTTTGTTGACGCAGTTGGCATCAGTTCATAGAATCGCATGCATCCGACAAGGCAACCGGCTGCCGACCACCTCGCACGACCAACGGTTCGGGCTGCCCAGACCTGCAAGACTGCCTTGCTAACAGAAGCCAAATGACCAATCGCGAGACAACCCGCGCCGCCCGGCATATGATCCGTGCCGGGCGTGCGCTCTTACGCGCATGTGATTCAGAAACGGGAGCTCAGGGGGTTCATAATGGGTAGCGGGCGGCTGGAAGCGTTCAGTGATGCGGTGCTCGCCATCATCATCACCATCATGGTGCTGGAATTGAAGGCGCCGCACGGGGCCGGCCTGGCCGACCTGCGCCCACTGCTCCCAGTGTTCCTGAGCTACGTGCTCAGTTTTGTTTATATCGGCATCTACTGGAGTAACCACCACCACCTGCTGCACGCCGTCAGTCAAGTCAACGGCCGCATCCTGTGGGCGAACCTGCATCTGCTCTTCTGGCTGTCACTGATTCCCTTCGTCACCGGCTGGATGGGCGAGAACAACTTCGCCGCCCGGCCCGTCGCCTTTTACGGCGTGGTGCTGCTGTCGGCCGGGATCGCATACGTCATCCTGACCCGCGTCCTCATTTCGTATCACGGCAGGGATTCCGCCCTGGCGAAGGCGCTCGGCAAAGACTTCAAAGGCAAGGCGTCCCTTGTGATTTACGCGGCGGCGATCCCGCTCTCCTTCGTGAGTTCGTGGCTCGCCTGCGCGCTCTACGTCACGGTCGCCGTCACGTGGCTCGTCCCCGACCGCCGCATCGAGCACGCCCTCGCGGGCTCGACGCCAATGGGTGGCGGGCCTCCTGACAGCGGGGGGACAGTTTCTGAAACCGAATCGGCGTCGGGTTACGTGCCCTGAGCTTCCAGGGCGCAGGAGGAGGTTATGTATAAACCGATTCGCATCTTATTGCAGACCGGGGTACCCGAACGCCTACCGCCGCATCGCGCGCTTCTTCAAGTGGCTCACGCTCGTGCTCTTCGCGTACGTCGCGGCGGCTCTCCTCTCAAGGCCGGACTGGGGCGCGGCGCTGCGCGCGACGTTAGAGAGGACAGGATTACAGCCGAGAACTATTTTTGAAACACTACCGTCAAACCCGTTTGTGTGCCAAACTTCGAACGTTGAAAACACTTTACGTCGTTCGACACTGCAAAGCTGAAGGCCAGGAGGCCGACGCACCGCTCACGCCTGAAGGTGTTGCTCAGTCGAACAGTTTGGCCGACTCGTTGGCAACTGCAAACATTGAGCGAATCATCTCCAGTCCTTACAGACGGGCGACGCAATCTATCGCGCCCTTGGCCCGGCGGCTCAATCTCGTAGTCGAACTCGACGCAAGGTTAGTGGAGCGGGTGCTGTGTTCCGGCTCTCGCCCTGATTGGCAGGAACGTCTCCGTGCTTCTTTTTCGGATTTAGATTTATCTTTTGAAGGCGGCGAATCCAGCCGCAAGGCTATGCAAAGGGCGGTCGCTGTGGTCGCGGATATACGAAGGCATTCTGCCCAAAGTACTCTGCTGGTCACGCACGGCAATTTGATGGCTTTACTTCTGAAGCATTTTGATGATTCTATCGGCTTTGCCGAGTGGCGTGCCTTGTCCAATCCTGATGTTTACCGCGTTGACTTAACCCGGCCATTCTCGATCCAGAGATTATGACGCGCCAGCACCGGCCTCACGTGGCGCTGCGCAAGGCCGCCCCATCGGCGTGCCTCTCGTGTAACGTTCTTTGGGGCGCGGGTGAGGCGGGCGTTCGGCACTGAAGTCTTGAACGTTCACGTGAGAGACATAACATCACAAGTGCGCTACTGGGATCGCGTGGGGCAGCAAAAGCGCTTCTCTCATCCACTGCGCCCGGAGTAGTTAAAAGCAAGCAGCCCCAAGTCTCGCGCCACGACTTGAGTCGGCCACACGACCGCCCGCACGCGGTAGTGTCGGCGGCGAGAAGCCGAGCCGGAGCCACGTCACCACCGCCGTTACAGTCCGCGGGTCACCACAGAAAGAGTCGAAGGATGATGGGCGAGTTGGAGAGCAGCATCATCCACCACACGCGAGGGCGCTCGCGGTTCTCGACGAGATAAAAAAGTCTCGGCGGGAGGTAGATGAACACGGCCGTGAAGGCGAACGTGAAGAGGCGGTCGAATAACCCTTTGTGATCCTTCACCAACTCAGACATCAGGTGCAGCCAGAGCACCTGATAGCCGATGAGGTTGACGAAAAGAAGAGTGTCGCCGAGCGATTCGGCCTGCGGCCGTTGTAAGAATTTGAAGACGGGCTCGTGCTTCGGCTTCAGGAAGTAGAAGAAGAAGACCAGCGTGTTGAAGGCCGCCGCGAGCGGAACCCCGATAAAGAGCGGCAGGAAAAGTCTCGTCGAGGCGGATGAGTCGCCGGAAATCTGTTCCAGCACCTCCGCGTACATCACGCCCGCGAATATCCAGAACATGAGCTGCGACAGGAAGTAGGGGAGCCAGAGACAGCCGACGGCGTCGGCGCTGAGTTCGGGATTCCGCTCGTGCGCGCCCCTGCGCTTCAGGATCGCGCCGAGGGGCGACAGCAGGCATATCCCGAGAAAGAAGACGATCATCTCCGACTTCGACTCGACGTTGGTCTTCGCGTCCTCGGTCACGCTCGCGAAGAGACGCGCGAGGACGGTCATCAGAATCAGGTTGACGAAAAAGATTATGACATCGAGCAGGAGCGCTCGATTCTTCGCCTCGAAGATTTTCTTGAATTCGATCACCTTCAGCGGGCATTGCCCAGCGCCTTCGCGAACTCTCGCAGGAAAGACGCTAGAATCATATAAATGCTGATCGCCAGGAGCAGGACATTTAACGACAGTCCCGCCAACCCGATCAATCCGATCTGCTTTCTTCTTTTGTAGAGGGCGACCAACCCGATGAGGATGCCGACTGGGGTCAGCAAAAGGGCGAGGAATGCCGCGACGACCGGCTCGATGTCGTCGCGGTTAAAATCTCCGAGTATCTTTAAGGCGACGAGACAGAGGCCGGCGAATAAAGCGATGACCAGAGACGTGACCGCCAGAGCCGATCTTCTCTTCGCCTTGTCGTTTACCGTCTCCCGCACGTCGCACCTCTCACACCATTTCGGAACGAACGGGCGGCCGCTCGAACGCTAAGGAACGCTACCGTCAGGGTCTATGATTGGCAAGTCATCTTCACCCATTGAATGTTACACAACCTATAGCACAACCCCCTGCCCTGATGTTTCACGGGCCGCGCGCGGCGCCCCTGCCCGTGAAATTACATAACGACCCTTGTCAGGCGCGGATTACCGTTACAGATGGTCTGTCATCGGACTCAGGCAAGTTTCGGCTCTTGAACTAAGTTTCGCGGTCGGTGGCTTCCACTTCACGCCGCCCGCGCGTATAATTCCCCGCGCTGTCTAGCTTGTGAGTACTCACGTCAGGTTAGCCGACATCCACCCTCTTCAGTGCGACCGGTGACACCTATCACAGACGTACTCCCTTTACACGTTTAACCTATACAGACCAGCTACAGACGAGGGCCCGAGTCTCTACACGACCGCCCCCGGCCAAGCATCGGTAACTTCGCAGACTCGCCCGACCTTCTGCTCCGAAAGGAACTGACCACATGCCCTACCCCTCTTCACGCGGCGCGGTGGTCTCCGCCGTCGCAGCGACGCTCGTTTTGTCCGTCGTGGTCGTAGCCGCCGCGGCCGTCGCGGCCGGAACCGTCTCCTTCGGCGACGCCTACTACGAAGTTGAAGAGGGCGCCAAGACTGCGCAGGTCACACTCAGCCGCAGCGGCGGCGCCGACGGCGCGCTCACGGCCAAGGTCTCGCTGGCGGACGTCACCACCAGCCCGGCAGACTACCGCATCAGCCCGGGGTCGGCTGACTCGTCGTTCGGCTCCGTGTCGCCGGTAGCCTATTTTTATTACAACCAGGAGGTGGCGCTACAGCCGGACGGGAAGATTCTGACCGGCGGCTTCCTGTCCTCGCTGAGGCGCCTTAACCCTGACGGCACGACGGACGGCAGTTTTGTGCCGCCGGCTTTCAACGCCCCGGTCGAGGTCGTGGCCTTGCAGCCGGACGGCAAGGTCATCGTCAGCGGCAGCTTCACGGGAATCCCCGGCGCGATTCGCATCGCGCGACTGAACGCCGACGGCTCGCTCGACTCCTCCTTTAACACCGGCGCGGGCTTGAACGACTTCGCCGTGGCGATAGCCGTGCAGCCGGACGGTAAGATCGTCATCGGCGGGTACTTCACCTCCGTCAACCAGACCGCCCACCAGCACATCGCGCGCCTGAACGCCGACGGCAGCGTGGACTCCAGCTTCAACGGCTTCGGGTCGTTCAACGTCTACGCGCTCGCGCTACAGACGGACGGGAAGATTCTGGCCTGCGGCCCGTACCCTGGACTCGTCCGCTTTAACGCCGACGGCACGCCTGACAGCGGCTTCCAATCGTCATTCGGCGGCGACGCCGTCGCGCCGCAGTCGGACGGGACGATCATTCTCGGCGGCTATAAAAGGGACTCGGGCGGCACCATCGTTGCCAACGGGGTCTACCGCCTGAACTCCGACGGCAGCCAGGACAACAGTTTTCACACCGGCCTCGGGAGCGACAACGGATTCACGGGCGTGGCCGTCCAGCCCGACGGCAAGATCATCGCCGGGGGCTACCTCAAGACCTACGACGGCCAGGCCACCGGCAACCTGATTCGCCTGAACGCGGACGGCACCCTCGACCCGACTTTCACAGTCACTCAGCCCACGAACACGAACGCCACGATTCAGCAGATTATCATGCAGCCCGACGGGAAGGTTCTGGCCGCCGGCGATTTCACCGTGCCGGCCGGGAACGGGTACCGAACCAACCTCGCGCGCTTCAACGGCGACCTCTTCGTCAACTGGGCCGCCGGCGACGCGGCGGACAAGACCGTCTCCATCCCCATCGTTGACGACCTGCTCGACGAGCCGGACGAGACCGCGACGCTCACGGTCACGCCGCTCACGCCGGGCTCGTCCGCGGGCGCGATCCCCACCGCCACCCTGACGATCTTGGATAACGACGTGCCGCCCCAGTTCACCAGCGGGGCGCCCGCGCGGGCCATCGCCGGCCAGTTCTACACCCACACCTTCCAGGCGAGCGGCTCCCCCGCCCCGACCTTTACGCTGACCGCCGGCAGCCTGCCGCCGGGCTTCTTCCTGACCTCGGCGGGCGTCCTCCAGGGTACGACTTCGACGCCGGGGACTTTTAGTAACGTCACCGTCACGGCGAGCAACGGCGTCTCGCCCGCGGCCACCCAGACCTTCGACCTCGTCGTCGCCAGCGGCGGCGCCCTCCAGTTCGACGCGAGCGCCTACAGCGTTAGTGAGAACGCGGGCACCGCGACGATCACCGTCAACCGCGTCGGCGGCAGCGCCGGCGCCACCTCCGTCAACTTCGTCATCACGGGCAACACGGCCACGTCGGGCAGCGACTTCGTCCCGGCCAACACCACGCTCAACTTCGCCGACGGCGAGACCAGCAAGACCGTGACCGTGACGATCATCGACGACGCCGTCAACGAGCGCGACGAGTTCGCCAACCTCTTCCTCAACACCGTCACGGGCACGGGCCGGCTCGGCACCCCGACGGTGGGGTCGCTCAACATCCTGAACGACGACCCGCTGCCCACCATCGCCGTGGACGACATCAACGTCACCGAGGGCGACTCCGGCACCAAGCTCGCCACCTTCACGGTCACGCGCACGGGGTTGACCGACCGCTTCATCAACTTCACGGCGCGCACCTCGGACGGCTCGGCCGCGGCCGGCGAAGACTACCTGGCGCTCACCCCGACCACGTTCCAGCTCTCCCCGAGCGCGGCCTCGACGACCGTGTCGGTCAGCGTCCTCGGCGACACCATCATCGAGCCGGATAAGAGCTTCGCGCTGCTGCTGACGAGCCCCGTCAACGCGTCGGTCGCGGACGGCTCCGGGGTGTGCGTCATCAAGGACAACGACACCACGACGGGGCCGCCGACCGTGCAGTTCGCGATGAACGAGTTCAGGGCGCAGGAGAGCGCGGGCATCGCGACGGTGACCGTGACGCGGTCGGGTGACTCGTCGTCCCCGACGAGCGTCACCTACTCCACCGCCCTTCTGGTCGGCACGCCCCCGCCCGGGGTGGCGTGGGATCGTAACGACTACACCTACACTTCGGGGACGCTCCGCTTCGCGGCGGGCGAGACGAGCAAGACCTTCCAGGTCTTCATCGCAGACGACGCTCTGGTGGAGGGCGACGAGACGCTGACGGTGACTTTGAGCGGGCCGACCGGCGGGACGGGCCTCGGCGCCCCGGCCACCTCGTCAGTCCGCATCATCGACAACGACACGGCGCCTTCGACGGCGAACCCCGTCGATGACACGGCGTTCTTCGTCCGCCAGCACTACCGCGACTTCCTCGGCCGCGACCCCGACGCCTCGGGGCTCGCCTTCTGGACAGGTGAGATCGAGCAGTGCGGCGCCGACGCGCAGTGCCGCGAGGTCAAGCGCATCAACGTCAGCGCGGCCTTCTTCCTCTCCATCGAGTTCCAGCAGACCGGCTACTTCGACTACCTGCTCTACAAGGCCGCCTTCAACACGGGCGAGCGCCTCTCGTTCCCGAACTTCACGTTCGACACGCTGCAACTCGGCCGGGACGTGGTGGTGGGCACCGAGGGGTGGGAGCAGAAGGTGGCGTCGAACAAGCAGGCGTTCGTAGACTCCTTCGTCGCGCGCTCGACCTTCACCTCCACCTACCCGCAGAGCGTGACGCCCGACCAGTTCGTGGACGCGCTCAACGCCAACACCGGCGACCCGCTGAACCCTTCGGCGGGCGGCGCGTTGACCAAGGCGGAGCGCGACGGGCTGGTGGCCGACCTCGCGTCCGGGGCGAAGACGCGTGCGCAGGTGCTGCGCGCGGTGGCGGAGAACGCGGAGTTCCGCCGCCGCCAGCTCAGCAAGGCGTTCGTGCTGATGCAGTACTTCGGCTACCTGCGCCGCGCGCCGAACGCCACGCCCGACACGGCCTTCGACGGCTACAACTTCTGGCTCGGCAAGCTCAACGAGTTCCAGGGCAATTACATCAACGCCGAGATGGTCAGGGCCTTCATCACCTCGGACGAGTACCGCAAGCGGTTCGGTCAATAGCAGGGACTGAGTAACCAACGGGCGCCGCCGGAGGCTTCCTCTCTCGCGCCTTCATACTGTCTGCATTTGTTTTGGAGCTTTTGGGGAGGCTCTCATAGAGGCGACGCTCGGATGGCGGTGGGGATCGTCAAGCGGCCGTCGAACTCCCGCCGGCGCCTGTCGGGAGAACCCCGGCACCTGCGGCAATCCCCCCGGCACCTGTAGGGGAGAGATTTCCACCTGTCGAGACGACTTCGACAGGTGTAGAGCTGACCCCGGCGCCTGTAGAGTTCATCCCGACAAGTGTAGAGATGGCTCCGACAACTGTAGGATTTATACAAACGCGTGCAGGATTAATAAAATTTATGCAGAATGTACGCCGGCGGACGTAGAGACGGCCCCGGCAGGTGTGGAGATTGTTCCGGCGGCTGTAGAGATGACTTCGGCGGGTGTGGAGTCTCCCCCGGCGGCTGCCGACGTGCGGCTCCTCCCGGCCTTGGAAGTTTAGTCTCAATCAGTGTTGCACTTCAACGTTGATGTCAGGGCTCATAGAGATTCCCGAGGCCCTTCCCCGGCCGCCGCGGACTTGAGCACCTTCTAAGACTGACTTGCACATCTGAATAAGGCACGGCGCCGGGAGCGCGGGCATCCCTGCCCGCCATGAGCGCGAAGGCGCGAATGCGAAGAACCGCCACCACTCAAGGTTGAGTGGTGGCGGTTCTCTGCTAAGCGTGCTTCCGCACGCTTTGGCGGGCAGGGATGCCCGCGCTCCCGGCGACAGCCGGCCTTATTCAGATGTGCAAGTCAGTATAACAGCCTCAGAAAATTCCCTGCCCCGGCGTCAGAATCCCGTCCGGGTCGTAGGTGTGTTTGGCGGAGACGAGCCGGCCCCACGCGGGCTGGTAGTGCTTCTGCCAGTCGTGCCTCGTCATCGGCACCGAGTCGAAGGGGTATCTCTTGCCGCCGAGTTCGGTCGCGCGTTCGAACAGCGCGCGGTTGTCGGCGACGAGCCCGGCGGCGCGCTCCGGCGTCGGCGGCACGGCGTTACGCAACAGCGCGAAGACGAAGAAGTGGCGCTCGTCGGGCACGCGGAAGAGCGGCGCGGTGAACTTGTCGCGGTTGAAAGGGTAGATGAGGATGGGGCCTTGCCCCACGTCTTCCGCGGGCAGGTCGGCGAGAGTTTCGCCGATGAACGTCGGCGCGTTCGCGGCCGGCACGAACAGGTTGACCCACGGGTGCGGGAAGGCCCAGGCGCCGATCTGCCGGAGGAACGCGACGAGCGGCGCGAGGCGGTTCAGGTAGTCGAAGTACGGCATGTCCTGCGCCGCCTGCGTGCCGGGCGTGAAGGAGAGTCCCGCCAGCAGCGCGGCGTCGTTCGGCTCGGCGCCGGGCGCGAAGTACTTCGTCGTCTCCAACTGGTAGAGCCAGCCGCCCGCGCCGTCCGAGACGGCGAAGCCCTGCACGGTGTCGAAGCGCCCGTCGTCAATCAGCGTTTCGAGGTCGGAGAGGAAGGCCGGGAGGTCGTTGTAGAAAGCCTCGTAGAGCCGCGCGTTCGGCGGCGCGGGGATGAGCCGCACCCGCGCCCCGACGACGAGGCCGACCTGTCCGAGTCCGGAGCGCGCCACGTCGAAGAGTTGCCGGTTCTGCGACGGCGAGCAGGTCACAAGCTCCCCCGCGCCCGTGACGACCTGCAACTCCAGCACGTTGTCCACCTGCGGCCCGAAGCGGAACGACTGGCTGCCGATGCCGCCGAGCGAGAGCGTCCCGCCGATGCTCAGCTCGATGAAGTCCACCAGCGTCGGAGGAGTGAGCCCCTGCGGGACAGTCTGTTGGAGCAGGTCGATCCAGCGCGCGCCGCCTTCGACGAGTGCGTCCGCCGCGTTGACCTCGCGGACGGCGCCGAGGGTTGACATGTCCACGACCACGCCCGCCTCGACCTGCGCCTGCCCCTGCGTGCTGTGGCCCTGGCCGCGCGCGGCGACCTTAATGCCGTTACGCCGCGCGAACCTGACCATCTCCACCACGTCGTTCACCGACCCCGGCTTGAGCACGGCCGAGGGCCGGCGGTGCACCAAGTGGCCGAAGTCGTCCGCGGCGGCGGCGAGCGAAGCGCCGTCCGTCAGCAGGCTGCCGTCGAAGGACGGGAAGCCTGCGGCCAAAGCGAAATGACCCCGCCTCAGTTCGGCCGCGCTCACCCAGCCGCGGAGCACCGTGTCGAACCCGACGACCGCCGCCGCGGCCCCCGCCAGCGACCGCCGCAGGAATGTGCGACGCGAAACCTCTCGACTCATCTGCTCATCTCCTTCGTTCAGGTTGTGGAGTTGACCGTTCGCACGCGTTCGTGCGGCGGCTGAATTCATCGGCGTCCGGACTGACAGTGCCGCGGACGCACGCGCATAGGGGTGACCGAAGAAAGTCAAACGGACACTGTAAAGTTATCTCGTGAGGCCCGTCAGAAAACCGCCAAAGGGACGGCAACCGGTTCGAACGCCGGGAAAGATAATTCACCGCCCGCGCGATGTCAACGATGACTTGATGGCATGTAGGTAGCACATTAGATGTCCGGTCTCAGTAGCACATGAGATGTCCGCTTTCGGGCGGTAACGAGTAAAGGCTTATGGGCAGGAGGACGCGCCCATGCCGTACTACTCGGAGGCCGCCGTGGAGC
>Ga0213876_10001787_pt1 | contig 13029 bp, 10 predicted proteins | sample BarmaccomBMRX_R9_FD_160113 | JGI IMG/M metagenome (GOLD analysis project Ga0213876, IMG submission 160113) | Root-associated microbial communities from Barbacenia macrantha in rupestrian grasslands, the National Park of Serra do Cipo, Brazil - RX_R9 | ecosystem: Host-associated > Plants > Roots...
GAAGATAACCGGCGCGGAGGTGGTGAAAAGCGCGTCGAACTGCGCGTCGGAGAGCCCGTGCGGATGCTCGGAATCCGGCTCCAGGCGCATCACGTCGACCACGTTGAGCACGCGCACCTTGAGGCCTGGAAGTCGAGCGCGGAGCACCGATGCCGCGGCGAGAGTCTCGAGCGTCGGGATGTCGCCGGCGCACGCCAGCACCACGTCGGGCTGCTCACCGGCGTCGTTCGATGCCCAGTCCCAGATGCCGATGCCGCGGGTACAGTGCGCAATCGCCTGGTCCATGGTCAGGTAGTTGAGTGCGGGCTGCTTGCCGGCGACGATCACATTGACGTAGTCACGCGAGCGCAGGCAGTGATCCGCGACCGACAGCAGGCAGTTCGCGTCGGGCGGGAGGTAGACCCGGATGATCTCGGCCTTCTTGTTCACCACGTGGTCGATGAAGCCGGGGTCCTGATGGGAGAAGCCGTTGTGATCCTGGCGCCAGACATGCGAGGAGAGCAGGTAGTTGAGCGAGGGGATCGGGCGTCGCCACGGGATCGATCGCGTGACCTTCAACCACTTAGCGTGCTGGTTGAACATCGAGTCGATGATGTGGATGAACGCCTCGTAGCAGTTGAACAGCCCGTGGCGCCCGGTCAGCAGATAGCCCTCGAGCCAGCCCTGGCAGAGGTGCTCGCTGAGGACCTCCATCACTCGACCGTCCGGCGAGAGGTGATCGTCGGTGCTCAGCAGCTTGGCCTCCCAGGCCCGGTTGGTCGCTTCGAAGACGTCTCCGAGGCGGTTCGATGCCGTCTCGTCGGGTCCCATGATCCGGAAACGGTCGGGATTCGCGCGGATCACGTCGCGCAGCCACTTGCCCAGGATCCGGGTCGCTTCGCTAAGGCCGGTGGCCGGGGCTGACACCTCGACCGCGTAATCGCGGAAGTCGGGGAGCTCGAGGTCACGCGTGAGGAGACCGCCGTTGGCGTGGGGGTTGGCGCTCATCCGCAGCTCGCGGGACGGCGCCAGCGCGACGATCGAATCCTGCACCGCCCCACGCTCGTCGAACAGCTCCTCTGGCCGGTAGGACCGCAGCCACTCCTCGAGCGCCGCCCGGTGCTCGGGGTTCTCCCGTACGTGCGCCAGCGGCACCTGGTGCGAGCGGAAGGTTCCCTCGGCAGGCAAGCCATCGACCTCCTTTGGCCCGGTCCACCCCTTCGGGGTTTGCAACACGATCATCGGCCAGCGGGGACGGGTCGCGTTGCCCTGCTCGCGTGCGCGAGAGTGAATTGCGGCGATCTCGTCGAGCACCTCGTCGAGGGTTGCCGCCATCAGCTGGTGCATCTCCTCCGGCTCGGATCCGGCGACGAACCGCGGGGCGTAGCCAAAGCCCTCGAGCAGCGCGCGTAGCTCATCGGGCTCGATCCTTGCCAGGATGGTCGGGTTGGCGATCTTGTAGCCGTTGAGGTGCAGCACCGGCAGCACGACGCCGTCGCGGGCCGGGTTCAGGAACTTGTTCGAGTGCCAGCTGGCAGCCAACGGGCCGGTCTCGGCTTCCCCGTCGCCGACGACGCACAGCGCCAGCACCTCGGGGTTGTCCAGCACGGCGCCGGTGGCATGCAGCAGCGAGTAGCCGAGCTCGCCGCCTTCGTGGATCGAACCGGGAGTCTCGGGTGCGACGTGGCTCGGGATTCCGCCCGGAAAGGAGAATTGGCGAAACAGCCGGCGCAATCCTTCCTCGTTGCAGCCGATGTGCGGGTACACCTCGCTGTAGGTGCCATCGAGGTACGCGCTGGCGACGAGCCCGGGGCCGCCGTGACCGGGGCCGGCGACGTAGATGGTGCTGAGCCCGCGCTCGCGGATCGCACGGTTCATGTGCACATAGATGAAGTTCAAACCGGGGGTGGTGCCCCAATGTCCGAGCAGCCGTGGCTTCACGTGCTCGACCTCCAGCGGCGCGCGGAGCAACGGGTTGGCCATCAGGTAGATCTGGCCCACCGAGAGGTAGTTCGCCGCCCGCCACCAGGCGTCGATCAGCTTGAGCTCGTCAGGGGAAAGGGCTTGGCGCTGAGGTTTCTCGGTCGGGGCCACGAATATTCATCCGTCGAGGAGGCCGTGCTCGAGCGCGTAGCGGACCAACTCGTGGCGCGAGCCTAGGCGCAGCTTCTGCTGGATGTGGGCTCGGTGGGTCTCCACCGTGCGCACCGAAAGGTAGAGCTCGTCGGCGATCTCGGCATTGGTGTGTCCGAGCGCGATCATGCGGAGCACCTCGACCTCGCGTTCGGAGAGACCGCCGGGAGGCCCGGGCGGAGGCTCAGCGGCTACTCGGGCGCCGAGGCGCGGATTGAGGTACGTGTCGCCGACGGAGGCGCGCCGGACGGCCTCGACGAGCTCGGATTCGGCCGCTTCCTTGAGCACATAGCCGAGCGCTCCCTTACCCAAGGCCTCGCGGGCGTACGCCGGCTCGTTCTGCATGGTCAAGACCACGATTTCCGTTCCGGGCGACTCGGCACGGATGTCGGGAATCGCGCCGAGGCTGAGGCCGCGGGGCAGATTGAGGTCGAGCACGAGGACCTCTGGACGATGTCCTCGCACATAGCGGCGGCCGTCCTCGAGCTCGGAGGCTTCGGCCACGACCTCGATGTCGGGCTCGCACTCCAGCACCTGACGCAGTCCCCGGCGCACGACCGCGTGATCGTCCACGATCACGACTCGGATCGTCGTCTCGCCGCCGGCGGCGGAGCGGTCTGCGTCTGCGGTGGCGGAGGTCTTAGCGTCGCCCCCAGCCATCACCGGAGCGCGGCGCGGTCGCCTGACTCGAGGAACGGGCCGAGGTACCTCGCAGCGATCTTCGTCGGCGGCGACCACGTCGGCGTGTCGCTGACTTCCGAGCTCGACCCGTGGCCGCCGGTGACGTGGGCGCTCAGATAGAGCGGCCTATCGCCGCCGAGCAGGATTGCATGCAGGACGGGATGGAACTTGCTGGGTTGCACGGGAGCGCCCGCCAGAGCCGCGATCGCGCCCGCCGCCGTGTCCGCCTGTTGCGCGGCGATCCCGCCGTGCTTGATCGGGAAGTCGGTGGCATCGCCGGCCGCGTAGACGCGGTCAAGCCCACGCACCTGACAGCGGTCGTCGATCGGGATAAAGCCATTCTCGCTGCCCTTCGGCACGCCGCGAGCCGGGGGCCCGAACAGCTCAGGCAGCGCCACCACGCGGTCGGCGTTCAGCCGCCGCGGGCCAGGATGAATCTCGACCTTCCCGGCCGCAGGCGTCTCGGCGTGGGCCGAGGTGATCGTCTCGATCCGGTTCTCGGCCAGCAGGCGCTGCACAGCGTCGCTCGCGGCGGAGCCGAAGATCGCCAGCGGCGCGTCCTCCGGAGTCACTACCGAGATCGATACATCGGCGCTCATGTCGAACGCCCGCCGCGCGGTCATCAACGCGAGTTCGTAAGCTGGAAGTGGCCACGGCGTCGGCTGCGGGATGAGGAACACCAGCCGGCGGACGTAGCCTCCCTCGACGTCCTGCACCAGCCCGTGCAGCTGCTCATCCAGCCGGCGGTCGTCCAACGTCACGGCATGCTTGAAGCGCGGTCGCAGGCTCGCACCGAGGGCCAATATCAGTGCGTCGTAGGAGAGCTCGACGCCCTCCTCGGTGTGCACGACGCGCGCCGCCGAATCGAGCCATTTGAACTTGTCACGCCGGAGCTCGGCGCCGATCTCCCGCGCCATGTCCTCGAGCGGATATCGCTGCGCGACGCTGTAGGCGAACGGTTCACGCACGCGCATGGGGCGGTAGACGAAGTCGGAGCCGGGCGCCAGCATCATCATCGCCACCCGCTCTCCAGCCAGGTCGCGGAGCGCGAGGGCGGCCTCGAGGCCGGCTACCCCGCCACCGGCGATCAGGACTCTCAGGGGCTGCTCGCGTTCGGAGGACACTGCCGGGCAGCCTATGGTGTTCTGTCCCTCATGCCAGCGGGACCCGGCCGATTTGATTCTGCGGAAAACTACTGACGCGGCGCGGCACGACGGACGATCCGCCGACCGGAGACCGTGCGCGCGCGAATGTGCATCCAGTGCCCGCTCGAGCCCGGCGTCCAGGTCTGCAGTCCGAGCGCGTCGAGACGCCGGATCTCGCTCGCTTTTGTCACCTCGGCGGTGACCCCGCGGATGATCACGCTCCAGCCGGTGCGCGCGTCCTCATCCACGCCATCGATCTCGAACGCAGCGTCCGCCGCTTGGACCAGGGCGTGAAACTTCGAGCCCCGTCCGGTGCGGAACACGACCGACTGAGTGGGCACGTCGAAGGCGTAGTTGACGGGCCGGATCACTGGTGCGCCCTCGTGCATGCTGACGGCGAGCCGCCCGAAGCTGTGCTCCGCGAGCAGCCGCAGGCACTCCTCCCGAGAAAGGTCCAGCAGCTCGCCTCGTGCCTCGCTGCCGGTGCCGGAGGACATGGCGGGAAGGATAGGCCGGCTCGCGCGATTTCCCGCAAGCACGGGGGAGCGCCCGCCTGATAGACCTGGGTGACAAGCGATGGTGCCACTGACCGCCGGCTCACATCTTGGCTGCCGCGCTGGCTGAGCGTCCGTCATCGCGTCCTCTTGTGGTAGCCGACGTGGCGGCCGTTGTCCTTGCCGTCGGCGGCGTGGCCGGCGTCGGCGCGTGGGCCACGCGGCCGGTCGTCGAGAGCCGGTGGTGGGATGAGCTCGACAAGCCGCCCTGGCAGCCGCCTAATGCCGTGTTCGGACCGGTATGGAGCGTGCTCTACGCGCTGATCGCGACCTCGATGTTGATCGTCCGCCGCCGCGCCGGCTGGCGCCGGCCACTGTTCGTCCTCTACGGGTCGAACCTGGCGCTCAACCTGGCCTGGACGCTGATCTTCTTCCGCGGGCGCAGTCCGCTTGCCGCCGGCGTGGAGATCGTGGCGCTCGAAAGCACGACGATCGCCCTGATCGTCGGCAGCGCTTCCGTGTCACGGCTGGCCAGCCTGTGCCTGGTCCCTTACGCGCTGTGAGTGGCGTTCGCCACCGCGTTGACCTGGACGATCGCGGCGCGCAACCGCTGACGATCGGCGGGGCTGCACGCTCCCGCGTTTGCGCCCACGAAGATCAGGACGAGCGGCTGTCACACTCGACTGCATGCCCGCGACACCGCGCACGAACATCGGCCGTGGCTGACGTACTCGGCCTCGGCGTAGAGGAGCCGGTCAACCGCCACGGCGCGTTCCCCCGCCTGGGTGACGAGCAACGCGCACGCCTGCGAGCGCTCGGCACCGTTCGCAACGTCGAGCCGGGGGAGGTGCTGTTCCGCGAGGGCGAGCAAAGCTACGACTTCTTCGTCGTCGAGTCCGGCGCCGTGACGATAGTCCAGGGGTACGGCGAGGAGAACCGAGTGATCGCGGTCCACGGCCAGCACCGGTTCCTCGGCGAGCTGAACCTACTGACTGGCGGCACCGTGTACTTGACCGCGGTAGTGCGCGATCGGGGTGAGGTCATCCAGGTGCCGGCCGGACGCGTCCGCGAGGTGGTCGCTGAGGACCAGGAGCTCAGCAACGTGATCCTGCGGGCCTTCCTCGAGCGCCGCTCGATCCTGATCGACCTCGGCACCGGCCATCGCGTCGTGGGCTCGCGGTTCTCCCAGGACAGCCGGCGCCTGCGCGAGTTTCTCGCCCGCAACCGCGTCCCCCACAGCTGGGTCGATCTGGAGGAGGACGAGGAGGCAGAGCAGGTGCTGCGTGCCCTCGGAGTAGCGCCGGCCGAGACGCCCGTGGTGCTGCTGAGCGGCGGCGGGGTACTGCGCAACCCGAGCAACAGCGAGCTGTCGGTGAGCATCGGCTTAGGCGCGCGAGGCTCACCGCCGGCGATGTGCGACCTGGTGATCGTGGGCGGCGGCCCGGCGGGGCTCGCCGCCGCGTTGTACGGGGCCTCGGAAGGACTCGACACTCAGGCGGTCGAGGCGGTCGCCTTTGGGGGCCAGGCCGGTACGTCGTCGCGCATCGAGAACTACCTCGGGTTTCCGGCCGGGATCTCGGGATCTGAGCTCGCGGATCGGGCTCAGATTCAAGCGGCGAAGTTCGGGGCTCGGCTCGTCGTACCGGCGGAGGCGACCGCGCTCCGGCGCGAAGACGGGCATTACGCGATCGAGCTCTCGAACGGCCAAACCATTCGCGGCCGGACGATCATCGTCGCCACCGGCGCCCGCTACCGCAAGCTCGACGTTCCGAATCTCGAGCGCTACGAGGGCCTCGGGGTCCTCTACGCGGCTACGCAGGCCGAGGCGCAGCTGTGCTTCGGCGATCCTGTGGTGATCGTCGGCGGCGGAAACTCAGCCGGGCAAGCGGCGATGTTTCTGGGCGAGCAGGCAGCCAACTGCAAGCTGCTGATCCGCGGGCCGAGCCTCGAGCGCTCGATGTCGCGCTACCTGATCGACGAGATCGAGCGACGCGGCAAGGTCGAAGTGCTGACCCACACGAGCGTGGTCGAGCTCCGCGGCGAAGATGGGCTCGAGGAAGTCGTGGTCGAGGACGGGCGCGCGGGCGAGCGGCAAACGCTGCCGGCCAAGGCGCTGTTCGTGTTCATCGGAGCTTCGCCGCACACCGACTGGTTGCGCAGTCACGTGGCGATGGACGAGCATGGGTTCCTGCTCACGGGTCGCGACGTGGACACGGACGAGCTGTCCGGCTATGACGGCGAGGCGCCGTTCTTCCTCGAGACCAGCCTGCCCGGCATCTTCGCCGTGGGCGACGTCCGCGCGGGCTCGGTCAAGCGAGTTGCGTCCGGGGTGGGAGAAGGGTCGATGTCCGTCCGCCTCGTCCACCAACGCCTTTCGGTGCGCTGACCGCGCCGAGAGCGCGAGACCGGCGCCCGCGCCCCAAGTAGTCGTCGTTCAGCCCACCGCCACTGGTGGCCGTGCCAGCAGCCCCGCCGCCGCGTCGTGCAGGCTCTCACTGAGCGACGGGTGAGGGTGGATCGTGCCGAGCAGGTCGACCGGACTGGCCACCATCTCCACCGCCAGCGTGCCCTCGGCGATCAGCTCAGAAGCGTGCGGCCCGACGATGTGAACTCCGAGCACCCGGTCGGTCTCGCGATCGCTCACCACCGAGGTGAAGCCTTCGCGGGCGCCCAGCGTCGCCGCTCGTCCGGAAGCGCCCAGCGAGGAGCGGGCCACGGCGACATCGAAGCCGGCCTCCCGCGCGTGTGTCTCGGTCAGACCTGCCGTCGCGATCTCGGGATCGGTGAATGCGACTGCCGGGATCGCGCTGACCTCAAATGCGACCGGCAGGCCGCACAGGGCCTCGGCCGCGACCGCGGCCTCCGCGCTGGCTTTGTGCGCGAGCGCCGGTCCGGCGGTGACGTCGCCAATCGCCGCCACGCGCGGCGTGGCCAGCCGCCGCTCGTCGACCTGCACGCGGCCGTCCTCGCCGACGGGCACGGCCGCGGGTCCAAGCCCCAGATCGTCGGTGTTGGGAATCCGCCCGACAGCGACGATCACCTTCTCGGCTGGTACGAGACGCGTCGCGCCGCGTTGCTCGACGAGCAGGCCGCCGTCCTGCAGGCCGCGTGCCAGCGAGCTCAGATGAAGCTCGACGCCGAGCCGCTTCAAGTTCCGCAGCACCGGCCGCGTCAGCGCCGCCTCGAAGCTCGGCAGAACGCGATCGAGCGCCTCGATGACGGAGACCTGAACGCCGAGCTGCGCGAGCGCCATCCCGAGCTCGAGCCCGATGTAGCCGGCGCCCACGACGGCTACGCTCCGCGGGAGCTCAGCCAGCGCGAGCGCACCGGTGGAACTGAGCACGCGGTCGCCGTCGAACGGGAGCTCGGCCAGCTCGACCGACCGAGACCCCGTCGCGATGATCGCCTGCTCGAATTCGAGGAACATCACGTTGCCGTCCGGCAGCAGGACGGCGGCGCGATCGGGGCGGTTGAAGCGCAGCTCGCCGACGATGTGCCGGATCGATGCTTGCTTGAACAGCGTCCCGATTCCCGCGGCGAGACGATCCACGATCTCCTGCTTCCAGATTTGAAAGCGCCGCATGTCGATGGCCACCGACTCGACCTCGAGTCCAGCTGCACCCAGCCGCTCGACCTGCGCGCGCGTGTGGGCGAGCTCGATCAGCGCCTTCGACGGGATGCAGCCCACGTGCAGACACGCTCCACCGAGGCCACCCTCCGGACCGCCGCGGTCGACGACTACTACCTGGCGCCCGAGCTCCGCCGCCCGCAGCGCGGCGACGTAGCCGCCGGGGCCGGCGCCGACGACGAGCAGGTCGATCGACTCGGCGATCTCGCCCACGACCATCAGCGAAGCTCCCCCGCGAGCAGCGACGGCCTCTCGATCAGCTCGACGACGTCGCTCACGAAAGCGGCCAACGTGTGGCCATCGAGGATGCGGTGATCGCCCGACACCGCAATGGGGATGATCGGCCGGATGACGATCTCGCCCGCTCGGACCACCGCCCGCTCCTCGAGCTTGCCGAGGCCGAAGTTGACCACCTGACCCGGCGGGATGATCGGTGTGCCGAGCCAAATGCCCAGCGACCCGTAGTTGTTGACGGTGAACGTGCCGCCGCGAAGCTGCTCGGGGCGGAGCCGGTTCTCGCGCGCAGCCTGGGCCAGTTCGCCGACCTCGAGCCCGATCTCCCCAATCGACTTGCGCTGGGCCCGATGGACGACCGGCGTGATCAAGCCCTGCTCGGCTGCGACCGCGACTGCGATGTTGCATTCGGCGCGCAGCGTGATCTCCTCGCGCTCGAGGTCCACGGAGGCGTTGGCATACGGGTGTAGCGGCAGAGTTGCGGCGACCATCTTGATGATCAGCGGGGTCAATGTGAGGGCCTCGGCGACGCGCGCATCTCCGCGCCGGACGGCACGAGCGCGCAGCGCCAACCGCGTCTCGACGAGCTCGCCGGCGTCTACCTCTCGGTAGTCGATCACGTGCGGGATCGTCTGCCACGACTGCGTCAGAGCGCGCGCGATTGCGCGCCGCGTTCCCCGCAGCGGGACGATCTCATCGTGTGCCGACTCGCCCGGCGTGGCGAAGCTTGGCGGGGCTGTGCCGCCGCCGTTCACCTCGCTGGCGGAGCGCTCCGCGGAGCCGGAGCGTCCTGCCAGCGCCGCCTCGACGTCGTCGCGCGTGATCCGTCCTCCCTCGCCGCTGCCGCTGAGCGAGCTCAGCTCGATCCCGGACGTGCGGGCCAGCTTGCGCACCGCCGGCGACGCGAGCGGCCGGCGCGGTTGGATCGGCTGGGCTGGGGCGGCATCGCCCCCTGAGCTCACTGCCGGTACCGAATCGGCCCCGGGCTTGATCGCCGGCGCCTCGTCGCCCGCCGCCTTCACCGTCGGCGCCGCATCTCCCGCCGCGGGCTCGAACACGGCCAGCACCTGTCCCACCTCGATCGTCTCGCCCACCTGGGCCCGGAGCTCGAGTACCTCGCCCGTCGTCGGGCATGGGATCGCCACGACGGCCTTGTCGGTCTGGATGTCAACCAGCGGCTGGTCCTCGTTGACGCGGTCGCCGGCAGCCACGTGCCATTCGACAATCTCGGCCGCGTCGATTCCCTCGCCCACGTCCGGGAGCACGAACTCGAGCGCCATCAACCCTCGCCGGCGACCTGCCTGATCGACCGCAGGATCCGCTCCGCGCTCGGGATGTAGTACTCCTCGATCGAGGCGATCGGATACGGCGTGTCGTACGCCGTAACGCGACGGATCGGAGCCTCGAGCGACCAGAACGCCTCCTCCTGAATGGTCGCCACCACCTCGGCGCCGAAGCCCGCTGTCAGCGGCGCCTCGTGGACGACCACCGCCCGTCCGGTGCGCGCCACCAGCTCTGCCACCCTGTCCGTGTCGCAAGGCACGAGCGTGCGGAGATCGAGCACCGCGCACGAGATTCCTTCCGCGGCGGCGAGCTCGGCGGCCTTCGTGGCGACGGCGACCGCGGCCGACCACGCGATCAGCGCGACGTCGCTACCGTCGCGCGCGAGCCGGGCCTGACCGAAGGGGACGGTGTAGTCCTCCTCGGGCACCTCATCCTTGATCAGCCGGTAGCCGCGGAGCGGCTCGCAGAACAGGACCGGATCCGGATCCCGGATCGCTTCGGTCAGCAGCCCGCGCGCGTCGTAGGCGCTGGCCGGCATCACGACCTTGAGTCCAGGCGAGTTCGCGTACTTCGCCTCGTGCGCGTCCGAGTGCATCTCGGGCGTGCGGACGTTGCCGCCGAACGGCGCGCGGATCACCATCGGCATGCCGTAACGGCCCTGAGAGCGAAAGCGCATGCGCGCCACCTGCCCCTCGATCTGGTGAAACGCCTGGCTGCCGAAGCCGAGAAACTGAAGCTCGGGCACGGGCACGAGCCCAGCCGCCGCGAGCCCCACCGCCGAACCGACGATTACCCCTTCGGCGAGTGGCATGTCGACCACACGGTCCTCGCCAAAGCGCTCTTGCAGGCCTTCGGTAGCGCGGAACACACCGCCGTTGCGACCGATGTCCTGACCAAGCAGGATGACGCGCTCATCGCGCTCGAGCTCGTGCTCGAGTGCACCGCGGATCGCCTCGACCATGTTCATCACGGTCATGGGCCGCTGCCTCTGTCCGCCGTCGCCTCCCGCTGCTGGCGCGTCACGCGATCAGGCGGCCGAGCGTAGACATGCTCGAAGATCTGGCGTGGGTGCGCGGCAGCGTAGGACTCGGCCGCGTTGACCGCCGCCGCGACCTCCTCAGCCAGCTCGTCGCGAAGCGCTGCCTCGCGCTCATCGTCGAGCAGATCCTTCGCGTGCAGGTAGGCGCGCACCCGATTCAGCGGATCGAGGGCGCGGCGCGCCTCGAGCTCTTCCGGATCGACGTAGCGCGTCGGGTCGTCAGCGGTGTTGTGAGGACCGAGGCGGTAGGTACGCGACTCGATCAGCGTCGGACCGTCCCCGGCCCGAGCTCGTGCGACCGCGCCCGCCGTCACCTCGTAGACCGCCAGCAGGTCATTTCCGTCCACGAGCTCGCCTGGAAAGCCGTAGCCGGCGGCGCGCAGAGCGAACGACTGGGCCGCGGTCTGCTTAGCCACCGGCGTTGAGATGGCATACCCGTTGTTCTGCAGGAAGAAGATCACCGGCGCGCGGCGAAGGCCGGCGAGGTTCATCGCCTCGTGCACATCGCCTTCGGAGGATGCGCCATCGCCGAAGTAGGTGATCACGCAGCCATCGCTGCCGCGATGCCGCAGACCCCACCCGAGTCCCACTGCGTGCGGCACCTGCGTCGCGAGTGAGATCTGGAACGGGAGGAGGTTGACGCCCTCCTCCATCAGGTTGCCGACCGGGTTGCCGACGTAGTAGAGGAGGAAGCGCTCGAGCGTGAAGCCCTGGCGGAGCATTGCCGGCAGTTCCCGGTACTGCGGCACGACCCAGTCCCGCGCCGGGTCCAGCGCGAACGCCGAGCCCACCACAGACGCCTCCTGTCCGGTGACGGTCGAAAACGTGCCGAGTCGTCCCTGGCGCTGAAGGCTGAACGCCCGCTCGTCGAATACGCGCGTGAGCAGCATGAGGCGAAATGCGGCCAGCACGTCCTCGCTCGCCATCGCCGGTTCGCGTCCCTCGCGCAGCGTGCCGTCGGGGGCGAGCACGCTGTCCGGCACCGGTCCGTCCGTTCGCTCCTCGGTTGCGCTCACGTTGCCATTCCCTCGCCTCGTCGTGATGCTAGTGGGCCACCTGCGCTCACCAGCCACCGTGGGCCACCCAGCCGCCGTCGGCGAGAACCGAGGCGCCGGTCAGGTAACCGGCCTCGTCGCCGGCCAGGAACGCCACCACTCCCGCCACCTCTTCCGGATCGGCCATGCGCCCGAGCGGGGTTCGGTCCTCCACCTGCGCGATATCGAAGCCGCCGCGACGCATGCTCTCCTGCACGAGATCCGTGCGCACGAAGCCGGGGTCGACCTGGACGACGCGAACCCCATCCCTGGCCCATTCCGCCGCGAGCGCCTTTGTCAGGCCGAACAGCCCGTGCTTGGCAGCGCAATAGGCAGCGCGCTGCGGCATACCGACCCGGGCGAACACCGAGCCGATGTTCACGATGACGCCGCCGCTGCCCCCGATCATCCGCCGTGCCGCGGCCTGGGCGCACAGGAACGGTGCCGTCAGATCGAGCGCGATGGCGAGGTTCCAGTCTTCGAGCGAGAGCTCGGTTGACGGGCGCACCATCCCAACGCCGGCGTTGTTGACAAGGATGTCGATCCGGCCCTCCTCGTCGGCGACGGCGCGCACGAGGCGCTCGGCCTCGGCCGGCTGGGCCAAATCGGCGGCGTAGGCACTGGCAGCGCCACCGGTCGAGGCGATCTCATCGGCCACCGGCTGAGCTCTCTCGAGCGTGCGAGAAGTGATCGCCACCCGCGCACCGCGTCGAGCCAGCTCATGTGCAACAGCCTGGCCGATCCCGCTCGAAGAGCCCGTCACCAGCGCAACGCGGCCCGATAAAGGTCTCGAGGCGGATTGAAGTGTCGGCTCCATCTGCGACATCGAAGGCTCGCTGGGGCTAACGCACGTTAGTGTAGGTCATGTCGGCTCAGCGATCAAGACGCGCCCGCACATGCTCACTCCACGGCGGACACCGAAGCTGCAGGCGCATGAGCGATCCCGACCAGGCGGAGCGCCATGTCGCCGTAGTGATAGGCGAGCAGCGTCTCGGACATCTCCCCCGCCGGATCGAACCATCGCGCCACCCCGATCCCCATCTCCAAGATGGCCCACGCGGTCAGCCGAGGCGAGGAGACGCGAAACACGCTACGCCCAACGCCGCGCAAGATGAGGGCTTCCCAGGAGTCGGAGTACTCGCGCCGCAGCAACACGATGCGGCTGCGCTCAGGCTCCTCCAACGCTCGGATCTCGATGTTGCCGACTTGAATCTCATCGCGGAAACGGGCGTGATAGCGCACATGTGCCTCCGTTGCCCGGCGGAGCTGCTCGACGACGTCGTCCGTGCTCGCGAGGGCGTCGATGTGGTCACGCAGCAGCTGCTCCATGGTCCCGCGCATCACCTCTACGAGGATCTGCTGCTTCGACTCGAAGTGG
>Ga0213876_10001788_pt1 | contig 13027 bp, 8 predicted proteins | sample BarmaccomBMRX_R9_FD_160113 | JGI IMG/M metagenome (GOLD analysis project Ga0213876, IMG submission 160113) | Root-associated microbial communities from Barbacenia macrantha in rupestrian grasslands, the National Park of Serra do Cipo, Brazil - RX_R9 | ecosystem: Host-associated > Plants > Roots...
TAGTCAGTACGGGAATTTTCCAACCATTCGAAAAAGAGTACTTCCGCAAAGACGGCAGCCGCGTGCCGGTCCTGATGGGCGGCGCCGTTTTCGAACGAGGTGGCAACGAAGGGGTTGCTTTTGTGCTCGATCTGAGTCAACAAAAACGCGCCGAAGGCGAACGCAAGATGGCGGAAGCAGCGGTGCAGAGAATGCAGGCGGAGTTGGCCCACATTACCCGGGTGACAACCCTAGGGGAGCTGACCGCCTCGCTCGCTCATGAAATCAGCCAACCATTGGCCGCAGTGGTAACAAACGCCAACGCCGGCATGCGCTGGCTCTCTGGCGATTCACCTAACCTGACTGAAGCCCAGGAAGCGATTCGCCGGATCGCTCGCGACGGAAAACGCGCTGGCGATGTGATCACCCGCGTACGCGCTCTCTTTAAAAAAGCTCCGGCTGCGCAAGAACCGGCCGCTATTAATGAAATCATTCAAGAAGTTCTCGCGGTTACCCAGTATGAAGTGCAACGCAATAGAGTATCGCTAGAGACTAGGCTAGAAGATGACCTGCCGGTTATAATTGGTGACAAGGTGCAGCTCCAACAGGTGATTCTTAACCTCTTTGTGAACGCCATCGAAGCCATCAGTGGATTGCCGGAGGGAGCACGAGAGCTGAAGATCAGCTCTTGCACAGTCGCCGATAGTGGATCGGTTAGCACGGGCGAAAGCTTGGCTGTTATAGCTCGAACCCACGTGTTAGTTGTGGTGGAAGACTCAGGTCCGGGACTGGATCCGAACAGCCTTGGTCATTTGTTCGACGCGTTTTATACGACTAAGCCTCAGGGCTTGGGCATGGGACTCGCGATCAGTCGTTCAATTATCGAAGCCCACGGTGGACGATTGTGGGCAACGGCCGGCGTGCCGCGGGGCGCTGTTTTTCAGTTCACGTTGCCCATTCCTGGAGAGCAGACGTTGTGAACGTTGTTTGGCGACGGCGATGCTCATGAGTGTGTCGGATTTTGCCGCGGAGCGGCTATAGAATGTAGGCCAGGGCTTCAGCCAAAACATAAGCGTTAACTTAAGCGTTTGGTGGGGCGAGGCTCCCGATCGTCCTGTTAGTGGCTACGGAGAATTGAGCCCTTGTAGAGTTACCTGGTCCTGTAAGGCCGTTGGACGCGCCGAGCCGCGGGTCAACGTTTTGCAGCTACCTCGGGTCGGGACTCGAGAAATGGTGACGTACATTAGTCCAACGGTGCGCCTGTCCGCGGGCCGCACTGCAAACCCCGGCTCGGCGAGGGTTACGGCCTCGAAACATCTTGGGAATAAGCACATCAGCGGCTTCGTTAACATCGTAACGCCGGAAGGGAGCCTCGCCCCACCAAACTTAAACCGACCCAGGACTGAAGCCCTGAGCTGTAATGTATAACCGCTTCGCGGTAAATCCGACGGACACCCAGGATGCAACCCCGAGAAATTATCCTTTTAATTCAGAAAGACTCAAGCGTGAGTTCGGAAGCCATCAAACGGTTCCCCGCTGACAGTCCGCAATCGACCGGTAGAACTGCGCCGGTGATTGCTGCTGCGGCCTCAGAAGCTAAAAAGAAGGCGGCCTCGGCGATATCGTTTGGTTCAACGATTCGCCCGAGCGGATACCATTTGATCAGTTGATCAAATAGCGCCGGGTTTTTATCAACTTGCTCCTGCCAAATCGGCGTTCTAACCGTTCCTGGTAAAATAATGTTCGCCCGGATCCCAACGGGTCCAAGCTCAGTGGCCAACGATTTGACATAGCTGATCAGACCCGCCTTGGCTGCGCTATAAGCCGGATGGCCTAATGCAATGAGGGCATTTACTGATCCGATCACCACGATATTGCCCTTCTTTTTGGACATCATCCCTTGTAGGACAGCTTGAACGGAATGCATGGTTCCGTTGAGGTTAGTGTCTACATCGTGATGCCACGATTCAATGGTCGTTTTGCGTATGGTAGACAATGATGCAACACCGGCATTTGCAACCAGGATGTCGACAGTTCCATGAGTCCGAATCGCAGCACCTATTTTCTCGAATACGGCGGTTGTATCAGTGAGATCCGCGAGAACTGGATACACTTTGCCGGTCAGTCCGGCGCATTCGGCCACAACGTGATCCAGCCCAGATTCAACCCGGTCCTGCGCCAGAACAGTGTCCCCCGAGAAAACAAAACGGTAGACCAGCGTGTGGCCAATCCCGCCCGCTGCTCCGGTGACTAATACGATTCGTGCCATACAGAATAATGCTGCAACAACCTACTATTTAATTGCTCCTAAGGCCAAGCCTCGAACCAGATAGCGTTGCAACGACGCAAAAAGCACGGCAACTGGCGCACTGGCCAAAAGTGTTGCCGCCATGACATGATCCCATTCGACTGAGTAGCGGCCTCCGACCAGAGAGAAAATCTGTAAGGTCAGAGTGAACTTCTGGGTCGATCGAAGCAGCGTGAGAGCCAAGACGAATTCGTTCCAACAATAGAGAAAAACAAAAATGGCGGTGACACCCAACGCCGGCAGGGTCAGAGGTAACAATATCAGACGAAGCCGCTGGAAGGTTGAGGCGCCATCGAGCCGGGCTGCTTCTTCCAACTCGATCGGAATCGTGCCGAAGTAGGCCTGAAGCATCCAAATAGCAAAGGCAAGATTGAACGCGATATAGACCAGAACCAATGCCCACAGCTGATCGACCAGGCCCATGGTCGCCATCAGCCTGAAAATCCCTAGAACTAGAACGACCGGCGATAGCATTTGTGTAACTAAGAGGAATTGGCGAAACAGGCGTTTACCTCGGAATTCCATCCGCCCGGTTGCGTAGGCGGCGGGAATGGCAATCAATAGACAAAGCGCCGTGGTAGTACAGCTGACGAGAGCGCTATTGACCAGCGCCTGCCCGAAGCCGACGGCGTGCCACATGTCGGCAAAGTTTTGCAACCGAATGTGCTTGGGAAGCCAAACCGGCGGGAACGTCAGGACCTCGGCGCGCGGCTTGATTGCGGTCGAAAGCATGACGGAAAATGGAAAAAGTGTCGTAATAACAAATGGCGATAAGCAGAACCAATAGAGAACACTTTTTTTGAGGTATGAGCGTTTATATAGAAGGCTGGTCGGTAATCCCATATTCATAACACGGCTAGCCGCAGCCAAAGTGGATTTCTGTCCCGAAGGGACGACAGGACTCAGCCTGGGGTTTTAACCCCAGGAACGTGCCCAAACCGAGACCCGCGCCGAAGGGGCGGCAGATATTCTGATCGTCTGTCTGTTTGAAGACGCCCATGTAATCCGGGGCAATGGTTCTACCGCCACCTTCGGGGCGGGACTTTTTTTTATCGATACCTGGGGTTAAAACCCCAGGCTGAGTCCTATAGTCCCTTCGGGACAGGTCTTCCACAAAATCAGAAAGCTGATCAAAGGCCAAGGCCCATACCTGCCCACGTTTTCGACTCCACATCACATACCGCACAAACAACCGAGCACGAGCACGAAAAATCCTCGCGAAGTTCATCGATTTGCTGGGCCGCACTGCAATTTACTTTCTACCTTCTTCTCCAGATTCCTCCCGCATAGCTAGTACTGCATAGGTAATTGTGAAGCCCGAAAGGATGACAAACATCACGAGCGAAAGGGCGGCAGCGCTATCCAGCTTGCCGTAACGAAAGGCCAGTTTGTACAGCCAGGTGACGAAGATATCGGTACTGTTGGCGGGATCGCCTTGGGTCATTACCCATATCAATGGGAAGGAGTTAAAAACGTAGATGACGTTCAAAACCAGCGCGATATTGATGAAGGGGCGGAGCAACGGCAACGTCAGGTGACGCCAACATTGCCAGGCACTAGCTCCATCGATCCTTGCCGCCTCGTAGATTTCGCTGGGAATTGAGGCTAAACCTCCGAGAAATACCGTGACCGAAAACGGGACAGAAACCAAAATTCCGATCGCGATCTCGACCGGAAAAGCGGTGCCGCTGGTCGCCAGCCACGCAATCGGCTGCCGAATTACTCCTAGATTGAAGAGGGTGGCGTTCATCATGCCGGATTGACCGTCCATTGCCCAGCGCCAGACGATACCGGTCATGGTCAACGAAAGCGCCCAGGGCAGCATGATGATGACCCGAGCGATTCTGCGGCCAGCAAACTTTTCGTTGAGAATTAAGGCGATCGGCATCGAGAAAGTTACCGAGCCGCCGACCACACCGGTGGTCCAAATTAACGTTCTTACCAGGCAACCGGTGAATAGCGGTTCGGCAATGAGATGGGCAAAATTCGCAAGGCCGATGAAGCCTTTCACCTGTCCGAACCGAGTAACCGCGTGGGTCGACATGTCGACCAAATCCCAGAGCGGGTAACCGATTATCCAGAACGTCAAAACCAGCGTTGGCAGAATCAGCAGATAGGGCGCAGCACTGCGACCAAACTGAGTAGAATTTACGCGACTTGTTTGAAATGCGTATCCGCTCATTAGCCCAAAATCCTATTTAAGATCCGCAGCCCCGAAATTCTCCGGGGTGAATTACACAGATTACGCAGATTCTAACAGGTTTGGCGAACTGATATAGGCGAAGCGCAGCCGGACTAGAAAATCTCACGCAAAGACGCAAAGGCGCAAAGGTTAAGACGGAGGAAAAGATAGATTCACAGAGGATCAAAACGGTCGAAGGAATAGTTACAAGGCGTTTCACCACTCACTGCTACCCATCTGCCTAAATCTGTGTCCATCTGCGGTTCGTTTCGTCTTAACCTTTGCGCCTTTGCGTCTTTGCGTGAGGATTTTCGGTGTGGGTGTGACTCCGCCGAGCGGTCGAGCCTATTGCTGCTCGAGGATAGAATCGATCGACCCGGCCGCTTCCTTGAGGGCTGGTTCCGGTTTAGCTTCATCGGTGTAAACCTTTTGTAATGCTCTAATCGTGGTGTCGGCTATCTGTTCCCAGTTAGGGATGAGCGGGGCAAAATGAGCATAGGGCAACATGTCGGTGAATGCCTTGAGCTGCGGATCATTGGTGAACTGCGGTTGGTCGGCCTCCACCTTGGTTACCGGCAAGAAGCCTTCCTTGGTCGTAAACTCAATTCGCCATTTCGGGCTGAATGCGGCTTCGCTCAAGAACAGCCAAGCGATCTTTTTCTGTTGGCTCGATCTAAATAGCATCATGCTGTCCGTCACGCCGTAGGTGGCTTTGGTGGTCCCGGCGGGAATCGGTGCGATCCCGTAATTAAGATTCGGCGCGTCGGTTTTAATTTGGCCGCGTAACCACGGCCCGGTGAGTATCACGCCAATGCGGCCCTGTTTGAACAGCCGTTCGATATCCTGACGATTGCAGCCCGTCGGATTCGGCTCAGTTAGTCCCTCATCGATTAGACTGCGATAAAGTGCCAAGGCGGCAACCGCGGCCGGATTGGCGATCCCTGACTTGGTTCCCTCGATCAATTCACCGCCATGAGTCCACAGCGAATAATACCAGTATGCATCGGTCTCGATCTCCTTGCCTTGTAACGCAAACCCGTAAATGTCACTGCCGAGCGCCCTGATCTTTTTCGCGTCGGCCATCAACGTATCCCAGTTCTCGGGCGGATCGTTTATTCCGGCCTTAGCAAAAATATCTTTGTTATAGTACATCGCTCGGGCGGAGGCAGCGACTGGCAAGCCGTAGAGTTTCCCGCTGATGGTGGAAGGTTCCAAAAAATTTTCCAGGAACCGGGCTTTGAACTCGGGGGCAATGTATGAATCGAGCGGTTCTGCGACGTCGTTTTTAACGAAATCCACCAGCCAACGTGTGCCGATCATCGCGATGTCGGGCGGGGTACCGCCGGCAATATCGGTAGTAAGCCTTTGCTCTAAGTTGTCCCACGGCACCACCTCAATCTTGACATCGACATCCGGATGGGCGGCACTGAAATCCTTGGCCATCCCTTCAAAGATTCCTTGGGTCGCTGCGCTATAATACGCGACGACAACCCGGAGCTGTGTTTTTGCCTCAGCTGAGATACTAGCGAACGCCAAGGTGGCGGTACCGAGCAGTATACCCAGGGCTTTGCGCATTGTTGCTAACTGAAAAGGGGTTTGTGGTTGATCCTGGGATTCGGCGTTCGCCGCTCCAGTGTTACTGAAACGGCAATACAATTGAACAGAAACCGAGCGACGAAAACCGAAAAGAAGAAGGCACACAGGGTCAACCTTCAACATTGGGTCTCAGGGTCTCAGGCGCCCAGGGTCACGTCTCAACCTTCACCTTCTACATTGGATGGCCGATCAGCTGCCCGACATGACGCTTGGTTGGTGTCGAATAGCGATAGGTCCAAATTTTCGTACGGACAACTATCTGGATCCATCTAACGCGTAAATACCTGATAAAAAGGCATAAACGTAAATCATGAGGCGCTGGCACGCATCCTGCCCCTGACTTGGTCGACTATGACCTCTGCGCCCCAGCAGCCTCCGTCACCTGACAAACCTGCGGTCTCGGATCAACCATCGAAACCTGCGGTCAAGCCGGCTCGTAAGCGTCGCCGTTGGCTGCTCGTGCTCGGGATATTGATGGCCGCAATCCTCCTTTTCTTAGGAGTTCCGCGTGTGATCCACGCGTTTAACACCATCTCGACCGATGACGCCTATGTGAATGGGTATGTGACGTTTGTCGCGCCGCGCGTGAGCGGTCAGGTAATCCGGGTTCTGGTCGATGATAATAACCGGGTGAAACAAGGTGATGTGCTGGTTGAGCTTGACCCACAGCCGTACAAGGTACAGGTCGCAATTAAACAAGCAGCGGTTAGCACCGCTCAGGCGAACCTGGTGTTAGCGCAAGATAACGTTAGGGGTTTGATCGGCCAGGCGCGGAGCAACCGGTTCAAACTCGCCCGCGCCATCGAGGACGTCGACAATCAGATTGCGTTGCTGCGAGCACGCGTTGCGACGTGGGAACAAGAAAAGGCGACTCTCGTGCTTGCTCAGCAGGAGTTTGACCGGGCTCAACGTTTGCTGGCAACGAAGGTAGTAAGCCAAGAGGACTATGACGAGCGGCGCGAAGCATTGGATGTGGCCAAAGCACAGGTGGCCCAGGCGTTGGAGTATATTTATCAGGCGCGTGTCGCTCTCGGGCTGGAGCCTCAAGCTGCTCAAGGAAAGACACTGGCCGATGTGCCGGACGATCTTGACCAGACGTTCTCTTCCGTTCGCCAAGCCCTGGAAGAACTTCGTCAAAGCGCGGCCCAGCTCGGCGTTTTTCCGTCGTCGTACGGTCTGACCCCTAAGCAAATGTTAGAAGAATTTCACCGGCGCGTTCCCGGTGGCGACTTGGATCAAATCTATTCCGAGATCGTGGAGAAGGCTCCAACTCTAAAAGTAGCTGAAACGAATTTGGTACAGGCCCAAAGCGATCTCGATGACGCCAAGCTCAACCTAAGCTACTGCACGGTCTATGCGGAAATTGACGGCGTTATTACTCGCCGCAATGTGAATCCCGGGGACAACCTTGAGGCCAGACAAAGCGTCATGGCCATCCGCTCGCTGCGTGATATCTGGATCGACGCCAATTTTAAGGAGACCCAGCTCCGCAATTTGCGCATCGGCCAACATGTCGACCTGGAGCTGGATATGTACGGAGGGAAACACACTTTTGAGGGACGGATCTCCGGTTTCACCATGGGTACAGGTTCAACGTTGGCTTTGTTACCAGCGCAGAACGCGACGGGCAATTTCGTTAAAGTGGTGCAGCGACTGCCGGTGCGAATCGACGTAGTCAACTACGATCCGGACAAGCTGCCGCTCTTCGTTGGGCTCTCGGTAACCCCGACAGTGGATTTGAGAAGTACGCCTACCGGTCCGAACGCCGGCAAGTTTCTTCAGGCGCCAGAACAGACCGCGGGGTCCGTTAGCCCGACGCCATGAATACCAATACGGCTGCCATATCAGTACCCTTTGAGCCGGCCAGGCCCCGAGTCTTTAACCCGTGGCTCATTGCGTTCGCAGTGGTGGTGCCGACATTTATGGAGGTGCTCGATACCACCATCGCCATGTGGCGCTGCGCTACATCGCCGGAGGGCTCTCCGCGGCTGTTACCGACAGCGAATGGGTCATAACTAGTTATTTGGCCGCTAACGCTATTATTCTCCCGATTTCTGGTTGGCTGGCCGCGCATTTGGGGCGGCGCAACTATTTCCTGCTCTCGATCGCCATCTTTACCATCAGCTCCGGGCTGTGTGGCATGGCCACGAGCCTCGGTCAGTTAATCTTTTTCCGGGTTCTGCAGGGTCTCGCCGGCGGTGGTCTTCAACCCTCCAGTCAGGCGATTCTGCTGGATAGTTTCCCCCCGGAAAAGCAGGGGGCAGCCCAGACGCTCTTTGGCGTTGCCGCATTGCTGGCGCCCGTGATCGGACCAACCCTGGGCGGCTACATCACCGATGAGTATTCCTGGCGGTGGATTTTCTATATCAATCTGCCAACCGGCGCGCTCGCGTTGTTTCTGTGCTGGCTCATGGTGCGGGATCCGGAGTACCTCCGAGAGCACCGAAAGGAACTCAATAAGCGGCCGCTGAATTTCGATTTCGTCGGCCTAAGCCTGTTGGTGCTCACGATCGTCTGCTGGGAAGTGGTCTTAAGCAAAGGCCAGGAGTGGGATTGGCTCAGTGACGCTTTCGGACGCATACAAGTTTTGCTTGCCCTTTTTCTTATCGGAGGCGCCGGCCTGGTTTTTTGGGAAATGCGTCACGCCAGTCCCATCGTTAATTTCCGGCCGCTGCGTGATCGGAACTTTGCTATCTCCTCGGTGATTATTTTTCTTTCCTTCGCCGTGCTCTACGGGACTAGCACCCTTTTGCCGGCGTTATTGGAATCGCTGTTTGGCTACGACGCATTCCATGCCGGGCTGGTTCTGTCGCCATCGGGTGTTTCCGCGATCCTGGCCCTGATCGTTGTCGGTGCATTGTTGGGCCGCAGAGTGGACGCACGTTGGCTGATTGCCGCCGGCTTATTGATTCTCGCCGCCGGTAATTTCTGGATGTCGCAACTCAACCTGGATATATCCCCCTGGCAAGCAGTCTGGCCGCGAGTGGTTATGATAGCCGGCTTGGGTATGATCTTCGCGCCATTGAATGTGGCTGCTTATCTCTACATCCCGCTTCCCTTGCGCGGCGCGGCCGTCGGCGTCTTCGCGCTACTGCGCAACGAAGGCGGCAGCTTCGGCACTTCGACCGGCCAAACGATCGTCGAGCGACGCGAGATATTCCATGCGTTGCGGCTGAACGAGGGTCTCGACCGGCTGAATCCCGCGGTGCATTCCTACTTCGGACAGGTCCAGCCAGTCTTCCTGCAATACACAGGAGATTCGGTCGCTTCGCACCGGATGGCTCTGCAGTCCCTTGAAGATCTTCGCGAACAACAGGCTTCCTCGCTTGCCTATTTTGACGCCTTCCTGATTTTCGCGGTGGTCAGCGTTCTACTCGCCATTCTGGTGTTGCTGATGAAGCGCTCCGTTGCTGAAAAAGGGGCTCATGCCGCTGCTGAGTAGCCAGGCGCTACTTCACAACCAAAGGCGGAATACAAATCTGCTATTAAGATTGGGGCACAGGCCAACCAATCGGGTTTAGTCTTGGCTGGCCGCTCTCAGCGGACGATTGGGACCCGTAAATGCTGGCTGATTCTCGAAAGCTTGAGCGAAACGCGAATTTTCGGACAAGGTATGTATATATGACACTGCCGGAGCGGATTGCTATAGATTCCGAGATCAGGGTCGATAAACCGTGCGTGAAAGGAACTCGGCTTGCGGTCTGCGTACTCTCGCAGAAAATGGCCAGGGGCGAGAGCGAGGCAGAACTCTTGCAAGCCTACCCTCAGTTGGAGAAAAGGAGTCTGGTCTGTGATAGAGCTCTCAACATATAGCCTCGAGCTGCTTCGGAATGATAAAGAGCTTAACCTCTACCGTGGCAGTAGCGAGTACCGTGACTCTCACATTCTGGTGCTTTCACCTGCGGTGGAATATCCCGCGCCGGAAACGCTGAAACGGCTAGAGCACGAATATTCTCTCAGAAAAGAGCTGGAATCCGCTTGGGCTGCTCGGCCGATTGAGATTACTCATCACTGGAACCGCACTGTGCTCGTCTCAGAGGATCCGGGCGGTGTTCCTCTCGATCAACTCCTTGGTCAACCGTTGGAATTGGCCTTTGCGTTGCGCCTGGCGGTCGACCTTTCAGGCGTAATCGATCGCTTGCATCAGCGGGGCATCATTCACAAGGATATTAAGCCAGCCAATGTCCTGGCTAACCCCCATACCGGCGGCTGCTGGCTGAAAGGGTTTGGTATCGCATCGCGACTCCCACGCGAACGCCAAACCGCCAAGCCACCCGAGCTGGTGGCAGGAACGCTCGCCTACATGGCGCCCGAGCAGACGGGACGGATGAATCGTTCCATCGATTCCCGGAGCGATCTCTATTCGCTCGGCGTCACGCTTTACGAAATGCTGACTGGGAGTCTTCCATTCACGGCGACCGATCCGATGGAATGGGTGCACTGCCACATTGCCAGAGATCCAGTCCCGCCCCGAGAGCGGTTAGAGAACGTCCCGGCTTGTGTCTCTGCAATCATCATGAAGCTGCTGACCAAGACGGCTGAGGAACGCTACCAGACAGCAGCCGGCGCTGAGCGTGATCTTCGACGCTGCCTGGTCGAATGGGAAACTCAATGCCGCATCGAGGAATTCGCGCTTGGGGAACACGACACGCCAGACCGGCTACTAGTTCCCGAGAAATTGTACGGGCGCGCACACGAGATCGATACCTTGCTTGCCTCCTTTGACCGTGTCGTAGCGAGCGGCACCCCGGAGTTGGTGCTCGTCTCCGGATATTCCGGTATCGGCAAGTCCTCCGTCGTCAATGAGCTTCACAAAGTGCTGGTTCCGCCGCGCGGCCTCTTTGCATCAGGCAAGTTCGACCAGTACAAACGTGACATTCCTTATGCCACTTTAGCGCAAGCCTTTCAAAGTCTTATCCGTTCGCTTCTGAGCAAGAACGAAGCCGAGCTGCGCACTTGGCGGGACGCCCTTCATGGGGCGTTAGGGCCAAACGGATCGATTATTGTGGATCTGGTTCCCGAATTGAAGCTCATCATAGGAGAACAGCCACCGGTTCCTGCTCTTCCGCCACGGGACGCGCAACGCCGCTTCCAACTGGTGTTCCGGCGATTTATCGGGGTATTTGCACGGCCGGAACATCCGCTTGCCCTGTTCCTTGACGATCTGCAATGGCTCGACGCGGCAACGCTCGATTTGCTCGAAGATCTGGTGAGCTCCGACTTCGCAGACAAGCCGGGTTTGCCAGCCGGAGAGGAAAAGCTACGTCGGACTTCGCAGTCGGATGTGCAGCACTTGATGTTGGTGGGCGCCTACAGAGACAACGAAGTTAATTCCTTCCACCCGCTGATGCGCAAGCTCGAAGCCATCCGCCAAGCTGGAGCAAGAGTGAAGGAGGTCATCCTTACGCCCCTGGCCCTTTCAGACGTGGGCCGGTTGATTGCCGATGCTCTTCACATCGAACCGGAGCGGGTTACTCCGCTGGCACGACTGGTCCACGAAAAGACTGCTGGCAATCCATTTTTTGCCATTCAGTTTCTTTCTGCGCTGGCCGAGGAGGCGTTAGTCACCTTCGATCATCGCGATGGGAGATGGTTTTGGGACCTGAGTCGCATTCAGGCCAAAGGTTACACCGATAATGTGGTGGACCTCATGGTCGGAAAGTTGAATCGCCTGCCCATCCAAACCCAGAAGGCGCTACAAGAGTTTGCCTGCCTGGGAAACAGTGCCGAGATCGCCACGCTTTGCATCGTTCACGGGACATCGGAGGAGGAGGTCCACTCGGATCTGTGGGAGGCTCTGCGTCAGGAGTTCATCGTGCGTTTGGAAGGCTCCTACAAGTTTGTCCATGACCGTGTCCAGGAAGCAGCCTATTCACTGATCCCGGAACAAGTACGCGCCGAGGCCCATTTGCGAATAGGGAGGCTGCTTACAGCGCGCACTCCGCCAGAGCGGCGGGAAGAGGCCGTCTTTGAGATCGTCAACCAGATCAATCGCGGCGCCGCCTTGATCACGTCACAAGCCGAGCGCGACCAAACAGCCGAGCTCAACCTTATCGCGGGCAAGCGCGCCAAGGCCTCCACAGCCTACACCTCAGCACTCAAGTATCTCATCGCCGGCGCAGCAGTTTTTGGAAATGACTCATGGGAACGCCGGCATGAGCTCGCTTTCGACCTGGAATTGAACCGAGCCGAATGCGAATTCCTGACCGGACAGTCGGCGGCTGCGGACGAGCGTCTGAAGATGCTTTTATCTCGCGCCGCAAATACGAGCGAACTAGCGACGGTCACCTGTTTGCGCGTCGATCTGTACTCGACTCTCAGCCACAGCAGCGAGCGCGCGGTTGCCGTCTTTCTCGACTATCTTCGACATTTGGGCATCGAATGGGCTCCCCATCCAACAAAAGAGGAAGCACAACGTGAATACGAGCGGATCTGGATAAAGCTCGGAAGTCGCACGATCGAGGAGCTTATTGATCTGCCCTTGATGAGCGACCCGACATCCCTCGCGACTCTGGATGTTCTGACCAAGGTCAGCCCGCCTGCACTGTTTTCGGATCCGAACCTTGGTTCCCTCGTCTTCTGCAGGGCGATTAATCTCAGCCTCGAGCATGGCAACTGCGACGGTTCGTGCGCCGCCTATGTACACCTGAGCATGATAGCCGGTCCGTACTTCGGCAACTACAAGGATGGATTTCGATTCGGTAGGCTCGGCTATGAACTGATCGAAAAACGCGGATTCAAACGCTACCAGGCCAGGACCTATTTGTTGTTCGGAAGTTTCGTCATACCATGGACGAAACATGTCCGGGCCGGCCGTGACCTGATACGCCAGGCCTTCGAATTCGCGAACAAGATCGGCGACCTCACTTTTGCGACATACAGCTGCTACAACCTGAACACGAACCTTCTGGCGGCGGGAGACCCGCTTGTTGAGGTGCAACGTGAAGCCGAGAATGGCCTCG
>Ga0213876_10001790_pt1 | contig 13007 bp, 14 predicted proteins | sample BarmaccomBMRX_R9_FD_160113 | JGI IMG/M metagenome (GOLD analysis project Ga0213876, IMG submission 160113) | Root-associated microbial communities from Barbacenia macrantha in rupestrian grasslands, the National Park of Serra do Cipo, Brazil - RX_R9 | ecosystem: Host-associated > Plants > Roots...
GTGCGCCACGAGCAGGCCGCGGCGATGATGGCCCACGCCTACGGTCGCGTCCTGAACCAGCTTGGCGTGTGCATGGCCGCCTCCGGCCCGGGCGCGACCAATCTCATCACCGGCGTGGCCAACGCCTGGGCCGACTGCGCGCCGCTGCTGGCCATCGGCGGCTCCAGCCCGGTCAGCCAGTGGGGCAAGGGCGCGTTCCAGGAGATGGACCAGGTCGGCACCTTCAAGCCGATCACCAAGTGGGCCGACCGCTGCGTCGACCCCAAGCGCATCCCCGAGTACGTCCAGATGGCCGCCGCGCAGGCGCTCGGCGGTCGCCCTGGCCCGGTCTACCTGGATCTGCCGGGCGACGTCCTGTACCGCCAGGTCGAGGAAGACGAGGTCGTCTACCCCGATGGCCAGGCCCTCCAGCGCGCCCGGCCGCAGGGCGACCCTGGGCTGATCGACGATGCGATTCGCACCCTCGGCCAGGCCGAGCGGCCGATCGTCATCACCGGCAGCGGCATCCTGTGGTCAGACGCCTCGGCCGAGCTTCAGCAGCTCGTCGAGCTGGCCGGGCTGCCGTTCTACACCACGCCCCAGGGTCGCGGCGTTGTGCCTGACGATCACCCGCTGTCGTTCCCGACCGCCCGCAGCACCGCCTTCCGCGAGGCCGACCTGCTGCTGGTCATCGGCACCCGCATCAACTACGTCATCAGCCACCTCGCCCCGCCCCGCTTCCGCGCCGACGCCAAGCTGATCCAGGTCGACATCGAGCCGAGCGAGATCGGCCACAACCGGCCGGCCGACGTGGGCATCGTCGGCGATGCGAAGGCCGTCCTCCGGCAACTGCTGGCCGCCGCCGACGGCCGTCTCGACTCTGGCCGCTACACCGCCTGGCGCGAGCACCTCCAAGCGGTCGAATCGACCAAGGCCGCCGAGCACGAGCAGGCCATGAGCACCAACCAGCAGCCGATCCACCCCTTGCGGCTGTGCAAGGAGGTGCGCGACGTGCTCGACCGCGACGCCATCCTCGTCGTCGACGGCCAGGAGATCCTGAACTTCGGCCGCCAGTCGATCCCGACGTTCGTGCCCCGCCACCGCCTGAACTCGGGGCCGTTCGGCTGCATGGGCGTTGGCCTGCCGTTCGGCATCGGCGCCAAGGTGGCCAAGCCGGACACCCAGGTGCTGGTCCTGCACGGCGACGGCAGCTTCGGCCTGAACGCCATGGAGCTCGACACGGCCGCCCGCTTCAAGATCCCCGTCGTCACCGTCGTCAGCCTGAACGGCGGCTGGACGGCCGATCCACAGCGCAACAAGCCTGGCCGCGAGCTCGGCTACACGGCGTTCCACAAGATGGCCGAGGCGCTCGGCTGCCAGGGCGAGTACGTCGAGACGCCCGAGCAGATCCGGCCGGCCCTCGAACGGGCCTTTGGCGCCGGCTGCCCGGCTCTGGTCAACGTCCAGACCGACTGGCGGGCGCGGGCCACGACGACCCAGTTCTCGGTCTACACCACCTGAGCCGCCCGTGGCCAGCCAACCCGCGTCACGCTACCTCCAGCCGGACTGGTTCACGCGGACCATCTTCAACCCGGCCATCAACCTGCTGATGCGCGTCGGCATCAGCATCTACGGCTCGCGCATCCTGGCCGTCCGCGGCCGCAAGAGCGGCCAGTGGCGGACGACGCCCGTCAACCTGCTCGAATACCAGGGCCAGCACTACCTGGTCGCGCCGCGCGGCGTCACCCAGTGGGTGCGCAACGTGCGGGCCGGCAGCCCGGCCGAGCTGCGCCTCGGCCCGCGGCGCTGGCCAATCCGCCTCGACGAACTCCCCGACGAGCAGAAGCCGGACCTGCTGCGGGCCTATCTGCGCAAGTGGCGCTGGGAGGTCGGCCAGTTCTTCGAGGGCGTCGGCCCCGAGGCGAGCCTGGCCGACATCCAGCGCATCGCCCCCAACCATCCGATCTTTCGGATCAGCGCCGCGCCCGCCGGCTAGCCCGCAGCTCAGGCCAGGACGTCGCGGCGGCTCACGTCCCAGGCGCCGAGGACGGCCACGGCGAGTCCGCCGCCGACGCCCAGGCCGAGGGCGATCAGGTGCGACTCGAACGGCCGGTTGTCGCTGACTGGTGCGACCGCGCTGAGCGGCATCGACCATGGGAAGATGCGCGCCCAACTGTCCGCCCGCGCCGAGATGTCCAGAATGAGGGCCACGACCGTGCCGGTGATGCCGACTCCGCTCGGCACGGCGAAGCTCGGCCAGCGCACCGCGACCCAGGTCAGTAGCGCCAGCAGCAGCAGCGTCGCCCCGAACATCGCGCTGACGCCGCGCAGGATGTCCAGCCACGGCACCGGCGGCGCGAGCCCAAGACTCGGCCGCAGTACGTTCAGCACGCTGCCGAGCACACCCAGTCCGAGACCCAGCACCAGCAAGCTCAGGGCCAGCAGCGCCGCCGCGGCCAGCAGCTTGGCGCCGTACAGTTGCCAGCGCGGCACCGGCAGCGCGAACAGGTCCTTCCAGTGCCGCTGGCCGTGCTCCATGCCGGCCAGCAGCGCCACCTCCAGCGTCACTAGCAGGGGCAGCGCCAGGATGCACCACAGGAAGAAGCCGAAGTTGACCACGAACGTCTCCCACGGCGAGTTCGGGATGACCTGGTTCGGGTCGCGGCTCAGGATGTTGGCGGCCAGCATGGCCAGCAGCGCCAGCGGCACGACGAGCGCCACCGCCAGGGCCAGCGTGCGCCGCAGCTTGAACAGCTCGACCCGCGTGGCCAGCAGCAGCCCCGTCATGCGGCCACCTGCCGATCCAGTTGGGCGCTGCCCGTGAGCTGCAAGAAGAGCGCTTCGAGTGACGGCTGCTCGACGCGTAGCTCGGCCACCGCCAGCCCGGCCTGGACGAGCAGGGCATTGACCCTGGCCGCCTCCTCGCGGCCGCCGATATGGACCTCGATGCGGCCCGCCTCGCCGACCCGTTCGGCGCCGTCCCAGCCGGCCCGGCCCAGCACCTGCAGGGCCGCCGCCGGCCGGTCGACCTCGAGCAGCAGCCGCTCGCCGGTCCGGCCGTGCAGGTCGCCCAGGGTGCCCTCGAACAGCACCCGCCCGCGGCCGATGATGCCGACGTGGGTGGCCATGTGCTCGACCTCGCCCAGCAGATGGCTCGAGAGAAAGATCGTCACGCCGTGCTCGCTGGGTAGGCGTCGGATCAGCTCCCGCAGCTCGTGGATGCCGGCCGGGTCGAGCCCGTTGGTCGGCTCGTCGAGGATCAGCAGCTCCGGGGCGCCCATCAGCGCCTTGGCCAGCCCGAGCCGCTGCTGCATGCCCAGCGAGTACCCGCGCACCAGCCGCCCGGCGTCGTGGCGCAGGCCGACCACGTCCAAGACACGGTCGATCTCGGTCCGCGACAGTCCCGCCAACTGCTGCTTGACCTGGAGGTTCTCAGCGCCCGTCAGATGCGGGTACAACGACGGCGTCTCGACCAGCGACCCCACGCGCCGCAGCAGCGCCGCCCGCTGTCCGGCCAACGGCTGGCCCAACAGCCGGACCTCGCCGGCCCGCGGCCGGATCAGCCCCAGCAGAGCGCGAATGGTCGTCGTCTTGCCCGCCCCATTCGGCCCCAGAAAGCCGTAGATGCTGCCCACCGGCACCCGCAGGTCGAGTCGGTCGACCGCCACCAGCGGGCCGAAGCGATGGCTGAGCTGGATCGTCTCAAGAGCAAGCGGCAAGTCCGGCACCCCCACACAGCGAAGCGGTTTGTTCGGTACAAGGACACCGCCGCCGCCCAATTTTCTGACACACCCGTTATCGCCACGCCCCCGCACCCGGCTCACTGCGCCCGTACGCGCCCCCCTCACCCGCCTCGTTGTGCCTGTACGCACCCCCCTCACCCGGCTCGCTGCGCTCGCCGGCCGTAATCCACCCCTCCAGGGGCGAGGCTGCGTGCGCCGTCCGCCTGGCTGTGAAGTTGTGCCGTTGCTGCCCACCGCGTCAGAGCCTTGTGAGCGTGGACGCCCCGATCCGCCTCGCCCCTTGGGGGAGAGGCCGTGCGGCAGCGCGGGTGAGGGGGCGGCGTACGAGCCGTGAGGGGCGCGGCGGGAGGGGGCTGACTAGCGCGCCGCCAGGGTGAGGACGCCCCACACGAGCGCGACCACGATGGCCAGCAACACCAGGCCTGCGATGAGCGGCCGAGCTGGGCGCGCCATTGCCGCCGCGCTGCGACGCGGCGGCGCAACAGGCTGGCCGTCGACCTCGAGAGCGTACAGCGGGATCTGGAGGTCGATCAGGTGCCGATAGATCACGGCCGGACGGCCGCCCACCTCGAACTGCCATTCACCCTGGCCGACCCCAGGCCGCCGCCAGCGGGCGACGAACCGCTGCGGCACCGCCTGGCCGTCAACCAGCACGACGACCCCATCCGGCAGGCCGTCGGTCGACCCGCCGAGGCTGACGACATGCTCAACACCGGCGACGTTCACGTGCCACGTAGTGGTTGCGCTGCGATCGCCCATCCTAGCCACGCTCCGGCACGTCGCGGGCCAGAGCGGGCTGGCGGGCAACCAGCAGCCAGGCGGGGCGGCGGGCGGGGACGCCGAGGCGTTTGGCCCACGTCGAGCCGAGTGCGGCGACGTCATCCGCCGTGGCCGGGCAGATGGCGAGGTGCTCCAGCCCGGCCGCACCGAGGCAAGCGGCGAACGGCGCCAGCAGGGCCTGGCCGGATGGCGCACTCTGGCCAACGTCGAGCCCGTCGCGCGGCGTGACCGACACCAGGACCCGCACCTGGCCGCCGGCTCACAAGGCGCCCGCCACGGCCAGGGCAAACGACCGCTCGCCCTCGAGCACCCAGTGCAGCAGTGAGCCCCACGGCAGCACGATGCGCAGCTCATCGACGCGGCCAACGAGCAGGCCGAGCGCCGTCCGCGCATCACCCACCAGGAAGATCGCGTTCGGCAGCCCACCCTTGGCGGCCGGCTTGGCCGCGCGGCGAGCGGCCTCACGCACACTGCTGGCATCGGCGTCCACACCGATGACCAGCGCCCGTGGTTCGCGGCGCGCCGCGCGCAGCACACCATGGCCATCGCCCGCGCCGAGGTCGACGATCGTCCGCTCGGCGGCGAGCAGCGGTGCCGCGAGTTAGCCGACGTCCACCTCGCTCAGGCGAGACCCAACCAGCAGTCGCATCCGCGCATGATAGCCGATGGCCTGGGTGTCACAGCCCGGGCGCCTATCGCGTCTGGTGGGGTGAAGACGAACCTCGAAACAGGAGTCCATGATGCGAATATTGGTTGCAGGAGCAACGGGCGCCATTGGCAAGCATCTGGTGCCGCGGCTGGTGGCCGCCGGCCACGACGTGGTCGGCATGACGCGCAGCGAGGCCAAGCGTGCGTTCCTGCGCGAGCTGGGCGCGGAGCCGGTGGTGGCGGACGCCCTGGACCCAGACCAGGTGGCCGACGCGGTGGGCCGGGCGCGGCCGGAGGTGATCGTCCATCAGTTGACCGCGATCGGGTCGCTCGACCTGCGGCACTTCGACCGTGACTTCGCGCTCACCAACCGCCTGCGGACCGAGGGCACGGACCACCTGCTGTCGGCCGGGCAGGCCATCGGGGTGCGGCGGTTCGTGGCGCAGAGCAACTGCGTCATCTACGCGCGCGGCGGCGGGGCCATCAAGAGCGAGGACGACCCACTCGACCGCTCGCCGGCCCGCGAGATGCGCGAGTCCCTGGCAGCGATCCGCCACCTCGAGGAGGCGGTCCTCGGTGCGCGCTGGACGGAGGGCATCGTGCTGCGCTACGGCTGGTTCTATGGGCCGGGTACGTCGCTGTCGCCCGACGGCGAGCAGTTCGAGCTGGTCCGCCAGCGCAAGTTCCCGCTGGTCGGCAACGGCGGCGGCGTCTGGTCGTTCACGCACACCGTTGACGCCGCCGAGGCGACGGTGGCGGCGATTGAGCATGGCCAGCCGGGCATCTACAACGTCGTCGACGATGACCCTGCGCCAGTCGCCACGTGGCTGCCGGCGTTGGCGCAGACGCTGGGCGCCAAAAGGCCGATGCACGTGCCGCGCTTCGTCGGTCGGCTGTTCGCCGGGGAGGCCGGTGTGGTGATGATGACCGAGCTTCGCGGCGCCTCGAACGCCAAGGCCAAACGCGACCTTGGCTGGCAGCCCACCCACCCGAGTTGGCATGAGGGGTTCGCCGAGCTCGTGCGCGAAGCAGGTACCGGAACACGAGTGAACGCGCGCGCATGACCACGCGCGAGCAACTGCTGCAGGACCTGCGGCCGACCGCGTTCGCCATCGCGTATCGCATGCTCGGCAGCGTCGCGGAAGCTGAGGATGTCGTCCAGGAAGCCCTGCTGCGGCTGCACCAGGCCCTCGAGCGCGGTGAGCAGATCGCCTCGCCCCGCGCGTTCGTGGCGACCATCACCACGCGGCTGGCCATCAACGAGCTGCGTTCGGCCCGCGCGCGGCGCGAGCACTACGTGGGCGAGTGGCTGCCCGAGCCGATCCTCACCGACGAGCTCGAGGACCCGGCGCGGCAGGCGGAACTGGCCGACTCGCTGTCGGTCGCGATGTTGGTGCTCCTCGAACGCCTGTCGCCCGAACAGCGCGCCGCGTTCCTGCTGCACGACGTGTTCGACTATGGCTACGCCGAGATCGCCCGCATCGTCGGCAAGACCGAAGGCAACGTGCGACAGCTTGCCACGCGTGCCAGACGCCACGTCGAGCAGAACCGGCCCCGCTTCCCAACCTCACGCGAGCACCGCGACGAGCTTGCCCGGCGCTTCTTCGCCGCCGCCCAGGCCGGCGATCTCGCCGGCCTCGAGGCGCTGCTCGCCCGTGACGTCGTGCTGACCGGCGACGGTGGTGGGCGAGTCCCGGCGCTGGCGCGGTCTCTCCGCGGCCGCCAACGCGTCGCGCACATGCTGCTGAGCTGGGCGGGGCTCGTGCGGCGCATGGCGGGTGCGTCCATGCGACTCGTCGAGATCAACGCCGGCCCCGGGGCGCTGCTGCTCGACGGCCAGGCGCACGTCATCGGCGTGCTGACCCTCGACTTCGACGGCGAGGCGATCCACCGCATCAGCTCGATCGTCAACCCGGAGAAACTCGCCCACCTCGGCCCCATCGGCGACTTCAGCGCGTTACTGCGCCCACGACCGGCGGCGGAGCCCCGTGCCAACAGCCCAGATCGCCAGGAACAACGCGACCGACCATCGCTTCCGTGACGTCATGCACAGCGGCGACGCCGAGCGCATCGCCACGACCATCGACGAACTCGTCGCGCCGGACGCGCGGGTCCGCACCGCGGTGCCGCGCGAGCTAACGGGGCCGCGGTCGATGAGGCGGATCTTCAGCACGCTGCATCGAGCCGTTGGCCAGGCTCGTCTGGCAGGAGCGGCACCGACGGCTCGTCGCGGTGGCCAAGCAGGACGGCGCGGGTGATGGCGCGCGCGCCGAAGCGGTCCCGCAGGCGGTCGACCACGGCATCGACGGCGAGTTGGCTGCGCTGCTCACCGAACGGCAGCGCGAGCTGCACGGCCCAGTCGTCCTCCAGGTTGCCCAGCGCCAGGCCGAGGAGCGTCAGCCCGCGCTGCGCAATCGTCGGCGCCGCCCCGGCCAGCAGCGCCCGTGCTACCGCCAGGATGGTCTGCGTCTGGGCCGTGGCCTGCTGCAGCGTGTGTGACCGCGTCGCTCGCGTGTAGTCACTGAAGCGCAGGCGCAGCACAACCGTCCGACACACCCGCCGCCCGCCGCGCAGGCGTCGGCTGAGGCGGTCGGCCAGCGCCACGACGAGCGTGTCGAGAGCGGCCGGCGAGCGGTAGCCGCGTCCGAGCGCGTGCTGGGCGCCGATCGAGCGCCGCCGCCGCCCGACGTGGACCGGCCGCGGGTCGCGGTTGTGGGCCAGCGCGTGGAGGTGCCGACCGAGCGCCCGACCAAGGATGGCCACGAGTTCGTCCTCGCGCAGCGCGGCGATCTGGCCGACCGTCTCGAGGCCGTGGCGGCGCAGCGCCCGCCCGGTCACCGGCCCGACACCCCACAGGTGCTCGACCGGCAGCGGGTGGAGAAACGCGAGCTCGCCATCGGGCGGCACCACCAGCAGGCCGTCCGGCTTGGCGACGCCGCTGGCCACCTTGGCCAGGAACTTGGTCCGCGCCACGCCGACGCTGAGCGGCAGGCCGACCTGCTCGCGCACCTGCTGGCGCAGCCGGACGGCCATCTCGACCGGCGTGCCGGCGATCCGCTGCATGCCGCGCACGTCCAGAAAGGCCTCGTCGATCGACAGCGCCTCGACCAGGGGCGTGGTGTGCTCGAAGACGTCGAAGACGGCGCGGCTGGCCGCCGTGTAGGCGTCCATGCGCGGCGCCACGACGATCGCCTGCGGGCACAGCCGCAGGGCCGCGCCGGTGCCCATCGCCGTGCGCACGCCAAACGCCCGCGCCTCGTAGCTGGACGTCAGCACCACGCCCAGGCCGACGATCACCGGCTGTCCGCGCAGCTCAGCCCGGTCGCGCTGCTCGACCGAGGCGTAGAACGCGTCGAGGTCGGCGTGCAGGATCGTCGCCTCGGCCGCTGGCGACACGAACAGATGTTCGCATGCCCGGCTCCGATGCGCTAGCCCCGTGCCGGCATGCGCCCGCTGCCCGTCGGCGCTCAGGCCTGCGGCAGTTTCACCGTGCCGCGCTTGGGTCCTGGCGCCGACGGCGGCGGCACGACCGGACCGATGTCGCCGTCGGGCGCCTCGTCCAGGTCGACGATCACCGGCGCGTGGTCGCTCGGCAACTTCCCCTTGCGTGCCTGCCGATCGACCCACGCGGCGCGGACACGCCTCGCCACCGGCCCGCTGGCCAGCACCAGGTCGATGCGCATGCCCAGGTCTTGATGGAACATGCCGGCCCGATAGTCCCAGTAGGTAAAGACCCGCTCGGTCGGCCAGCGCTCGCGCACCACGTCGTGCAGCCCGAGCGCCTGGAGGGCGCCGAGCGCCTCGCGCTCGGGCGGCGTGACGTGCGTCTGGCCAACATACGCCAGCGGATCGAAGACGTCGGCGTCGGTCGGCGCGATGTTCATGTCGCCGCATACGACGGACGACGGTGCTGCCTGGCTGACCAGCGCGCGCAGCGCAGCCAGCCAGGCCAACTTGTAGTGGTAGTGGTCGGAGTCCGGCGCCCGCCCGTTGGGCACATATACCGAGTGGACTCTGATCCCGCCACAGGTGGCGGCCACCGCGCGCGCCTCCTGATGTGGAAAGCCCGGCGCGCCGGGCACGCCGCGGGCCACGTCCTCCAGCCCGACCCGTGAGAGGATCGCCACGCCGTTCCACTGCACCTCGCCGTGCACGGCAACCGCGTAGCGGCGCCGCTCCAACTCGGCACCCAGCAGCGCCAGGAACGCCTGGTCGCCGAGCTTCGTCTCCTGCAAGCAGACGACGTCCGGCTGGCGCTCGTCCAACCAGGGCAGCAGCCGCGGCAGGCGCTGCTTGACCGAGTTGACGTTCCAGGTCGCGAGCCGCACCTCTCCAGGGTAGCCGCACGACCGCGTTGCACGCGTCCGCCGGCCGCCTCGTGGGAGCGCTCCCAACTTGTGAAGCGATCCACACCGCGGCTGTGCGGCGGCTCACTGCCCGGCGCTCGCGCCCGGCCGTACTGTCTCGGACGTCACATGAGCTCGCACACCTTCTCTTCCGGCCTCAGCCGACGCCGCTTCCTGCGGACGACCGTCGGCGCCACGGGGGCCGCCGTTGGCGCCTGGCGCTGGCTGGCGCTGGTCGGCGCCGCCGCCGCCGAGGCGACACCGGCGATCAGCGCCCCCGTCCTGGGCGGCGCGCTGGGCGGCCTCGGCGTCTCTGCCGCGCCGGCCCTCGCCGCCGGCCTCAGCCGAGCCGCCGCCCAGAGCGCCAGCACGACAGGCGTCCTCGTCTTTTCGGGTGCCGCCCAGACCACCGACGGGCCACTAACCGTGGCTGGCGAGAGCCTCGACGCCCTCCATCCGGGCGGGGTCGACGTGCTCGAGGCCGCGCTCGGCTTCAAGAACCCCGCCAACCTGACGCAGGGCACGGGCAGCAAGGTCCGCTTCGACGCCCTGCGGGTGACCAAGGCCATCGACGCCGCCTCGCCGCTGCTCTTCCGCCTGCTCGGCGAGGGCGCGCCATTGCCCGAGATGCAGCTGTTCCTGCGCCCAACCGGCGCCAGCGATGACCAGGTCGTCCTGCGCTTCGGTCCCGCCTGGGTCAGCGCCATCGAGGCCCAGACGCAGCGGCCGCCGGCCGACGACGTCCAAGAGATCGTCACCTTCGTCTTTGAGTCCGTCGAACTGACGTACACCCCGCCGGCGCCCTCCGTCGCGCCAGGTGCGGCCCGCACGGCCGCCTGGGACCAGGTCCAGAACACCCCGACGTTCGCCGCCGCCAGCTAGCGCCCCGCGCAGCCCTGGCATTCGAGAGCCTCACGAGGAGTATTGACGCCCATGCCTGTCGACATGTTTCTGGATTTCACCGCCGGCCCGTCCAAGGGCGGCAGCCTCCCGCCCATCACCGTTATCGGCGAGACGCTCGACAAGACCTACCCCAAGACGTTGGCCATCAGTGCCTTCGACTTCAGCGTCGAGAACCCGACCAGCCTCGGCTCGGCCAGCGGCGGGGCCGGCACTGGCAAAGCCAAGTTCAACGAGTTCAAAGTCACCAAGCCGATCGACGCCGGCTCGCCGGCCCTGTTCCAGGCGCTGGCGAGCGGGGCCCACTTCCCGGCGGTCCGCTTCATCGTCCGCAAGGCCGGCACGACGACCGGCTACCTCATCTACACCTTCAGCATGGTCTTCATCACCGCCATCGAGGGCTCGATGGCCGCCAGCGGCGAGGTGCCCGAGGAGACGGTCCAGTTCGCCTACGGCGCGCTGCAGGTGAGCTACACCCCGTCCAGCGGCTCGCCGGCCGGCAGCCAGCCGCTCGTCAGCGTCTGGAACCAGGTCACCAACTCCGCGAACCCGAACATCCCCGGCAACTGACTCCCGACCCCAGCCCCGAGTCTCCAGGAGCATGCGGCCGGCGCTCAGCGCCGGCCGCATGCCGTCCGGCCTACGGCAGCGGCACGAACACCGAGACGCGCGCCTCCGAGCCGACCTCGCGCGTGCCGTGGCCCTGCCCGGTGAGGTCCTCGGCGATCAGGATGTCGCCCGGCCCGAGTCGCCGCACGCTGCCATCGCCGATCTCGATCTCGACCGCCCCGCACAGTGTGAACACCGCGTAGCGGCCCGGCGCGTGGTGCCACGGATTGGTCCGTCCGACCTCGAACCGCCGCACCAGGATGCCACTGCCCGGCAGCAGCTCGGCCGTTTCCGACCGGTCGCCGGCCGCGGTGAACTGCGGCTCGACATCCTCGAAATGCGACTGCTGGTCTGGCCCGCTAGAGACACGAAAGATCGCCATCATCGCCCTCCGAACACCCGTCTAGCCTACGGCCAGCGTGCGGTGGCGCAGGCTGCTCCTCGACGCGTTCGGGCATCACGTCACAGGTCGGTGCCCTGCCGCGTCTACACCTGTATCGAGCCGAGGAGGAGCCGCGTGCCAACCGATCAGACGACCCGCAACAAAGCCTCGTTCAGACGCCTCCACGAGGCCGCCAACACTCGCGACGCGGCGTTGTTGGCGCAGACCATCGACGAGCTCGTCGCGCCGGACGTGCGGCTGGGCACCCCCCTGCCGGTGCGCGCGACCGGCGTGCAGGCCGTCAAGGAGGTGTGGACGATCCTCCTGCGGGCGTATCCCGACCTGCATCTGACGGTCGAAGACCTGATCGCCGAGGGCGACAAGGTCGTCGGCCGGACGACGGTGACCGGCACGCACCAGGGCGAGTACATGGGCATCCCACCCACCGGCACGTCCGTGACGTACAACGAGATCTTCATCTTCCGCTTCCAGGACGGCCGCATCGCCGAAATCTGGGGCGTGGTCGACCTCTTCGCCCAGCTGAAGCAACTCGGCGTGCTGTAGCCAGCCCTCGACACGCCGAGACAACGCGACACGATGGAGCCTGATCATCGTGGTCCGCGCGGCGCGCATGGAGCGTCGACCATCGCCCCTGCTGCGTCCACGGCACTTGTCCGGGCGGGCGTGCGCAATCGGGGCATCCACCGAGGCCACTCCATGGGCGTGGCACCCACGGGCCGACGCGTCGAGTTCTCGTCGGCAGCGCCAGCTTCGTGCGCTTCCTCGAGCACCTGCGCACCCGACCGCCGGCCGGGCAGAGCTAGTCCTCGTGCTCGACAACGTCGGCTCCGCAAAGGCCACCTGGCCCGCCACTGGTGGGTCCAGCACCCCGCGCGCGTCGGCCCGCTGTGGCTGCCGGCTTACAGCCCGGAGCTCAACCTGATCGAGCGGGTGCGAGAGCACCGGGCGCTGTGCTGACCTGCAAGTTGGGCCAGTTGAACTGGACCGCCGTCCGCCGCCGGTGGCAGTTCGCGCAGCGCACATCGCACTTGGCCAGCTCTTCGAGCACGGTGGGCCAGGCATGGCCGCGCCGAACTAGCCAGTTCAACGTGTGTGTCTTGGTGGCTGGATCGCGGTGGTCGAACTCCAGCACGATCGGATCCGCCTCGCCGCAGTCGGCGCAGGGATGGTCGCGAAGGTACGCGCACAGGCGGCGCTGCCACTCAAGGCGCCGTGCACGAAACAGTGCGACATTGCGCTCGACGTACGCTTGCCGATTCTGGCGGTAGTGCTCGCGGCGGTAGGCACGGAAGCACTCGACGCACATCGGCCGCGGTAACGCGTGCGTCCTTTCGCGACCACTGAACAGCGCAGCCGGCAGGGCACGACCACACCACGAGCAGCTGCGCAGCCCGGCCGTGATCATCGCCTGCGTGAGCGGCGCGACCGTGGCCGGACGCGAGCGGTTCGGGGCGACAAGTCTGGCACGGGGTCTTGGCGGGCGGCCTGCTGCCGAGGACTGATCCACTGCGGCGGAAGCCGCGAACACTAGCTTCGCCCAGCCGAACTGGCGCGCCGTGCGCCGATGGGGACAGTTGGCGCAGCGGACCTGGCACTGCG
>Ga0213876_10001791_pt1 | contig 13006 bp, 14 predicted proteins | sample BarmaccomBMRX_R9_FD_160113 | JGI IMG/M metagenome (GOLD analysis project Ga0213876, IMG submission 160113) | Root-associated microbial communities from Barbacenia macrantha in rupestrian grasslands, the National Park of Serra do Cipo, Brazil - RX_R9 | ecosystem: Host-associated > Plants > Roots...
ACCTTCACGATGGCGGAGCTTCGGGTGAGGCGGATCCTCGCGCTCGGCAACCTGCTTCCGCGCATCCGGAACCTGTACCGGCAAGAGAAGATCGATGTCGCGACCATCCGGCACCTAACGCTCGCAAGCCCTGAGCAGCAGCGGGACTGGCTCCGGCTGTTCGACAGCCCGGACGCGTTCGCACCGCGGGCGCACCAGCTGAAGCAGTGGCTATTCGGCGGCACGGCCATTCCGACCAAGGCGGCGCTGTTCCCGCTCGAGGCGTACACGGGAGCGGTCGTCGTCGACTTATTTGGCGAGGACAGCTACTTCGCCGACATGGAGCAGTTTTGGACTCTCCAGCACGCGGTGATCGAGGAGAGGCGCCAGAGTTATCTCGCCGCCGGGTGGAGCGCCGTCGAGACCCTCTCCCCCGTCACGCGGTTTGAAAGCTGGAACCATGTAAGGACGTCAAAGTCGAAAGGCGGCCGCGTGTATCTGGAGGTCTCCGCGCGTGGAGAAGTCACCGTTCACGAGGGGTACCTCCCCGAGAAGGAGGTCCGGAAGCGCCAGAAGGCGGACGAGCCGAAGGCGCCTCGCTCAGGCATGACAGCACCGTTGCGCAACTACATCGAACTTCACCAGCATGCGGCGGTCCGGGCCAAGCTGCTCGATCATCCGCAGGTCGCGCTCCGCCTTATGGTCGCCCACGCGATTTGCGGCTCGCACCTGTGGATGGTTCGGGCTGACCCTCGGACCGCAGCGAAAGAAGCTACGGCGGCGAGCGTGGCAGGGAGCGGCTCCGAGAAGGCGTTCAGCGCGGCGCGGACCGCTGTCCTCGAAAAGCTCGGCTTTGCGGTCGAGGAGCCGGACGTGGTCGGGAGCGCTCGCGGCGGCGCCTTGGTCGAGGTATTCCAGAAGCTCTTGCACCTCCCGGACGCTGAAGTGCTGTCGGTCCTAACTGTTGTCATGGGTGAGACGCTCGCAGTCGGCGGGGAGATCGTGAGCTCCGTCGGCACCCACCTACAGCTGGACATCGCCGGGGTCTGGCAGGCCGAGGACGCCTTCTTCGACCTCGTTCGTGACCGCCAGATGCTCGTCGAAATGGTGGCCGAGGTTGCTGGAGCTTCGGTCGCGAAGGCGAACGAGGGTGAGAAGGGTAAGGTGTTGAAAGGCATCATACTCGACTGCCTCGCGGGAACCGGTGACCGCGCAAAGAAAGAAGGCTGGGTTCCCAGCGTCATCAAAATGGACTGAGCTTCCGATAATTAGGGGTGCCGCCAAGCGGCACCCTCCTTTTCCGACAGAAAACCTTTGCGGGCGAGACTAACGTCTCGGAGGTGGCGAAATGAGACTCATCCTACGACGCGACCAACGCACCGGCATGCTCGGAAAGGTTGTCTTCTCGCTCGACGTCCGGGCGGAGCTCACCCAGGAAGAGCAGGCAAACATCTTCCGCTATAAGCTGGCAGACACCGAACTGTACGCGTCTCATGAGATCGACCCCGGCAGTGGCCTGCTGGGGGCTGCCAGCCGGCTAGCCTTCAAGGCAGTAACAATTCGAATTTCGGTGATAGATCTTGCGAGAGGCAAACGGATCGAAGCCAAGGATGTGCTCGAACTGCTCGCCATCGAAGAGCACATCCGCCAGGCTGCTCAGAACCTGAAAGACGTTCTCACCGCTGCCTCTCACTTCGGCGGCGAGGAGGTCATTGAGATATAGGTATCTTCGGCAGCACCGACTTCACCAACTGGCTCTCGGGCGGAAGCCGCGCGCGGGAGTTCGCGGAGACGCGCCAGCTCTGGCGGACGGTGGAGCATGCCTGGACCGCCTCGCCCCTCAGGTCTCTCGACTCCACCCAAATGGCTTTCGAATTAGCTCAAGAGGCGACCAGCGAGGCGCCGGGCCGGGTTGATGGCAACCTTGTCGTGTCGCTTGCCGCAGCGGCGGATATGCTGCTTGAGGCGGAGGATCTGGGAACTCTTGAGCCCAACTGGCCGCTGCTTGAGAGCGATGCCACCGTGGCGTTTGCTACCCGCGAAATGCTCCGCCGACGCGAGCGCTGGGCGCGCGACTATACCCGCCTCTGGGGCACCTTTCGCCGTCAGGTCCTCGACGCCTTTGGCGAGCTTCTGAGTGCGCTTCCCGAGGGCAGTGGCGACGATGAGGACGAGCCCTTTACGGTCCCCCTCTCCTCAATGCTTGAGCGGCCAGCAGAGACGATCGAACGCCTCATCCTCGCCTTCTACGACGACGAGGCACGCCGGTACGACCTCTTCCACCAGCTTCGAGCGCAGTTCGCCATAAACTACACGGTCGCCTCGGGCTTCGCGCCAGGCACTGATCCGCGCGAAATACAGGATCGTTTGATCCCGCCGAGGCGGCATAAGAGCCAGAATGCGGCGGAGCTCGCCCGCCTGTACCTCGGCGGGACGCCGTTTGGGGACGTGCTCGCAGAGCCCATCCCTTTCCGCGTTCCAGAGGAGCTTCGCTTCGAGCACTGCCATGTGATCGGCGGCACCGGGCACGGAAAGACGCAACTGCTCCAGCGCATGATCCACGCCGATCTGGTGGCCGCCCAGCGGGACGGCCGCTCAGTGGTCGTGATCGACAGCCAGGGAGACCTCATCCAGAAATTGGTCCGGCTCGACCTCTTTTCTCCGGAAGCTCCCGACAGCCTTTCAGGGCGCCTGATCCTCATTGATCCTGCCGATGTCGAGTATCCGCCTTCCTTGAACCTCTTTGACGTGCACGCGACGCGGCTCGAGGAATATCGGCCAGCAGACCGTGAGCGGGCGCTCAATGGCCTCGTGGAGCTTTATGAGAATTTCTTCGGGGCGCTCCTAGGCGCTGAGCTCACCCAGAAACAGGGTGTCATTTTCCGCTACCTCGCGCGCCTCATGCTCGCGATCCCAGGCGCTTCCATCCACACGCTCATGGACCTCATGGAGGACGGCAAGCCGTACCGGCCTCACATGGCGGCGCTCGACGGGTCAGCGCGGCATTTCTTCGAGACCGAGTTCTTCCACCCGTCGTTTTCAGCAACGAAGAAGCAGATCTTGAAGCGGCTGTGGGGCGTCCTCTCGGTTCCCGCCTTCGAGCGCCTGTTCGCCCAGCGCCGCAACAAGCTCGACCTGTTCCAGGCGACGCGCGCCGGCGCGATCATCCTCGTCTCGACCGCCAAGGATCTCCTCAAGACCGACGGGAGCGCTTTGTTGGGCCGTTTCTTCATCGGCATGCTCGCGCAGGCCGCGCTTGAGCGGGCCATGCTACCCTCCGAGGAGCGAACGCCCACCTTCGTGTATGTCGACGAGGCGCAGGAGTATTTCGACGACACCATCGGAACGATCCTCTCCCAGGCCCGTAAGTACCGGCTCGGGATGACTCTGGCGCATCAGACGCTCGATCAGCTCTCGCCACGGCTCAGAGCCGCCTTCCTCTCGAACACCAGTTTCAAGTGCGCCGGCGGGGTATCGGCGAAGGACGCGCGGGCGCTCGCGCCCGAACTCCACACGTCGCCCGAGTTCATTGAAGGCATGCGCCGCCGGCGTGATCGCACCGAATTCGCCGCCTGGCTGAAGCATCGGACAGAGGAAGCCATCCAGCTTGAGGTGCCGCTCGGCTTCCTCGAGAGGCAGCCGACGCTCACTGATGAAGCATATGACGAACTCATCTTCCGCAATCGCTCGCGGTACTGCTGCACCTTGGGTGAGATTCTCCAATTTAGGAGGAGTACCGTCCCGCCCGCGGCCGGACCGAGCCTAGATCCGATAGAGCCGACACGACCCGCCCGACCGCGGCCGAACACGACCGATCCACCGGAGAGCCCGCCAGCCGCCGCGATCATTCAGGAGATGGGAAAAGGCGGGCCCAAGCACCGGTATCTCCAGTCTCTTGTGAAGGAGCTTGCCGAACAGCAGGGCTTTAGAGCGCGGATTGAGGCGCCGCTTCCGGCCGGCGGCCAGGTCGACGTTCTCATCGAGCGCGCGGGAGTATCCGCGGCCTTTGAAATATCGGTTTCGACAGGAGTCGAGCACGAGCTTGAGAACGTCCGGAAGTGCCTCGGCGCCGGCATCACCCGTGTCGCGCTCGTCGTTCATCGCGCGCCGAAAGCGCACGCGCGGTATCGCGGCCTCGTTCACGAGCACCTCGCGGAGGACGAGCGAGCACGGGTGGCGATCCTCAGGCCCGAAGACCTCCCCGACTATATCGCCGCCTTGGCGCCCCCTCCCCCGCCCGAGGAGAGCGTGGTGCGCGGATACAAGGTGAAGGTGACCCAGTCGACGGTGTCGCCGGACGAGGCGCTGTCTCGGCGGGAAATGCTCGCCCGGCTCGTCGCCCGATCGCTTGACGATCGCAGCTAGAGCATTGCGCTAAAGGGCACGCTCGGCGCTCCGTCGATCATCAGGCGCACGTAGAAGCGGCGGTTCGGAAGGTTCACGAGGTCCTCAACACCCAGCCGCGGGGCGAACTCGGGCGCAAGCGATATAGCGTCCTCGGGTGCGACCCGGAAGGACAACATCGTCCCGGCGTTCCCGAAGACCGCCTGCCGCACCTCCGGCTGCAGTTGCCCCAGGAACTGATGAGCAAGGGTGAGACCGAGGCCGAACTTCCGGAGCTCGGACAACATGTTCGCGATCGAGAGCGTGGTGAAGTTCTGGAACTCGTCGACGTAGAGGAAGAAGGGTCTCCGTTCGGCCGTATCTGCGCGAGTGAAGGCGGCAAGCCCGATAGTGGAGACGAGGAGGCTCCCGAGCACGTTGGCGCTCTCCTCGCCGACGACGCCACGAGACAGGTTCACAAGAAGCACCTGCCCCTTGTCCATGATCCGCCGGAAGTGAAGGTCCACCGGCGGCTCGACCAGGAGCCGATACAAGCGCGGGTCGGCGAGCAAGGCTCCAAGCTTGTTCTGAACCGGTGCCACGGCCTCCGCCTGGAGGCGAGGCGGGTACTTCTCGAACTCGCCTCGCCAGAATTGGCGGACCACAGGGTTCCGAAGGCGTAGGGTGATCGCCTGGCGAAATGCCTTGTCTCGAAAGAGGCGCAGGATGTCCGGGAGCGATGAGCCGTCATGCTCGAGGAGGGCATAGACGGAGTTGCGGAGCACGTGCTCCATGCGCGTGCCCCAGGCAAGCGGCCAGAGCTTTCTTAACGTCTCAAGAAGGCCAGCTGCCGCAAGCGGTATCCGTTCGTACGGGACGCGCCGAAGCGGGTTATACCCGTACGGTTGATCGCGGGCAGTCGCGTCGAGGTACACGATCTCTCGCCGGCCGCCCATGTCCCGCCTCAGCGCCTCGGCCATGTCGCCGTGGGGGTCGATGAGAGCGAAGCCACGGCCGCGGTCGTAATCCTGGATGGCGAGGTTACGGATGAGGGTCGACTTGCCGACGCCCGTCTGCCCGATCAGGTAAAGGTGCGAGAGACGATCAGCTTGCTTGATGCCGAAGCGGATATGCTGCCGGCGAAACGTGGTTCGCCCCAGGAAGGTGACGTCGGACATTCAAGCATTGAACGGCACCGAAGGGACGCGCGCACGGCTCGCTTCCGTCCGTATGACGGTTCAGATCCGCCGGTCACCTACTGCATCTGCGACACGCGCCAGCCGGAGGCCCATCGTTCGATATTGAATTCGAAAGAAACGGGCAGAGGACCTTTCGGCCACTGCTGCGGCGGTATGCTCCAACAGTCCTGATCAGGGATGAGGTACACTCCGGTACCCGGAAACTCGTAGGGGCGGCTCGCCGTGATTGGCACAATTACCTGAACCTTGCCCGTTGTCGGACCTAGAGACACATCGCTTATCGATGCAGTTCCGAGATCGAAAACGTCTGTGCAGAGCCTTCCCGGCCTTGCACCGCCGGCCCTATCCCATCTTCGTTGTCTTAAGTCAGCCAGCGCTTGTGCGGCGATCTGCTCCTGATCGGAGGCTGAGAGAGCGCCAGGTTCGGCAGAACCATCGCCACGGCCGTGGCACGCGGCGAGCAAGACGACCTCGACTGCAAGAGCCGCAACTGCAATCTCGTTCATCGTGGTCCGCTCCCGATTGAGTGAAGTTGCTTCGATGTCGGAGGCTCGCGCACCGGTCGGGGCGGGCGGCAGAGAGAGCCCTACGCTCTCACGCAGCTGACGTCGGTGCGGCCCCTTCCGACGCGGCACGAGTAGCGGCCGTTCGGAGTATCAGCGAACCAGCTCTCGACGCCGTTAGTCGTCGTGAGCTGTGAGATGCGAACGGCGTCGGGGTCGATGTGGTCGCCGATCGCGAGCGCGGTCATCTGCTTTCTGACGGCGCGGGTCCCCGAATTGTGGCCGAGCTTTCGCGTGAGACCGATTTGTGCCCCAAGCGTCCCCATGCTCGCGGCACCCATCACCAGGGGCGCTGCGCAGCCAGAGACGAGCAGCGCGCCCGCGCAAGCGACGGTAAGCATCCTCAACATGTGACTTCCCCCCTATGGAATAGGGAGAAATCTCCTATTGCTCGCCAGGCGTCAATAGGGAGTTTTGCACTATTACAAATATCCCTGCGATTGACCTGCGGCGATGGCGAAGCCGCGCAAATCTCCCTTCTCGGCGCCCTACATAGCGATCATCGACCGTCTTGTTGCGCGGCGGGACGAGCTCGGCATGACGCAAGCGGATCTCGGCGCTGCATACGGCGAGGACCAGTCCTTCATCAGCCGCATCGAACGACGGCAGCGTCGGGTAGACGTATACGAGTACGTCCGCCTCTGCCGCGCACTTCGGCTTGATCCCGCCAGACCTCTTGCGGACTTGCCCGACGAGTGAGCCTAGTGGACGATGCGACCGTCCGGCAAGCGCCCAAGGATCATGTCGATCGAGGTCTCCCAGATTTCCGTCTGGCAGCCAAAAAGCTCTGCGCAGGCGATAACTAGTTCAATGCTCCGCTCGCGCGCGGCGGTCATCGCAGCGCGCGCCCATTCGAGCGCGTCCTGACGTTCCTTCAGGGAGAGCTCCTCCCATTCCATTGCCCCGCCGCCGCCCGCGACCTTGTCGAAAATGGCTAGGGCGATTTGCTCGAGCTTCGTCATCCGCGACTCCTGCAGGTGAGGGACCTCCCCAGAGCGAGGCGGCAGATTGCCATCACGCGACGCGCATCAACTGGGACGGAAAGGGCTGCGCCAGCGAACAGGCATCGGCGACCTCACCATCGAGCCAGCGCTCGTAATCGTCGGGCTGGAGCATCACGGGCATCGCCTTAGGGTGGATGGGGGCTACCAGCGGATTAGGCTCGCAGGTCAGAAAGGCGAAGGCCCGTCGACCTTCGTCGAGCGGCCGCCATACTCCGGCGAAGGCGAAGATCGGCGCCTCGGCGACGCTGAACCATCGCTCCCGCTTGGCGCCTGTCTCGCCCTCCCACTCGCAGAATTCCGTCAACGGAACCAAACAGCGCCGGTCTGGGCGGTTTAATGCCGAACGCCAGAACGGGCTTGCGAGGTTGCGGACGTTGGTGACCGGCGCCCGGCTCTTGGGCGGCGGCGGAAACCCCCAGACCATGCGATCGAGAATTAGGCTCCTGTCGCCCCCGCGGCGAACGACGAGACCCTCTCGCTTTGGGAAAAGCTCGGGCTGCGGCCAGGACAGGTCCGGCGGCACGAGGACACCGAAATGCTCGGCGACAGCGCGCTCCTTCTCTGACATGCGATAGCGGTTGCACATACGGGACGACGCTACTCCAGCGAATCAGCGTCCTCTAGCCCCCCGCCCCGCTCCTGGCCCAACGACCGGCAATCTGACGCAAACCAGCGAGTTCCAGCTTTCCAGCCTCATCGCTTATGTTCTACTGTCGTTCCAGTGCTACGATTCACCGACGATGAGCTGTTGGCGAAGGCCCTTGCTGCGATTGAAGCAGTAGAAAAGCGTGCGCGACAGGGACCGATCGCGCAGACGCCTGAGCTACGCTTCGTTCTTGCATACCTCGCCAATCGTGCGCCTGAGCGCTGGCCCTTTGACGAAGCATGGAAGCAGGCCACAAGGGACATCGTGGGCGGGAGCGCCGCTTCCGGCTTCGGGAGACGCCAGAGTCTCCTCGCTGCGATCAATGGGATTTATCTGCAGTTGGGAGTGCGGCGGCCGCAGTGAGTAGCTCTGGCTCCCGCGCATGCGGCGGCGAACTCTTAGCGCGGCCGAAAGCTTGCGCACGCATACTGACTCGGCCGTCGTAGGACCGAAGAATTCACGGCCGCTGAAGGTCGATCTCACGCTTCGGTCCAGAAAGTATCCGAGAGCGCTGCCTCACACAGTGGGTCCCGGATGAAGGATGAGTTCAGTCCTCACTCTCGTTGTGGGGAATGACGATGTCCCGACCGACGCCGTTGCCGAGAAGATCCGCGGCCGAAGTCGCCGGCTTCCTCACAGGCAGCGGCGCACGGCCCACCCGCGCCTGTAGCTGGCTGAGGCGCCGGTCAGCCTCGTCGGCGGGCTCGCCGGCCCCCGTGGCTGCGGCGAGATAGCGACCAGCGGCGGCCTCGCTCCCGAAATATTTCAGCTCGGCGTCGAGCGGCGCGGTGTCGATCTCGGGAACAGTGCGTACCGCCAGCAAGTCGGCGGCGCCGCAACTGTCGAGCTTGGTCCAGCTGAATGCGTGGCTGAGAGCGTCGTAGCAATTTTGGCTGTAGATCATCGCGCCGGAGAGAGATTCGGCCTTCTCCGACAGCCGAAGCTGCGCCAGTCCTTGCTTCACCCCAGCCTCGCTAATTGGCTCAACGGCAGACGGCCCCTGCGCGGAGATAGCAGCGCTGATGTTCGCGTCCGCCATGTTGGATGCCGCGGTGTCCGCAATATTGGTGCTGCCGGTGTTGGAAGAGCATTTCCCCATCCCCACCAGCACGAGGATGAGGAGCAGGATGCCGGCTCCCCACATCCAGCCAGAGCTGTTGTCCGGTGGCGACGGTGCGGGCTTCACCGGCGGCATTGGCCGCTCCGGATCCGCGCTTTTCCTCTCGCCACGGCGATTCCCCCTGCCGCGCATCTTATCGGCAAGGGCAGACTGCGCAATGCAGTTTGCGAGAAGCAAAAGGCGCACAAGATCGGGCTTGTGAGCGTGGCGGGAGAGGCATAGCTTTCCCCTTGAGGGGGAGGCTCGTGGTCAGCACTGTTCGCTGCGAACTAGGGAGTGCGGACGCAGCGAGTGCTTGCCGCGCTGCTGAGTGGGCGCAGGCTTTCCATCCGGGCGTCACCGCGCGACTCGAATCAGGCTTCGCCGTTCTATCTTCGGCCAAGCATTCCGACGATGGGCTCCGCGCAATTTGGCTGAGCAGCCTCGCCAATGAGAGGCTGCATGCATGTGCGGCGAGCCGCCGGGCCGACGCCCTTGCGGCGCTGGTGCAATGACTGCCGCCCCGTTTCTGCCGCTGCGCACGCGACCTCTGCCCGACGGTGAGGCGCTTTGCGTCGCCGATACAGGGAAGTTCTTCACCGGCTCCTCTGAATTCCTTCGCCGACTCGCCAGTGATGGGTTGTCGGAAGCGGACCGGATCTTTCTCGAGCGCGAAGGCGTGGCGGTCGCCGAAGGCGATGAGCTCGGTGCCGGCGCCTATGCCTATGGCATCGCCGAGCGCCTGACGGCCCCGGGTTCGCTCGATTACCTCATCCTCGTGCCGACGCTGCGCTGCAATCTCAGTTGCAGCTACTGCCAGGTCTCACGGGCAGGCGTGAAACAGTCGGGCTACGACTGGACAGAGGCGACCCTGGCCTCGGTATTGAAGGTGATCGACTCCCTGCCGACGCAGCGGCTGAAGATCGAGTTTCAAGGCGGTGAGCCTACGCTGCGGCCCGACCTGATCCGCGCTGTGATCGAGCGCTGCGAGCGTTTCGCCGACCGGCAGTTTGTGATCTGCACAAACCTCCAAGAGCTGAACCCCGAGATCCTCGCCCTTTTCGACCGCGAGGAAGTGTTTATCAGCACTTCGCTGGACGGCGACGCGGCAACCCACGACCGCCAGCGCACCGGGCGCGGCGGGACCAAAGCGGCGACCGGAAGCTTTTTTGACAATATCGCTTTTGTGCTCGACCGCTACGGGCCGCGCAAAGTCTCGGCCCTGCCGACCATCGACCCGGCCGCGCCGCCCGACATGGACGATCTTATCGACAGCTATGCGAGCCGCGGCTTTAACAGCATCTTTCTGAGGCCAATCAACTACCAGGGCTTCGCCCGGAAGCGCCACTCACAGTCGCGGGAGCATAGTGAGGCATGGCGCGACTATCACCGGGCTTTCGTCCGCAACCTCATTGCCCGCAACTGGCAGGATAGAAGCCGGGTGCTGGAAGAGAGCTACTTTTCGATCTGCCTCAGACGTGTGTTCCAGCCGGGGCGTGATCGTTACGTCGATCTGCGCAACCCGAACCCGATGGGGATCGATTATATCGTGGTCGACCATGATGGGCGGGTGTACCCGACAGACGAGGCGCGGATGCTGACTCGAGCTGGCGTCGTGGACCTTTCCATCGGCGACGTGGCAAATGGCTGGGCGTCGGCCCAGCGCGACAGCCTCAATTTCCACGCGACCAATCAGTTCGACCCGGCCTGCCAGCGCTGCACCTACCAGCCATTCTGCGGCCGCGATCTGGTTGACGATCTTTCCCGCTATGGCCGGATCGATCTGCGGAGAACGGACACTGAGTTCTGCCGCCGTCACCTCTCGATCTTCGATTTCATCTTCGAGTTGATCTACGACGATGATCTGGCTGTGCGTTACTCCTTGACCCGCTGGCTGCGGCTTCCCGGCACGCCGGCTGCTCTAGGGGCGAGGCTGGCATGATTCCGCTCAGCCTGCCCGCCGTCGCGGAAGGCGAAGCGCCCTTCGTGACGCGCCTGCGGCGCAGCCCGGAGGGCAGTTTCGACTCGATCCTCCTCAATGAGGATGAAGTCGGCGCCAGCTTCAGCGGTGAGCATGGCCTGCTAACCGTTGATGGCGCGGCGATGGCGGAGCTCGACGGCGACATCGTGCTTGTGCAGCCCCAGGCCGGCCGCATCGAACGGCTGCTACGTGCCGGCTCGCGCCACAACTCGCTGCTGGTGACGGAGCGCTGCGATCAGCTCTGCATCATGTGCTCGCAGCCCCCGAAAAAAACCCATCACGATCGTTTCGAGCTGTTCGAAGCGGCGTGTCTCCTGGCCGAGCCGCATTGCCTGATCGGGATAACCGGCGGCGAGCCGATGCTCTACAAGGAGCAGCTTTTCAGGATGGTCGAACGGGTCCTGAGTACGCGCGACGATCTCGAATTCCACATCCTCTCGAACGGGCAGCATTTCGGACGCGAAGATGTCGAGCAGCTGCGCCAGCCGATCTGGCAGCGCGTCAGTTGGGGCATCCCCCTCTACGCGCCAAAGCCCGAGCTCCATGACCGCATCGTCGGTAAGGCCGGCGCCTTCGCCCGCCTTGAGCAGAGCTTTGTGCATCTTCTCATGGCCGGGGGACGGATCGAACTTAGGACGGTGCTGCTTTCGAGCAATCGGGCGCTGCTGCCGGCGTTGGCGCGGCATATCACAAGCCGCCTGCGATTTATCGAGGTCTGGTCGATCATGCAGCTCGAGAATATCGGTTTTGCCAAAAACCGGTGGCAGGATCTCTACGTCGATCACGCTGCCGATTTCAGCGAGGTCGCCGCCGCCCTTGATGAAGCCGCCTTGCGCGGGGTGCGTGCGCAGCTCTTCAACTTCCCCCGGTGCACCGTGCCGGCGGCCTACCGGCCTTATGCCGCCGCCTCGATTTCCGACTGGAAGCGCAAATACCTGCCGCCCTGCGACGGCTGCCGCGACCGCGATAGGTGCTGTGGCTTTTTCGCATGGCATCCCGATGAGCAGGCGCTCGCAGGAGTGACGCCGCTATGAGCCGCAGAATCACTGATCGGCGATTTCTGATCCCGAGCCTGCTGGCGGCAGGCTTCAACATGAGTGATCCGGTGCAGGCCGCCTTCACCAAGGCGACGGTCCGGGCGACGGACGATCCGAACACGGGCAAGCTGTTTCGGATTTTCACCCAGGATCATGGGGTGACGCTAGCGCAGCATCGAAGCCACAGCAGCCACAGCAGCCATGCCAGCCATTCGTCGGGCGGCTACGGCGGCGGCCATGCGAGCCATATGAGCCATACAAGCCACCGCTCTAGTAGCGGGAGCTATGACGGCGGCACTTACGATCCGACTCCCGCCTACACGCCGCCGCCCCCGGCTCCGCCAACCCCGCCGTCCGCGCCGGTGTCGTTGTTCGGCTCGCAGAAGGCGACGCCACCGCCAAAAGCCGATGCGTCCCTTCCGGCCCTATCCGGCCGTACGAACCGCTTTGCCGCCGTCGTGCGCCGGGCTCAGATCGCGCTCCTCGCTCAAGGCGTCTATCAAGGGCCGATCAACGGCGTGGTGGGGCCCACGACGCGCGCCGCGGTCCGCAAATTCCAGACCAGCCGCAGCCTCTCCGTGACAGGAACGCTCACCCCGGAGACACTCGATGCACTCATGGTCTCGAGCGATTAGATCAAGTGCAAACGCATTGGGTCAGGATTTCTCCAGTAGTGAGTAGGCCATCGTCATGAAAACGGCTCAGCGCTTCCTCGCTCGCAGGTACCGCCGAAATGCTGCAACCGTCTCGAATATTCCGTCTGGCTTCGACGCACGAAGTTCAGAGTGGTCGGACAGGCCCCACGCCGACCCTATGGCCGTCACACCCGCAGCTCTCGCGGCCTGCGTGTCTTGCGCTTGATCGCCAACGTGCAGCGTGTTCTGAGGCCGCACGCCAGCCCGACGCATGGCAAGGAGTAGCCCCTCGGGGTCCGGTTTCACTCGGCTGACGTCGTGATATCCGATCAGCACATCAATCGGCCACCGATGACGGTCGATGAACGACTTCGCCACCATACTCGGACTCTTCGTCACTATGGCGAGGGGCTCTCCAGACTCGTGCAACTCACCGAGCAACTCAGGAATGCCACTGTAGATCTCGAGGGACGGCGCGCGCTGCATCACCTCGCGCCACCTTCGCTGCCTCCGGAGGTGCTCGACTGGACCCGTATTAAC
>Ga0213876_10001792_pt1 | contig 13004 bp, 9 predicted proteins | sample BarmaccomBMRX_R9_FD_160113 | JGI IMG/M metagenome (GOLD analysis project Ga0213876, IMG submission 160113) | Root-associated microbial communities from Barbacenia macrantha in rupestrian grasslands, the National Park of Serra do Cipo, Brazil - RX_R9 | ecosystem: Host-associated > Plants > Roots...
CAATCCCAACTCGTGAACTACTATATTCCCATCCTGCTACTGGTTCTAACTTGCGTTTCTGGTTTTGCAGATCAAAGCAACCAACCTAATCCGCCTCGTAGTTCCGCAGCCACGGGAGCAAAGAAAGCTGCGAATTCGTCTCAAAAGCCTACGAATCCGCCGGCAACTTCAGCGGATGAACTCGCCAACGAACCGGTTGAGAAAGTCAACGATCCTTGGGAGCGTCTTAATCACACCACATTCCGGTTGAACGACACGTTTACGATCCACGCGGTTAAGCCGTTAGCGCACGGATACGAACGCATTGTGCCGCAGAAAGTCCGCACGGGCCTGTCGAACTTTTTCGATAACCTCGACTTTCCTATCCGGTTCGGGAACGATATGCTGCAAGGTCGGATTGTTCGTTCGGGACAAGAAGCCGGCAAGTTCCTTGTAAATAGTACGGTCGGTGTTGGTGGTCTGTTTCGCGTCTCCGATCATGTTTCTTCCCTAGCCGATGTCCCACCCGAAGACTTTGGGCTAACGCTCGCACACTGGGGTGTTTCGAACGGTCCATACTTGGTTGTCCCACTGATCGGACCATCCACTGTCCGCGATTTGACGGGCTACGCCGGCGACTTCGCCATCAATCCGCTCAACTGGTACTTGATCTTTAGCAGCCACAGGCTCTTCAGCAACGTAGTCGGCTACTCAATTTCAGCCTCCAGATTCGTCGTCCGGGCCCCGAGCGGGGTTCGTACTTATGAACAAATGAAGGAGGCAGCGGTTGATCCGTATATTGCGGTGAGGAACGCGTATTTGAGTCACCGAGCGGCGCAACTTGAGAAGTGACGTGTTTGGTGAGAGGTGGCGTGGGCGCAGGAAGAAAGGAGCGGTTACGACGGATTGCGTTTTGTGAGATGCCTTGGATAGGACCTAGGGGACCCACGGGACTTATGTGTTCGCTGTGGCCGCTAAGCGTTTCCGCACCATCGTCGCCGTTTGGCCGTATCACCTCATACCCCTCCTAAGCTCCCTTTTCCACGTCTCACTTCTCACGTCTCACTTCTCACAGGAAAATCCACCGGCCTGGGTTTCCGGTTCTCGTCAACGGCGACGTAGGTAAAGATGGCCTCGGTGACTTTGTTGCGAGTATCGCAGGTGCGGCTACGACGCCACGCCTCGACCCGGATCGTCATCGATGTTTTGCCCACCCGAGTCACCTTACAGTAAAGGCTGACTTCATCCCCAACAAATACGGGTTCATGGAATACCATGCCGTCAACCGCCACGGTTACACAACGGCCGCATGAACGGCGGCCGGCCGCATTGGCTCCAGCCAAATCCATTTGCGACATCAACCAGCCGCCGAATATGTCGCCGGAAGGATTGGCGTCGGCCGGCATGGCAATCGCGCGAATCATCGGCTCGCCTTCAGGTGGTTGGGTTGAGTCCATCTGCTCAATTAGGCATAGAAAGTCCCGCAAGTGAAGTGCATGGGATGGAAAAGTAACCAGTAGTCAGTGTGTCAGTAATCAGTTCAAGAGGTCCTTCGGACTAATCCGGAACATGACATTTAATGATTACTAACCTACTGATTACGGTTACTCTCGCATCAAGTCTACACGCGTGATCAGCCTCTCGCGCTCGACCCGTTTCGCCGACTTATTAGAGAAATGAGTCCATCAGACGAGCGGTGTTGTGCGCCACTTTTTCGAACACCGAACGTTTACTCCATTGTTCGCGGGTAAGTAGATCACTGTTTCTAAAGTAATCTTCTTGTACCACCTTCAGTTGCTCGACCACCTGACGATCGTAAATCAGCAGATTGATTTCCGCGTTTAATGCAAACGAACGAATGTCCATATTCGTTGATCCAGTCAGCGCGACGTGGTCGTCGATCGTCAATAGCTTCGCGTGCAGAAAATGCGGCCGATAAAGATGAATCTGAATTCCGGCCTCCAGCAAATCGTCGTAGTAGGAACGTTGAGCTAACTGAGAGATCAATTGATTGGCGTGCTTAGAAACAACCATATGTACCTGTACATTCTCACGCCGGCCGGCGGCACAGATGGCATTAAGAAACGGCTCGTCCGGAATGAAGTAAGGAGTTGTAATCACTACCCGCCGGCGAGCCTCGTATAGCATCGAAATAATCAGTTCCCGGCCATTCTCCTGGCCGTAGCCAGGTCCGCTGGGTAGCAATTGCGCAGCACTATCTCCGGTCGGCTTGAGATCGGGGAATAGTTCTGCCCGATCCAACACTTCTTCCGTCTCCAAATAGTGATCCCCTAGAAAGGTCGCTTGGAGTTGCGAGACGACTGGGCCAGTGAGCCGCACCACGAGCTCTTCGTTTGGGAAATTCCTAACAAAGGTCGGGTCCGCGATGTTCTGTGACCCGAGGTAACCGATGGTTCCGTCGATCACGCTGATTTTGCGATGGTTTCGCAAATCAAAACGTTCGCCCTTTCGGCGAAATAAACCGACCGGCAACATCGATCTCACTTCAACTCCGGATTTCTGAAGTTCGGGCCCGAACTGGTTCAGGGCGACACGCGATCCAACTGCATCTAACAAGACCCGGCAAACCAGCCCGCGTTTAGCCGCTCGTTTGAGGGCGTCGGCAACTTTTCTTCCGATCCGGTCGGTTCGGTAGATATAGGTCAAGAGATGGACATGTCGCTTGGCGGTATCGATGTCTTCTATCAGACGATCGATGCTCTTTTCGTAGTCGCGGAGAAACTCGAACGCGTTTCCGGCAAATGGTTCGAACGTCCCCAGGCGCTTGGCTTGTTGGGGAATGATTTGTAGTTGCGCTGGAAGATCGGGCTGAGCAACTATCTGAGCGCCAATCTGGGCCTGGGCTTTTTTTATTTGCCCGGAGGCTTGTTCCTGCAGCTTCCGCCGGAAAGCCGGAACCCGGATTCGTCCGACCATGGCGTAGATGGCCAGGCCGGGCCAGGGGAGCAAGAAAATGAACAGCAACCAGGTGCGGGCGGCGGAGGCGCTCCGCCGCTGCGGCACATAAAGCAGCATAGTTAGCCGGACCACCCACTCACTGCAAAGATAAAGAAAACTCCAGTCGATCATTGCTACATTTTTCCATCATGTGCTACAATCCGAGTCGCTGCTCGATGTGCTGAGTAAGCCATTGTTCCCCGAAATTCGAGTTTTATGAACAAGACCAAATTGATCACCGCTCCTGTTTTTGTCCTTCTCTTGCTGGCTCTGTTTAACGGCTGTGCCAGCTGGGACGCCTCAAGTCAAGAATCGCTGCTATCCGCCGCTGGATTCAAGACCCGAACGCCCTCAACGCCGAAACAGGAAGCGATGTTTGCCCGTATGGCTCCTTATACTGTCGAGCGCAGGGAACGGCACGGTAAGATTCTGTATGCCTACGCCGATAAGAAGCAGCACCTGGTCTATATCGGAGGCGAAGCGGAGTACCAAAGGTATAAGGAGCTAGGTGTCAAACAATCGATCGCGGAGAATCAGCTCCAAGCGGCCCAAATCAACGAGGACGCCACTCTGTACGATCAGACGTATTGGGGTCCTTACTGGGGGCCGTGGAATCCTTGGTGGTAAGACCGGCGGACCACAGCGGGCTTAAGTAAATCGAGCCATCTGGCTCTCGCCCCCGAAGGGACATGAGGACTGAGCCCAGGGTTCCAACCCTGGGTTTCGATATTAGGAAGGACGTACCCTGAAAAGCTAACCTAGGGTTGATATCCCCGGGGTAAATTCTATTGCCCTTCAGGGCCTAGGCCGAATGATCTAGGGGATTTCTCTACCTCTAGTTGCAATGCGGCAAGGACGCTGAATGTCTTTGGTGAGACGAATCAGTGGACTTGGAACTTAAATGGCAGTGTGAAGGTGCCGCTCAATCGGGGATCGGCTACCCAGGATTTCTGAACCGCCCAGGCCAAGTGCTTAGCCAACGCTGGATTGCCGCCGGACGGAGTCGCCGTAATCCTCCCATGATCAATCGTTAACGTAACGATTGCGTTATATTCCATATTGCGAGTGGCCATCACTTCTCTTTTCAGGGCTTCAGGGAATGGTGGCTTGGGAGCCTTCAAGAAAGGCTGAGCAATGCCACTGTAAGAATGCTTTGGGACATTCAGAACTTTCGAGTTTTCTTGGCTCGGGGTTTCCCCGCCAGCTAAGGGCGTCCAATTAAGAAATCCAAGAGAACCAAATAGAATTGGCAAGCACCACAGCAGCCTGTTAGGACGGGCCGAAGTTCTCCGAAAGATCACAAGCTGTCCGTTTAACATCTTAGTTAGGGGATAGGCAATACCAATCACCGCGCGCCGTCCCGACGGGAACTCCCCTCCACCGGGCCGTCACTCCGCGACTCCGAAACTCGAATAAGTCATCGCCTTAATCAGCTTGTCACCAAGGACGCGCTTTGCTAATGAGTCCTATAGGTCCCTTCGAGGCCACACCCACAAATCTTCGAGGACGAGCACGAGCACGAAGAAGACCTCTCACTTCTCGCGTGCGCATAGCGCACCATCGGATAAGGTCGCTAAATGCGCATCTTCGACAGCCCGTTCTCGCCTGCACCGGAGGTCCAACTTCTATCGAATGGCCAGTATCACGTTGTTGTCACGAACGCGGGAGGCGGTTACAGTCGCTGGAATGACTTGGCTGTCACGCGATGGCGTGAGGATACGACTCGTGATTGTTGGGGCAGCTTTATTTATCTGCGGGAGCCAGCCAGCGGCGAATTTTGGTCCGTGGGCTATCAACCCACCCTCCGCCTGACCGACGAGTACAAGGCGACATTTACTGCAGCACAAGCGACATTTCATCAGCGTCACGCCGGCTTCGAAATCATCACCCGCATCTGGGTTTCACCGCAGGACGACGCTGAGATTCGTCGAGTCGTCATCAGAAACCTTTCCAGCGAGCCGCGCGCGATCGAGCTCACCAGTTACGCTGAAGTAGTCTTGGCCGTTTCCGGCGCCGACTTGGCTCATCCTGTTTTCAGTAATCTCTTTATTCAGACCGAGCTGGTGCGAGAGGCCTCCGCGATTCTCTGCAACCGCAGGCCACGGGGCGAAGGAGCGGAACACCCTTGGATGGTGCACTTAATGGCGGGAGCTGAGAATGGTGAGTTATCCTGCGAAACCGATCGCGCCAGATTCGTCGGACGCGGAAGAACCGTAGCAGAGCCGGCGGCAATGCAGAAAGGTTCACACTTGTCGAATACGCTTGGCTCGGTACTCGACCCGGTGATCTCGTTGCGACGCACATTCCACTTGCCAGCCGGAACCTCGGTCTCGGTTGATCTAGTAACCGGATTAGCTCCCGACCGGCAAGCCGCGTTGGCGTTGGCGGACAAATACCGTTCTCCGCAATCAATAGCGCTACCGCAGGAAGCAGTGGAGGACCAATCAGCGCCGCCCGGCTCAGAGGACGCGGAGGCGGATACTTTCGGAAAGTTAGTGAGCGCTCTTATTTACCCCGACTCTACTTTTCGTGCGGCTGGCGACGTGTTAGCTCAGAATAAGCTCGGACCAAATGCGCTCTGGCGTCACGGTATCTCAGGTGATTTACCGATCGCTTTGCTGCGAGTATTGGGTACCAGCACAAGTTCGCGGTCTATCGAGCTGATAAAACAATCGATTGAGGCGCATGCGTACTGGCGCAAAAAGGGATTGGCCGCTGACCTGATCATCCTGCTCGAACAGACATCCGACAGCGGGCAAGAGTTAACGGAGCAGATCGAAAGTCTCGTACAAACGGCGATGTTGGAAAAGCCGGGCGGGATTTTCGTGCGGCACTTGGGACAGCTTTCGCCAGAAGAACATGGTCTGTTCCAATCGGTCGCTCGCGTTGTTCTTACGGATCAGGGAGGAACGTTGAAAGAACAGCTTACCGGTAGGGGTGAGCGCTTGCTCATCCGGGGTCACGGTAGCAATGGTGCCCCACGTCCAAGTCAAGAAAATCCGCCCGGGTCGAAATCGGTTAAGCAGCAGCCCGTCCCTACCGAGAGACCCTTGCTTTTTAACAATGGCGCTGGCGGCTTCACCGCAGACGGTCGCGAATACGTCATCACGTTGGATCCCGGGGTCACTACGCCGGTTCCTTGGGTAAACGTCCTGGCAAACCCAAATTTCGGAACCGTGGTGTCTGAGACCGGTGGTGCTTATACCTGGGCTGAAAATTCTCATGAGCTTCGTCTCACGCCCTGGAACAACGATCCGGTCACTGATCTCAGCGGTGAAGCTTTTTATCTTCGAGATGAAGAAACCGGACACATCTGGTCGCCAACGCCGTTGCCAGCGAGAGGCAAGAATCGCTATGTCGTCCGGCACGGTTTCGGTTACTCCGTGTTCGAATACTCGGAACAGGGCATTTCTTCGGAGCTAACCATTTACGTCGCAATCGACGCGACCGTAAAATTCGCGGCGTTAAAACTACGAAATACCTCAGAACACTCCCGACGAATATCGGCGACCGGCTACTGGGAGTGGGTGTTCAGCGATCTCCGCCAACGAACGGCGTTACATATCCAAACTGAGATAGATGGCGACACCGGCGCATTCCTGGCTCGCAATTTTTATAACAACGCGTTTACAGACTGGATTGCCTTTATCGATGTGGACGGCACAGACCGGACATTCACCGGAGATCGAAACGAGTTTCTCGGTCGCAACGGCAACCTGACCCAGCCGGCAGCTCTTAGCCGGGACCGGCTGTCCGGGAAAGTGGGAGCCGGATTGGATCCTTGCGGGGCGGTGCAGACAACAATCGATCTGGCGCCCGGCGCAAAGCAAGAAATCTGTTTCCGATTGGGTGCGGGCAAAAGCCTGACCGAGGTTCAGCAGTCAGTCAGGCAGTTCCGCGAGGCCAACGCTAATCAAAACGCGCTGGGAGCGGTCCAACAATTTTGGGCTCATACGCTGGGCACTGTCCGCTTCGAAACTCCTGATCCTTCCGTCGATGTAATGGCGAACGGCTGGCTCTTGTACCAGGTACTCGTTTGCCGGGTGTGGGGACGTACCGGATTTTATCAATCGGGAGGCGCATTCGGTTTTCGAGATCAATTACAAGACGTGATGGCACTAGTGCATGCAGCGCCACGTCTAACTCGAGAACATTTGCTACGCGCGGCCGCTCGACAGTTCCGGGAAGGGGATGTGCAGCATTGGTGGCATCCACCGACAGGCCAAGGTGTGAGAACCCATACCTCCGATGATTACCTGTGGTTACCTTACGTCACTTGGCAATATGTTACCCGAACCGGAGACACCAGCGTTCTCGATGAAAAGGTTCCTTTTATTGAGGGGCAGCTCCTCAAACCGGAAGAAGCTGACGTTTATTTTCAGCCAAAACGATCCGACGAATCAGCGTCGTTATACGAGCATTGCGTTCGCTCGATCGAACACGGACTGAGATTCGGCCAGCACGGCTTGCCCTTGATGGGCACATGCGATTGGAACGACGGAATGAACCTGGTCGGTAAGGATGGACGCGGCGAAAGCGTCTGGTTAGGTTTCTTCCTTTACGACGTTTTGCAACGATTTGGGAAACTAGCGCGCGAACGCCATGACGTTGCCTTTGCGGACCGCTGTTTGGCACAGGCGAAAGAAATCCAGGCGAACATCGAAAAACATGCTTGGGACGGACAATGGTATCGTCGAGCTTACTTTGACAACGGCGAACCACTTGGTTCCCATGTAAACGAAGAGTGCCAGATTGATTGCCTACCGCAAAGCTGGTCCGTGATCTCGGGAGCGGGAAATCCGGAACGCGCACGTCAAGCGATGCAGTCGTTGAACGAGCGACTGGTTCGACGTGACGCTAGGCTAATTCAGCTCTTAGATCCGCCATTCGATCGTTCAAAACCAAGCCCCGGTTATATCCAAGGTTATGTTCCCGGCGTGCGCGAGAATGGTGGTCAATATACACATGCCGCCATCTGGACCGTTTTGGCCGCTGCTCTGGAAGGGAACGGGGAGCTAGCCTGGGAATTGTTCGCACTGCTCAATCCGGTAAATCATGGGAGGACGGCCGCGGATATCGCAACCTATAAGGTGGAACCTTATGTCATCGCTGCCGACGTTTATTGGGTTCCTCCCCATACCGGTCGCGGTGGTTGGACTTGGTACACCGGTTCCGCCGGTTGGATGTACCGGACGCTGATCGAAACATTGTTAGGCTTACAGCCGGAAGGGAATCAATTGCGGTTGTCCCCATGTCTTCCGAAAGCGTGGCCGGGATATAAAATTCATTATCGTTATGGAGACACTCTTTATCACATCAGCATCGGGAGATCATCGGATCCGAAAACCTATTTAGACGGGAAAGAGGTTTCTAGCGAAACCGTACCGCTGGTGAACGATAAACGGGAGCATCAAATCGAGGTGCGGGTGTAATTTCGGTAGGGACGAGATCCGGCTCGCCCGGGCCTAGACCCGATTGCCGCCGCAAAACGGGGCGGACGAGCAGGAGCTCGTCCCTACTGTTGTCGCCTCGCGCCTCTGATCTACCCCTTTGCTTTTGCCGTCCCTTTTTATTCCATTAAAGGATGCATTGGTTAACCGATAACTGGCACACGTTGTTCCCTCACCCATGGGGATCAATTTTCCTTAGTATTTTAGCGTTGCTTTGCGGTGGTGTGGTTGGGATCGAGCGGCAGCGGAGGGAAAAACCGGCTGGCATACGCACCATGGCTTTAATCGCGCTGGGTTCCGCGACCTTCACTATGATCGGGTTTTCATTCACCAGTACCACGGGTGATTCCGGCCGGGTCGCTGCACAGATCGTTACCGGGATTGGCTTTCTGGGTGGTGGCGTGTTGCTCCGGGGTAGCACTGGGATTCGCGGTGTAACTACCGCCGCGACTATATGGTTGGTCGCCGCCATGGGGATGGCTATCGGGGCCGGCCACGCCGGCGCCGGAGTCGGTTTAGCGTTACTTGCACGCGGAGTGTTGTCCTTAGTTAACCGATGGGAATCTAGTAAATTAGCCGGAGCACGGGCGTTCGTATTTCGTCTGTTAGTCGACCCGGCCCACGGTAAGACGGAGGTGAAGCTGGAAGATCTGTTGGAACAGTTCCATATCCCGTTGAAAACAGTGGAACGACAACCGGCAGCAGACGATCGCGAGCTTTGGATCGTCCACTGCAAACTCCCGCAATGGGCTTACCATGAACTCTCGCTGGCATTAGTCGAAGAGCCGCAGGTGTATTCGATTCAAAGGTAAATTGGGATTAGCCGCGAACAGGTACCGCGAATCGGCCGGGCTGGCGACGAAAGAGGAGAAACAGAACAATCGCAGATGGACGCAGATTTAGGCAGATAAAACAGATCAGGTCAGGCGCACCCGCGGAGAAAGTGACGGGTCAATCATCACTCCATCACTCCCCCGCCCTAGAAGTTTCGCATTTGCCACTCCACCTTGATATGATGTTTAGCGGCGTAAGCTTTGCCCAACTCGACCAATCGATTGAAGAGCGCCTGATAACCGGCTGAGTATTTGGTGTCGATCTCTTGGGCTTTTGCTACCCGTTCTGGTTGGGAGCCGCCTTCATCGTAGAGCTTAGCTAACTCACGATACTCGGCTTTATAAACCGGTAGAACAAACTCGTGTAACTTGATCGAAGTTTGCAACATGTCCCGAGTTTCTTCGCTATCCGGAAGTGCTTTTATCTTGGCCATATTCCCTTCCACTCGTCGAATCTGGTCATCGACGATCTCTTTCCGGGTCAACGGCGTTGTCTGATCCTTGGTCCCCGGAACTAGTTTAACGGAGGGATGAGCTAACGAATACAGCGCCGCTTGGCCGCCGAATGGAGTAATCAGGTTAACGTTGAGAACGGCTTCGTCGAAATAATTTTCAGGAGTGGCGTTATTGCAGGACGGCAGTAGCGAACACAGAGCAAAGACGATGAATGCAGAGCGGAACCGGTGATTCATGGCGTCCGCCCGGGTTACCCGGCTGAACATCGCGGAGCAAGCAAAAAGCAGCTGACGGCAGGGACGAGCTCCCGGCTCGTCACAACCGCTGGCCGAAAACGGAACGGATGAATAGGAGCTCGTCCCTACCGGCCCGGCTTTCCCCCCGACTGCGGCTAATTTGCCGAACCGGCACCGCTTACGGCGCTATGATACTTGGCCAACTCCGCTTGATATTCCTGTTGGCCTTTTTTGTACACTTCTTCCGAGATTTCGTGATTCCTATACTGAGCTTCGAGGCGAGCTCGTTTCCGCTCGGCTTCCTTGCGTCTTTGTTCGGCTGATTTCCGGGATACTTCGGAAGGCGTTTTTGTTTCTCGCGGAGTTCCACTCGCGACCACGGCAGTCGGACGGGAAACTGGAGTGGCCGATGGAGACGGCGACGGCGTAGCCAAAACCTTTGCGACCGACGGCGTCGCCGAAACCGATGCGACCGGCGGCGACTTGATAGTCGTCGGGACTGGATTCGCGCTTCCGGCCAGTAAAGCGGAAGCTGTGGCGCTGGGTGACGCACCCGGCGCATGTCCTTGATGCTTCAAATGAGCGTTTTTCGCTAGCGTGAAAGCGGCGAAGCTAAGCGCCCCCAGCATAATCAACGCTAAGCAGACCCCAGCAAGTACCACCTTAAGAGGACGTTTGGGCGAACTTCGATAAGGAGGGATCTTTTGCTTTGGAGCAGCTCTTAGATGCAGTTTTAACGGTCGGCGACGCCTGTTCATGGACAACGCCGTGAGAGTACACTACAGGATGTATAATGCAATGCGTTTTCATACAAGATCATGTACGCAGAAAAACGCGAAAAATGCCCTCAATTATGGGACCGGGAATGAACCGCCTCGGGCGCCCGGATTAGCAATCAACTCTGCGGGAGTTTCCTTGGGGTGGAGTCGATTTCCTGGACACGTCTGAAGGTTTTGTCTTGAGGTCCCTTCGGGACAAAAGCCAGAATCCCTGTCCAGATTTTCGACTCCACTTCAGCCTCGAGCACGACCTTTCACTTCTTATCTTTGGTATACGCGACGCGCCATACCGTCCCATTCCCGTCCTCGGTGACTAAGAGAGCGCCGTCGTGTGCCACTGCTACTCCCACTGGCCTACCCCAGACGCTATCGTCATTTACGACGAATCCGGTTAGAAAGTCATCATATTCGCCGCTTGGAACTCCGTGACTCACGCGGACGCGGACGACCTTGTACCCGGTGCGCACAGTCCGGTTCCATGAGCCGTGAAAAGCCGCGAAAATATCCCCGTGGTAGTCAGGAGGGAAAACCGCTACGCCGTTGGTGGCGGTGTAAAAGGTCATCTCGAGCGATGCAGAATGTGACTGCAGCAGGACATCAGGAACGATAGCCTGTCCGGCGAGATCCGGACGCTCGCGCGCATGGCGCGGGTCTTCATGGTTCCCCAAGTAGTACCAGGGCCATCCGTAAAATCCTCCTTCTTTTAGGCGCGTGACATAATCGGGGACCAGATCATCGCCCAACGAATCTCGCTCGTTCGTAGAAATCCACAACTCACCGGTTTGCGGGTCAACAGCGAGTCCGACCCCGTTGCGGATCCCCGTGGCAAAGGTATGCAGCGGTTCACGGCCTTCGGGATCAGTCACCAGGACATCGGCTCGATCTGTTTCACCGTCCCAGGCGGCCCCTCGCCCATGTTCGCTTTCCCAATGTTGAATCGCGTCGCTGCTCTTTTTGCCCATGCCTTCACCCACGTTTGAACCGGAGCCGACCGAAATGAAAAGCCGCCGATCATCTTGCGAAAAAGCGATATCTCGGGTCGTATGACCGCCATGGCTTTCGGAGAGCCGCGGCACGACAACCTGGCCACCGTCGCGCGCCTTAAGATCGCCATTCTGATACTGAAACCGAACAACCGAATTGTTGTTCGCAATGTAGATCCATTCCGGACTAGAATTTGACGGATAAAACGCGATCCCAAAAGGCCGGTCCAATCCTTCCGCAAAAACTCGATTTACCGAAGGAGCCCACGTTCCATCGGCAGCTCGTAAGACGCGTATCCGATTCCGGGCGGTCTCAGCGATAAAGATGTCTCCATTAGGTGCGACCCTAATCAGGCGAGGATTCGACAACCCAGCCACAAATAATCGGACCGTAAAGCCGCGCGGAACGGATAAGGCGGCGTTGGCCGGCTGTCTCACCACATCCGGACCATTCCCAGCCGATTGGGTGCTATAAGGTGGAGGCAGGTCCGCTAACGTAATATGATGTTTGACGCCAGGCGCCGCACTACGCCAGCCACCCGGGTCGCCTTTGTTTCGGGAAGCAGGTAGGGGCGTCTCTTCTGCAGTAGCAACCTCGGCGGGAGCTTTTAAGCTAGATAGATAACCAATCACGTCTGCCCGATCCGCAGAGTTGGCCACGATCATGGCCATGGTAGTGCCCGGCACCATCGCGCTTGGATTTGTCAGGAAACGGTCTAAGGTCGAGCCATCCCACGTGACCCCGGATTCCTTAAGCGATCTAGTATAATTGAAATTTGGGCCACCTCCGGCGCGTCTTCCGAAAACACCCACTAGACTCGGCCCTTGGCGCGCGATCGGCGTGTTACCCGGCCCTAACGTATCGGCGTGACAGACCGCACAGTTTTGCTGAAAAAACGTTTTCCCGTGACTCACGTCCGCGCTTGGGTCCTGAGCAAGCGCCGTGTTGATACCAGAGCACAACAAAATGATCGAGATCAACGTCCGCGAGGAGGTGTGCATTGACGAGAGACAAAACCTCGCGCAAAGGTCCAAAGACGTAAAGGGAACCGCGAATGGACACGAATTGACGCGAAGGGGCACTCGGAGAGGCGTTGCATTCCGCACGTTAGCCGCGTGCATTTTCGACGGTCTGAATTCTTTGTAGGTATGACGTTTTGAAAGACGCAACGCCCTCGTTCCCGGCCTTCTTTTTCGCAAGAGTCCAACAAGGTGCGCAAAAGCCCGAGAGAGAGCCTCCTTGTGCACGGTATTGTATGCTCGTGATAATTGGCCGCCTACAGTATCGAATCACCCCGGGCGTCGTGTCTTATCGCACGCCATCCTGGCG
>Ga0213876_10001793_pt1 | contig 13002 bp, 8 predicted proteins | sample BarmaccomBMRX_R9_FD_160113 | JGI IMG/M metagenome (GOLD analysis project Ga0213876, IMG submission 160113) | Root-associated microbial communities from Barbacenia macrantha in rupestrian grasslands, the National Park of Serra do Cipo, Brazil - RX_R9 | ecosystem: Host-associated > Plants > Roots...
TGTTCGCCACCGGCGCCAACCTGTTCGTCAGCCTGGGCCAGCAGATGATCTCGGCCACCCTGCCGGTGTACGTGATCGCCCTGGGCGGCTCGAACGCCGACGCCGGCCTGGTCACCGGCGCCGCGGCCATCACCGCCCTACTGGTGCGGCCGGTGGCCGGCTACCTGAGCGACGCCTGGCGGCGGCGGCCGGTGGTCTTGATCGGCTGCTGCGGCTACGTGGCGGCCAGCGTGGTCTACCTGCTGGGTGGCTCGGTCGCCATGCTCGGCCTGGGCCGCGTGGTCCACGGCTTCGGCCTGTCCAACTACTCGACCGCCGCCAATACCTACGTCGCCGACATCGCCCCGCCCAGGCGCCGCGCCGAGGCTATCGGGTTTTTCGCCGCCACCCAGGACATCGGCATCATCACCGGCCCGGCCATCGGCTTCTTCATCGTCGGCCTGCTGGGTTTCCCAAAGCTGTTCATCTTCTCGGCTACGCTGGCCGCCTGCGCCCTGCTGAGCTCGGCGTTCGCCCGCGAGCGACGGCGACCGCACGGCGCGAGCCGCCCACCGTGGTCGCTGCGGACCGGCCTGATCGCCACGGACGCCCTGCCGAGCACCTGGATCGGCTTCTGCCTGGGGCTGGGCATCGGCCCGCTCAACACGTTCCTGCCGATCTACGCCTCGGCCCGCGGCATGCAGAACCCGGGCCTGTTCTTCACCGTCCAGGCGCTGGCGCTGCTGCTCACCCGCACCTTCGCCGGCCGGCTGGCCGACCGCCGCGGGCGGGGGCTGGTCATCGTGCCCGGTATCGTCGCTGCCGCGACCGGCATCGCCCTGCTGCCGCTGGCCTCGAGTCTGGCCACCTTCTTCGTCTCGGCGGCCTTGTGGGGCGCCGGCTTCGGCTGTGCCCAGCCGGCCAGCATGGCCCTGCTCGTCGACCAGGTGCGCGGCGAGCGACGCGGCCTCGGCCTGAGCACCTACTTCATGGGCTTCGACGTGGGCATCGGCAGCGGCGCCATCGCCCTGGGCTACCTGAGCCAGTCGGTCGGCTGGGAGGTGATGTGGCCGGCCTCGGCCGCGTGCGTCCTGCTCGGCGTCCTCGGTCTGCTCGGCGCCCGCCGATCACCTTCAGCCTGATGCTCGGCGGCGGTCCGCCACGCGGCGCCGAGAACACAGCAACGCGGCCCGGCCAATTCGGCCGGGCCGCGTCCCGCGTCGTGGGCGACTAGCCGCGGTTGTGCTGCGCGATCGGCGTCGTCTGATGGGCGGTGGCCGTCGCCGTCGAGTGATCCGACAGGACGTTGGCCGCCACGCCGGCGTTCACCGGGACCGCCACGTTGGCGTCGACCAGGCTCATGTTCTCCCGATCCGGGAGGCTCTCGGCCTGCAGGTCGTCCAGTTCAGCGTTGTCGGCTTGATCTTGCTTCTTGAGTTCCTCAGCCATGACGTGTACGTCTCCTTTTCGTGATCTTGTCGTGATGATTGGGCGTCCTCCAGGCGCCCAGGCGGCGAAGGATGCAGGTTGCGGGCCACGTCCCAGGCCAGCCTGATGGCACTTTCTTTGCAACACCTTCACGGACCAGTTACGAATCATGAACCGTCGCGCGCCCGCTCCATCGCCGCCACCCGTCAGTGAGTCTGAGACGCCGCCCGCCGCTGCACCGGCGCCGGCTTCCGGTCCGCCGAGCGTCGACCAGCTCAAGGGTGCGGTCGCCGAGCGACCGCGCCTGGCGTCCGGCGTCCGCCTCGCCGGCCAGATGCAGGAGAGTGCCTTCGAGGACCCGCCGTGGCTGGTCGAGCGGCAGGGTGAGGGCTACATTCAGCTGCCGCGTCCGCTGTACCGCGTCGCCGAGCGCAGTGACGGCCAGCACACCCTCGACGACATCGCCCGCGACGTCAGCGCCACCGAGCATCGCCACCTGAGCGGCGACCACATCCGCCAGCTCATCGCCACCCAGTTCATCCCCAACGGCATCGTGCCGACCCGCGACGGGCAGATACTGGCGCCGCCGCGCTCGGCGCGCTCGGTGCTGGCCATCGCGCGGATGAAGAGCATCGATCCGCACGCCCTGGCTGGCCTGACGCGCGTCCTCCAGGGGCTGTTCTGGCCGCCGCTGCTGCTGGTCGTCCTCGGCCTGGCCGCGCTGACCCAGGGCTGGCTGTACTTCGTGCACGGCGTCGGTGCCGGCCTGCACGACGCCATCTACGCCCCCGGCTTCATGCTGCTGGTGCTCGGCGTGGTGATCGGCTCGGCCGGCTTCCACGAGCTCGGCCACGCCGCCGCGCTGCGCTACGCCGGCGGGACCCCGCGCTCGTTCGGCTTCGGCATGTACCTGATGTACCCGGTGTTCTTCACCGACGTCTCCGACAACTACCGCCTGGGCCGCTGGGCGCGCGTGCGGACCGACTTGGGCGGCTTCTACTGCAACCTGATCGTGGCGCTGCTGATGTTCGGCGTCTACGTGCTGACCCGCCAGGAAGCGCTGCTGGTGGTCATCCTGCTGATGAACGTCGAGATCATCCGCCAGCTGCTGCCGATCGTGCGCCTGGATGGCTATTGGACGCTGGCCGACCTGACCGGCATCCCCGACTTCTTCTCGCACATGGGCGCGTTCCTGCGCAGCGTGCTGCCCATCGCGCGCCGCACGTCTGGGCGACGCCTGCCGCCGCTCAAGTGGTGGGGCAAGGCCGTCTTCCTCGCCTACGTGCTGGTCACCATCCCGGCCCTGGTCGTCCTGGCCGTCCTGATGCTGCGGAGTGTGCCGCGCGTGCTGGCGACCGCCTGGGATGCCCTCAGCCAACAGGGCCAGGCGCTCGTCCAGGCCCAGGCCGGCGGTGACGTGCTCGGCATGGCCGGCGCCGTCGGCCAGGCGATCCTGCTGCTGCTGCCGGTGGCCGGGCTGCTGTTCTCGCTGTACCGCCTGCTGCGCAGCGCGGCCACGTTCCTGTGGCACTGGAGCGAGGCCTCGCGCGTGCGCCGCGGCCTGGTCGGCCTGGCCGGGCTGGCCTTCGCCGGCCTGCTCTACGGCCTGTGGGCGCCGCAGCTGCCGCTGCCCGGCCGGCCGACGAGTCCGCTGTACCAGCCAGACGCGTTTCAGCCGATCGGCCCGCACGAACGGCTCAGCCTGGGCGACGCCCTCGGCGGCGCCGTGGTCGAGCGCCCGCCAGAGAGCGATCTGCCCGCCTGGCTGCCGGCGCCGTTCGCCCACCAGCCCAGCCCCAGCAGGCCGGGCCAACCGCCCGGCGCACCCGGTAGCGGACCCAACGGATCTAACGGGCCGAACGGGCCGAGCGCACCGGGCGGACCGGGCGCGCTGGGCGGCGCTGGAGCGCCGCCGCCGACTGGCGGTGGCACCCAGCCCGGCCCGTCTGCGCCCGGCGCGCCGCCGGCCGGCGCGAGCCCAGGCGGCGCGACCGGCCCAACGGGCGGCGGCCCCTCGTCCGCCAGCGGCGCGACGGCCGACGGCAGCGTTGGCTCGAACGGCGCCGCCGGTGCTGCCAGTCAAGCGGCCAATGCTGGTAGCTCGGCAGTGACGACGGCCCAGGGCGCGGCCAGTGGCGCCGCCTCGAGCGCCGGGTCGGTCCCGGCCGATGCGAGTGGCGCCGCCGGGGCCGTCGGCGGCGCGGCCGGCGACGCCTCGGGCGCGGTGCCCGGCGCCGCCCAAGGTGCGACAGACGTGACGAACGCGGGCTCCAGCGCCGTTGGCAGCGTCGTCCCGGCCGGCGCCTCGGCCGTCGATCAGACCGTCGGCGCGGCCACCGGCGCCGCCGGCTCAGCCAGCGGGGCCACGGGTGCCGCGGGCGACGCCAGCGGTGCGCCCGGCGGGCTCAGCGGTGTGGCCGGCGGTGCGCCTGGAGCGGCGACCGGTGCGGCGGGCGCGGCCACGGGCGCCGTCGGCGGTGCCGCCGGCCCGGCCCAGCCGGTGGCGACGGCGGCAGCCGGCGCGGTCCCGCCGGTCGTGGCCACCGTCGGCGCGGCGCCTGGCACAGCGGGCGGTGCCGGTTCGGGCGTGACCGGCGGGGCCGGCTCCGGCGCTGGCCCAGGCGCGGGTCCCGCCCCGGTCCCGGTCGCCACGCCCGTGCCGGTCGCGACCGCCGTGCCGGTCACGGTCGCCACGTCCGTGTCGGTCGCTACCGCGGTGCCGGTCACCGTCGCGACGGCCGCGCCTGGCGCCGTCCCGACCGTCGAGGCGGGTGCCACCGCCGGCCCGGGTGGCGTGGCCACCGCCGTCGGCGTGGCGACCGTCGTCGCTGCCAGCACGCCAACAGTGGTGCCCAGCGCGGTGGCCACGGTCGGCCCGGGCGGCGCGCCAACGGTCGCCCCAGTCGGGGTGCCAACCGTCGACCCTGGCACGGTGGCCACGGCGCTCCCCAGCGCACCGCCGACATTGGTCCCCGGCGGGCTCCCCACGGCGCCGCCCGGTGCGCCGCCGACGACCCTCCCTGGCCCGACGGCTGTCCCTGGCGCACCCGCGACGGTGGCGCCCGTCGGTGCGCCACCCGTCGATCCTGGCGCTGCGCCAACTGTTAGCCCGGGCGCCCTGCCAACTGTTGATCCCGGCGCGGTGGCCACCGCCATCCCAAGCGGGGTGGGGGCGGCTGTGCCTGCCAGCGTGGCGACTGCGGTGCCCGCGACGCCGGGTCCAGCGGTCGCACCGGCCCGGCTTGGGTCGGCCAGCGGCCCCGCGGCAAGCAAGCCGACGGCCAACGCCCAGCTGACGGGCAGCGACGCGAGCTCCCCCGCCTCGGTCAAGGCGGTGGCCACTGTGCTGCCGGTGCCCTAAGCTCGCCTTTGACCCTGGGAGGTGGTCAGGCGGCACGAGCAGCCGCCGCTTTGAGAGCCGGGCTGTAGCCCGTCGAACACGAAGAGCGGGATCGGGCCGTCGGCCAGGTGGTGCGCCAGCGCCCTCACTTGCCGGATGGCCACCGCCTCGGGCTGCTCGGCGGGTGCCAGCCGCGGCGCGTCGACCGGCGCGGTCCACGACGACCGCTCGGTCCCGAGCTGGGCCACCCACGAGTACGCCCAGCCGGCCACGATCGGCTGGCCGGCCGAGTGCCGCGACGGGTGGTAGTAGGCACGCCCAGGGCTGGTCTCGGCATCACAGCGGGCAACCACCGAGACGTCCACCGCGTATGCCGGCAGGCCGCCCGATAGTGGATGGCGCACCAACGCCAAGCGGAGCTGCGGCGCGTTGACCACCCCGTGGCGGAGCGCGGCGTAGACGCTCCCGTGCCCGCGCCGATGGACCGCCAGCAGGCTGCGGTGGGGCAGGCTGCCCGCTGCCCCGCCACAGGCCGCGGCGTCCACCACCTTGAACAGGGCGTCTTGCCGCTGGCTGAAGCAGCGATAGACCGCCGCGCGGAAGGCCCGCAGCACACCCAGCCTGGCCGAGGGAGCATGGCTGACCTTACCGGGACCCCTCGCCTCTCGTCCCGGAACCCGCCGCCCAGGGTCTAAAGACGAGCTAAGCGGATGGCTGGATGGCAGGCAGCTGGAGTGCAGTCGCCCCAACATCGGTGAATCTGTGATGCCGGCGCGTGCTTACTGCGGAGCTCACGAGACTATCGTGTGCATAGTTGTGGTCCGGCTGGCTGCCAGGTCAACCCACGAGGACCAACTGGACTGCTGCGCTCGGCGAGTAGGAAAAGCCGCTGAGGTCTGAACGGACGTTCTACACTACAGGTAGCCGCTGCGCTGGACCCGTGGAGGATGGTCCGGCCACATTCCATGGAGGGAACGTGGCAACTCAACTGAGGGTATCAAGGCACGCTGACTCCATCGCAGTTGAGTCACAGCACCTTTCGGTGCCTAGGCCGGGGCGGACAGTCTATGCGGTGACCGAGCCACTAGCACAGGCCATTCGTCATGCGGTGGCACTTGTCTTGAGAGGCATGGACGCAGAGGGTCCGGCTCGTTGGCCTTCTCTATTCGGTAGCCTTTGGGATCCGACCGCTCCCTCCAATTCGAGCTCGCGTGCCGAGCAGACCGCTCGATCGCTGGTGGCTATGTGGGTCGTGTACCGAAGCCTCCACCCTGAGGCTGATCCCCCAACGTTCTGTCACGCAGAGCAATGGTTTACGGGGGACCTTACGGCGGGACGACCGCTCTGGGAGACTATTGAGCGGCGGGCACGGGAGGCTGCGCTGAGCTTGCTCCGCCAATTGCCCCCGAGGACGTTGGGTGAACTTTTCCCTTATATCCTCGATCCCCACGGCCGGGGATTCCGAAGAGACGTGCTTCGCGACTCGGGCAATCAGGCGACTCGAGACAGCAAGCACAGGCTCGGCTCCTTCTACACCCCGTCCGATGTTGCGGATTTCATGGTACGGCGCGTGCTGCGCCACAAGTCGGAAGGCGTGTTCTTAGATCCATCATGTGGAACTGGTGTCTACGTAGTCGCGGCGGCCAAGCACATGCTGCAAGGTGGAAAAGAGCCAACTGACATCCTGCGGTGCTTGTATGGCGTGGACGTGGACCCGATCGCCATCGACGGCGCGTGCTTCGCTCTGGTTGCGCTTCTCTCGCGAGCCGCATCGAACCTGGCGCCACTTCGGCTCTGGCACCTGGCCAGACTCAATCTCACTGTGCGTGATGCCCTCACTTTGGTGATGGATAGGGATGCCTTGGCCATTGCTGAGTCATACTCACAGGCCGCGGCCGAGCGGCACCAACTCCGTGTGGAGCTGTCCGACTGCAGCCTCGCCCCGCGGCCCCGCCACGGCGCTGCGCTGCCTGACTGGGCGCATCCTATCCAGGCGTCATTCCCCGAAGTCAACGCCGGTTTCGCTGGCATCTTTGGAAACCCCCCGTATGCACCTCTCGGCTCCAGACGCGATCTTGCCAGGCTGCGGACATCCTTTTCCTCGCTTGCAAGGGCTCCACTTAGCTTCTCGACTAATACGTTCATACCGTTCGTCGAGCTTATGTGGACGCTCACGGAGCCACTGAGCCGTTCCACTATGGTTGTCCCACTCTCCATTGCGTATGGAAGTACCGGTGCTGTTCGTGGTCTACGGCGCGCCATGTACATGTCAGGTGGAAATTGGACCTTCTGGTTCTTTGATCGCACCCCAGACGCCTTATTTGGAGATGATGTCAAGACTAGGACGACAATAGTAGAGCGAGCTACAGAACCCTCGGATCACTCTAGCTCTTTCAGCATGCGGACCTCCGGCCTACTGCGCTGGACCTCTCGCGACAGAAGTGAGTTATTCCAAGCGCTGCCAGTACCCATTGAGGTACCTATAACACTCTCGGATATTGACAGACTCATTCCAAAGCTTGGCGCGGACTGGGAGCGCGACCTGTACGGAGTTCTTCGCGAGAGACATGACGCTCTCGACCTGGCAGTCAGCCGCTCCTGTTCCGTTGCCAGCTTGCCTCCCGAGGCCTTAGCGGTGGGAGTGACGGCATACAACTGGCTCGCCCTGTATCGAGCTGTCACGGAACCCCATACGAGCACTGAGTTCAACGTACTCCTATGTCCTACCTCTGAAGCCGCAGATTGGGCTTACGCAGCGTTCGCCAGCCGTCTCACCTACTGGCTTTGGCGGGTAGAAGGTGACGGCTTCCATGTTCCCCTCAGCTTCGTGAGACACCTACCATACATCTGTACACCATGGGATGAACGAGACACAGAGCTCGCCTTCCTCGGCAGGCGGCTTTGGACCGAGGCTCAGCTAGCTCCAGTTACGAGCGTGAATTCCGGCAAGACGACTGTCTCGTTTTGCACAGCGGCCGCACCTTCGTTGGACAGAATTGACCGCCTTCTTCTGCAGCGACTCGGCCTTGTTGCGTACGACTGTCTGGCAAAGAGACTTCGCGACTTCTCGGACAGTAGCGCTGCAGTAGGCCGGTGGGGCACAGATAGCTGATGCGGCGATTCCCGACCTCACCCGTCATGCCGACGTCACCCCTCAGCTTGGAAGAGATCCGCGAGAGAAGCCGTCTCACAAAGGAGGAGTGGCGCGAATATACGAAGACGGTCTGGCAGATCGCAAACGTCACACACCCTTTCCATCCCGCACCATTTCCCGTGGAGATCCCACGAAGATTGATCAAGCTGTTCTCCCTCTACGGTGAGACAGTGCTCGATCCTTTTGCAGGAAAGGGCACTACCGCAGAAGCTGCGTTGGCGCTTTGCCGACGCGTCGTGTGTATCGAGCAGAATCCAGAGTTTGCTCAGTTCATACAGTCAGAATACGGACTAGTGCGAAAGGATTTGGCGGGTCTCGATGTATTGCAGGTTGTCCAGGGCGACAGCCGCAAGCTCGAGTTCATGCTTGACAACTCTGTTGACCTTGTTGTAACCAGTCCTCCCTATTGGAATAAGGCTGACTATGGCACGAGTGTGGAAAATCTAGGTACGATCAGTCAATACCAATATTTCTTACGTGAACTCCGCTTAGTCTTCAAAGAACTATTTCGAGTACTGGTACCTGGAAGGAAAATTTGTATTGTTACAGCTAACGTGAACCAGTACACAGATCATGGTCTCTTGACTTTTCCATTGGCAACGGATTTCAATAGTCTACTGCGCGAGATAGGTTTCGTTATGACAACAGAGGTCATTTGGAACAAGGACGGAACAGGAGGCAAGTGGGGTTCCTTCGGACAACAGAGGCCGATCTTCGGTAGCTATCCATACCCTCCCAATTTCCTGTTCAAGAATATACATGAGTATGTCTTGGTCTGGTCAAAGCCTGGGGAGCGCCGCAACGGTAATCCGAAAGCGCTGCCGTATGAGTGGTTGATGGCTAACCCGGAGTAGGCCGCCCTCGTTCTCGGGCTGTACGCCAGGGATGCCGTAAGAGCCCGTTTTGGATTTCTTGAGTAAGGGGAGCGTGGCGGCATAAAGTCTGTGGACCAACGGCCGGGAGCCGTTGAGGTTTGTCTGTGCGGAGGGCCGGCGTGGAGGCCGCCGAGGTCCCGGTTCACTATCCGAGCGACTTGACCGATGCCCAATGGGCCGTGCTGGAGCCGCTGCTGCCGCAGCCGCCGGGTGCTGGGCGGCGACCGACGATCCCACGGCGGCGCATCCTGAACGGGCTCCTGTACCTGGAACGCACGGGCTGCCAGTGGCGCGCCATTCCCCGCGAGTTCGGCCCGTGGGAGACGGTCCGCTACTACTTCGATCGGTGGACCGCGGACGGCACGCTGGAGTGCATCCACACCGTGTTGCGCGAACGGCTGCGCAAGCAGATCGGCCGTGAGCGGCAGCCCAGTGCGGCGATCATCGACTCGCAGAGCGTCAAGACCACCGAGGCGGGCGGCGAGCGGGGCTACGACGGGGGGAAAAAAGGTCCTCGGCCGCAAGCGCCACCTGCTGGTGGACACCACCGGCCTGATCCTGCGCATCCACGTCCATCCGGCCGACGAGCAGGATCGCGATAGCGGCCTCGATCTGCTGGTCGGCGCCGACCACGAGTTCCCGTGCATCGAGCAGCTGTGGGCCGACGGCGCCTACCAGGGTGAGTTCGAGGACTGGGTCGAGACCACCCTCGGCTGGCGCGTGACCATCGTCAGCGCCCAACCCGAGCAGGTCGGCTTCGCCGTCCAGCCGCGCCGCTGGGTCGTGGAGCGCTCCTTCGCCCATCTGGGGCGGTATCGCCGATTAGCCAAGGACTTCGAGCACCTGGTCGAGTGTGTCGTCGCCCACATCTTCACCGCCTCAATTCACATCATGCTCAAGCGCTTGGCTGCCGCCGCATGATCATTTCCAAAACGGGCTCTCAGTTCAGCCCAACGGGATGCTGCTGTGGCATGAGTCGTGACTGAAGGGGGGATTAGTAGATCCGCCACCAGGTTGCGTGTGCGCGATCTGAAATGGTCTGCTCCGTATCCCCCGTTGCGAATCCTGCCTGGAGTTGGTGAAAAATGTAGAGGCCGATGGGGTCGCGGACGGCGTCGAAGACCTCGAAATCAATTCCCGTCGGTGTCTTGATGAACAGTACGACGGGTTCGATCATTCCCTTCGTTTCGCGCAATTCAAGTTTACGCGTGTTGTCAGCGCCCCCGGACCTGGCAGGATTGATTCCGCGGAGAGCGTTGTCGCGTACGCTCCGAGCTTGGCGAATGCGCCGCTTGCCGAAGAACTCGGTATTCCAGAGCTCGTCAGGCATCTGGGCCTGAGTACCGCGGGAGAGGCGGGGCCTAAAGAATACGCGCCGTCCTGTTAGAACCCGTGGCGGAATGAGGCCAGACGAGACTCGTGCTGGCGAGACGACCGCGCTGACAGCTTCAGAAGGGGCTGGCAGGATGACTTCAGGAAGCTCAATGTGGATTGAGGGTGGCGGGTCCGGTGCCCGCCTGCGACTCTTACGGAATAGTTTGGGCTTGTCTCGGTGGACTCGGTCTCGTTCGCTTTCCGAGGCCCGGCTTCTTCGCTGCAGGTGGGCTTCGGAGCGCACGTAGCCGTGATCTACCAGTTCCTGAAGTGCAGCAGCACCTAGGACGCGCACCAGTCCACGTCGGACATTTGCCCACTCGGCCAGAGTGGACCGCACTTGTCGGAGCAGAGGGTCGTTGCTGCTTAGGTCCATCTCAAGTGAGGCCTCATCGTTCATGAAAAGGCCTGCCTCGGTGATGTTGTTTGAACCCACGATGAGTTTCGCAAATGTACTTGAGTCAGACAGAAGGTATAGCTTCGGGTGAAATGTCGATTCCGGAGACTCGTTGTGCCTGACGAGGACACGAGCTGAGGCAGGGAATGCCATTGTCAACGCGACAAGATCCTGCAGTCCTTCGATTGACGTGTTCTCGATATCTATGCCAACAATGACTTGTAGCTGCCCACCGCGCCTAAGAAACTCGTACAGGACAGGCATGAGGTGCTTGGTACCGGAGCGGCGGACCCACGCAACCGCGATGTCAAATCGCGTCCAGCTTGCCTGCGTGATTAACTGCTGAAGATGTTCCCCGAATGCCGAAGACTGAGTGTGAACAAGTAACTTGGCCATCCGCTACTGTCCCCTCTAGTGGCGCGCCACGACGAGCTTGACGGGTCGGCAGAGTTCAGGGAATCGATCGGGTCTTCCGTGGCGAGCCACTAGTCCTACCCACAGTGTAAGGTGGCCGCAGGTACCGAGCGTAGCGCAGCTCGCCAACATCTGCCGGACGACAGGTCAGATGGTGGCCTAACTTTAGGCTTGAATCACAGCAGGCGCCTGTGGCTGCGGCTGGACCGTCTACGCAAAGTGGAGGCGCCAGGTTGGAATCCCACCTGGTGGATCCCTCACCCGGGAGGAGCGTCGCCCTATCAGTGGCACACTGTCAGCTGCCCATGCTGTGGTCCGCTCAGCTCGCCATTTACCCCGAGGGAGCGGTTAGGCCGCACGAGCGTTGGCGGCCTTGAGCGCCGGATGCCGGGCAAGTTGGCCGGAACGACTCCCTGTCGGCCGGCCTGTTCCGTCGGCTGATCATCCGCTACGAACGCCCGGCCGACATCCACCTGGCTTTCCTCGACCTCGGCTGTGCCCTCATCTGCCTCAACGTCCTGCAGCACGGCGGGTTCTGTTCGGCGTTCTTAGCCCCAGACGCGGCGGACGGTGTCGGCGACGAGCTCCAGTTTGCGCCACTGCTCGTCTTGGCTGAGCGGGTTGCCGGCCAGCGTCGAGGCGAAGCCGCACTGCGGGCTCAGCGCCAGGTCCTCGACCGCGACGTACTTGGCCGCCTCCTCGATCCGCCGCAACAGCGTGGCCTGGTCCTCCAGTGTCCCCGACTTGGTCGTCACCAGGCCGAGGACCACCTGCTTGCCCTTGGGCACGAAGCGCAGCGGCTCGAAGCCGCCGGCCCGCTCGCTGTCGTACTCCAGCAGGAAGCGGTCGACCTCGAGGCCGCCGAAGACCTGCTCGGCGATGGCGTCGTAGCCGCCGGCCGTGTGCCAGCCGGCCGGCTGGTCCTGGCCGCGTCCGCCGTTGCCGCGGCACAGGTGCATGGCGAGGGTGACGCCCGAGCGGTCGAAGCCGCTCAGACAGAAGTTGTCGGCCGCGATGTCCTCGGCGAGGGCTTGTACCGGGTCGACGCCGACGGCGCGCCACTGGGCGTTGCGCTCCTCGACCACGTAGTCCGGGTAGTGCGGGTTGTCCAGTTGGATGTACGGCACGTGCTCGTCGATCAGACTCAGCACCTCGGCGTGGATGATGTCGGCGACCGCCTGCAGGGCGGCGGCGCGGCTGCCGTAGACGGGGTCGGTGATGTCCGGCCGGTAGCCGCGGGCCAGGATGTAGGAGGCGGCCGGCATGGTCATCTTGAAGGGGCCGGGCGCGTGGTCCTTGAGGAAGCCGGACTCACCGGCCGTCAGGCGCCGCCGCTGCTGGAGCTGGCGGCCGATGATCCGTCCGCCGGGACCGGCCGGGCGCTGCTCGGGCGCGTTGCCACGGGCGGTGTTGAAGACGGTGACGGCCGGGGCGCCCTCGACGTAGCCGTCGACCGAATCGGCGAAGTCGCTGGCCCAGGCGCCACGGCGGAACTCGCCGTCGCTGAAGACGTCGACGCCGACCTGCTGCTGGTGGGCGAGCGCCTCGACGATGGCCGCGTCCTCGATGGCCCGCAACTCGTCGAGCGGCAGCTGACCCTGGACGGCGGCCGCATGCGCGGCCTTGAGCGGACTCGGTCGCAGCAAACTCCCCACCTGATCGGCACGATACGGGGCTGGCATGCTGCTAGCCTACCCGGCCGCGCGGCCGCCGCGACCGGGCCACAGGCGGCCGCGCTCGGCCGCCATCACACCGGTAGGGCCGCGGCCTCGGTAAGATCGTCCCCGAGGTACGGTACAGCCGCATGGCAGACATGCTTATTGGCGGACAGGCGGTCGGCTCCGCCTCGGGGCGGACGGCCGAGGTCCGCAACCCGGCCACTGGTGAGGTGGTCGATCGGGTCCCGCTCGGCAGCGCGGCCGACGTGCACCAGGCGGTCGATGCGGCCCAGCAGGCCTTCGGGGTGTGGTCGGAGGTCTCGGCCGAGGACCGCGGGGCGCTGCTGGCCAACGCCTGCGAGCGCATCCGCGAGCACGCCAGC
>Ga0213876_10001794_pt1 | contig 13002 bp, 9 predicted proteins | sample BarmaccomBMRX_R9_FD_160113 | JGI IMG/M metagenome (GOLD analysis project Ga0213876, IMG submission 160113) | Root-associated microbial communities from Barbacenia macrantha in rupestrian grasslands, the National Park of Serra do Cipo, Brazil - RX_R9 | ecosystem: Host-associated > Plants > Roots...
CCGAACGCGAGGCGATGGTGCTGCAGCTCTATTTCGTCGAGGAGATGAACCTCGAGGAGATCGGCCAGACGCTCGGCGTCGGCGCCGCCCGCATCTGCCAGATCAAGAAGGCCGCCCTCGACCGGGTGCGCGCCGCGCTTGGAGAATGGGCCTGAACATGGACACTATCGTCACCGCCGCCGGCCTCGCCGGCCTGCTGGAGGCCACGCCCGAAGGCGTGCGCGTGCTGTCGCTCGACTGCTTCGACACCCTGCTCTGGCGCAATTGCCAGTCGCCGATCGACGTCTTCGTCGATTGCGGCGGCATCTGGCAGCGCGGCCGCGCCGAGCGCCGCGCCCGGGAGCGGCGCAGGTTCGACGACGGCCGCACCGAAGTCTCGATCGAGGACATCCATCGCGCGCTGCGCCCGGGCCGCGACGAGGCCGAGATCGAAGCCGCCGTCGCGGCCGAGCTCGAAGCCGAAGCGCGCCATTGCTACGCCTTCGCGCCGATTGTCGCCCTGATGCGGGCCGCCAAGGCCAAAGGCCTGGAGGTGATCGTCGTCAGCGACACATATCTCGGCGAGGCCCAATTGCGCGCGCTGATCACGAAGGCGGCCGGGGCCGACGTCGCCGGCATGATCGACCGGATCTTCTGTTCGTCCGTCCATGGCATGACCAAGGTCGACGGCCTGTTCGGGCCGGTGCTGGAGGTGCTCAAAGTGCCGCCGCAGGCGATCGTCCATGTCGGCGACAATCCCAACGCCGACCGACTCGCGCCGGCGGCGTTCCGCATCCATGGCGTCCATTTCCGCCAATTCGACCCCGCCGCCGAGCAAAGGCTGCGACTCGAGGCGGCCGCCGCGGTGATCCTCGATTCCGCGGCGCGCAACACGCGTCCGATCTATCAGCCGCACCGCGCGCCCATCTCGCTGCGCGTCGAGGAGGATCCGGCCTGGGCCTTCGGCCACGACGTGATGGGCCCGCTGATGCACGGCTTCGCCTCGTGGATCGAGCAGGAGGCCGCCGCCCTCGGCGATGCCAAGATCGTGTTCCTGCTCCGCGACGGCCATCTGCCGCAGCTGGTGTTCGAGGCGATGACCGGCGCCGCGACCGCGGCCGCCGAGATCAGCCGCTTCACCGCGCGGCGCACCTCCTATGCCGATGCCGCCTCGATCGCCGCCCATCTCGCCGGCCAGAACCGGCACGACCGCGTCGACGTCCTCGCCCACCAGCTCGGCCTCACCGCCGAGGAAGGCCGCAGGCTCGGGCGCGACCAGGCGGCGTTCGAGCGCGCGGCGCTGCGGCCGGAGAATGTCCGCAAGATCGTCGAACGCGCCCACGATTTCGGCGACAAGATCTTCGCCCATCTCGCCAGCCTCGGCATCGAGCGGGGCGATACCGTCATGTTCGTCGATCTCGGCTATAACGGCACCGTCCAGGACTATCTGGAAGCCGTGCTGCCCGAGCGGTTCGGGGTGAAGCTTGCGGGCCGCTATTTGCTGCTGCGCGAGGAGGCGCAGACCGGCTTCGACAAGAAGGGCTTCCTCGACCCGCGCCATCTCGATTTCAACGCGCTCCATGCTCTGTCCGGGCCGATCGCCTTGATCGAGCAATTGTGCACGATCGCCCTGGGCTCGGTCGAGGATTACGGCCCGGCCGGCGAGCCGATCCGCAACCAGGGCGGCACGAAAGGCGCGCAGAATGCGATCCGCGACCGGGTGCAGGAAGGTTGCGTCGCCTTCGCCCGCAATCCCGGCGCCGGCATCCACCGCCCGCCCGCATCCGACGATGCGACTGCGCGGCGGACGATGGCCGCCGCGACCCTCGCGCGCCTGCTCTTCATGCCCTCCGCCGCCGAGGTCGCCCTGTTCGAAAGCTTCGAGCACGACGTCAATCTCGGCACCGACGACCTCTTCCAATTGTTCGACCAGGAGGAAGCGGCCGTGGGGCTGAAGCGGCGCGGCTTCTTCTATCTGAACGCCGCCGAGCGCGTCTTCCTGCCCGGCGAGCTGCAGCCGCACGGCCTCGCGCTCAACCTCTCTTTGTTCAGCACCAACCGGTTCGCGCTCGACCTGCGCGGCACCGATTTCCGCGGCGCCGGGCTGAAGCTGCCGGTGATCCTCGCCGACAATCGCGGCCAGACGATCATCGAGGTCCAGGCCCATCCCACCCATGACGGCTTCCATCTCGCCACCATTCCGGTCGGCGCCGGCCGCTTCGCCGCCGGCATCCAGCTCGGCGCGCTCTGCGAATGGGCGGAGGTGGACGAGATCGCTTTCTATCCGGTGGAGGGCTTCTCCCCCGACAAGCCGAGTGACGCGGCCCCGCCCATTGCCGCCACCGCACTGCGCGAAGGCATGACGGAGGAGGCGCCCGGCCTCTATCGCTGCACGCCCGGCGCGCTGCTGCTGGTGCCGCCGGCGCCGGGCCTCACGGGGGAGCCGCATCTGCTTGCGATCACCTTCCGGCCGATCGTCCGGCGCGATCCGCGCCAGGCGTTGCGGGAGGCCGCATGATGGCCGGAACAACGACCCTCGTCCGTCCGTATCGCGGAGGCCGCGCATGAGAATCCTCTTCTACCTGCCGGTGGTGACGCCCTGGTGGTTCGACCGCATCGTCGCGCCGTTGATCGACCGGCTGGTCCAGCACGGGGAGGTGCACGTCATGGTGCCGCCGCTCTGGCACGGCACCGGCATCGGCGCCGAGCAGCTGGCCGGCGTCGTCGCCGCCGAGCTGGTCCAATGGCACATCCTCGATGGCGAAGACCATCCCCGCCTTCGCTCGGGCGGCGAGCCGTTCGACGACCTGGTCGATCTCGTCCATGCAATCGGTCCGGACATCTGCCTGTGCCGGAGCGCCGATCTCGACACCCCAAGCCGCTTTCCCGGCATCGTCCGCTACCTGATGGAGGCGGGCTTTCCGCCCTTTCCGGCCGGCGCCGAATGGCTCGTCCTGCGCGAGCATCCGTTCGACCATTGCGTAATCCCCGCATTGGGGGAGGCGGACAAAGAGGCATTGCACGGCGGAACCGCCGAGCTCTGGTCCGCCGTCGAGCGCATCGTGGCCGCGCAGGCGCACCCGGACGGGCTGCGTGACGAGGAAGGCCGCGGCGCCGACGAGCTCGTCCTCGCGCTTCCCCTCGAATATGAGAATGCGGAGAATTTCTTCTCCCTCCACCGCCCCCACGCCAACAGCGCCGCGCTCGTTTCGGAGCTTGCCGAGGCGGTGGACGACGGCGTCCGGCTTGCGGTGACCGACCATCCGCTCAACCTTCTCCATTGCGACCGCAGCCCGCTCGAAGCCGCGGTGGCGCAGCATGCCGACCGGGTCCGGCTGGTCCCGCCGAAGCGGCGCGGACAGCGACCCACGATCAGCGTGGTTCGGGCCAGCGACGGCATGATCGTCAGCAATTCCAAGGTGATCAGCATTGGCGCCTTCCTCGGCAAGCCGATCCTGCGCCTGTCCAACCATGAGAGCGGGCGGTGGCTCAATGCCTATTCGGATCTTCGCGCCTTCCTCGGCGGGCTGCGCGACGGCGCGCCGAAGGTACCGGCGAAGGACGAGGCGAAGACCTTCTTCGCCCTCCATGCCGCGAACAACATCATCGACCTCAATCACCAGGATATGGACGGCCGGCTGATCCTCGACATGGTCGAGACCCCGGTCGATCCCCGCCGCTGGCCGGCCGGCATAAGCCGCTACGCCGCTTCGCACCCGGACATCTTCCAATGAGCCGCGCCGCACGCAGCGTCGTTCCGCTCCAGCCGGCGCCGGCCGCCGCGCCGGGGCCGGCCGACTGGTTCCGCGACGTGCTGCGCGAGGAGCAGGCGGCGATCCACCGCTTCCTCGCCGGCGCCGGCGACGAGATCGGCGCGATCGTCGCCGAGATCGCCCGGCAGGAGCGGCCGATCGTCTGCCTCGGCATCGGCAAGTCGGGCCTCGTCGCCGCCAAGGCCGCGGCGACCTTCTCCAGCCTCGGCACGCCCGCCTTCTTCCTCAACGCCGCGGAGGCCGCCCATGGCGACCTCGGCGCGGTGCAGACCGGCAATCTGGTCATCATCTTCTCGAACAGCGGCACCACCGAGGAAATCCTCCGCATCCTGCCTTTGCTGAAGGCGCGCGCCTGCCGGATCATCGGCATCGTCGGCCGCGCGGACTCGCCGCTCGCTGCCGCCGCCGACCGGCTCATCCTCAGCCGTATCGAGCGCGAGGCCGACCATATCGGCATGGCGCCGACCGCGAGCACGATCCTGCAGATGGCGATCGGCGACGGCCTTGCCGTCGCCGCCAGCCGCGCGCGCGACTTCGGCCGCGAGGATTTCCTGCGCCAGCATCCGGCCGGCCTGCTCGGCCGCCACATGATCAAGGTCCGCCACCTGATGCGTTCGGGAGAGGATCTTCCCGTCGTGCTGCCCCACGCCTCGGTGGCGGAGGTGACCGGGATCATCTCGGCCAAAAGGCTCGGCGCGGCCTGCGTCGCCGATTGGCAGGGGCGGCTGCTCGGCCTCGTCGTCGACGGCGACATCAGGCGGCTCGTCCAGGCCCGCGGCGATTTCTATTCAACGAGCGCCGGCGAGATCATGGCGGCCAACCCGCGCGTGATCGGCCCGGACCTGACCGTGGCCGACGTCCTTTTGCTCCTCCAGCAGGAGGAAGGACGGTTCGTCGTGCTTCCGGTCGTCGATGAGGAGGGGATATTGCTCGGCCTGCTCAGCACCTGGGAGGTGCTGCAATGACCGGCGCCGCGCGCAAGCCAAGGATCGTCGCCTTCGTGCCCGCCAAGGGGAGCAGCGAACGGATCGCCGACAAGAATCTGCAGCTGCTCGACGGCGAGCATCTGTTCAAGCGCAAGCTGCGCCAGCTGCTCGACTGCCCGTCGATCGACGAAATCGTGCTCGACACGGACAGCGACGCGCTCGCCGCGCTCGCGGCGGACCTGAAGGTCACCCGCCTGAACCGGCCGGCCGCCTTGGCCAGCAACGCCACCGACGGGCACGAATTGTTCGCCTATGAATGCGGCGCGGTGCCGCCGGCAGATCTCTACGTGCAATGCCTCTGCACCGCCCCCTTCGTCACCGCGGACACGGTCGCGCGGGCGATCCGTGCGCTGCTGGAGACGCCCGAAGCCGACAGCCTGGTCGGCGTCAGCAGGGCGAAGCAATATCTCTGGGAGGGCGGCGCCCCGGCCTACGGCCCTGGCCGGATCCCGAACAGCGTCGACCTGCCCGCGCATGTGATCGAGGCGATGAGCCTCTACATCGTCCGCGGCAGGGACGGCACGCCGCCGACGCGCCGCTTCGGTGAGCGGCCGATCCTGTTCGATCTCGACCCGACCGAGCAGATCGACGTCAACAATCCGGCCGATCTGGCGCTCGCCGAGGCGGTCGCCGCCGGCCAGCGCGCCGAGGCGAATCTGCGGCTGCGCGCGATGCGCTCCCATCTCTCCTCGCCGGTGCTCTCGGACATCTGCGCGGAGCTCGGCCTGGAGGCGGTGCTGCCGCCGATCCTGCGGCCGAACAGCCCGGGCAAGTTGCTCGGCCGCGCGAAGACGCTGTCGCTCGCCGCGGTCGATCGGGAGCAGGGTCCGGCGGATGCCTGGAAGGGGATTTACGGCGCGCTCGATTCCTACCGCTTCGTGCGGCCTGGGGACGTGATCATGGTCGCGACCGAATGTCCGGGGCGCGCCTATTTCGGCGACCTCAACGCCAATCTCGCGATCCGCGCCGGTGCCGCCGGAGTCGTCGTCGACGGCTTCACCCGCGATACCGCGGACGTCCGCGCGCTCGGCCTGCCGGTCTACGCCCATGGCGGCTGGTGCCGCGACATCAAATATGAGGGCACGCTCCGCGCGATGAACATGCCGGTCGAGATGGGCGGGATCCCAGTCGCCAACGGCGACATGGTGTTCGCCGACGAGGACGGCGTGGTCGTCATCCCCGCGCATCGCTGGCCCGAGATCGAAGCGCGCGCCTGGGAGGTGCTCGCAAACGAGGGGCGGATCCGCATGCACGCCGCGCGCGGCCGGCCGGTCGCGGACATCCTCGCCGAATGTGGAGCCTTCTGATGAGCAACTTTCCCAAGAGCGTCGACGTCGGCCCGATCCGGATCGCCAACGACCGGCCCTTCGCTTTGATCGCCGGCCCCTGCGCGATGGAGAGCCGCCAGCATGCGCTGGAGACGGCGCAGGCGCTGACCGAGATCTGCGCCGCGCGCGGCATCGGCCTGATCTACAAGAGCTCGTTCGACAAGGCGAACCGCACCTCGGCCGACGCGCCGCGCGGGATCGGCATGGACAAGGCGCTGCCGGTCTTCGCCGAGCTTCGCGAGAGCTTCGGCTGCCCGGTCATCACCGACGTGCACGAGGCGGCCCAATGCGCGGCGGTCGCCGAGACGGTCGACGTCCTGCAGATCCCGGCCTTCCTCTGCCGGCAGACCGACCTGCTCGCCGCCGCCGCCCGCACGGGCCGCGCCGTCAACGTCAAGAAGGGCCAGTTCCTCGCGCCCTGGGACATGAAGAACGTCGCCGCCAAGCTCGCCAAAGCGGGCTGCGAAAAGGTTTTGCTCTGCGAGCGCGGCACCAGCTTCGGCTACAATGCTCTGGTCAACGACATGCGCGCGCTGCCGGTGCTTGCCGAGACCGGCTGGCCGGTCGTGTTCGACGCGACCCACAGCGTGCAGCAGCCCGGCGGCCAAGGCGACCGCTCCGGCGGCCAGCGCGAGCATGTCCCGGTGCTCGCCCGGGCCGCGATCGCGATCGGCGTCGCCGCTCTGTTCATCGAGACCCACCAGGATCCCGACAAGGCGCCGAGCGACGGCCCCAACATGATCCCGCTGAAGGAACTGCCCGCCTTGCTCACGCGGCTGCAGCAATTCGATCGGCTGGCGAAGGCGGGGATGGAGACTATTCCAACGTCTCGGGCCCTCGCCGCCTAACGCCCTCTCCCCAGCGGGGAGAGGGCTTAAGCCGCTGGATCCGGTGCGCCCTCGCCGCCAAACAACAGCTCCCGCGCCATCTCCCAGCGATCGGGGCTCGCCGCCACCAGCATCCCCTTCCCCGCTTCCGCCGGCCGATACGCCGACCCGTCGGGCCGCGCCGCTTTCCCACCGGCCTCGATTACGAACAGCACGCCGGCGGCGTGATCCCAGGCGAGAGTGCGCCAGTAGAAGGCGAAGTCGCGCTCCCCGGCGGCGATCATCGGATATTCGACCCCGGCGGACATCATCCCCGGCAAGCGCTCGGCCCCGGCCTCCAGCCGCGCCTCAAGGCGGGCATTCATCTCCTCGGGCATGAACCTGCCCATCGAGCCGCGCAGCCTGGCGCCAGGCGCGCGCGGAACCGCGCTCAGCCTGCGCTCACCGAGCCAGGCGCCGCCGCCCCGCTCGGCCCGTGCCAGCCGCCCCGATAAAGGCTCGAGCAGCCACGCCGCCTGCGTCTCCCCGTCGCGAAGCAGGGCGACCATCACAGCGAAGACCGGCCGGCCGGCGGCGAAATTGGCGGTCCCGTCGAGCGGATCGACCAGCCAGACCGCCCCGTCAGCGAGGCTGTCGAGCAGGCGCGGATCGGCCGAACAGGCCTCCTCGCCGAGCACGCGCGAGCCCGGCAGCAATGGCGCGAGCCCGGCCGCGAGGATCGCCTCCGCCTCGCGGTCGGCGACCGTCACCAGCTCGCCCGGCGACTTCTCCTCGACCTCGTCCGCCGCCAGCGCCCTGAAGCGCGGCAGGATCGCCCGCTCGGCCGCTTCCATCATCAATGCGCCGACGCGCTCGGCCGATTCGTCTTTCATGGTGCGGGCCATAGCGGAACCCCGATCCAGCGCCGAGTTCGGCCGAACCCGGCCGAGCTTGCCGAAGCGATGCTCGGCGCTCACGCCGATAACAACGCGCCCGGATCGAAGCCCGGAGCGGCCTGCGATCGCGATTGGATCGATCAGCCGCTCCGGTCAGTCGCAGCCCCTAGCGATAGCGCCAGCCGTTGTGCCAGCGGTAGCGGCGCTGCCAATAACGGTGGCCGTCCCAATAACCCTTGCCGCGATAGAAATTGCCGACGATCAGCGTGCCTGGGGCGGCGACCACGACGCGGTCGCGATTGGGCCGGCAATGGCCGTAGGGCCCACGGTGGAAGCCGGGGCCGCAGCCCTGGCGGGCGTCGGCCGGCGCGGTCGCGAGCATTGCGGCGCCCGCGGCGAAAGCAAGTGCGAGAAGCTTCTTCATCTCATGTCTCTCCAGAACTGGCCCAGATAAGCGGGCAGCGGAAAAACGCGACGACGCGGAAGCCGTTCCGGCGGAAAGGACCGTCTCGACGGCCATTCTGCCCTTCCTAGCGAGGCGTCGCCGCCCGGGATGGCAGCAGCACCTGCAATGCCTCCGCGAGCAAAGCGGCGTCGGCGGCGGTGAGCAGGTGAAGGCTGGTTGGAGAGGCCAGGACATGGCCCCTGAGGCGGAGCGCCGACAGCAGGCCAGAATCCAGCCCGGCTTCGGCGCGGATGTCGACCAGTAGGCGGCCGCCCCGCGCCTCCACCCTCTCGACATTGGCGGCGCCGCCGAGCGCAGCGAGCAAAGCGGCCGGGTCCGGGCCCGCCTCCGCTTCGGCCGAGGCCATCGCCGCCCGCATCTCGCCGGCGACCTGGTCGGCTTCGGGCCCGAGCACGACCTGGAGCGCATTGCCGCCCGGGCGGACGAAGCCGCGGGCGCCGAGCGCCTTCAGCGCCGGCTCGTCGATCCGATCCGGATCGGCGAGCTCGAGCCGCAGCCGCGTCGTGCAGGCGTCGATCGCCTGCAGGTTCGCGCGGCCGCCCAGGGCCGCGATCAGCGCACCGGCGCGGTCGCCCGCGGCTTTCGGCCCGGCCGCCATCGCGGCGGCGGGCTCGGCGTCGCGGCCGGGAGTCATCAGGTTGAAGCGGGCGATGCAGTAGCGGAAGGTGAAATAATAGATCGCGAAATAGAGCGCGCCGACCGGCAGCAGCAGCAGCGGCCGGGTCGAGGAATTGAAGTTGATCACATAGTCGAACAGGCCGGCGGAGAAGCTGAAGCCGAGCCGCACCCCGAGCGCGTCCATCAGCACCATGGCGAGCCCGGTCAGCGCCGCGTGGACCAGGTAGAGCAGAGGCGCCAAGAACATGAAGGTGAACTCGATCGGCTCGGTCACCCCGGTGAGGAAGGAGGTCAAAGCCAGCGAGAGCAGCATGCCGCCGACCGCGCGCCGGCGCCCGGGCGGCGCCGCGCGGTACATTGCGAGGCAGGCGGCGGGGAGGCCGAACATCATCACCGGGAAGAAGCCCGACATGAAGCCGCCGGCATTGGGATCGCCGGCGAAGAAGCGCTGCAGATCCCCGGTGGCGCCGTGATAGTCGCCGAGGATGAACCAGGCGATGTTGTTCAGGATATGGTGCAGGCCGGTGACGATCAGCAGCCGGTTGAGCAGGCCGTAGACGAAGAGGCCGAGCGGCCCGGCGCCGAGGATGAGGCGGCTCGCCGCGTCGATCCCCTGCTCGAGCCAGGGAAAGCCGAGCCCGAACAGTAGCGCGCCCAGGATTCCGGCTAGGCCGGCGGCGATCGGCACGAAGCGGCGGCCACCGAAGAAAGCGAGATATTCGGGCAGGCGGATGGTGGCGTAGCGATTGTAGAGCCAGCCCGCGGTGAGGCCGGCGAGAATACCGGCGGGGACGCTCAATTTGGCGAGCTCGCGGGTGCGCCAGGCGGCTGCGGCGAGATCCTTGCCGGCCTGGTCGGCGAAGGCGGCGGTGACATCCGGCGGCACCGCGAGCAGGCTCTTGGCGCCTTCGACGACGATCAGATAGCCCACCGCCCCGGCAAGGCCGGCGGCCCCGTGATTTTCCCGCGCGATGCCGAAGGCGACGCCGATCGCGAAGATCAGGCCGAGATTGGCGAAGATCGCCTGCCCCGCAGCGGCGACGAAGGCGATGTCGAGCAGGTCCGGCTGGCCGAGCCGAAGCAGCAGGCCGGCGACCGGCAGCACCGCGATCGGCAGCATCAGCGCGCGGCCGAGCGGCTGCAGGCGGTCGAGGCCGTATTTCATCTTATCGCTCCCCGGGCCAGCGCCCGTACCTCCGCCGCGTCGGCCGCCGTGAGCGCGCGCGCCGCGAGCGCCTGGCAGCCCACCAGATCGAGCCCGCGCACCGCCGCCTTCAGCGCCGGGATCGCAGCCGGGGTCGCGGACAATTCGGTGGCACCGAGGCCGATCAGGATCGCGGCTGCGAGCGGATCCGAGGCGACGCCGCCGCAGATCCCGAACCACCGGCCATGCGCCCGCGCCCCCTCCCCCGCCGCCGCGACCAGGCGCAGCACGGCCGGGTGGAGCGCGTCGATCCGCGCCGCGGTCGCCGGATTGCCGCGGTCGGCGGCAAGCGCATATTGGCTGAGATCGTTGGTGCCGACCGAAAGGAAGTCGGCCTCCGCGGCGATGCTGGCGGCGAGCAGGGCTGCGGCCGGAGTCTCGATCATCACGCCGAGCGGCACCGCGACGACGCCCAATGCGGCCGCCTCCGCAGCGAGCGCGGCGCGGACCGCGCGCAGCTCGGCGAGGTCGACGATCATCGGCACCATGATGCGCAGGTCGCCCGCCGGCGCGGCGCGGAGGATCGCGCGCAGCTGCGCGGCGAGCAGATCGGGCCTGGCGAGGCTGAGACGGACGCCGCGCAGGCCGAGCGCCGGATTGTCCTCGGGCGGCATCGCCAGATAAGGCAAGGGCTTGTCGCCGCCCGCATCGAGGGTGCGGACGATCAGCGGCCTGCCGCCGAGCGCCCGCGCGACCTCGGCATAGGCCGCCGCCTGCTCGTCCTCGGAGGGCGCGGCCGGCCGGTCGTGGAACAGGAATTCGGTGCGGAGCAGCCCGCAGCCTTCGGCCCCGGCCGCGACCGCCCGCGCCGCCTCTTCCGCCGAGGCGAGATTGGCGAAGATCTCGATGCGGGTGCCGTCGGCCATCCGGCATTCCTCGGCGGCCGCCGCGACCTCGGCCGCACGCTGCCGGCGCCGCTCGTCGACCCGCCGGCCGGCCGCGGCGAGCGCTTCGGCGTCCGGCGCCGCCATCAGCGTGCCGGCGTCCGCGTCGAGGATCAGAACCGCGCCCTCGGCGATCGCCGCCAGCCCGTCGCCGAGCGCGACCAGCATCGGCACGCCGGCCGCCGCCGCGAGGATCGCGGCGTGCGAGGTGGCGCCCCCGCGGGCGGTGGCGATGCCGCCGACCCGGCCGAGATCGAGCGCCAGCAATTGCGACGGCAGCAGGGCGTCGGCGAGCAGGATCGCGCCTTCGGGAAGGTCGCGGATTGCCACGCTCTCCCCCGCGAGGGCGGCGAGCAGCTGGCGTTCGATGTCGTGAAGATCGTCGATCCGCTCGATCAGCAGGGGATTGCCGGTCGCGCGCAGCGCATTTGCGCTCGCTTCGGTCGCGGCGCGCCAGGCGAAGCCGGCGCTGCGGCCCGCGGCCAATTCCGCCTCGGCTGCGGCGACCAGCTCCGGATCGTCGAGCAGTGCCGCCTGCGCCTCGGCGATCCCGCCCGCGCCCAGCAGCTGCGCGCCCAAAGCGGCCCGCGCCGCCACCAGGGCGCTGCGCTCCGCCGCCTCGCCCCGTCCCTTTTCCTCGACCCGGATCTCGGCAAGCGCGAGGCGCGCGGCCGGGCCGACGGCAAACCCGGGCGCCGCGCAGATGCCGCGCAGCGCATCGGCGTGCGCGGGCGCGGCGGTCGGCGCCTGGGCTGCCGGGGCCGGAGGCGCCGCTTCCGCCTGCTCGACCGCGGCGGCGACGGCCGCGAGGGCGGCGGCGACGTCGGCGCCGCGGGCCGTGAGGATCGCCCGCTCGCCTTGGCCGAGCCCAAGCGCCATCAGGGCGACCGGGCTGCGCGCGTCGGCGCTCTTCCCGTTGGCGGCGAGGCGGATCTCGGCCGCGAAGCCTTTCGCCGCGGCGGCGATCTTTGCCGCGGGCCGGGCGTGGATGCCGTGCGCCGCGCCGACCGCGACCTCCGCGCTGAGGGCCTCGCCGGAGGCGTCGGCGTCGGCCCGGCCCTCGCCTGTCACCGCGCCGATCTCCTCCCCGGCCGCGACCGCGCGGCCCGGCGCCAGCGGCGCGAAGCCGAAGCCGTCGCCGATCGCGACGATCGGGCTGAGCAGGCTCTTCGCCCGACGCGCGACCAGGTCCAGATCGAAGCACAGAAGGGGATCGCCGGTCGCCACTTTCTGCCCCGGCGCGACATGGGCGGTGAAGCCCTCGCCGCCGAGCGCGACCGTCTCCAGCCCGACATGGATCAGCAATTCGGCGCCATTGGCAAGCCGCAGGGTGACTGCATGACGGCTGGCCGGGAGCGCGCTCACTTCCGCGTCGCAGGGGGCGCGGACGACGGGCTCCAGCGGATCGATCGCGACGCCCTCGCCCATCATCCCATCCGCGAACACCGGGTCCGGCACCTCGGCGAGCGGCGCCAGCCAGCCGGCGAATGGCGCGTGGAGGACGATCCTGCTCAACGTCGCTGCACCAATTGCACCGAACGGATCGCCCATAAGGGATTCGGGCCGCGCGCCGTGTAGGTGAGGCAGAGATCGGCGCTGCCGTGGCGCGGCGCGATCGGCGCGCGGAGCCTGGTCACGGCCGGGTTGGGGGCGGCGGGCGCCAGCGGCAAGGTTGCGATCCGCTCGCCGTCGCAGCCGCCGGCCCGGACCTCGACCTCACCAGCCGCGGTCGCCGGCGGCCGGAAACGGATATGCTCGACGTCGCGGCCGATCTGGAAGTTGAAGGGGAGCTGGCCGACCTCGATCTCGATCGCAGCGATCCCGTCGAGCGGCGCCGCCTCGTAGAGCCAGCAGGGGTGCATGACGTCGATGAAGAAGGTCGCCCGAGGCCCCGCCGCCGGCGCGTCGTCCTCGAGCGCGAGCGGGATCGCAGCGCTGCACAATTTCAGCGTGCCGATGTCGCGCCGCCGCACGCTCGCCGGATCGTAAAGCCGGTCGAGCTCCCCGGGCAGCGCTTCGCCGCCGAGGAAGCCGCGCGCCCGGAGCCGCGCCGGCAGAGCGA
>Ga0213876_10001795_pt1 | contig 13001 bp, 11 predicted proteins | sample BarmaccomBMRX_R9_FD_160113 | JGI IMG/M metagenome (GOLD analysis project Ga0213876, IMG submission 160113) | Root-associated microbial communities from Barbacenia macrantha in rupestrian grasslands, the National Park of Serra do Cipo, Brazil - RX_R9 | ecosystem: Host-associated > Plants > Roots...
GAAGTTGCGGATCGACTGGCGCGGCTCGATGAACGTGCGGCCGACGTAGTGATTGCGGACGAGCCCGAACTGGTAGGGGATGCCCGACTCCCGCGCGTAGCCCAACGCGGCGAAGACGCCGGAGTCGGGAACGGGGATGACGACGTCCGCATCGATCGGATGCTCCTTCGCCAGCTGCGCGCCGAACCGTTGCCGCACCTCGGCCACGTTGTTGCCGAAGATCACCGAGTCCGGCCGCGCAAAGTAGACGTGCTCGAAGATGCAACGCGCCTCGCGCGGCGCGGTGAACTGGTGGACGACGCGGATGCCCGCCATCGGCTCGCCTGGCGCCTGCTCGATGGCGATGACTTCGCCGGCGCGCACTTCGCGGATCGTCTCTGCCTCGATGAGGTCGAACGCGCACGTTTCCGAAGACACGACGAGCGCTTCTTCGAGCCGCCCTAGCACGAGCGGCCGGAATCCATGAGGATCCCGCGCTGCGTAGATTCTTGTGGGAGTGAGAATCGCGACGGAAAACGCGCCGCGGCACTTCGAGAGCGCGTCGACGATCGCTGCCTCGACGCCTTTCTGCTTCGAACGCGCGATCAAATGGACGATGACTTCGCTGTCCGAGGTGGAGTTGAAGATGGCGCCTTCGTCTTCGAGCTCGCGGCGGAGGTCGTCGCCGTTCACGAGGTTGCCGTTGTGCGCGAGCGCGATCGGCCCCTTGTTCGTGGAAGCGACGATCGGCTGCGCGTTGCAGAGCATGGAGCCGCCCGCCGTGGAGTAGCGAACGTGCCCGATCGCCGTGTCACCCGGCAGACGCTGGAGCCGGTCGTGGGTGAAGACGTCCGCAACGTGCCCCATCTCTTTCTCGACGTGAATCTGGATGGTGCCCGGCGGGATGATGTGCTCGCCCGTCCCACTCGTGCCGCACGTCTCCCCGATGTTGCCCTGGGAAAGCGTCCGGTCCGCCGAAACGCTCGCGATGCCCGCCGACTCCTGCCCCCGGTGCTGCAGGGCGTAGAGCCCGAGATAGACCAGGTTGGCCGCATCCTTGTGATTCAGGATGCCGAAGACCCCGCATTCGTCATGAAACTTGTCGAGCATCGCGCTGGTGAACAGGAGTGTATCGCACCGAATTCGCGGCGGGCATGGCCCGCTGCGTCGATTGGCCAAGCCTCGGCGAAACCGGGCGTTCTAAGGAAGGACGGGGAAGCCTTCGGCCATGGCGGCGACGGCGAGATCGTGGTCGAGGGTGACGAAGGGGAGTTTGGCGGCATTGCCATTCGCAGCCTGAACGGCGGACGCCAGTTGAATCGCGTCTCCGGTTCGCAGAGGGTACTTCGCGAGAAGCGCGACAGCTAGACCCCGAGTCTCGAGAAAGTCTCCGACCTCAGTCCAGATGGATGCGATCCTCTTGAAGCTGTCGTCCGCGATCTCACGTTCGCCGGAAGCAAACTGCCGCGCGCGAGTTCGCCGCCAAAGCGCCGAAGTGATCTCCACGCGAGCAAGGATGCTCACGAGAATCTCGCGATCCTCCTGAAGCAGCGCGAGAACCTCGGCTGAGCGACTCTCGCGCACGAATAGCGCGACGAGAGCTGACGAGTCCCAGAAACGCATCAGTCGCGGGAGTGGCGATCTTCCAGGAGTGCTTCTACGACGCTCGCATCGCATTTCGCGAGCGGTCGCGTGAAGAAGTCATCCGGCAATGTTCCCGTTCCCCTCCACGCCTTTCCCTCCGCCACCAATCGATCAATATGCGCTTTGATATCTGCCTGGTAGGGAGCGATCGACGCGACAACCTTCTCCCCATCCACGATATCGATCGCTTCCCCCTTCCGGATCTCCTCCGCCAGTGCGCCGAGCTCGGACAATTGCACGGTCTTCATGACCACAGTCTAACGCCCGACGACTTCCGGGGCTTCCTCGCCGACTCCGCGTACGACCTCGTCCACCGAGTCGCCGCCGAGCAGCAACGCGAAGGCGGACTGGTAGATGCGGCGCAGTTCGGGAGTCGTCGTCCGCACGAGCGGCACGCCGTTCCGTTCGATCAGGAACGTCGCCGCGGCGGTGCGGCCGATCGGGTGGGCGGGCACGCCGAAGTGCTTCGCGCGCAGCAGCACCTCGGGGGCGGAGGCCGTCGCGACGACGGCGCGCGCCTGCGTTTCGGAGAAGAGCAGCGCGATCGCATCGAGGGTGGGCGGGAGGGAGGAAAGATCGGCATGGACGCCGACGCCGTTCATCGACGACTCCGCGAGCGCGATCGCGAGACCGCCGTTCGACAGATCGTGCGCGGCGCGGAGCAGCGATTGCGAGTGCAGATCGAGCAGCAGCGAGATCAGCGCCGATTCGGTCTCGAGCGACACGCGAGGCGGTTGCGCGAGCAACGACGGGGCGAACATCTGCGCCCACTCCGAGCCGCCCAGCTCGTCGGCGGTGTCGCCGAGGAGGATGAGGTCGAGGCCGGGCTCGGAGAAGAGCATGCTGCAGCCGCGCGACTCGTTCTCCATCAGGCCCACCATCCCGACGGTCGGCGTCGGATAAACGGCGCGGCCTTCGGTCTCGTTGTAGAACGACACATTGCCGGAGACGACCGGCGTCGACAGCGCGAGGCACGCATCGGAAATGCCGCGGATCGCCTCGGCGAACTGCCACATGATCTCCGGCCGTTCGGGCGATCCGAAGTTCAGGCAGTCGGTGATCGCCAGCGGTTGCGCGCCGCTCACCGCGAGATTCCGCGCCGCCTCGGCCACGGCTTGTTTTCCACCTTCGTACGGGTCGAGGTAGCAGTAGACGGGATTGACGTCCGACGTCATTGCGAGCGCGCGGCCGGTGCCCTTCACGCGCACGATCGACGCATCGCGTTGCTCCGACCGCGCGATCGTGTTCGTCCGGACCGTCGTGTCGTACTGCTCCCAGATCCAGCGCTTCGAACAGAGATTCGGCGACGCGAGCAAACGGAACAAATCCTCGGTGACGTTGGAATCAGCGACGGGCTCGCGATCGACGGAAGCGGCGATCGTTCGATCGGGTGCGGCGAGCGGACGCTGATAAACCGGCGCCTCCGTCGAGATCGGCTCGACCGGAATCGTCGCCGCTTCTTCGCCGTGCCACAACAGACGCACGAAGCCGTCGTCCGTCACCTCGCCAATCGTCGCCGCGTTCAGATCCCACTTCTCGAACACGCGGATCACTTCATCCTCACGCCCGCGTTTCGCGACGATCAGCATCCGCTCCTGCGACTCGCTGAGCATGATCTCGTACGGCGTCATCCCGCTCTCGCGCATCGGCACGCGGTCGAGGTGCATGCGGATGCCGGTGCCGGCGCGGCCGGCCATCTCGAACGAAGAAGACGTCAGGCCGGCGGCGCCCATGTCCTGGATGCCGACGATCGCATCGGTATCCATGATCTCCAGGCAAGCCTCGAGCAGCAGCTTCTCCGTGAAGGGATCGCCGACCTGCACCGTCGGCCGTTTCTCTTCCGACGTCTCGTCGAATTCGGCCGAGGCCATCGTCGCGCCGTGAATGCCGTCGCGTCCCGTCTTCGAGCCGACGTAGATCACCGGATTGCCGACGCCGCTCGCGGTCCCTTTGAAGATTTTCTCGGCTCGAGCGACGCCGAGGGCGAAGACGTTGACGAGGATGTTGCCGTTGTAGCTGGAGTGGAACGACGTCTCGCCGCCGATCGTCGGGATGCCGATGCAGTTGCCGTAACCGCTGATCCCGCGCACGACGCCGTCGACGAGATAGCGCATCTTCGGCGCATCGAGCTCGCCGAAACGGAGCGAGTCGAGGCAGGCGATCGGGCGCGCGCCCATCGTGAAGATGTCGCGCAAGATGCCGCCGACGCCCGTCGCCGCGCCTTGATAAGGCTCGATGTACGACGGATGGTTGTGCGACTCCATCTTGAAAGCCGCGACCCAGCCGTCGCCGATGTCGATCACGCCCGCGTTTTCGCCCGGCCCCTGCACCACTCGCGGCCCCTCGGTGGGGAACTTGCGCAGATGCACGCGGCTCGATTTGTACGAACAGTGCTCGGACCACATCACCGAGAAGATCCCGAGCTCGAGCAGGTTCGGCGCGCGGCCGAGGATCTGTTCGATGCTTCGGTATTCGTCGGTAGTCAGGCCGTGGGAGGCGATCGTCTCGGCAGAAATGCTCATCGAGGCGATTGTATGTTGGCCGGCACGGCCGGCGGCATTTAGCGCAGCCCGGTGTCATCCTGAGCGAAGCGAGGGATCCGTACCTTCAGGCGCAGCGCGAGATCGGTACGGATTCTTCGCCGTCTACGCGGCTCAGAATGACACGGAGGCGCGCGTTCATCCGCGCGTCGTACGTCACGCCAGCGTGATCGACCGCGCGCCGTCGTCGCTGACTTCGACGCGCACCTCCACGTGCGACTCCTCGAACTCCGCGAACGCTTCCTTCGGCCACTCGATCAGCTTCACGCCGGGGCCGCCGAGCATTTCCGGGATGCCGATCTCCAGCCATTCACGCCGGTTTTCCGACAGGCGATAGCCGTCGATGTGGATGATCGGCGCGCCGTTCGCGATCGGATACTCGTGCACGATCGCGAAAGACGGCGAGCTGACTTCGAGCGGATCGGCGCCGAGCTCCGTCGCGATCGCCCGCGCGAGAAACGTCTTGCCCGCGCCGAGGTCGCCGATGAGATGCACCGTCGCATCGCGCGGCAACATGCGCGCGATCTCGCGGCCGGCCGCGGTCGTCTCTTCTTCGCTGCGCGCGATCCAGTTCCTCATAGTCGCTTCATCGCCAGCGGCAACTTCTCGGCGAGATCCATCGCCGTAAGCCCCGCATCGCCCAGCTCCTCGGCCAGCAAGTCGCCGGCGAATCCATGCAGATAGACGCCCGCGACGGCGGCTTCGAACGCGTCAATGCCGCGCGCGAGCAGCGCCGCGATGATGCCGCCGAGGACGTCGCCCATGCCGCCGCTGGCCATGCCTGGATTGCCGGTCGGATTCACGTTCACGTAGCCGTCCGGGTCGGCGATCAACGTTTGATGTCCTTTGAGCACGACCACGCTTTGCGCATCGCGCGCTGCCATGCGCGCGGCTTCGATGCGGTTCGCGTTGATCCATTTCGTGTCGCGCCCGATCAGCCGCGCGAGCTCGCCGGGATGGGGCGTGAGCACGCGTCCGGCGCCGACACTCGCGAGGTCGCCGGCAAAGGCATTCAGCGCCGAGGCGTCGATGACGAGCGGCTTTTCGATGGCGGCGACGAGCTCACGGATCGCGCGATAGCTCTCGTCGTCATCCGCGAGGCCGGGGCCGATGAGCGCCGCCGACTTGCCGTTGACGAAGCCGGCGAAGTCGTCGCCGGAGTACGTCATCGACTCCGCGGAGTGGTTGTGCACGAGCTTCGCGGTGCCGCGGTCGGTGACGACCGTGACCAATCCCGCGCCGGTGCGGATCGCGCCGCGCGCGGCGAGCGCTGCGGCCCCGCTGCGCCCTTCCGAGCCGGCGACGATCGCGACGTGGCCGTAAGTTCCCTTGTGCGTCGACGTCGCGCGCGAGGCGAAGAGCGGCGCGACGTCGCGCGTCGCGGTCACGCTCAACCGCACGTTCTCATCCTCGATCGCCGCCTCGGGGATCGAGATGTCGGCGACGATCACCTCACCGCAATACATCGCAGCCGGATCGAACACGTGACACAGCTTCGGCGCCGCGAACGTCACCGTCACCTCGGCCTGGATGCACGGATCGAACGGCTCCGGCGACGACGCGTTCAGGCCGCTCGGCAGATCGACGGCGACGACCGGCAGGCGCAGCTCGGCGATTGCGCGAATGACTTCCGCGAACGCGCCGTCCGGTGGGCGATTGAGGCCGGTGCCGAAGATCGCATCGATGATGATGTCGGCGTCGGCGGCGTGCGCAAGCGCGGCTTCGACGTCGCCTTCGACGTCGTACATGGGGATGCCGAGACGCTCGCAGATGCTGAAGTTCGTGCGGGCGTCGCCGGCGAAACGCGTGCGGTCGCCGACGATCAGGATCACCGGCACGACGCCGCGATTCTCGAGATGGCGCGCGATGGCGAGTCCGTCACCGCCATTCGCGCCCGTGCCGCAGAAAATCGCGGCGCGGTCGATGTCGGGATAGTGATCGGCGATCGCATCGACGACCGCCAGCGCGGCGTTTTCCATCAGAACGATCGACGGGATGCCGAAGCGCTCCGTGGCGCGGCGATCGATGTTGCGCATTTCTTCGGCGTTCAGAATCTTCATGCGACGGCTCCGGCCCGGATTGGCAGCGTGGCCACCGTGTTGCCGAATTCGCGGATGCGCTGCAGCGCCTTTGCCAGGATCTTTTCGGCGCCCCAGCCGAGGTCGGCGAAGATGCCCGGGTCGAAGGCGGCGGCGCGGCAGCCGATGAGATAGCAATCGCCGTCGCTGGCCGGGCCGACGACCCACTCGCACGAGTCGAGCAGCGCGAACGCCTGGTCGATGAGCTCGCGCGAGAGGCCGGCGTCGCTCGCGCCGATGGCGATGATCTTGCGCGTGCGGTGGAAGAAGAAGCGCTCCGAGAACGCCATCGCCAAACGGTCGCCGGCGGTGTCGCCGGTCTGCATCGCGAGCGAGTGCTGGCCGAATGCGCGGCGGAGGACGTCGCCGTTTGCTTCCGCGTCTGGAGCCCACAGCACTTCGATCTCGATGCCGTTGCGCGCGGACTCCGCGTTGCGACCGGAGAGCGCGTCGAGAAGCGTGCGCGCGCGGTCGTCGTCCGGCGATGGAATCGGCGCAAAGACGAGAAGGCGCTGCTCCGGCGGCGCGACGGTGGCGTACATCGCGGGCAGTATAGTGAATGGATGCGGACGATCACGCTCCTGACCGATTTCGGGACGCGCGATCCGTACGTCGCGGCGATGAAAGGCGTGCTCGCCGCGCGTTGCTCCGCGCCCGTCTTCGACCTCTCCCACGACATCGCCCCGTTCGACATCCTCGGCGCCGCCTTCTTCCTTCGCGACGTCGTGAACTATTGGCCGCCGGAGACGATCTTCGTCGTGGTGATCGATCCCGGCGTCGGGACTTCCCGGCGGATGCTCGCCGTCGAACGCGAGGACCGCATCTTCCTCGCCCCCGACAACGGCGTGCTGCAGTTCGTGATGGGCCGCGCATTCTCGATCGAGAGGGAATCGCTCTTCCTGCCGAACGGGAGCAACACGTTTCATGGACGCGACCGTTTCGCCCCAGTCGCAGCCGCGATCGCGAACGGCTTTCCGCTCGCCGACCTCGGGCCGCCGGTCGACAATCCGGTGCGTCTCCCGTACGGAGAACCCGTCTACGAGGCGGAGAGGATTCGAGCGACTGTGGTAGGCGTCGACCGCTTCGGCAACGTCATCAGTGACATCGAGAACCTGCCGTTTGCGCCCTGCGCGAGGATCGGTGGCGTGACGATCGATCGGCTGGAGCGCAACTACGGCGACGCCGGCGACGGGCCGTTCTTCCTCATCGGCTCGGCCGGACGTCTGGAGATCTCGATCCGCAACGCGAGCGCGGCAGCGGCTTTGCAGCTTCGCGCCGGCGATCGTTTGGACATCGTGAAATGCCTTACCGAATGAAACCGCGCGGCAAGATCGCGCTGCTTCTCGTCTCGCTGCTCGTCCTCGCCGGAGTGTTGACGTTCGCGTCGTGGCTGCCGTTGCGCAACGCGCGCGACGAGTGGCGCGCTGGCCGCGACGCGCAAGCCATCGCCGACGCTGAACGCTGGTCGCATTTGTACCTGTGGCCGGGCCAGTATCAACAGTTGCTCGCCGCCGCGTACCTCACCGCCGGCAACGCTGCCGCGGCGCGTCCGCATCTCGATGATCTGGCGCAGCGCAAGTTGTGGCTGAGCGTCGTGGCGAAGGACGAAGTCGCGCGGCGTTTATACGCACGCGGCGACTACGCCGGATTTCTCGCGTACGACGCCGCGTCGCACGAGCTGCGCGAGAAGCCGGAAGTTGCGTTGTATCGCGCCGCGGCGTTGACGGCGACGAATCGCATCGCGGATGCAGAGGCGACGTTGCAGAAGGTCGATCGGAGCGACGTCGATGCGGCGAAAGTCTCCGCGCTCGAGCAGGCGATCGCGCAACGAAAGCAGGGGAGTTATCCGCTGATCCTCGATCGCGACGGCCACGCGATCGCGGCGTATCAGGTCGGCAATCAGGAGCTCGTCGCCGTCGATCGTTTCTTCGACGCGCTCGTTGCCAAGAGCGCCGGCCCGCTCACCCTTGGCGCGCAACTGCCGCGTATCGGTCTGAACGACACGGTCGAAACGACGCTCGATCCGGCCATTCAGAAGGCCGCCATCCACGCGCTCGGCGGCTTCCGCGGCTCGCTCGTCGCGATCGATCCGCGCACGAACGAGCTCCTCGCCATCGCCAGCAACGCAGAGCGTGGGCCGCTCGCAAACCTCGCGCTGGAAGGACAATACGAGCCCGGCTCGGTCGTCAAGGTGTTGACCGGACTGAACGCGGTCAGCAGCGGACTCGATTACAAATCGATGTTCCCCTATGCGTGCAACGGCGAGCTGACGATCGACGGCCGGCGCTTCGGCGACTGGCTGCCCGCCGGCCACGGACCGCTGCCGTCGCTGAACGACGCGCTCGCGCAATCGTGCAACATCGTCTTCGCCGACATCGGCATCCGCCTCGGCGTCCAACGTCTGCACGCGTTCATGAACGAGGCGGGCTTCGACGGCCAGACCGATCTCGGCCTGATGACCGTGCCGCTCGGCAAGACCGTCGGCCCGATCGCGAACAACTTCGACACCGCGTTCTACGCGATCGGCCTCGAGCACGAGTCGATCAACGCGCTGCACCTGGCGATGATCGGCTCGATGATGGCGAACCGCGGAGAGCTCGTCCAACCTCGCCTCATCCGCGGACGCCGCACGCTCCTCGGCGAGACCGCGCCGAACGCCGCACCGCAATCGCGCAAGCGGCTCGCGTCCGCCGAAGCAGCGGAAGTGATCGTGCAGGCGATGATCGCGGTCGCAAATGATCCGAAAGGCACCGGCCGTCGCGCGCCGGTGCAAGGGATGTCGCTGGCGATGAAGACCGGAACCGCCGGACACCGCACGCCCGAGGGCGGAAACCTGCTCGCGCTGATCGTGGCCTTTGCGCCCGTCGAAAAGCCAACGATCGCGTTCGGCATGATCGCCGAGGATGCCGGGCCGGCGGAGTACGCGGGGGCGAAGATCGCGCACGATTTCCTGGAGAGCGTGAAGGAGCGCCGCTAGTGTCCAACGTAGGGCCGGCTCTCCAGCCGGCCCGATGAAGCATGGTCGCGACGGGCGGCGCCCGCCGCATCGTTCCCGACTAGTGGCCAATGCACGCGCCACGAGTGTCATCCTGAGGCGCGAAGACGCCGAAGGATCTCCCGGCACGAGCGTTGAGCGCACGCATCAGGAGATCCTTCATCCTCTTCGGGACTAAGGATGACACGCAACGCAGGGGCCGGCCTGCGCCGGCCAGGACGGGCTGAAGCCCGCCCCTACATCTCCGCCGGTGTCATGACGTCCTCAAGGCTTGCGAGAACGCGAAACCTCGTGAAGGCTTGGCCAAACAAACGCAGCGGGCCGTGCCCGCCTCAGGATGACACCGCTTCGTCTTCTATAATCCCAGCGTCCAGATGGCCTCACCGAAAGACCGACGCCGCGCCGAGCGGTATCCCACCGCTTCCATCCCCGTGCAGCTCTCCGACGTCAACGGGGAGTTGATCGACCTCTCGCTGCAGGGCGCGGCAGTCATCCATCGCTCGCCGGTGCGGGCGGGGAGCGCGGCCACGCTCGTGTTTCCGAGCCACGGCGGGTTCTACATCCCGTGTCAGGTTCTACGCTCGGTAGTGCAGGTGCGGCGAGCAGCGGGCGATCCTGAATACGTCTTCCGATCGGCCATCCAGTTCAGCCCCATCCCGCCCGAGCAGGAGCCGTCGTTGCGCGAGTTTCTGGAGATCCAGATCGCGAAGCTGCAGGCCGCGCGCGTGGCGGCGGGCATCGAGTCGGAACGTTGAATCGCCGCATCAACGTCCTCGGCGCGCCCACGAATCTCGGGCTGAAACCGTACGACGATGGCCGTCCGCGCGGCGTCGATCAGGCGCCGCAGGCATTGCGCGATCTCGGTCTGCTCGCGGCTCTCGGTGCGACGGATCTGGGCGACATCGAGGCGCCGCCGTATCACGACTTCGAACGGCCGCGCGGCGGGATCCGCAACGAGCGCTTGATCGCCGGCTGGGCCGAAACGGTGGCCGAGGCGGTGGCGGCGAATGATGACGAGGACTTTTTGCTCGTCCTCGGCGGCGACTGCACCGTGCTCCTCGGCACGCTCGCCGGATTGCACGGCCGCGTCGGACTGGGGTTCATCGACGGCCACTGCGACTTCGCCACGCCCGATGTCTCCACGACCGGTGGCGCGGCGGGGATGGATCTCGCGCTCGCCGTCGGTCGCGGACGCAGCCATCTCTCCCAGCCGCTCGTCCGCGAGGAAGACATCGTGACGATGGCGCGCAAGGATCTCGCGGACGAGCCGTACTACGGCGAGCACTCGATTCGCTTCTCCGCGATCGCCGATCTGCCTTACGAAGAATTGCAACGCGTGGGGCCGGCGGCGATCGCCGAACGCGCGTTGAATCGATTGACGTCGCCCGGACTCGACGGCTTCTGGCTGCATCTCGACGTCGACGCGCTCGATCCGCTCGTGATGCCGGCCGTCGATTCGCCGGAAGTCGGCGGCCTCTCGCCCGACGAGCTGTGCGCGCTGCTCACGCCGCTCGTGCGCCATCCCGCGGCGCGCGGTCTCGAAGTGACGATTTACGATCCGCTGCTCGACCCGCGACAAACGGCGGGGAAGCTGCTGGTCGACCTCCTCGCCAGGATTTTGTGACGCGTCCGAACGCCGAGAGTCCTCGTGAGGAGGGCGATCTTCCGCGGAGTGCTGTCGATGATTTGTTGCGCGGTGGAGACGTTCATACGACGCGCTGAACGGATATTCTTCGGCGCGCATGACGCGCCCGCTGCGACCCTCCGACGTCGTCGTCGGATTGCTCACCGAGAACACGACGCGGATGCTCGCGCAGGCGATTCGTCTGCTGCGCTCCATCCGGTGGTTCGGCGGTGAGCTGGCGAAGTCGCGCATCGTCGTGTGCGGCGTCGGTCCGCTCGAGCCCACCGCGCAGCAAACGCTGGAAGACCTCGGCGCTGAAGTCCGCACCGTCGCCCGTTTCCATCCGGCGAATCCGACCGGCAACCGTCATTCGTTGATCGCGGAGCTGCTCGATGCGCCGGAGGACGTGCTGTTCCTCATCGACTGCGACACGATCGTGATGCAGGACCCGTTGCCATATCTGAACGCCGACGCGTTCCTGGCGAAGATCGCGTCGACGCCGACCGTGAACGACGAAGTCTTCGATCGTCTCTTCGGCCATTTCGGGATCGCGAAGCCGCCGCTCTCGTACGTCAACGCGTGGAGTGGGACGCCGACGATTCCGTACTTCAACGCCGGCCTCTTCTCGATCCCGACGCGGCTCGCGCGCGTGCTCGCGCCGGTGTGGTGCGAGTACAACCGCATCTTCGCCGACAAACCGGAGCTCGTGGCGCCGTGCACGCGGCACATGCATCAGGCCAGTCTTTCCCTCGCGCTGGCCGAGACCGGCATTCCGATCGGCGAGCTGCCGGAGGCGATGAACTACCAGCTCAACGCCACGCACGTCGAGCCGCCGCCGGGCTTCGCCGACATCGACCCGGTCATTCTCCACTATCACCATCTCGCGACCGACGACGGCTTCCTGTTGCCGGCGCCGTATCCGAAGGCGCAGGCGCGCATCGAACAGTTCCACGAGCGCATGCGCGCCGAGGGAGTCGTGCAGGAGGCGGCGCCGCAAGCGATGGCGACGGAATCGCGTCCGGTCGTCATCCTAGGCATGCACCGCAGCGGCACGTCCGTCGTGACGCAGCTCATCGCGGCCTTCGGCTTGTACGCCGGCCAGCCGGACGAGATCACGCCGCCGGACATGTTCAACCCGACCGGCTACTGGGAGCTGAAGGCGATCGTCGATCTCGATCGCGAGATGCTGGAGAGCCACGCGCGCGGACGTCCGGATGCGCTCACCGGCAATCTCGTGCATCTGTCGAGCGAGCAACGCGCGGACTTCGTCGCGCGGGCGCGGATGATCGCTGAGTCGCTGCGCGGCCGCGGACCGTTCGTGCTCAAAGACCCGCGCATGGCCGTGCTTTTTCCGCTCTGGCGCGAAGTTCTGGAGAAGCCGATTTGCGTGATCGTGTGGCGCGATCCGTTCGCCGTCGCGCGGTCGATTCACACGCGCGACCGGCAGCCGCTCGAGCTCTCCGTCGCGCTCTGGGAGCACTACAACCGTTCGCTGCTGCGCGACTCCGAGGGCTTGCCGCGCGTGCTGATCTCGTACGAGGAGCTGCTCGCCGAACCGATGCGCGTCGCGCGCGACCTGCACGCGAAGCTGGTCGAGTGCGGGATCGAATGCTCGATGCCGAGCGAGGAACGCGTTCGCCAGATCGTGAAGGGCGACTTCAATCGCAGCGGCCGAAAAGCGGAAGAAGTGCCCCTCGACGCCGACCAACGCACGCTCCTCGGCGCTCTACGATCGGGAGAGGTGCTGCACCGCCCGGTCGAGCCGACCTCGTACGCGAAACGCAGTCTCTTCGCTCGGATCCACGAGCTGCACGAGCTGCGCGAATACGCGTCCGACCTCGAGCAATTGCTCGATGCGACGTTCTCCTCGCGCAGCTGGCGCGTCGGTCATACCCTGACGGCGATGCTGCGCCGCGGCAAGGCTGTCACCGCGCCGGAGCGTTGGCGGCAGACGCGCCAGCGCCGCCCGCGCTGAGCGTCGTGAAGACCGCATCGACGTCGCGCGTCTCGCCGCCCGCATAAGCCGCATCGATCAACCGCACATACTCCTCGGCGGGCAGGGAGTGCGTCGGTTGCGAGCCGCCTTTCGCCGCTTTCGCGTGCTCGCCGCCGAGGAGTTGGCGGACGTAGAGCGTCTTGTC
>Ga0213876_10001796_pt1 | contig 12998 bp, 12 predicted proteins | sample BarmaccomBMRX_R9_FD_160113 | JGI IMG/M metagenome (GOLD analysis project Ga0213876, IMG submission 160113) | Root-associated microbial communities from Barbacenia macrantha in rupestrian grasslands, the National Park of Serra do Cipo, Brazil - RX_R9 | ecosystem: Host-associated > Plants > Roots...
GGCGGCGGCGCTGAGCGTCAACCCGGACATTCTCGTGCTCGCCCATGGCGGCCCGATCGCGGAGCCGGCCGACGCGGACTTCATCATGCAGCACACCAGCAACTGCCATGGTTTTTACGGCGCGTCCTCGATGGAACGGCTTCCGGTGGAGCGCGCGCTGACCGAGCAGGTTCGAAAATTCAAGTCGATCGGCGCGCGACAGCGCGCATGATCAGAGGAGGTTGACATGTCAGGGGTTCTGATTGGCGAGTTGATCCTTTGGCTGATCGTCGCGATCGTCGCGATCGTGATCGGCGTCTACATCGTGAACTGGCTCTACCACCGCTCCTCCAAGGAAGTGTCCTTCGTGCGCACCGGCTTCCTCGGCGAGCGGGTCGTGATCAACGGCGGCGCCTTCGTGCTGCCCTTCATCCACGACTACACCCCGGTCAACATGAACGTGCTGCCGATGGGCATCGTGCGCGCGAGGCAGGACGCGGTGATCACGCGCGACCGTATGCGCGTCGACATCGAGGCCGATTTCTATGTCCGGGTGCAGCCGACACGGGAGGCCGTGTCGATCGCAGCCGCAACGCTTGGACGCCGCACCCTGGAGCCCGAGCAACTCCACGCGCTACTGTCGGGCAAGTTCGTCTCGGCGCTCCGTTCGGTGGCGGCGGAAATGACCATGGAGCAGATGCACGAGCAGCGCGGCGACTATGTCGTCAGGGTCAAGGCGGCCGCCACCGAAGCGCTGGCCCAGAACGGTCTCGAACTGGAATCTGTCGCAATCACCGACCTCGACCAGACCGACCTCGAATTTTTCAACCCGTCGAACCGGTTCGATGCCGAAGGTCTCACCCGGCTGATGGAGGACATCGAGGCCAAGCGCAAGCTGCGCAACGACATCGAGCAGGACTCGATGATCAAGATCCGCACGCGAAACCTCGATGCCGAGCGGCAGGCCCTGGAGATCGAGCGCGAAAGCGAGACCGCGCGACTGGAGCAGGAGCGCGACATCGAAATGCGCCGGGCGCTGCAACGCACCGAAGTGGCGCGCGAGCGCGCGCTGCGCGAGACCGAGGCCGAGCAGGCGCAGATTACCGCCCGCGAGGCGATCGAGAAGGCGCGGATCGCCAACGAGCAGGCGATCGCCGCGGCACGGATCGCCTCGGAGCGGGAGATCCGGCAGACCGAGATCGAGCGGACCCGCGCGGTCGAGGAACGCGAGCTGCTGGCGCGCGAGGAGATCGAGAAGGCCAGGATCGCCAACCAGCGCGCCATCGACACTGCGCGCATCGCCAGCGAGCGCGAGGTGCGCCAGCGCGACATCGAGCGCACGCGCACGGTCGAGGAGGCCGAGATCTTGGCCCGCGAGGCGGTGGAGAAGGCGCGCATCCAGCAGGACCGCACCGTGACCGACGCGCGCATCGCCAACGAGGAGGAGACGCGACGGCGCGAGATCGAGCGGACGCGCGCGGTCGAACAGGCCGAGATCGCAGCCCGGGAAGCGACCGAGACGGCCCGCATCGCCCAGACCACGACAGTCAATGCGGAGCGGATCGCCTCCGACGAGCGCACCCGCGCGTTGGAGATCGCGCAGGTCCGTACCATCCAGGAGGCGGAGATCGCGGCACAGAAGGCGGTCGAAGCCGCGCGGATCGCGCGCGAGCAGGCGCTGTCGGCCGAGCGCATCAGTGCCGACCACGCCACCCGCCGCCTGGAGATCGAGCGCAACCAGGCGATCGAGATCGCCGGCATCACCGCGCGCGAGGCGACCGAGGCGAGCCGCATCGCCCAGGAGGAGCGCGTCCGCGCACTCGAAATCGCTCGGCATCGTACCGTGGAGGAGGCCGACATCACCTCGCGAGAAGCGATCGAAGCCGCCCGCATCGCCCAGGAGCAGGCGGTCGCGGAAAAGCGCATCCGCGCCGACAAGGAGACGCGCGGGCTGGAGATCGACCGCACCGAGGCGATCGAGGCGGCCGAATTGCGCCGGCGTGAGGCCGTCGAGCGGCGCCGGATCGAGGTCGATCTCGCACTGGAGGCCGAGCGGATCGCTTCGTCGAGAACCCGCGAGGTGCTCAACATCGACCAGAAGAAGGCGATCGAACTCGCCGACGAGACGCGCGTGATCGAGCTCGCTGCAAAACGCTCCGAGCGGATCGATGCCGACCGGCAGGTCAAAGAAGCGGAGATCACGGCGCGCAAGCTGGTCGAGACCGCCGATGTCACGCGCGAGCAGACGCTGGAGGCCGCGCGGCTGGCGCGGCGCCGCGCCATCGAGCAGCTCGAGGTCGGGCGGGTGCAGGCGCTGCAGGAGGCCGAGATCGCCTCGCGCGAGGAGGTCGAGCGCGCCCGCATCGCCTCCGACCGCGGCCTCGACGAGGCCCGCATCGGCCGCGAGCGCGACCTGCGCAAGCTCGAGGTCAATCGCGAGAAGGAGGTCGAGACGGCGCTCTTGGACAAGGCGATCACCCTCTACGAAAAGTCGCTGGAGGAGTCCGCGGCCAAGGTCGCGGCGGAAGAGGCGAGGGTGCGCGCGACCGAGGCGGCCGAGCGCGTCGTCACCGCGCGCGAGAGCGAGATCGCGCGCCGGCGCAAGACCGTCGAGGTGCTCATTGCCGAGAAGCAGGCCGAGGAGACCCGTATCGCGGCGGAGGCCGAGCGCGTCCGCGCCGCCGTCGAGGCCGAGGCGCAGCGGCTGCTCAACGAGGCGGAGAACGTGCTGACCGACCAGGCGCGCTACTCGCTGTTCCGCAGAAAACTGCTCGACCGTATCGAGGGCATCGTGCGCGAGAGCGTCAAGCCGATGGAGAAGATCGAGGGCATCCGCATCCTTCAGGTCGATGGCCTCAACGGCAATGGCGGGGGGCTCAATGGCGGCCGCAGCGCCACCGACGAAGTGATCGACTCGGCGCTGCGCTACCGGGTGCAGGCGCCGCTGATCGATTCCATCCTCTCCGACATCGGCGTCGAAGGCGGCAGTCTCGCCAAGATGCCCGGCCTCATCCGGGAGGCCCGCGACATGCAGGGCATCAAGGATTCCGCGCGCAAGGATCGCGAGGCCAAATCCGAGCCGCCACAAGGTGGCGGTGACGGACCGAAGAAGAAGGGCTGAGATCAGATCATGGCCAGGGTCTATGTCTCGACTGTCGTCAACGCGCGCAACGATCGGGTGTGGCAGCGCGTGCGCGATTTCAACGGCCTGCCGAACTGGCATCCGGCGATCGCGGAGAGCCGGATCGAGGGCGGTGAGCCGGCGGACAAGATCGGCTGCGTACGCGATTTCCGGCTGCGCAACGGCGAGCGGTTCCGCGAAAAATTGCTGGGACTGTCCGACTACGACATGTTCTGCACCTATTCGATCCTGGAATCGCCGATGGGGGTCGAGAACTACGTCGCGACGTTGCGGCTGACCCCGGTGACCGACGGCGATCACACCTTTGTCGAATGGACGGCCGAGTTCGATTGCGCACCCGAACGCGAGGGCGAACTCGTCACCAATATCGGTGGCGGCGTGTTCCAGGGCGGTTTTGATGCCCTCAAGCGCGCTTTCGGAGGATAGCGGTGCCGCATATCGTGAGGAGCACGATCATCGATGCACCGACCATGACGGTGTGGAACGTGCTGCGCGATTTCAATGGTCACGACCACTGGCATCCAGCCGTCGCCACCTCGACCATCGAGCGCGCGCAAGCTTCCGACAAGATCGGCTGCGTCCGCCGCTTTCGTCTCAAGGATGGCTCGGAGCTGCGCGAGCAGCTGCTGGCGCTGTCCGATCTCGAACAGACGTTTAGCTATTGCCTGCTCGATACGCCGATCCCGATGTTCAATTACGTCGCCCATGTCCGGCTGTTGCCGGTGACCGACGGCGACCGCACGTTTTGGCATTGGGAATCTCGTTTCACGACAAAGCCGCAGGATGCCGTCGCACTGACGAAGATGGTAGCGGACGACATCTATCAGGCCGGCTTCGAGGCGATCCGAAAACATCTGAAGGAGGCTGCATGACGAGGCGATCGCATGCCGTCGTGCCGCGTTTCACCGTCATGCTGCGCGCAGGCGGGGCATCCAGTAGCCACCGGTGTTTACTGGATCCCCGCTTTCGCGGGGAGGACGACCTCTTGCCGGGCCTGGACCGTTCTGTCACGGCGGAGGCGCGATCATGCCTGTCACGGTGAAGACTTTTGCAACCGCGGCGGAGGCGGCGACCGCGCTGTCGGCTGACCGCGCCGCGCGCTATCTCGGTGGGGGCACGCTGGTCATGCGCGCGCTCAACGAAGGCGATATATCGATTTCGACGGTCGTTCGCGCCACCGACCGCGCGCTGAACCGGATCGATGTGTCCAGCGCACGCGTCGTGATCGGGGCCGGCGTGACCTTCGCCCGCATCCTGGCCGAGCGTGAGCTCGCATTTCTCCATGCGCCGGCGCGCGCGATCGGCGGCCCCGCGGTGCGCAACATGGGCACGGTCGGTGGCAATCTGTTCGCGCAAAATCCGTTCGGCGATTTCACCGTCGCGCTGCTGGCGCTGGATGCGATCGTGTCCGTGCAGGGCGGCCTCGGCGCACGCGACATTCCGATCGAGGAGTTTTTGCAATCGCGCGACCGGCAGAGCGGGGCGCTGGTGCTCGCGATTTCGTGCCAGCGGCCGTCCTCGGCCGATGCATTCCGCTATCGCAAGGTGGCGAGGATCAGGCCGAAGGGCGGTTCGGTCATCACGCTGGCGGCGAATCTGGCGGCCAGCAGCGGCCGCATCACTGGCGCGCGGATCGCGCTGGGCTCGATGGGACCGGCGCCGATGCGCGCCAGGGCGGCCGAGCGCGCCCTTGAGGGACGCGCACTCGATGCCGCGTCGATCGCTGCTGCGGCCGCGGTCGCGGCCGAGGGCGCTTCGCCCTCCGACACCGCGATCGCCAGCGCCTGGTATCGCCGCGAGGTAATCGGCGTGCATCTGCGACGGCTGCTTTCGGGTCAGGAGTAACGGCATTATGGCCAAGACGCCCCTGCAGTTCCGGCACAATGGCAGAGATGTCGCGCTGTTCGTTGATGGCGGCACCAATCTCCTCGTCGTGTTGCGGGAAATGATTGGTGACATGACGCCAAAATTCGGCTGCGGGCAGGGCGGCTGCGGCGCCTGCACCGTGCTGATCGATGGCGAGGCGCATCTCTCCTGCCTGACCCTGGCCGAGACGGTCGGTGGTCGCCACATCGAGACACTCGACGGCATCAAGGACGGGCCGAACCTGCATCCGCTGCAGCGCGCCTTCGCCGAGCACTTTGCGGCCCAGTGCGGCTACTGCACGCCGGGCATGCTGATGGCGGCAAAAGCGCTGCTTGATCGCAATCCGCAGCCGAGCCGGGATGAAGTGGTCGAGGCGATCTCCGGCAACATCTGCCGCTGCACCGGTTACGAGCCGATCATCAACGCCGTGCTCGCCGCGGCTACGGGGCTGCGCGCCCGCGCCTAGAGGACGACAACCATGCTGGAACTGCGCAAGGAAATTTTTGCCGACGAGCGTGATGACAACCTGAAGGAAGTTGGCAAGGGCACGCAGCGGCAGGACATGCTCGGGCACGTCACGGGGACGTCGACCTATTTCGACGACCACAAGCTGCAGGGCCTGCTGCATCTGAAGGTGCTGCGCTCGGCGCACGCCCATGCGCGGCTGCGCCGCATCGATACATCGGAAGCGGAGCGCTCGGAGGGCGTCCGCCGCATCATCCGCGGCGCTGACGTGCCGCGCAATCTCAACACGCTGCTCAGCCTGATCAACTTTGGTAAGGACGATGAGCCCTCGCTGGCCGTCGACAAGGTGCGCTACAAGGGCGAGCCGATCGTCGCTGTCGTCGCCGAAACACCGCGCGCGGCGCATGAGGCGATGGCGAAAATTCGTGTCGACTACGAGCCGCTGCCGACCGTGTTCGACGTCGAAGACGCGCTCAAGCCCGGCGCGCCCGTGGTCAACGAGATTTATCCAAAAAACACCTTCACCTATCACGAGGTCTACGATCACCAAAAACTGCGCTTCGGCGATGTCGAGCGCGGGCTTGCGGACGCCGATCACGTGCTCGAACAGCGCTACCAGATGTCGCCGATCGAGCATGCGCCGACCGAGACCAATGGCGCGATCGCAGCCCCGGACACCAACGGCCGTTCTGTCGTCTACACCTCGACGCAGGCGCTGTTCTTCTCGGTCGACACTTGCGCAAAAATTCTCGATGTGTCGTCCAACACCTTTCATTTCATCGGCGGCACGGTCGGCGGCGGATTCGGCGGTAAGGTCGATACTCTGACCGAGCCGCTCGCGATTCTCGGCGCGATGCTCACCGGGCGGCCGGTGCGCTACGTCTTCGGCCGCGAGGAGGAGATGCTGTTCGGTCCGCCGCGCGGCGCCGAGCGCATCTATATCAGGGATGGCGTGATGCGCGACGGCCGAATCGTCGCGCGAAAAATCCGCGCCTACTTTGACAGCGGCGCCTATACGCGGCTGTCGAGCTACGCTGCCGTCAAATGCGCGGCGCATCTGCCGGGACCCTATACGATCCCCAACGTCTATGGCGACATCTATTGCGTCTTCACCAACCGCACGCCGGCGACCGCGATGCGCGGCTTCGGCATCACGGCCATGGACTTTGCGATCGAATGCCAGATGGACAAGCTCGCGCACCTCATCGGCATGGACCCGATGGAGTTCCGCATCCTGAACGCCTATCGCGACGGCGACATGAAGGCGCACCGGCGCGAGGCCAAGAACACCGCGCTGATCGAATGCGTCCAGGTCGCGGCCGAAAAGGCGAAATGGCCGATCCGCGAGGAGTTTCGGCGTGCCTCCTCGCGCAAGGAAGGCGGTGGTGCCCGCGCAACGATCACGCCGACGCCGCGCGAGCCGGTCCCGCAGCGTGCCGCAGTCGCGCAGCAGCGCACGAGCTATGACCGCGGCATTCCGACGCCCGCGTCCAGCCAGCCGCAGCCAGCTCCGCCACCCCCGCCGCCGCCTGCACCGGCCCCTGCGCACGGCGCGACCCGCTTTTCTTCCGTGTTCGGCACCAGGAGGCGCTGACCATGTCAAAACATCGTGGACGCGGCATGGCGTCGATCAACTATCCCATCGGCATGAATCTCGGTGGCGATCCGAGCCAGGCGCTGGTGCATTCGAATCCGAGCGGCAAGTTCACCGTGGCGCTGTCGTCGATCGATCTCGGCCAGGGCATGAAATCGGTGACGCGGCAGATCTGCGCCGAAACCCTCGGCGTGCCGGTCGAGGACGTCTATGTCGACACCGCGGATTCCGACACCGGGCCGCATTGCATGGGCTCCTTTGCCTCGCGCGGCACCCACCGCGTCGGCAATGCGGTGATGGCCGCGGCCAAGGAGGCGCGTGCCGTGATGATGGAGGCCGCCGCCGAGGAGCTCGAGGTCAATGCCGCCGATTTGGAGACCGACGGGCGCGGCAACATCCATGTCAAAGGCGCGCCGCATCGCTCGATCTCTACCAGGGATGTCGCCATCGCGGCGCAGTTCAAGCAGGGCAAGACCATTTCCGGACGCGGCATTTTTCTGGTGCCGCTGTCGCAGGTCGATCCGGAGACCGGGGAGATGTCGCCGGCCACCTGCTATGCGCATGCCTGTCTCGTCGCCGAGGTCGAGGTCGATGACGAGACCGGCGACGTGGCGATGGTCCGGATGGACTCGGCCTATGAGCTCGGGCGCGCCCTCAATCCAAGACTGGTCGAGCAGCAGCTCGTCGGCGGCGCCTGGATGGGCATTAGTCATGCGCTCTATGAAACGCCGGAGCCTTATTATCCCGATCCCCGCAACGGCCCGCGCGACTTCGTCGAATATCTGATGCCGGGGCCCGGCGACATCTGCCCGCACGACATCGCGGTGCTGGAACGGCCGGCCGCCGACGGCCCGTTCGGCGCCAAGGGGCCGGGCGAGATGTGCGCCAATCCGGTGCTGCCCGCGATTGCCAATGCGATCTTCAACGCAGTCGGCGTGCGCATCGACGAGCTGCCGATCACGCCGGAAAAAGTACTGCGCGCGATCAAGGCGCAGGGCGGCGCGCGGCCGCAGCCGCGGAGGTAGAGGCGCTTTCATGGTCGTGCGTGGGTCCATCGTTGGCATCGACAGTCCGCAGGCGCTGGAGAAGGCGCTGCGCTCGGCCTTTTATCTCGCCGATGAGGGACTTGCGACCGCGGCCTATCTCGCGCTCGCGCTCGGCAAGCCGCTGCTGCTCGAAGGTGCGCCGGGCGTAGGCAAGACCGAGGCTGCGAAGTCGATCGCGGCCGTGCTTGGCCGCCGCCTGATCCGTCTGCAATGTTATGAGGGCATCGATGCGGCCGCCGCGCTCTATGAGTGGAACTATCCGCGCCAGATGCTCGCGATCCGCCAGGCCGGCGAGGACAGCATCGACATCTACGGCGAAGCCTTTCTGATCGAGCGGCCGATGCTGGCGGCGCTGCGCGCGCCGGATTCGACGGTGCTGCTGATCGACGAAATCGATCGCGCCGATCAGGAATTCGAGGCCTTTCTGCTCGAATTTCTCTCCGATTTTTCGATCTCGATCCCCGAGCGCGGCACGGTCCGGGCCGTGGAACGGCCCGTCGTCGTGCTCACCTCCAACCGGACGCGCGACCTGCACGAGGCGCTGCGCCGCCGCTGCGTCTATCACTGGATCGACTACCCGAGCGCCGAGCGCGAAGCGCGCATCGTGATGATGCGGGCCTCCACCGTCGCGGAGTCCACCGCGCGCGCGGTGGTCGCCGCCGTCGGCCGGCTACGGCGCGAGCCGCTGAGCAAGGCGCCGGGGATTGCGGAAGCGGTCGACTGGGCCGAGGCCGCGACGCTGCTCAACAAGGGCGGCGCGCGCTGGCCCGATGCGTTCAAGCGCTCGATCGGGCTCGCGCTGAAGGACGAGGAGGATCTCAGCTTCATCGCCCCGCGGCTCGATGGGCTCATTGCGGAGGCGGTGACATGAGCGAACCGCGTCTGCCGCAGGCGGCGGAGATCTTCGTGTCCTTCGTCACGCTGCTGCGCCTCAACGGCTTTGCCGCGGCACCGGAGCAGACGGTTGCCTTTCTTGCCGCGATCGAGCTGCTCGGGCCGCGCCGCATCGATGACATCCACCGCGCGGGACTCGCGACGCTTGCGCCGCCGCCGGAGCGCCGCGCGACCTATGATTTGCTGTTCGACCTGCATTTCCGCGGTGGCGAGGCGCTCGACCAGACGGGTGGAGACGAAGAGGAGGACGTCGTCCGCCTGCAGGAAGAAGGACGGGGTGCGGACGAACCGCTCTTTGCCGAGGAAGAAAGTGAGTCCGGTCTTGCAGCAACGCGCGCCGAAGCCCTCGTCGCGCGCCGCTTCGCCGGCCGGGCCACCAGCGATGCGCTGCGCCGCTTGGCGCGCGAGGCCGTCGCAAAGCTGCCGCGGAGGCGCGGCCACCGCCGCATGCGGGCCCGCCGCGGCGCCTTTGCCGATCTGCGTCGCACCTTGCGCGAGAGCGTGCGTCATGACGGCGAGGTGCTGCGGCTGCGACGCCTGAAACGCCGGCAAAGGCCGCGAAAGCTTTTGGTGCTGATCGACGTCTCCGGCTCGATGAAGGCGCGCACCGAGGGGAACATGCGCCTCGCACACGCGCTGGTGCAGACCGCGGCCAATGTCGAGGTCTTCACCCTCGGCACGCGACTCACCCGCGTGACGCGATCGCTGCGCTTGAAGCGCCGCGAGCAGGCGCTGGCCGCGGCTGCTCATGTGGTCAGCGACTGGGATGGCGGCACGCGAATCGGGGATGCGCTGAAGGCGTTTCTGGCCGTGCCGCGCTTTTCGGCCTATGCGCGCGGGGCCGCCGTGCTCGTCATTTCCGATGGGCTGGAGCGCGGCGATCACCAGGCGCTTCGTGAGGCCGTCGAAAAACTCTCGCTGCGCTCCTGGCGGCTGAGCTGGCTGACGCCGCTGGCAAGCGGGCGCGGCTTCAAGCCGCAGACGGAGGCGTTGATCGCGATCGAGCCTTTCGTCGACGACATGGTCGCCGGCGGATCGGATGCGGCGATCGTGGAGCATATCCTCTCGCTTGGACAGAGGCGCGCGGCATGAACGGGGTCGTCGATGCGCATCATCACGTCTGGCGGCAGGCCGATCTGCCCTGGCTGACCGGCCCGATGCAGCCGCGCATTTTCGGGCCCTACGAGGCGATCCGCCGCGACTATCCGATTGAGGAATATCTCGATGATCTCAGGGGATGCGGCGTTGGCCAGTCGGTCTATGTGCAGACCAACTGGGCCAAGGAGCGGTTCGAGAACGAGGCGGCCTGGGTGCAGCGGACGGCCGACGAACACGGCTTTCCGCATGCGATCGTCGCCTACGCCGACATGGGTGTCGAGGACGTGCGCCCTCAGCTCGACCGGCTGGCGCGCTATGAGCTGCTGCGCGGCGTGCGCATGCAGCTGCACTGGCACGACAACCCGCTCTATCGTTTCGCGGCGCGGCCCGATCTCTGCGCGGACGCGCGCCTCCGCGCCAACATTGCGCGGCTTGCCGATTACGGCTTCAGCTTCGACCTCCAGGTCTTTTCGGGCCAGATGGAAGGCGCGGCGGCGCTTGCGGAAAGCTGCCCTGCCGTCACCTTCATCCTGCAGCATGCGGGTATGCCCGAGGATCTGTCGCCCGCGGGGCGCGTGGCCTGGCGCGCGGGCATGCAGCGCCTGGCCGCGTGTCCGAACGTGGTCTGCAAGCTCTCGGGGCTCGGCACGTTCATTCACCGCAACGATCCGGCGCACATTGCCGGCATCGTCGAAGAGACGATCGCGATCTTTGGCGCAACGCGCTGCCTGTTCGGATCGAATTTTCCGATCGAGAAGCTGTGGACCGGATACTGCGATCTCGTCGCGGCGTATCGAGCCGCGCTCTCGGATTTTGGCGAGAACGAAAGCGATGCGGTGCTGCGGACCAATGCGATGCGCGTCTACCGGCTGACCTAAGACGTGCCGGCGAGCGCGATGTGACACAAGGAAAACGCCGACGGATGGTGGGGAGGTGACATGGCGCTGGAGATAAAAATCCTGGACTATGGCGATATCGAGCTGGAATCGAGTTTTCTGGTGCTCGGGCGCGACTGTGGCCGCACCCGCCGCGTGCTGACGCTCGGCTTCCTGATCCTCGGCGGGCCTTATCCTGTCCTGGTCGATACCGGCTATCGCTCCAACCAGATTATGGAAACGCTGGGCATGCGCGGGCTGCAGTATCATGAGAACATGATCGAGAACCAGCTTGCGCGCCACGGCGTTCGGATGGGCGACGTGCGTTTCGTCTGCCACACCCATCTGCATATCGACCACGCGGGCAAGGACGATCTGTTTCCGATGAACACGACGGTGGTGGTCAACCGGCGCGAACTTGAATATTCGGTCTCGGGCCTGATGCATCCGCAATATCCCGCGCCGGACATCAAGCATCTGATTGATCGCCTGCACACCAAGAGCGCGCTGCGTTTTCTCGATCTCGAGATCACCGGCCCGATCGAGCTGATGGACGGCGTCTATTGCGAAGCCGCCAACGCCCACACCGAGGGATCGATGAACATTCACGTCCATACCGCCGAGGGCATCGCGACCATTTGCGGCGACGTGATCTATGACATCAACGACCAGATCGTCGATCCCTTCCGCGAGATCCACGACGCCGAACCGCGCACCACAGGCAATCACGGCACCACCAAGCGCGCCGAGAAGGCCGCGATCAAAAAGCTGCTCTCTCAGTCGCGCTTCCTGCTGCCGGTGCACGACCGGCCGGCCAAGGTCGAACGCGGCATGATCGCGGGCCGGCTGCACGACCAGGTGCCCGGTCCGATTGTCCAGAGCCTGCCGCAGCGAAACTGGTTTCCCGCGTGAAAGGGTAAGCCCGATGACGCACGTAACGTTACGCCCGGAATTCGAGACGCTGATTGACCCCTATGCGCCCGTCGGCCAGGTCGGAACGGGATTCGATTTCACGGAGGGGCCGATCTGGCATCCGCTCGAGCAGTTTCTCCTGTTCTCCGACATGCCGGCGGACGTGCGCAGGCGCTGGGATCCGCGGCGCGGCGTCGTCGAGGTGCGGCGGCCGTCGAACAAATGCAACGGGATGACCTATGACGCCGAGCTGAACCTGATCGTCTGCGAACACGCGACGTCGTCACTGGTCCGCGAGCGGCCCGGTGGCCAGCGCGAGATCATCGCCTCGCATTTCGAGAACCAGGAGCTGAACAGTCCCAACGACGTCTGCGTGCACACGAGCGGCGCGATCTATTTCTCCGATCCCTGGTATGGCCGCATGCCGGTTTATGGCGTCGAACGGCCGCGCCAGCTCGGCTTCCAGGTCGTTTTTCGCGTGCCGCCGGGCGGCGGGCCGCCAAGACTCGTGGTCGATCGCCATCTGTTCGATCAGCCGAACGGCCTCTGCTTCTCGCCCGACGAGAAGCGGCTCTATGTCAACGACACCGTGCAGGCGCTGATCCGCGTCTTCGACGTCGAGGCCGATGGCACGCTGTCGAATGCGCGCGTCTTTGCCAGCGCCATCCGCTCCGAGCTGGAGCCGGGCCTGCCGGACGGCATGAAATGCGACCAGCGCGGCAATGTCTGGGTCACGGCGCCCGGCGGCGTCTGGGTCTATTCGCCCGGTGGTGACCTGCTCGGCAAGGTGAGGGTGCCGGAGCTGGTCGCCAATCTCGCCTGGGGCGGCGGCGACTTTCGCACGCTCTATCTGACTGCGACCCATTCGGTCTATGCGATCCCGACCCGGGTCGGTCCGCGCCACGAGCCCTACATGAATGCATCGCGCGGCGCGGCGAAACCGGCATCCTCCGGCGCGCCGGCGCCACGACTTTCGAACACCGACATGCATCTCGATCCGCGGCGCTGCGCGATGATCATTCAGGACCTGCAGAACGATGTGATCATGAACGGCGGCGCGTTTGCCTCTTCCGGCGCGCCCGACCATGCCAAGCAGCAGCGCGTCGTCGACAATGTCCAGCGCCTCA
>Ga0213876_10001797_pt1 | contig 12998 bp, 9 predicted proteins | sample BarmaccomBMRX_R9_FD_160113 | JGI IMG/M metagenome (GOLD analysis project Ga0213876, IMG submission 160113) | Root-associated microbial communities from Barbacenia macrantha in rupestrian grasslands, the National Park of Serra do Cipo, Brazil - RX_R9 | ecosystem: Host-associated > Plants > Roots...
CCTCGAACGCAGCCGGCGACGGACACCGCGGCCCGATACGGTCGCCCTGCTGGCCGACGCGCTCGAATTGGCCGACCCCGAGCGCGCCTCGTTCGCCGCCGCGGCCCGCAAGGCGGCCATCGTCAGTTCGAGCGAGGGGCCGATCGCGCGTCCGCTGCAGAACCTGCCCACCTGGCCAACGCCGCTCATCGGCCGTGCTGCCGACGTGGCCGCCGTGTGCGACGCCCTGGGTCGGCCCGACGTGCGGCTGTTGACGCTCATCGGCCCGGCCGGCGTCGGCAAGACCCGGCTGGCGCTGGCGGCCGCCGAAGCCCTGTGCGACGAGTTCGCCCACGGCGCGCACCTGGTCCTGCTGGCCGCCGTCGAAGACCCCGACGGCCTCATCGGCGCCATCGCCCGCGCCCTGGGTGTGCGCGAGCACGAACGCCGCTCGTTGGCCGAGACGGTGGTCGAGTACCTGGCGCCGCGCGAGGAGTTGATCGTCCTCGACAACTTCGAGCACCTCGGCGCCGCCGCGCCCCAACTGGCCGCGCTCCTGGCCGCTTGCCCCCACGTCAAGCTGCTAGTGACCACCCGGGCGGCCGTCCACGTCCGTGGCGAGCGGCAGTTCGTCGTCCCGCCGCTAGCCCTGCCGGACACTGACAACCTCTCGCCCGACGCACTGGCGGAGGTGCCGGCGGTGGCGCTGTTCGTCGAACGGGCCGAGGCGGCCTCGGCCGACTTCCGTCTGACACGGGCCAATGCGCCGCTGGTGGCCGCCATCTGTCGGCGGCTGGACGGCCTGCCGCTCGCGCTCGAGCTGGCCGCCGCCCGCGTGCGGGTGCTCTCGCCGGCCGACCTGCTCCAGCACCTCGAGTGCCCGCTGCCGCTGCTCGTCGACGGCGCCCTCGACCTGCCGGAGCGGCAGAAGACGATGCGCCGTACCATCGAGTGGAGCGAGGACCTGCTCGAGCCGGAGCAGAAGATCCTGTTCCGCCGGCTGGCGCCATTCGTCGGGACGTTCACCCTGCCCGCCGCCCACGCGGTCTGCAACGCCGACGCCTCGCTGGGCTCCGACCTCGTCCTGGCCATGGCTTCACTCGTCGATCAGAGCCTGCTGTTGCGCGTGCCGACTGGTGACGAGCCGCGCTTCAGGATGCTGCACACCATCCGCGAGTACGCGCTCGAACGGCTCCAGGAGAGCGGCGAGGCCGAAGCGATCTTCGAGCACCACGCCGCCTACTATCTCGACCTGGCCGGCTCGATCGGCCCGCGCCTGAGCGGACCCGAGCAGGACGTGTGGCTCGGTCGACTGGAGCAGGACTACGAGAACCTCGTTGCCGGCCTGAGTTGGTTCACCAAGTCGCGCGAGACGGAGCGCGCCACGCGCTTCGGTATCGGCCTGTGGCAGTTCTGGTGGTTGCGCGGTACGTACGCCGAGGGCCGCGCCCATCAGGAGGCGGTCGCTGCCCTGCCGGCTACGCCCGGCAGCGAGTCGGCGCGGGCCGACCTGCTGGCCAAGCTGGCCGACTTCGCCCGCCTCCAGGGTGACTACGCCCACGCCCGCCGCTACCACGAGGAGAGTCTCTCAATCAGCCGCTCGCTCGGTGACCGGGCGCGCATGGCCGCCCAGCTGCGCGAGATCGGCCGTCTGGCACTGATCCAGGGCCAAGTGGAGGGCGCCCGCCCGATCCTCGAAGAGGCCGTCGCGCTCCACCGCGAGCTCAACGACCGCCACGGGCTGGCGCTAGTCCTGTCGTTCATGGCCGAGTTGGACTTCATCGAGGGCGACTTCGACGCCGGCAGCGAACGGCTGCATCAGGCGCTCGGCTTGCAGCGCGTCTTCGACGACCGGTCGGGGATGGCGGTCACGCTCCAGCTGCTCGGACATGCAGCACGCGAGCAGAGCGACTGGGCGGCGGCCAGCCTCCTGCTGCGCGAGAGCCTGGCGCTGTTCGTGCGCGAAGGGCCGGCCTGGGGCGTCGCCTGGGGCCTCGAAGGTCTGGCCCTGCTGGCGGCGGCGCGCAAGCAGCCCGCCCGGGCGCTGGTGCTGGCCGGTGCCGCCGCCGCGCGGCGCGAAGCCCTCGGCCTGGCGACGACGCCGCTGGCCCGCGACATCCTGGAGCGCGAACTGGCCGTCGTGCGCGGCGAGCTCGGCATCAGCGCCGCCGACCAGGCCTGGGCGAACGGCTACCGCCTGTCCGCCCAGGACGTGCTGGACGTCATCTCCGACGCTGCCTGAGGCGCCCCCGCACGCCGCCTCGGCGCGACGTGCGGCGTAGCCGAAAGGTCCGTTTCCGCAACCGGATCGCAACAGCCTGGGTGATCCAGAGCGCAGCCCGGCTCGTACCATGCACGTCGGTCTGAGGCGTGCGTGGAGGCGGCACGTCTGTGTGCATTCTCGTAGGGGGACACGCAATGGCACGTTTCCGCATGCTCACGTACGTCGTCGCCGCACTCGGCCTCACTGCGGCGGTCTGGAGTCCGGCCCTGGCCAAACCGCAGGGTCCGTCCGTCCTCGTCGTCGGGGTCGATCACGTCGATCTGGCCAACCAACGGCCGGATCAGCACCGCGTCTTTGAATACACCGACTTCTTCGCGCGGAGTGTCACCGTCCATCGCCACGAAGTGATCGACTTCCGCGTAGCACCGGGCGCCTTCCACGTCGTCGGCGTGGCCAAGGAGCAGGAGGTCGCCCGCAAGGTGTACCCGATCGCGACGCTCGACACCAACGACGCCAACGCCATCGGCTCGGGCGACCCGAAGATCAAGCTGGGGCCGTCCAACTTCTTCATCATCGGTGGCAGCACCCACGGCGGCGGCAACATTGGCACCGATCCGTCCGGCAATACGCCACCCCCGTGTGGCCTGACCGCGATGGGTGAGAAGCCGTGTGAGTTCAAGGGCGGCGATGACATCGAGGTGGCTGGCCCACTCGCCGGCTTCGCCCCCCCGTCCGACAATGGCCCGCCAGCCCCCGCGCCAGTCGACTGGAGCATCGAGATCGACGCCGCGCCCGGCAGCTACGATTTCCTGTGCTTCATCCACCCCGGCATGCAGGGCAGCGTCAACGTCGTCGACAGCGATGACCGCGTGACGACCCAGGCTGAGAACGACGCCCGTGGTGCGGCCCAGTTCGCCCACGACCAGGCCGAAGCCCTGGCCGCCGAGGCGGCCGCCAACACCGTCCGCTTCAGCGGCGACGCACCCGGCAGGCGCACGTACGACGTCGACGTCTCGACCGGTGTGCCGGACCTGCACGCGGTCGTCCTCGAGATGCTGCCGCAGCACCTCGATCTGAAGGATGGTGACCGCGTCCAGTACCACTGGGCGGCGCCCAACGAGGTCCACACGGTCGGCTTCCCGGCCGACGATCCGCGCCTACCGCCTCCGTTCGGCTTCGACTGCGGCGGCACGGGCTTCCAGGCGCCGGGCGCCGGTCCGCCGTGCCTGGAGCCGGGCCACACGACGCCGGAGTTGGTCGGCGACCCGGGCAACGCACCGTCGGGCACGCTGCTCACCTCACCCACGGCGCTGGTCGACTCCGGCTTGCTCGCCGGCCGCGGCTACGATCTCGAGCCGACCCGCCAGACGTGGTCGGTGCGGACCAACCGCGCGACGGCCAATGGTACCTACGAGTACCAGTGCACGGTCCACGACTTCATGCACGGGACGCTCAGTATCTCGCACTAACCACCCACGCCCGACGTGCGGCGCGGCGGATCACTCGGTCCGTCGCGCCGTCGCCGCCCGCCTCAGCTCCGACTGGCCGGGATGGGCATGCGCTCGGCCATCAGCGTTTGCCAGGCGACGCCGCGGTCGGCGACTTCGGCCATCGAGCGGACGCTGTAGGCTCCGGGGTTGGTCGGCTGGGGCGGCTCCTGGCCGGCTTCGAGGGCCTTGGCTTGATTGAGCAGACGCCGCCGCGTGGCGATCACCCCGGTGTCCGACGACCCCAGGTGCTCGCGCGAGCGATCGGAGATCGGTCCGCGCTGGTCCTCCTGAACGGCCATGTCCTGGACGCGTATGCCGCGAATGCCGGTGTAGCTGGTCGTCTTCTGGGCCTGGCGGTCGATCAGGTAGTCGTTGCCACGGTTCTGGAGCGGCACGTAGCGCGCATCGACCTCGACGAACGGCCGCTTGGCGACCGGTTGCTCGGCGTTCCAGGTGACGGTGATGCCGATCATCGACAGGTCGTCGATCGGCACCGCGGCGGTGAACGTGTACGAGCCGCCGAAGGTGCCGGGGATGATGGTATACGACGGCAGCATGAACGGCGTGATGCGCCAGTAGTAGCGGTCGGGGCCGACCTCGCGACGGGCGCAGATGGCCAGGCCGTAGTCCGTCTCCAGGACCGAGAAGACCGGGTGCAGGTCGGCGTCGCGCTCGTCGTTGCGGATGGGTCGGCGGTCCGGACCGAGCGTGGCGTGCAGGAAGTTGGCGTGTGAGGAGTCGACTTCGCCCTCCAGGTTCTGGAGGTAGTTGCAGGCCTGGATGCGCTTGGAGACGTTGCGCTGCTCGGGCGGCACGCGCAGCCATTCGAGGTCGGGCAGCGCCGGAGCCAGGTCGGCCGGCCCCATGTGGACCCAGATGACACCGCCGCGCTCGATGGTCTGGTAGGCCGGTTGTTGGATCTTCTCGGCGAAGCGGTTGCCGGGTGGCTCGTTGGGCATGTCGACGCAGGCACCGGCGGCGTCGAACTTCCAGCCATGGTAGACGCAGCGCAGACCCTCCTCCTCGTTGCGGCCCCAGAAGAGGTTGGCGTTGCGATGCGGACAGTAGGTGTCCAGGACGCCAACGCGGCCGCTGGTGGTGCGGAAGGCGACGAGGTCCTCGCCCAGCAGGCGCAGGCGGACAGGCGGGCAGTCCGGCTCCGGCAGCTCTTCGGACAGCAGCGCCGGCAGCCAGTAGCGGCGGAACAGGGTGCCCATCGGCGTCCGCGGACCCACCTGGGTCAGATAGGCATTGTCACGGTGGCTCAGCATCGGTCAGTCCCGGCCATGGTACGCCCGCAGGCAGACGGCCGCTTCAACGCTTGCACAGGGGTCGGTCGCGGCCGTCAGGATGACGCTGGACGTTCGGGCGGAACGTCACCCGGCGGACGGCAGCGCCACGGCGTACGTGCGGCGCGTTCGGATTGGACTGCCGCGGCAGTCCAATCCGCCGCCGATGGTGCTCCCTGAGCAGGAACCGTGGCGTAGCGGACCGCCGAGACGAGGCCGGTCTGCGCTCGCAGGCCCTGCCGCGCGGGCGGCAACGCAGCCGGCGGACGCGCTGCGCCTGTGGCGGAGTCTGACGCGGCGGGCAACAATGGACCGTGGACCGAGGTGTCCGCCCGAGCGGGAGGGCGGGGGCTCAGGCTGCGGATCAAGCGATCGAGTCGAGGTGGCTCAGGCGGCGGATTGGGCGATGGAGTCCTGGTACTCCTTGCGGATCTGTTCGCCGCCGTTGGTTTGCCAGTCTTTGACCAGTTGGTCGTAGTCGGCCATCGGTCGGCGGCCGACGACGATGTCGGTGATGCCGTCGGTGACCGCCTGGGTCAGGTTGAAGCCCTTACTGAAGTTCGTCGCCGACACCTGGCCGAAGGTCGGATCGCTGACGGCCACCGGTAGCAGGGCGTGCTCGGCATCGACCATCGTCTTGGCGTAGCCGTCGAGGTCCGGTGTGAAGAAGACGAACGGATGCTGGACCACGTACTTCCACGGGACGTAGTTGGCGTCGACGTTGCCCTGCGTCGTCAGCTTGGGGTTGCCGGCGGCATCGAGCGTGTAGTCGGTGCCCTGCAGGCCGAAGGTCAGCAGTTGGTCCTCGGCGCTGCCGAAGGGCGCGGCCAGCCAGTTGAGGATGCGCAGCAGTTCTTTGGTCCGCTCCGGTGTGCTCTTCTTGATGGCTGTGGCCCACAGATGGCCGCCGGTGACGAAGTGCTGCGGCTTGCCGCCGGCGTGGGCCGGAAACGGCGGGATCATGCGCACATCGAACGGCTGCGGCGACTGGAGCGCTTGCCGCCAACCGTCCTGCCAGCCGTTGATCGGGTCGAGCCAGACGCCGAACTTGCCACCGGCGAACTGGGCACGGGCGACGACGCCACTGGCGTAACTGGTCGAGTTCGGGTGATAGACGCCGGCCGCATACAAGTCGCGGGCGTAGGCCGTCGCCTCCTTGTACTCCGGCGTCTCCCAGTCCTTGACGAGTTTGCCACCACTGTCGAGTCGCCAGCCGTTGGGTGCGCCGAACAGCTGGCTGAGTTGCGGCACCCACATGCTCGTTTGCTGCGCGGCGCCGAGGCCGTAGACGTCCTGCTGCGGCCGCGTCAGCGCCTGGAGCATGCGCTTGAAGTCGTCGGCGTCCTTGGGCACGTAATCCTGGCCGAAGGCGGCGTCGTACAGGCTGGCGTTCTTGAGCCACACGAAGCCGGGCAGGTAGCGGTGGATGGGCACCAGGTACAGGTGGCCCTGGTAGGCGCAGCCGGCGTTCTTCCAGGCCGGCGTGGGGATGGCCGCGAGATTGGGGTAGTCCTTGGCCGCGTCGCCGGCCAAATAGGGCGTCAGGTCGGCGGCCTGGGCCTGCAGGAACTGGGGCACGCCCGCGGCGGCGGCGAGCGTGCTCGAGGCGCCCGGCCGCGAGTACAGGTAGATGAGATCGGGCAGGTCGCTGCCGGCCATGACCGTCCCGAGCTTGACCGGGTAGTCGGCGGCGGTCACGATCTGGAACTGCACGTTGGCGTTCAACGCTTTGTTGACGGCCTGCCAGGCCGGGTTCTGCTCGTAGGGGGCCGGCGGCGGGAACAGGGCGATCGACATAATCGTGACGGTGCTGCCTGTGCCCGGCGGGTCGGCCGGCAGGGCTTTGGCGGGCTGGCCCGGGTAGGCGACGAAGCCGTCGTCGTACTGGTCGCCGCTGCTGGGGAAGTCGGCCCTGGGGCCGGTCTGGAGGGGTACGTAGCTGGGGTACAGGCTGCTGGCGGGGCCGGCCGTGGCGGCCGGCCCCGGCCGTGCGCTGGACCCGCTCGGCGGACTCGGCACGCAGGCCGCCACCAGCGACAAGCCAACGGCCAGGCTAGCGCCATGGAGCACCTGGCGACGCGTCAATCCAGGCCGGCGGCTGCCATCATGCATCGATCGTGTCTCCCCGTACCCAGCGAAGCATGGCGCGCCAGCCCCGCGCCGTCAACCACGGGCTGGGCACGGCATACTCTGGTATGGCGCGTGGGAAGCCGGCCGGCCATCCGGCAGCGACCGCGCGGGCGGCCGGCCCGTCCGAGCCGACGGCCGCCGCACGCGTGCTGGAGGCGTTGCATCAGATCGCCCTGGCCATCGGGGAGACCACCGATGCCACGCCGCGGCCTGCACGACCTGATCGGCCAGGTGCAGCGCTCGGCCGATGATCTGGCCGACACCTCCAGGCACCTTGGCAGCGCAGCGGGCCAGACCGGGGCGGCTGTGCAGCAAGTCAATCAGGCCATGCAGAACGTAGCCGTCGGCGCCCAGGACACGTCGCGCAACGCCTAGGACACCAACGCCGCCGTCAGCCAGTTGGGCCAGGCCATCGAGGGCATCGCCCGCGGCGCCAGCGAGCAGACCCGGCAGGTCCAGGCCGCCAGCGCGACGGCTTCGCAGATGGCGGCCGGCGTGGAGCAGGTGGCGACCAACGCCAAGGCGGTCGCCAACGCCAGCCAGCAGACCAAAGCGGCCGCCGAGCACGGCCGGCGCGCCGTCGCCGACACGACGGCGGCCATGGCCGACATCGAGGCCGTCGTCGGCCAGGCGGCGGCCAAGGTCGAGGACCTGGGCAAACTGGGCGAGAAGATCGGCGCCGTGGTCGAGACCATCGACGACATCGCCGAGCAGACCAATCTCCTGGCCCTCAATGCGGCCATCGAAGCCGCCCGCGCTGGCGAGCACGGCAAGGGCTTCGCCGTCGTCGCCGACGAGGTGCGAAAACTGGCCGAGCGGAGCGGTCGCGAGACCAAGCAGATCGCCGAGTTGATCCGCCAGGTCCAGGTCGGGACCAAGGACGCGGTCGGGGCCATGGCCCAGGGCGCGGCCAAGGTCGAGGCCGGCACGGCCAAGGCCGACCAGGCCGGTGGCGCGCTGGGCGAGATCCTGGCGGCCGTCGAGCAGACGGTGCGCCAGGTCACCGAGATCGCCGCCTCGGCCCAGGAGATGAGCGCCCAGATCGAGGAGATGGCCGCCCAGGCGCAGACCCTCTCGAGCACGGCCGATCAGCTCAAAGCCCTGGTGGCCCGCTTCACCCTCGACCAGGAGCACACGTCCGCAGCGGCCAGGATCACGCCGCTGCGGCGCGCGGCCTGAGCCACAGAGGCCCCGCGGCCATGGCCGCGGGGCCGTGGCGGCTACGATGCAGCGATGCGATCGCTTGGTGTTGGCGTCCACCTCATTTCGCGCGGCGCGGGTGATCCGGCCCAGACGCCCTTTCCCAGTCACCCGGTCATGCTGGACGACGGGCTACGCGTCGAGCGGCTCGGCTTCGACGCGGTCTGGCTGCCGGATCACTTCTTCTTCGAGCGCGCTGGCGGTGAGGTCGTCGAGACCTACCCCGAGGTGTGGACGCTGCTGAGCGCGTTGGCCGTGCGCACCGAGCGCGTGCGCCTCGGCACCAACGTCCTGGCGGCAACCTTCCGCCACCCGGCACTGTTGGCCAAGATGGCCGGCGCCGTCCAGGAGCTCAGCGGCGGCCGCTTCGTCCTGGGCCTGGGCGCCGGCAACCAGGTTCGTGAGCACCAGGCATTCGGCCTCGACTTCGCCCACCGCGTCGGCCGCTTCAAGGAGTACGTGCCCATCGTTAGCCGTCTCCTCGAGGGCCAGACGGTGACGCACCACGGTCGCTACTTCCAGTTGGACGAGGCGAGCTTGCGGACGGTCGTGCCGGCCGTGCCGATGTGGCTGGCCGCCGGCGGGCCGCAGATGTTCGAGCTGACCGCGCGCTACGCCAGCGGCTGGAACATGGCCGGGGGCGGCGCCGACCCGCTCGCCATTCGGGCCCGCTACGACGGCTTCGCCGCCGCGTGTCGGGCGGCCGGGCGCGACGTGGCCGACTTCGCGGTGGCCAAAATGACCTTCATGGCCGTGGCGCCCGACGCCGCCAGCGCCCGCCGCATGGTCGACGAACTGGCGACGCGCGGCCGCCAGACGCCGGAGGCGCTCGCGGCGCGCACGCTGGTCGGCACGCCCGACCAGATCGTGGCCGCCCTGTGCACGCTGAACGACATCGGCGTCACCGAGCACATCTTGAATGTGGCCGAGTCGGAGCAGTGGCCGAACTATTGGGACGCCATCGAGCTCCTGGCCCGCGAGGTGGTGCCGCTGGTGCGCGGCACGTGAGGCCGGCCGGCCGGAGTCTGGCTCTTGCCAGGGGCGGCCGGGTCTGGTACTGTGTGTCTCGGCGTCCCGACGTTCGTTCGTCGTGGGCGCCGATTTCGTCATTGGCTGACAGTGACGGTGGATTGAAACGCGAAAGGAGGAGCGCACATTGAACCCACCCGCAGCGCCGAGCACCCATCTCAGCCATCAGCGCCGGGCCGCTGGTTGTGCCTCCTCGCGCGAGCGACGGGACGGCGCAGCACCTTCCTGATCCGCACGGGACGGTAGATCGTTCGACTCGATCGGCTGGGGCCCCGCGGGCCCCTTTTTGGTGCCCGCGAGCAGCCGCCGGGTAGACGCCCCCGCCGGCTGACAATCGTCTCCCCGTGCCCCCGGCCCAGCCGGCCGGCCGGGCAACGGGACCGTTTTTCTTCATCGACACCCGGCCACGAAAGGAGGGCCGAACTATGAGTTGCAATCTGGGAGCCCTGGATTGGTACGTCGAGCAGCACAATGCCGAGCTCCTGCGACAGGTCGAACACGACCAGCTGGTGCGCCAGGCGCGGGGGCCGGGTCGGCCGCTCCGCCTGCGGCTGGCCGGGCTGCTGTACGCGCTCGCCGATCGCGTGAGCGGCGAGTCGTTCGAGCCCGGGCAGATCGCCCTGGCCAACTAGCGCCCATCCCCGCACCCCCCCGGGCCCCTGCCCGGGGGGTGCAGCCGTTGCACACGTCTGCGGTAGCGAACGCGGGCGACGTGTCGTACACTGGGTGGCCGGGGACTCAGGGGAATCAACCAGGGGATCAGGTGGGGGGACTGGTGCCAGCGATACGCGTCGCCCAGCAGCGACTGGCGCACAGCGCAGTGGCGCACCTCGCGCACGTCTTGGACGTGCCATGGGCCTGCCTGTGGCTGCGCGATCGACCCGATAGCGTGCGCCTCGCGGCGCGTCGCTCCAATCGGACCGCGCCGGCCGTCGAGCGCCGCCTGCCACTGTCCAGCTACGTCGGCCAGGTCATCTCGACCGGCCAGCCGGTTATGGTGGCCGAGGTGGCCGACGATCCGTACTGGTGCCGACCGGCACTCGTCGAACAGGCCGGGCTGCACGCGTACGCCGCGACGCCGATCAGGGCCGACGGCCCGCCGCTGGGCGTCCTCGAGATCATGCGCTCGCAGCCGGGCCGCCTCAGCCGACACGACCTGCGGGTGCTGGCCGACATGGCCACGCTGACTGGGTTCGGCCTGAGCCAGATGCAAGCACTGGCCCGCGTCGAGCAGCACCTGCCGCTGATCGTCAACACGCTGACGTGCGCGGTCGGCTACGCCGAGCTGTTAGCCCAGACGGTGGTGCTGGCGCCGGACCAGCAGGCCTGGGCCAGGCTGGCCCACCGCTCAGCCATGGAGGCCGCCGACCTCCTCCAGGCCAGCCTGCGGCCCGCCCCACGCCGGGCGAGTAACCGACGGCGCAGGCGCCGCCAGGTGCGGCCGCGCACGCGGCGGCACGCGCTGGGGACTGCCTCGCGCGCGACCGCGGCCTGGCCAGCGATGTGCTCGGCGAGCTGACCGGCCAGGAACACGCTCGGCGGCGGCAGCTCGTGGCCGGCCAGGCTGAGACTGGCCAGCTGCTGCTCGAGGACGACCGCGTCCTGGATCGCGCCCAGCGCATCCTGGACCCCGACGGCGCGCCGGATCATGCGCCGCGCGGGCTTGCCGTACAGCTCGGCCACGAACTCCAGGCTGTAACGGAGCTGCTTGGCGCGGATGCGGGCGCGGTGCAGGTCGGCGGCGGGCGAGCTCGGCGCGAGGTCGCGGCTGGCCTTGCGCAGGCGGCGGTAGCGGCGCCGCACGAGCGCAGGCAGGGTCTCGAGCGCGGGCGCACGCGCAGGACCCGCCCAGTCAGCAGGAGACTGGGCCTCGAGCGCTCCGAGGGCGGCGACGATGGCAGTATAGCGCGTCTGTTCTAGGGCCTCGGTCAATTCCTGGCGGGCGGCTGCGTGGCGGGCGCGGAACCAGGCCAAGAGCGTCGCGGCGGCCGTCGGCGGCGCGTCGAGCGCGGCGGCGGCCTGGCCGAGCGCGGCGAGCTGGATGTCCAGGTCGCGCACGGCGCCCAGCTTCGAGGCCAGCCAGGCCAGCTCGTCGCGCAGGGCGTCGACGTCGACGGGCAGCGCCGGCTCGAACAGGCGCAGCGCGGCCCGCAGGCGGCGGGTGGCCACCCGCATCTGGTGGATCGGCTCCCCCACCTCACCCTGGCGCACGGCCGGCTCGCTGTGCACAAGCTGCTCGAGCTGCGCGCGCAGCGTCGCCTGGGCCAACTCGCCCAGCAGCAGCGGCTGGTCTGCTGTCCCCGTCTGCGCCCCCGCCATCGCTTCCCTTGTCTGCCCTCCCTCGGCCCGACAGGGTAGCCTACCGTCGATGGACGTGTACCTGGTGCGGCACGCGATCGCCTTCGAGCACGACCCGGCGGCCTGGCCGGACGATCGGGAGCGACCGCTGACGCCGCAGGGCGACAAGCGCTTCCGCCAGGCGGCGCGCGGCCTGCGCTCGCTGGTGCCAACGGTCGAGGTCGTGCTGAGCAGTCCGTTGGTGCGCGCCTGGCAGACGGCGGCCATCTTGCAGGAGCGGGCCGGCTGGCCGCAGCCGCTGCGCTTCGACCAGCTCGAACCGGGCCGCCCGCCGGCCGACGCGCTGGCGGCGCTCCAGCCGCACGCCAGCGCTGGCTCGCTGGCGCTGGTCGGCCACGAGCCCAGCCTGCACGAGCTGGCTGCCTATCTGCTGAGCGGCGATCCGAATAGCCTGCAGCTGGTGTTCCGAAAGGGCGGCGCGGCCCACCTGGTGTTCCCGGAGTCGCTGGCGGCCGGCGCCGCCGAGCTGCACTGGCTGCTGGCGCCAAAGGTCCTGCGGGCGCTGGGCTAGCGGCTGCCGTCGGCGCCGTCGACGACGATGACGGGCGTGGCGAAGATCTGCTGGACGCGGCGGAGGGCGGCCTGGAGCGGCCAGGGCCGCAGCCAGCCGGCCTGCAACACGACTCGGCCATCCAGGCGGGCGCAGGCCAGATCGGACGGATCGTCGGCCGCCGATTGGCGGGCGATGGCGTCAGCCAGCCCGAGCAGGGCCGCGACACGAGCCAGCGGACCCTCGTCGGCGTCGCCGAGCAGCGGCGCGTAGCCCTTGAGCCGGCCGCTGTCTTTCTCGCTGAGCTTGACGGCGGCCGCCAGCAGGGCGATGGCGCGATGCGAGAATCCCGAAAGGTCGGCCGCCAGGACGATGCTCGCGGTGTGGTCGTGGCGGCTGTAGAAGTCGACGCTGCGGCCGATGTCGAGCAGTGTGGCCGCGTGGTGGAGCGTCTCGCGCAGCTCGGGGCCGAGCTCCGGGTCGAGCGTGACCTGCAGCGTCCGGGCGGCCTGCTCGCGCTGGTGGGCCAGGCGGGCGTCCCACGAGGCGAAGCGCGCAGCCAGGGCGGCGACCGCCGCGCGGCGCACCGCCTCGGGCGACGGCAGACCATCGCCGAGGCGGGCCAGGGCGATCCCTTCGCGCAGCCCCTGGCCGGCGACCAGCAAGCTCGGCGCGTCGAGCACCTCCAGCGTCGCCTGGGCGCAGGCAGCGCCGCCGACGATCGAGTCGAAGCGGCTGGCGTTCAGGCCCGGCAGCTTGGCCCGCTGGGCGCCGCTCTGCTCGGCCAGGCGCCGCACCAGGCCGTCGAG
>Ga0213876_10001798_pt1 | contig 12996 bp, 10 predicted proteins | sample BarmaccomBMRX_R9_FD_160113 | JGI IMG/M metagenome (GOLD analysis project Ga0213876, IMG submission 160113) | Root-associated microbial communities from Barbacenia macrantha in rupestrian grasslands, the National Park of Serra do Cipo, Brazil - RX_R9 | ecosystem: Host-associated > Plants > Roots...
CGGGCTCGGCCTACTACCTGATGGGCATCCCGCTCGACCTCTTCACGCCGATCTTCGCCGTCAGCCGCATCTCGGGCTGGACGGGGCACGTGCTCGAACAGTACGCCAACAACCGCCTGATTCGGCCCCGCGCCGAGTACATCGGCCCGCGCGATGTTAAGTACGTGCCGATTGACGAGAGGTAACGTGCGCGCCCTTTTATCTCAACCTTGAAGGTGAAGTGAAGGGCGCTTCACCACAGAGACACAGAGGGCACGGAGAATGCACAGAGAGTTGAATGTCTCTGTGCCCCCTCCGTGCCCTCTGTGTCTCTGTGGTGAATGAATCCCTCGCAACGCTCAAGTCGGAGTCACATGCGGCGCCTGCGGGTTCGGGTTCTCGCGGGCGGTATATTGCCTCATCTCCGGGTCAGCTTTGAGCAGGCCCGTGCGCCAGGTGAAGAGGGTGGCGACGACGAGGGCGAGCGTGCAAGCCGCGCCGCCCTCGATGCCGTAGGCGCCGCCGCCGACCCACGCCGGCCCCGCGTCCGCGAAGCGCAGCAGTGGGTGGGGCGTGATGCCGGTGAGGCCGCTCACCGGCGAGCCCAGCAGCGCCCCCTGCACCCAGTTCCAGCCGAAGTGCAGGCCGAGCGGGAACCAGAGGCTCCGCGTGCGCCAGTAGGCCACGCAGAGCCACGCGCCCGCCAGCACCGTGTTCGCGAACGTGAAGCCCGGCACCACGTTCGGGTTCGCCAGGTGTACCAGCGCGAACGGCACCGACACGGGCAGGAGCGCCAGCCACACGGGCCACGAGCGCATCAGCGTCTGCAAAGGGTAACCGCGGAAGAGCATCTCCTCGGCCGCCGCGCCGAGCAGGAAGATGACGAACGAGCCGACGAGCGTCTTTGCAAATCCCGCCGTTAAGGCCGCTACGGAAAAACGGTAGCCGCCCACCGCCGCGCCCACGAGCGCCGCCACGCAGACCGCCACGCCGCCGACGAGCGCCCCGAAGAGCGCGTCGTGCAGCCACCCTCTGTGCCGCGCCCAACCCAGCGAACGCCACGGCAAGTCTTCGAGCATCAGCGCGCAGCCCCACCCGATGAGCGCGGCCGGGATGAAGAGCAGGAACGACTGGATGATGAAGCCCGGCGTGCCCTCGAAGATTAGCTTGTAGACCTTGGGCGGCAGCAGGAGCGCGGCGGCGAACTCCGTCACCATGAAGACGACGGTCACGACGGCCACGTAGGCGGCGACGAAGAGGGCCAGTCGCCACACGCTCCGCAGACGCCCGGCGCCGTTGTAGAAGAAGTCGGTCATGCTCACCCGGAAGCTTTCGTCGGATTGAAGGGCCGGCCCAATATAACCGAAAGCGAGACGGGAAGACGAGAATGCCGAGGCGCCGCGCCGCGTGGTAAACTCCCGCGCGGACTGGGAAAGGCATGAATGAGAAGGGAAGAGTTTTGACGGAAGAGAAGAGTTCGCCGTCGCGGCGGCGCGGGGCGCCGTGGCTCTTCGGCGGGCTGACGCTCGTGCTGCTGACGGTGCTCGTCTCGCTCCAGCTCTTCGGGCTGTGGGAGATTTTCACGCCCGACACGGCGCGCGACACGCTGCTCATCTACGCGCTCTCGACGCTGAACTTCGTCGCCTTCTTCCTCTTCAGCTTCATCTTCATCCGCAGCCTCCTCAAGCTCCGGCGCGAGCGGCGCGCCTCGCTGCTCGGCTCGAAGATCAAGACGCGGCTCGTCGTCTACTTCATCGCCGTCTCGCTGCTGCCCATCACGGGCATGGCGCTCTTCTCCTACATGTTCTTCAACCGCTCGATGGAGAAGTTCTTCAGCTTCTTCCCCGGCGACGTGGTGCGGCAGGCGCGGCTCGCCGAGGACGAGGACGCGCTCCAGCAGACCGAGCATTTGCAAAATGTCACGCTCGCCGCCGCGGGCGCGCTGGCCTTGAAGAGCCCCGAGGAGTTGCAGGCGAAACTCTTCGCGCTCGTCAACGACGCCGGCCTCGCGCGGGCGACGGTCTTCTCGGCCGAGGGCGTCGCGGAGGCCGACGTGAAGGCAGAGGGGAGCGGCGTCTCGGACGCGGAGTTCGCGGAGGCGCTGAGGAAGGCCGGCGAGGCGGAGGGCGTCGTCACCGTCAAGGCGGCCTCGGGCCTGCTCGACGGGGTCATCGCGCCGGCCGGCGAGTCGTCCCGCAGGTTCTTCACGGCGCGCCTGCGCCGGGGCGACGCGAGCCTCATGCGTCTGGTCGCCAGCGCGCAGACCTTCGAGGACTTCCGGCGCAACCAGCGGAAGGTGCGCGTGCTCGGCGTGACGACGCTCGGGCTCCTGACCCTGATGCTCCTCTTCGCCTCGACGTGGAGCGCGATTCACCTGGCGCGCGGCATCGGCACGCCCATCCGCGCGCTGGCCGAGGCGGCGAAGGAGGTCGCCGCCGGCAACCTCACGCACCACGTCGAGGCCATCACCGACGACGAGCTGGCCGTCCTCGCCGACGCCTTCAACGACATGACGGCGCAGCTGGCCGAGAACCGCGCGCGGCTCGAAGCCAACGCCGCCGAGCTGGGGGAGAAGAACCTCGCGCTCGAAGAGCGGCGCCACTACATCGAGACGGTCTTGCAGACGGTCTCGACCGGCGTCATCTCGCTCGACGAGGAGAACCGCGTCACGACCATCAACGCCGCCGCGCTCGTCATGCTCCGCCTCGAACAGGCCCCGGCGCCGGCGACGCCGCTCGCGGAGGTCGTCAGCGCCGGCGACCTCGACGTGCTCGAACGCGTCCTCTTCCGCGCGCGCGCACGCGGCCGCGCGACCGAGCAGATGGAGCTTGCGCGCGCCGCGGCGCAGGAGCCGAACGGCAACGGCACGGGGAACGCAAGCAACGGCGGCGGCGGGAACGGCGGGGTCACGGCGGCCGGCGTCGTCCCCGTCGCGCTCACGGCGACGGCGCTCGCGCCCCGCGAGGGCGGGGGGCGCCGCGGCGTCGTGCTCGTCATCGAAGACCTGTCCGAGCTGCTCGCGGCGCAGCGCGCGGCCGCGTGGAGCGAGGTCGCGCGCCGCCTCGCGCACGAGATCAAGAACCCGCTCACGCCCATCCAACTCTCGGCCGAGCGCATCGCGCGCAACTTCCGCCGGGCGTCGGTTGATGAGAGTGGTGCTGCTTCGACCCGGCCTGTCAACGGGCACGGGGACGAGCGCGTGCGCGTGGCGCGCGTCGTCGAGGAGTGCACGACGACCATCAGCCGCGAGGTCGAGGGCTTGAAGTCGATGGTGGACGAGTTCACACGCTTCGCGCGCCTGCCGCACGCGCGTTTGGAGCCCGCCGACCTCAACGAAGTCGTCCGTCAGGCCGTCTCGCTCTACCGCGAGCGGCTGGAAGATGTGCGGATGGACGTGCTGCTCGCGCCGACTCTGCCGGGCGCGCTGCTCGACACGGAACAGATCAGGCGCGTCTTCGTCAACCTCATCGACAACTCGGTGGAGGCGCTGGCGACGGCCGAAGGCGAGCGGCGCATCACGGTCGCCACCGCGCACGACCCCGCGCGCGGCCTGCTCATCGCCGAGGTCGCCGACACCGGCCACGGCATCGGGCGCCACGACTTCGCGCGCCTCTTCCAGCCCTACTTCTCGACGCGGGGGCGCGGGACGGGGCTCGGGTTAGCCATCGTCCACCGCATCATGACCGAGCACGGCGGCCGCATCCGCGCCGAGTCGAACCGCCCGCGCGGCGCGCGGATGATTATTGAAATGCCGGTTGCCGACGAGGCGCACCAGAGGGCTCAGACATGAACGCAGGGATTGTCGTTCTCAGTTGCATCGGCACGCTGATAGTGATCCTGAACAAGCCCATCGGCGAGGGCTTGTACCACGCCGGGCAGGCGTTGGGTGACAGAGATTTCGACGTCTGGACATACCGCGGGCCGGTCATCTTCCTCGGAATTTTCCTGACGTGCCTTTCTTTTGCCGTTTATGACTGAGACGGTGCTCATCGTTGACGACGAGCGCGGGATACGCGAGACGCTGCGCGCAGTGCTCGAAGACGAGGGCTTCGAGTGCGAGGCCGTCGGGTCGGGCGAGGAGTGTCTGGAGGCGGCCGGGCGGCGCTCGTTCGGGTGCGTGCTTTTGGACGTGTGGCTGCCCGGCCTGGACGGGCTGGAGACCTTAGCGCGGATGCGCGAGCAGGGCGCGGACGCGGCCGTCGTCATGATCTCGGGGCACGCCACCATCGAGACGGCCGTGCGCGCGACCAAGCTCGGCGCCTTCGACTTCGTCGAGAAGCCCCTCTCCATCGAGAAGACCGTGCTCACCGTGCGCAACGCGCTCCGGCAGCGCGGGCTCGAACGGGTGAACGCGGCCCTGAGCGAAGAGCTGCGCGACGAGTGGGCGATGGTCGGCCAGTCGGTGGCGATGCGCGCGCTGCGCAAGCAGATCGAGCTGGTCGCGCCGACCGACGGGCGCGTGCTCATCTACGGCGAGTCGGGGACGGGCAAAGAGCTGGTGGCGCGCGCGATCCACGCGCGCTCCCTGCGCGCCTCGGCGCCGTTCGTCGAGTTGAACTGCTCGGCCGTGCCGGAGGAGCTGATCGAGTCGGAGCTGTTCGGCCACGCGCGCGGCGCCTTCACGGGCGCGACCGCACCGAAGCGCGGCAAGTTCGAGGCGGCCGACGGCGCGACGCTCTTCTTAGATGAAGTAGGTGACATGAGCCCGCGGATGCAGGCCAAGGTCTTGCGCGTGCTCGAAGAGCAGCGCTTCGAGCCGGTCGGCTCGACCACCTCGATGCGGGTGGACGTGCGCGTGCTCGCGGCGACGAACAAGCGGCTCGAAGTCGAAATCGAGCGGGGCCACTTCCGCGCCGACCTCCTCTTCCGCCTCAACGTCATCCCCTTCGAGGTGCCGCCCCTGCGCGAGCGCGCCGAGGACATCCCGCTCCTCGTCGAACACTTCAACCAGAAGTTCTCGCTCTCCTACAACAAGCGCCCCAAGCGCTTCGACGCGGACGCGGTCGAGGCGCTGCGCGCCTACCCTTGGCCCGGCAACGTGCGCGAGCTGCGCAACACGGTCGAGCGCGTCGTCATCATGCACACGGGCGCGCGCGTCGCGGCCCCAGACCTCCCGCCGCTCGGCGGCGAGGAGCCGCCCGCCGCCGTCCCGCGCTTCTCCTCCTTCCGCGACGCCAGCGAGGCGCACCAGCGCGACTTCATCCGCGCCCGCCTCGCCGAGGCCGAGGGCAACGTCTCGCGCGCCGCCGAGCTGATGGGCATGGATCGCAGCCATCTTTACCGCCGCATGAAGGCCCTCGGCATCAACGTCCGCGAGGAGCGCGCCGGCACGGGGCAGGCGTAGGCACGCCCCGCCCTCTGTCGAGACCCGCGGATTGTTTAAGGGGAAGCGGGGACGTTCGGTCAGATTCCACGCCGGAAGGCTTCGGCCACCCTGATGACTTTAAACCCGGACGGCGACTTCGGCGCGCGCGAAATGAAGGGCGCACTTCTGAGGTCTTTAACCCGCTCGAAGTAGAAGACGCCGCCCCCGTCCCCGGCCATCACGTCGCCCAGCGCGTTGACCGCTTCGCGAAAGTGACGCCTGTCGCGTTCGGCCGGCAGCAGCGTGAAGCTGTAGACGCCGATCACGCCGTGGGCCACGCACGTCTGGCAGACGCCGATGACCGCGTCGCGCCGCGTCAGAAACCAGTGGCGGACAGTGTTGGCACAGAACGCTATCCGCCAGCGCCCGCGATCTAACACCCTCTCCTCGGCCACATGCCCGAAACCGAGAGAGTAGACTGACGCCCAGTAGTCGGCCTGCTCCAAAGTCGCGGGGCGGATCAAGACCTCGCCAGGCGCGCCCCCGCGCTTCCACTCCCCGGCGGTCACGTAGCTCACCGAAGTTTTGAGGTAGCCTAGAAGTTTCAGGAGTTGCCCCAGCCCCGGGCTGGCGGCCTTCTTATCGACGTAGACGTTCTGTCGGTCGGGACAATCCGTCCGGCCCTCGGTGTGTTCGCGGAAAGCTTTGTACGATTCTTCCGGGCCGCCGAAGAGTAGCAAGGCGCTGTAGTCTTTCAGTTCCGGGTGGTAGACGTGAACAACGTTTCCCTCGCGCTTCACGCGGCAGCCGAAACTTTGCAGCCAGACAAGGTTGTTGTCCAGAGTCCTTTGGCGCAGGTCTTCGAGTTCCGCGAACATCGGTTTTGCGATCCGTCCCGCCAACCCCCCGCTAGAGGCCGAGGAGGCGGGGGCCCCACGAGATGTATTTCCTTCGCCCGAGGTGCCCGCGCGCCCAGACCGAGCAGTGGTAGGGCGGGACGAGCGGGACGGCGCCCCACTTCAGTTTAAAACCGTAGTGGCCGCGTGTGGGGCTGGCCCCAACGTTAACATACCTCGCCCCCCTCCGGCGCGCCTGCGCCACCATCCCCTGGTACAGGAGGTCGGAGACCCCCGCTGTCACGTGGTCGTGGAACAGGAACACCCCGACCGCGGTGTCTTCGAACGGCTGGTGCATCAGGATGAAACCGGCCAGGCGCCGCCCCGCCCACGCCTCGATGATGTCAACGCGCCGGGAGCGGAGCACGGCCGGGATAATAAACGAGACGTCGGCCAGGAAGGAAGTGAGAGGCCGAAGGCCGTAAAACCTCTCGACGAGTCCGAAGTGCTGGGCCGAGGCCACCCCCCCGGCGCGGGAGCCGAGCCGCAGTCCGGTCGCCCGCGCGGCGCGGCACAGGCGCCGGGCGCGCCCCTCGAACTCGGGGTCGGCGCAGTCGATGAACAGCTCGGCCGAGATGGCCGGGCGGTGTCCCTCGTAGACGAGGCGGAGTCCGGAGCCTCGGCCCAGGAGTTTCTTGTCGGGGCGGGGCCCCAGGAACAGGAGCGCCTCGGCCCCGCGCTCCACGGCCCATCTCTCCGCCAACGCGCGGAGCGACTCCTTCGAAAGCGGGGCCGAATCCCGCAGGGGGAAGCCGCTCAAGGTGACCATCCTCCCGTCGAAGTAGGCCAGCGCCCCCTCTTCGTAGAACGGTTCGCCCGCCGAGAGCGACGTGAGCCAGTAGTCGTGAAGCGTGGCGAAGCCCAGCCTCCTGATCGCGCTGGCATCCTTTGGCTTAAGCATGGGCGGCCCTCACTGCGGCCCGAAGACAATGAGGTAGGCGACCGGCTGCGGCTCCTCGATCTCGAACGAGTAGCGGTGCGTGACCCCGTAATTCTTGAAGGGCTCCGCCTCCCGCTCGGCCGCCTCAAGCTGTTTGACGCCGGAGCCGTCCTTCAGGGTCGGGGCGAAGTCCTTGATGCCGTAACCCCTGACCTTGGCCTGCGCCGGCTCCCAGGGGAGCGCGACGGTGTACTTCAAGCTCTCGGCGACGTAACCCAGGCTCTTGTCGGGTTGGTGGAAGTACATGAGGTTCATCCCGTCGAAGTCGTTCGGCTCCGAGTCGGTGGACTGCCACTTGAACTTGAGCGTCACGTCGAAAGTGTCGCCGGGTAAAAGCTCCTTGCGCGGCCGGACGCGAATCACCTTGCGGTTCGGCTCGTCGGAGAGCACCTTGTAGGTGACGGCCTCCCTCGTCTGGTTATCCACCGCGGCCAGCCCCATCTGCGCGACTTTCATCGCCGGGCTCCCGCTGATGATGAAGACCGGCCCCTCGGACGGCTCTTCGCCCACGACGCGCCCCGCGCGCCGGTACTCGGCGACGTAGAGCTGCTTGTCGGTCACCGCGACGTTGCACTCCAACTCGCTGTAAGAGTGTTGCGAGTCGAGGTCGTAGGCGGCGGCCGACCCGCCCTTCACGAGCTCCCGCATCGCCCAGTCCTCCACGGTCTCCTTCTCGTCCGGGGGGGTGACGCGTACCTCCTCGATGGGCCGCAGCGGCAGCATGAAGTCCACCTCCTTGTTAAGCGCGAAGCCCGTGGTGCTGTAGTCGTAGCGGCGGACGCGCGCCTCGAAGGGGGTCAGGAGGTCGATGAGGTTGAAGGAGTTGTGGCTGTGGTTGACGCCCTGCGTGGCGGAGCCGGCCGCGACGATGTGCAGCCCGGCGCCGGGCGTGGCCGCGTAGTTGACCGTGCACTGGAAGGGCTCGTGCTGGTGGCCGTGCAGGATGAGGTGGAAGCCGTTCTGGTTCATGTACTGTAAGAACAGGGGGCCGTCCTTCATCCAGTCGTAGCCGCGGTTGTAGGCCGCGTCCTGTGACTGCGGCGCGCTGATCGGGTGGTGGTGCAGCAGCGCCAGCCGCACGGCGTGGGCGCACCGCTCCATCGTCTCCGCGTTCTGCAAGCAGACGTTGAGGGAGTTGAACTGCGCCGGCCCGATCCGCCCCTCGTTCGCCATCAGGCCGGGGTCGTTCGTGCTGTTGAAGAGGAAGAAGGCCGCGTCGCCCCAGGCCGCGCTGACGTAGAGCGGCGTCGCCGGGTCGGCGGCGGCGAACTTCTGCCCCTCGGCCCACGACGTGTAGTTACTTAAGAGCGCGGGGACTTCGCCCTTCTCCATCTGCCTGAGTACCTCGGCGCTGAAGCGGTTCGGGTCTTTGGCGGTGATCTCGGTGGTGCGGTCGAACTTCGAGAGGAGCCACATCACCGCCTTGCCCCACGCGTTTTTCTTTACGTCCGCCGCCCGCTCGCTGAGCGCGTCGTGGTTCCCGGGGATGCAGAAGATGTGTTTCGCGTCGGCGGCCTCCTTCAAACTCGCCAGGTGTTTGGTGGCAAGCCCGAAGCTCTTCACGTCGCCGAAGTTGGTGATGTCACCCGTGACGACGATGACGTCGGGTTTGAGCGTGCGGAAGATGTTGACCAGCGCCAGCACCTTGTCGTCGCTGTGCCCGTCGGCCTCGACGGCGAAGCCGGCCCCGCCCGCGACCGTCTTGAAGAGCCACTGCAAGGCCGACAACTCGTCACTCTTGATGGAGGCGTCCTTGAGGTGCAGGTCGGAAATGTGAGCTATGCGTAGCATCGTCTTACACCTTTCTCTTCGGCGCGCGCGCCTTCAGAAACTTGACGTGACTCAGTCCGGCCGCCCAACGCCGCGGCAGGCGTGCGAGTCGCTCGCGCGCCCTTGCGGCCGGGAGAAGTTCGTCGCCGGCCGCCAACAACGTCGTGGGGCCGAGGCCGGGCCTCACCTCGCGCAACTCCCGGAAGTGCGGCGCGAGCGTGCTTACCGCCGCCGTCGCCTCGCGCGCGTCCGCCTGACGGCTGTAGAGGTTTACCGCGTAGAGCCCCCACGGCCTGAGCCTTGATTTGACCAGCCGAGCCCAGTCCGGCTCGCCGAAGATGGGCTTCGGGCCGCCGGGGGCCGGCGGCCACATGTCGTCGATGATGGCGCAGAAGCGGCGGCGGGTCTTCCTCAAAAAACGCGGGCCGGTCGTCACGTGCACCTCGACGCCGCTCGACGCAAGGTCGCAATGCCTGTAGGCCAGTTCGATCACGCGTTCGTCCGAATCGACGCCGACGATTGCGGCGCGCGGGAACATCAGCCGGCACTGGCGGGCCGCCGTCCCGCCGCCCAGCCCCAGAATGAGTATCGAGGCGGCCTCCCGTTTGAGGAGCAGGAGACTCGCCGACTGCGTGTCCCAGCCGTAACCGGTGAACGGCTGTTGCGGGTGGTAATAGCTGAAGGTTCCGACGGGCGCGACGATTTTTACAGACCTGCCCAGGCGGCTCAGCCACAGGCCGTTCGCCCCGGATTCGTTCGCGGACTCTGTCGGCGCGGCATTCATAAGGCGGCATTCGCGGCCGGGATGACGGCGCACCCACCAGGCCAGAGGAGATGTCGGCCGGCGGGCGCAGTGAGCCTTCGGCGCGCCCCGGTCGGGCGACGTGAAAGGTGGACTAGCTGGTCAATCGCTTGTAACCGGATGACCCGGAGACCACTCGCTGTGTTAATTCTGAGCGTGAGGCCGGCGCGTCTCGCCCGCCGGCGGAAAAAGCGTCGCAAAAGCACCGGAAAGATATTCTCAACCGCGCGGAAAGTCAATGGAGATCACTCCCTCGGCGACCCGCGGGCGCCGGTTCGGCATCAAAAGAGTCCGGCCGCGGGTTCGGCCACGTATCGGTTGACACGCGGTGTCAAATGCCTTATCAGTTAAGGTATTCGTATCTCCCCGCCGGTTGGTCGGGAGTTGCCGGGACGCGGGGGAGGGAATGCTTTTATAATGGATTACACCACGAAAGAACTGCTGAAGCGGTACGCGAAGCTGGCGCTCGGCCAGCCGTTCGCGCCGGTGCTTTTGAACATCCTGGTGACGAGCGTGTGCGACATGCGGTGCACGCACTGCTTCTTCACGGACGAGCTGGACGACCGGCCCCGCAAGAAGTTGCAGATGAAGACGCACGAGATCGAGCGCATCGCCCAGACTCTGGGCGGCAACCTCGGCGTGCTCATCCTCGCCGGCGGCGAGCCCTTCACGCGCAAAGACCTGCCCGAGATCGTCCGCGCGTTCCACACGCACAACCGGCTCGAATCCGTCTACCTGATGTCGAACGGGCAGATTCAGAAGCGTATCATCCCCGACGTGACGCGCATCCTCGAAGAGTGCCCCGGCCTGAACGTCACGGTCGCGCTCGGCATCGACGGGCTGAAAGAGCAGCACGAGAAGATTCGGCAGAAGCCCGGCTCGTGGGACATCGCCATCGACACGGCCCGGCAGCTCCAGGAGATCAAGCGCAGGCACCCGCGCCTCGACATCCAGACCTGCACCTGCTTCATGCACTCGAACCAGGAGACCATCTTCGACTGGTACGACTTCCTCAAGTACGAGCTGAAGCCCGACAAGGTCAACTTCAACTACATCCGCCCGCCCTCGGCCGACCCGGTCGAGCTGGACATCGACCACGAGCGCTACGCGCGGCTCGCACGGATGATCGACGACGACTCGCGCCACGCCGCCCTGAAGAACAACTACGGCGGCGAGGCCGGCTTCTTCAAGGCCGCCATCGACATCTACATGCACGGCCTCATCGACCGCGCGCAGCGCGAGCAGAAGGCGCAGATGACCTGCTACGCGGGCACCGCCGGCGCCGTCATCTACGACGAGGGCACCGTCTCCTCCTGCGAGAACAAGACGCCGGTCGGGAACCTGCGCGAGCACGACTGGAACTTCCAGTCGCTCTGGCGCTCGGAGGCGATGAAGGCGCGGCGCAAGGAGGCGGCCGCGGGCTGCTTCTGCACGCACGAGTCGAACAGCTACTACCCCAGCTTGCCCTTCAACCCGAAGCACCTGATTCAGATCAAGCGCCTGGAGCGCGAGATGAAGAAGGCGAGCCGGAAGCTGGGCGGCAGGGAAGAGCAGGCCGACGGCCTGGCCGTCAAGGCTTAGGTCTAAGGCGCGGCAGAATGCTCAAAGAGAGAGCCCCGAAAATTCTCATCATCTCGTCCGACACGGGCGGGGGGCACAAGTCCGCCGCGGCGGCCATCGTCGCGGGCGTGCAGAAGTTCTGGGGCGGCGACTCCTACGCCGTGCGCGTCGTGAAGGCGGTCGAAGAGTCGCACCACCTCTCGGCGAGGCTCGTCGCGGGCTACAACTGGGTGCTGCGGAACCGGCAGCACTGGATGAAGTACCTCTACTGGTTCGTCAACCGCTTCCGCCCCGAGACGCGCGAGTTCTTCCACCGGCGCAGCATCGGGTTCGTCCGCGACCTCTTCGAGCGCTGGTGCCCGCACGTCGTCGTCAGCGTCCACCCGCTCACGCAGCACATCTTCGCCCGCGTCCTCAAAGAGCTGGGGCTCGCCGACAAGGTGCCCCTCGTCACGGTCGTCACAGACCCCTGCTACGGCTTCTGGAAGGGCTGGGCGTGCGACGACGTGACGCTCTACCTCGTCGCGAGCGAGGAGGCGCGCCGCCAGCTCATCGACTACGGCGTCCGCCCCGAGCGCATCAAGGTCTCGGGGATGCCCGTCCACCCGAAGTTCGAGCTGCCCGACGAGCGCACGGCGCAGGCCGCGCGGCGCGAGCTGGGGCTCGACCCGCAGAAGTTCACCGTCTTCGTCAACGCCGGCTGGGTCGGCGGCGGCAACATCCCGCAGATTTTCAGGGAGCTGGTGCGCGGCGAGCTGGACGTGCAGGCCATCTTCCTCGCCGGCCGCAACGAGGAGCTGCGCAGCGAGGCCGAGTCCATCGCCGCCTCCGCGCAGTTCCCCGTTAAGGTCATCGGTTACTCCGAACAGGTCGAGCAGTTGATGCAGGCCGCGAACGTGATGGTCTCGAAGCTCGGCGGGCTGACCACCTTCGAGGCGCTCGCCTGCCGCGTGCCCATCATCGCCGACGCGACCACGCCGCCGATGCCGCAGGAGTCGGGCGCGGCGACGATGCTCGCGCGGCGCGGCGCGGGCGTCCTGCTCAAGCGCGCGGCCGACATCGTGCCCGAGGTGCGGCGGATGGTCGAAGACTCGCGCTACTACTCCAACCTCCGCGCCGCCACGGCCGGACTGGCGCTCCCCGACTCGACCCGCCGCATCGTGGAGGAGATTACCGCCCTCATCCCCGCGCCCCTCGCCGCCGAGGAAGAGCCCGCGCACCTCGAAGCGCGTTCCGCCTAAAGGTGCGGCCAAGTTGACGCGCCCTCCGCCTTTAAGCTTTAATCGAACCCGCTCTAGACATCAACTAGACAATATTTAACTGGAGACCGTCGCCTTGAGTCTTCTTCTGGAAGGGAAGCGTGCGTTCGTGACGGGGGGCACGCGCGGCCTCGGCGCCGCCATCTGCGAGGTCTTCGCGCGCGAGGGCGCCGACGTGGCCTTCAACTACCACTCGCGCGAAGACCTGGCCGAAGAGACGAAGGCCAAAATCGAGTCGCACGGGCGCCGCGCCCACGCCTTCAAAATCTCGGTCACAGACCGCCTGGCCCTCAAGAAGATGACGCGCGAGCTGGTCGAGGAGTGGGGCGGCCTGGACATCCTCGTCAACAACGCCGCCATCAACCGCGGCGACAACTTCGCGACCACGACCGACCGCGCCTGGGACTTGGTCATCGACACGAATGTCAACAGCCTCTTCGCCGTCACCAAGCCCATCTACAAGCAGATGATCCGGCAGCGGAAGG
>Ga0213876_10001799_pt1 | contig 12991 bp, 13 predicted proteins | sample BarmaccomBMRX_R9_FD_160113 | JGI IMG/M metagenome (GOLD analysis project Ga0213876, IMG submission 160113) | Root-associated microbial communities from Barbacenia macrantha in rupestrian grasslands, the National Park of Serra do Cipo, Brazil - RX_R9 | ecosystem: Host-associated > Plants > Roots...
GAAGAGGGCTCCCAAGAAAACGTGGGCTCTCCCCTGCTCCCAAAGGTATGCCATTGCGGCTGCGAGCAGCGCCACCGCGAAAGGAAACACGTGGAGGAAGTATTGCGGGAACTGGATAAAGTCGCCAATCGCAAGCAGCAAGGCCGCTAGAGGCGGTAAGAAAATCAGTAACTGGCCACGGGTATGCGACCGCAGAGAGTGTGAGCTCAGGGCCAGAAGCAATCCGGCCACATAAGAAACCAAGCCCAGAACTTTGAGGCGCACGGCGAGCGCGAAGGTGGCATTACGGGGGTGCTGGTTGTAATAGTACATGAGATAGCGTCCGGTGATCTCGCGGCGGACTAGCTCGATAGGATTCCAGACAACATGAAATCGTCGGGAGTACGTGTTCATCTGAGCGAAAAAGACCTCGGGTGCCTGCAGGATATAAAGGGTCCAAAGAGTCCCCCAACTGCGAAGGGGGCGACGGCGAGGAGGACGTGGCAGACACGAATCCTGCGCCAGTCCAGAAAAAGCGCGGTGAAAAAGATGATGCCGGCGTAGATAAGCCCGAGCGGGTGGCAAAAGACAGCGCCCGCAGCTCCCACGGCAGAGAGCAGAATTGCGCGATTCAAGTTCGCCTCGCGATGGGACAGGTAAGCGGCGAGACCAGCAAGACCGAAGGTGGCGGTCATCATATCCATTCTTCCGTTCACCGCACCGATGACGAAGACGTAATCGGTGCAGAGCAGGAAAACTGTCAGGGCGGACGCCAACTTATTGTTCAATAAGCGCGTCATGATGACGTATCACGCAGCCAACGCGCCAAAAGCGCAAGCGACCGAGAGAAGGCGCATTACGTGAATGCCGAAACCGAAGGCCTTGAACCAAGCAGTGAGGAGAATGAAATACAGCGGCATGTTCCAGTAAAGGTAACGGTCGGCCGAGGGCATGGCGCTCGAAAGTACGTGAGAACCGAAAATCCCCCGGGTTGCCAAATTCGCGGGAGGGCCAGCTAGAAAGCCCTCATCCCACCACGGCGCCCTAGTGAGAACGAGGCCAACGGCAACGACCAGGAAAACCAGGATGCCTGCAATTAATAAGAGGGGCGGAAGGCGAGGGTTCGACATATTCGACATACAGGATGGCAACGGAAAGAGAGCCGTCGAGAGCGGGCGATCTCTACACAAGCGCAAATCCATTTTTTCGAATTCCTCCCCAATAAATCAACATTCCCTGCGTCATTTCGCTGGTAAGCCCCTGCCCGGTTTTGTTGCGAAGTTTTGAATCGGTATGAAGAGGACGAGGGTCTGGGCCGAGAGGAAACGGCTGCTACGCAGCGAGGCCGAACAGCTGGGCTACAAATCTTGCTTCGGCCACCACGTCTTTCTTTGCGACCCGTCACACGCGTCCTTTCCGAATCCTGTGGATGGTTTCGATGCCCTCCAGGGTTCGCCGGGCACTCGGGAACGTTTTGTAGCCTTTGGCCAGCCAGACTCGCTTTTTAGAAACTCGATGATCTTGTTCGACCACATGATTCAAGAATTTACATTGCCTTAGCCGTACGCGGCGCGGCAGCTTTCCTTCGCGCTTCAGGTCTTTGATAGCGGCAGGATAGGCGGCATTCTTGTCCACATTAATAACCCGCGGAATGGGACTCGCTGGAGAGCGAAATGCCTTCTGAAAGAAGCGTTTGGCGGCCGCTTTGTCGCGCTTCGCGGTGAGGAGAAAATCGATGGTCTGCCCGGTGGGATCGACGGCACGATAGAGGTACTTCTCTTACCCCTTCAGCTTAATGTAAGTTTCATCGACGCGGTAGCTCTTGTTGGTGGATTTCAGATACGGGCGACAACGCTGGTTCAACTCCGGAGCGTAGGCTTGGACCCAACGCCAGACACAACTGGCATCCACGGCCAGTCCTCGCTCGGCGAGCAGTTCCGAAACATGCTCGTAGGCTAACGGATACCGGAGATGCCAACACACCGCGGTGACGATCACTGCACCGGGATACTGACGCCCTTTAAACGGGTTGGCGGGCGTGATCGGCATGCTCTTCACCCTACCAAATCGTAAATTGCAAACTTCGCAACGGAAACTTCGCAATGGAAACCGCCATGGCCGCGTGGCTGGCCACCCCCGAGGATGAAAATGCTCCGGCTTGAGCGAGTCATCCTCTACGCTGGAAAAGCGGGAGAGCATGATCCTCATGGGTACTGGTGGCTTAGGCCCCGTAACAGAAACCGATCGAGCTGATGGGCAGGGACTCCCGAATGGTGCTATTCAAGCCCGTGGAACAACTTCTTGGCAGAGACATTAGCTCTCTCCCGCAGCCAGGAGAATCAATTATGATGGCAGCTGTAATCGAGCGTTGTGCTGGCATCGATGTCGGCAAGAAAAGCATTTCCGTCTGCCTAATGATCGGTCCGGCCGATCAGGAGCCCCGGACCGAAGTCCGTACCTATGGCACGAGGAATGCGGAACTGGAAAGATTGCGGCAGTGGCTGGTAACCGAGCGCTGTACGCATGCGGTGCTGGAAAGCACGGGCAGTTATTGGAAACCGATCTTTAACGTGCGGGAAGATAGTTTAACCGTGGTACTGGCCAATGCCGAGGATGTGAAGGGACGCAAAGGGCACAAAACTGATCCGAAGGACTCCTGGTGGTTGGCTAACCTCCTCCGCCCTGCCATGATTCGGCCCAGTTTCATCCCGCCACGACCGATTCGTGAGTTAAGAGACTTGACGAGAAGAAGGGGACAGCTTCTGCACGATGCCACGAGTGAGCGCAATCGGGTCGGGAAGGTTCTCGAAGACGCCAACATCAAATTGAGTAGCGTCTTGGCGGATCTGTTCGGGGTGTCTGGTCAGCTCATGCTCGAAGCCCTGCTGGAGGGCCAAGCGACAGCTACCGAGATTGCTCACTTAGCACAGCGCCAAGCCAAACGCAAGATTCCAGAACTGACCGCTGCCATCGAAGCGCACCGAATGAGCGATCATCACCGACGTATGATTCGCGGCAGCTTGCGGCATCTAGCTTTTCTGGAACAGGAACTCTTCCATTTGGATGAGGACATTCTCAGACATATCGAAGCCTCTGGCCTGCAGAATGCTCTCCAGCTGTTGAAAACCTTGCCCGGCGTGCAGCAGGATTCAGCGGTGAGCATTCTGGCCGAAGTCGGTCCTGATAGGAGCCCCTTTCCCTCGGCGGCCCACCTCAGTTCGTGGGCGGGACTCTGTCCCGGCAATCGGCGCAGCGCAGGAAAAGACAAAGGTGGTCGGACTACCCGTGGTAACCGCTGGTTGCGAGCCGCCTTGACCCAGTGCGCGTGGGCCGCGGCTTCGAAGAAGGGCTGCTCTCTCAAAAACAAGTTTTGGCGCTGGGCAGCGGAGGGAAGGAAACGAGCCCTGGTGGCCGTGGCCCATGCTCTTTTGGTGCTGGTCTACCAAGTATTGGCACGAGGCGAGCCCTATCAGGAACGTGGGATGCCTGCGGTCGAGGAACGACAGAGAAAACGTCTGATCCGCCACCATGTGCGCGGCCTCGGTCGTTTGGGAATCAACGTCGGCTTTAGCTCCCAGCGAGCTACGCCGAACTCGTCGAAGACAACCTCTTGCTGTTGTCCACGTCCTTCGCTCGAAATAGTTAAACATCCAGAGCACGCCTGATCGGAACCACAACTATTTTCGGAACAACCCCATGCTCACTCATAGACTCAGAATCCGACGAAAACTGCAACTGTAGTGCTAGAGCTATTAGAATATTTTGGAGGGAAAGGCCCAGAATGCCCGATATTGCGCTGTGATAGCATGTGACCTAGTTGTATCGCCAAGGTCCAAGTGCGACCGATCTTGCGAATCCGATAGAGTTCGCGCGGTCTGGTTTTATAGTAATGACCGAAATTCCACGCCGGATACCGTAGCCAAAGTAACCGTGGAGTAATAATGCCAGAGCTCTCAATTATCGTCCCAACTTATAACGAACACGCGAACCTTATTCCCCTGATCGCATCCTTTGAAGTTGCCTTTAAGGAACTCGAATATGAAGTTGTGTTCGTAGATGATGACTCGCCCGACGGTACCGCTGCACTCGCCAGGTCTTTGGCACAGCACAACCCAAAGGTGCGCGTCATCCAACGTATCGGAAGGCGGGGATTAGCTTCCGCTACCGTTGAGGGAATGCTGTCTTCGAGTGCGCCTTACCTGGCGGTCATGGACGCTGACATGCAACATGATGAGGCGATCCTGCCGCTCATGCTCGACAAGATGAAGCAAGAGGGACTAGACATCGTGATCGGAAGTCGTTATGTGGAAGGCGGTAACGTAGGCGATTTCGCCAAGCATCGCCGCACCATCAGCGACCTCGGTCAACGCCTGAGCAAGGTAATCTGCCGCGCACATGTGAGCGACCCGATGAGCGGCTACTTCTTAGTAACCAGAGAGTATTTCCACGAAGTCGCGCATTCCCTCAGTAGCATCGGCTTTAAGATCCTTCTAGATCTGATTGCATCTTCGTGCCGTCCAGTCAAACTGGGCGAAGTCGGATACACATTCCGAAGCCGAATGCATGGTAGCTCTAAACTGGATATTCTGGTTGGGCTCGAGTATTTCCAGCTTCTTCTAGACAAGTTGGTTGGGAATTGGATTCCGGTTAGTTACATCACATTCTCAACAGTCGGTGTCATCGGCCTATTGCTGAACATCCTGCTCGTCTTCTTTGTATTGCAGTTGTCTCCGGTGTCGTTCACTATGGCGCAGGCTACTGGAAGCCTGGTCATTATCGCCCTGAACTTCTTCCTAAACAACACGCTAACGTTCCGCGCGGCACGGTTGCGCGGGCGTCGCATCTTCTTGGGTCTGTTTCTTTTCTATGTGGCCTGCAGCGTCGGGCTGGTGTTCAACCTTGCGGCAGCCAAAGGGCTCCGTGACTATGGCGTGCCTTGGTATTGGGCCTCTACCATCGGGATCGCCATCGGCTCCGTCTGGAACTACTGGGTGACATCTTTGCTCGTCTGGAAAACGGTGCGGCATCGCACAGCCAAGATGCGACAGGCATGCGACTTCACTCCACTGCGAGCCGCAGCTTATCGAAGAAGTACCAGCGCCTAAGAGTCCCAGGCGTGTGGTACGGACAACTCCGTACAAACGGACGGGCACGCTGGTGTCCTCCCTACCACGCTGATTCGTTTTGTCCCTATAAAAAACGTCGTCGCGGGATGCAATCACTTCGATGAGGTGACGTAACAACGTTACGAACGTGACGCCAGGACCAAACCGAACGCGTTTGAATTTTCGGATATTACGGGGTGTCGGTGGCAAGCGTGAAACAAATCTGCTTTTGAGCGTGACTGGGCTGTCCGCTAAGTCGAACCACATTTAGGGCCGGACACCGGACCGCTCTCAAAGGCAGCATTGAACGACCCCACGCGTATGCGCAATGTCCGGCCCTAAATGTGGTTCGACTTAGTAGCCGTTTGATATAGTGCTTGAAAGGCGTCTGTCCCGAATGGATGTCTGCCATCGGACTCGCGATTGTCGTCCCAACTTCAACGAACGAAGAAGGTAGCGGTCCTGATTGAGCGCTTAACTGCGGCTCTTGCAGGAATCGAGTTCGAAGTCGTTTTCGTCGACGACTCTCTGGATACCACCGCCGAAGAAGTTCGCCGGTTCGCCATCTCGAATCGCTCAATTCGGGTGCTTCAGCGCGTAAACCGTCGTGGTTCGGGGTCGGCGTGTGTGGAAGGAATGATGACCACCGCCGCGCCATATGTGGCCGTGATGGATACCGATCTGCAGCATGATGAATCGGTCCTGCTGCGAATGTTGGTGTCGTTCAAAGGCGGCGCCTGGACTTAGTGGTCGGAACCCGCAACGCTCGCGGCGGCAGTATGGGTGATTTTTCGCGTTCCCGTGTCCGCCTGAGTAATTTAGGACGCGGGTTCAGCCGTCTCATCGGCCGGCACGACCTGAGTGATCCCATGAGCGGCTTCTTTATGTTGACTAGGACGTTTCTGAACGAGGCCGTTCATAATATTTCAGGCACCGGATTTAAGATCCTCCTGGATATTGTGGCGTCCTCGCCGCGTCCAGTCCGGATCGAAGAAGTTCCTTACTGCTTTGGCGAGCGCATTTTCGGAGAAAGCAAGCTCGACATTCTGGTTGGGCTCAATATCCACTTAATTCTGGATAAGTCCCTCGGCCGCTATGTCCCTGTCCGTTTTATCGTATTCGCCGTGGTGGGCGGATTAGGAGTCGTGTTGCATCCTCTGATTCTCTACACAATTCTGCTTTCGGGACGGTGCTTCGCTTTCGCTCAAATGGCTGCAACCCTGGTCGTCATGACGTTCAATTTTCTACTGAATAACACGATTACCTATCGAGACAGGCGTTTGCGCGGAACCCGCATTATTATCTACCTAATCACGTTTTATCTGGCTTACTTGTTGGGAGCTTTTGTGAATGTGCGAGCCGCGGGGTTCATGGTTGCCAATGGATGGCCCTGGCATGTGGCGGGATTGCTGGACCTAATTCTTGGCTCAGTGTGAAATAATGGAGTGACCGCCGTTTTCACCTGGCGTTTGGAGCGCCGCCAGGGCGCAGTGCGCCGGGCAGCTTTAGCCGCTGTTCCTGGGCGGGCGGGAAGTTAATCGGCGAATCGTGAAGCAAGCTACTCCAATCCGGGGCACAAACACGGCTCTGTTTCCCCTAATCGGTTTGATTTTCGCTGCGATTTTGGTCGTATTTGCCGGCCGCGAATTCCCCAGCCAGGACGGTCCGATTCACCTGTATTATGCAGAGGTCACCCGCAATCTCCTGTTGTCCACCGGCCTATATCAGGATACGTTCACGATAGTCCATTATCTTTCGCCTTATATTCTGCAAACGTACCTGCTCGGCGCATTCGATTGTGTATTCGATCCGCTCGTCTCCGAGAAGCTCCTGGTCTGCTGTTATGCCATTTCATTCGTGCTCGGATTCCGATATCTAGTCCGTTCCCTGCTTCCTGCGAGCGAAGTCAGCGCATTATTCATCGCCCCGCTGATTTTTAATTATTTCGTCTATGCCGGTAATTACAATTACGTGCTCGGGCTTTCCATAGTGCTCTGGGCGGCGGGCTTTTGGATCCGCTATAGCTCTGCTTTGACGCGATCCCGGCATTTCCAATGCGCCGCGTTCATTGTGCTTTTGGCTCTTACGCACCCGCTGGCGCTGCTGACCTTTCTGCTCTTCGCCGGACTTCACCTCGTTTTGACTGCTGCGGCCGGGATGTCTCATTCATCGCTGTATGAAACGATCTCCAAATACCGCGGTGCCCTAATATTCCTTACCGTATCGAGCATCTCCTTATTGTGGGTAGCTCGGTTTATGACGGCGGACAACCGCTCCAGCGCTGCTGGAACCTTGCGGTCACGTCTGATAGAAGCGCTTATGATGTGGGCGATTTCACCGGTCAAGACCCGACCTTTTCGCTATTTCCTGGCGGGAGCCGTTAGCTTGGCTACGATCGTGGCCATATGGGGATGGTTGCGGACACGGAACGGGCTGCGCCTTGCGCCCGCCGCAATGCTCTTTGTCGAAGCAAGCGTTTTCTGCTTCATTGGGCTTTTCAGCCCGGCGCGCGTCAGCGGTGGCACCAATCTCGGCAGCCGGTTTTTTCTCTTTGGAGTCCTGCTTTTGCTCGCATCCGGCGCGGTTGCGCCTGTATCGCAAAAGCTGCGCCGTGCGCTCGCAGGTGTCTTCTGTATCGGAGCTTCTCTGTGCTTTATCAAGCTCTACCGCTTGGAGCTGCGAGTCAATGCCGAGCTCCTGCCTTTGCTCGAAGCTCCACCTGCTGCGGCTCACCTGAGAATCGCCTGGGTCACCGGTGTCAACAGCGATCCCGATTTCACTCACGACCCCCGTTATTGGGCGGTGTGCCATTACATCCGCCGTTCCCGAGCCGTGTTCGCCAACTACGGGTTTCTTTATTTGCCTTATATGAATTTGGGAGTACGCAAAACTGGCAGATGCCAGTTCCTAGACCCAATCGCTCTTCCGGACCGCCCCTCGATGCAATCTTGTCTCTTACAAGCAGCCGGACAGCCGGACCGTCCTCCCATTGACGTACTGGTTTCCGCCTCCTTCGATGCTTTATCTCTCGCATCCACATACGGGCTCCAGCATGAACCGTATAGCGCCGGCGGCATCGATTTCTACGGACACCCACCGGTGCGGGCCTACTTCGGCAGACTCCTGTGCCTACAAAAAATTTCAGATGGGCGACTTGAGGTCAACAAACGTAGCACTCCGGTTTTCATCTTAAGGATTTTGTCGCCCGCAAAGTGCTGATAGCGCCGCTGCAGTCAGAACGAGCCGAATGTCACAAAGAGACTGCAAGAAATCGGACTAAAACCAGCAAAGTGCTACGCGGCTCGCCGTTCGTAGTGATGGTGCAGACCGCCCACTTCCGGAAACTCAATTACCCGTCCTTCTGCCGGCCCTTGTGTCCGTCGGGGTTGTGGCGCGTCTTTGCCAAGCGACAAGTGAGTTCTCCAATTGTGGTAGTAAGAGTTGTATGCCATCAGCGTGCGGCGTAGGGATTGTTCACTGAAGACAATCATGTGATCCAGACACTCCCGCCGAATCGAACCGATCACGCGTTCCACATACGCCCGCTGCCAGGGCGAGCGTGGGGCGGACAGCACTTGTTGGATCCCCATCGCCTTCACCTGGTCCACAAAGACCTGGCTAAAGATCCGATCCCGGTTGCGCAGCAAATAGCGAGGGGCGCTGTCCCAGGGAAAGGCTTCCCGCAGTTGGTGAGCGGTCCATTCGGCCGTCGGATGGGCGGTGATGCCGAAATGCAAAATGCGCCGGCGGTCATGCGCCAAGACCAGGAAGACATAAAGGATCTGAAACCGGATGGTCGGGACCGTGAAGAAGTCGATCGACACCATACTCTGGACATGATTTTCCAGGAAGGTCCGCCAGGTCTGGGAAGGCGGCTTCCGTTGTCGAACCATGTACTTGCTAACCGTGGGTTCGGTGATCTCGATCCCGAGTTTGCGCAACTCGCCGTGGATCCGCGGCGCACCCCAGCGCGGGTTGTTGCCGCTCATCATCCGAATCAGATCCCGAACTTCTTTCGGCACGCTGGGCCGACCGGGCTGGCCACGGCGGATCTTCCACGCCCAGAATAAACGAAAACCCTTCCGGTGCCAAGCGACGACTGTCTCCGGCTGGACAATCAGGAGGGCAGATTTCCAGTCAGTCCCCACGCGCCGCAGCCCCACCCAGAAGAGGCGATCGGCGGGCGTCAGCGGCAGCCGTTTCGGAGCCGACCGGCGCAAGACGGCGAGTTGATGCCGTAAGGCCAGGTTTTCCAGCCGGAGCTGAACGGAGGTTTGGCACAGTGAGGCGAGGGTGTCCAGCACCGTGAACAGACCTCGCCAGACCGACGAAAGAAGCAGAGAGAATTCGATCAAACTCAAGGATGGCAGACAGGTTTGAATATTTTGGAGGGACAGGCGCTTAGCCACGCACTCGCAGAAAAACAAGTTGTACTTTGCCTTTCGTGAACTCGGCTGTGCGGTGCGGACCATCTTTCTGCTCCGTTACTTGAGCGACCTCGATCTGCGGCATCGGATTCAAACCGCGACGAACAAAAGCGAGGCGTTCAATAAGTTCGCGCAGTGGGCGTTTTTCGCCGGGGGAGGCGTGATGGCGGAAAACCTGCGCGATGAGCAACGCAAGATCATCAAATACAATCATCTGGTCACAAATCTGCTGATCTATCACAATGTGGTCAACATGAGCCGTGCCCTGGCGCGTTTAGCGCAAGAGGGTTACCCCATCAATGACGCGGCGATCGCCACCGTCAGCCCGTATCAGACGGAACACAACAACCGGTACGGCTCGTACAAGCTGCGCTTCGATCGCGCCCCGGAGCCCTTAAACCATCAGGTGCTCCGCCGACCGCCGCAGAGCGAGACGTCCAAGGTGATTGCCTTTGTACCAAGGGTGATGAAGGCGCCAGGGCAGAGATGAATGGGCTTTTGGAACGAATCCTTACCTCGACTTTGGCCATCAAGCAGCGCGGCAGAGTGCATAGGTGAGGCACTCTCGCAAGGTGCTGGATAGTTTTCCCATCTGTTGTTTACGACCAGAGACGCGAAAACCGGTGTGTGTCCAATAGTGCTGACGCACCGCCGCCAGGGCATCGGCAAAGGTGGGCCGCCTCTTGGTGTAGCAGGCATCTTGTGGCAGCGGCAGGGTGCCTCGACGGACGAGTCGGTCGGCCAACAAAGTCACGAGAGAAAAGAGAGCCAGCAGACAGGGTGTGGTTCGGGCAATGGCCTGGTCCGCCCATTGGCGCTGGGTTTCGACGCCGAGCGCTCTTCGTACTTCCTGAAACGTGACCTCGACCTGCCAGCGCCGCACAAACCAGGAGACGATCGTGAGTGGGCTTTGCGTGAGATCCGTACACAAGAGCGCCTGCGGATCGAAACGTTGGGCGGGATCGCGGATCAGCACCCAACGAATCGGCACCGGCGGCAAGCCGGTGTGATACCAAACCGCCGTGCGGCTGCAGATCTCAATCACACGATCTCCTTCGCCGTACCAGCCCGGCACGGTCAAGCGTTGCCACCGTGTGGTCTTGTGATGCAGGAGATGCCGCAGCGTGGCGAGTCGTTTTCCTTTTTTGCGCGGGCGGCCATTCGTGCCGGCTGGCCGGAAGGGAGCGGGCTCATACAGAGCCGCATCCAAACGTAAACGGGTCACGACGGTGATCTTCTGCCGAACCAGGGTGTGCAGCCATTCCAGAGCGGAGAACGCACTGTCGCCTACCACCACCAGCGCTCGATCCGGCAGCCAGCGCTGGACTTGGAAAATCATCTGCCGCGCCCAGTCCAGCACCGGTTTATGACGCTTCTGACATTTCTGCCGATAGCGTTCGCTCGGCGCCAGACAGGTAAAGAACGGTGAGGCCCACGGGCGAGCGGCCCACGGCACCGGAGCCAGTAGCATTAAACTCACCCAGCGCAAGCCACTGGCCTTCACGAAATGGGAATGAGAACTGCGCACCGGATCACGGTAGATGCCTTTGGCCTGAATGCGTTTGCCGCGCCGGCGCTCAATGGTGTCGTCGATACCGAGCACGATCGGACCGGTTGGTGCAAACCGGTTCACCAACAGCCCGAGCAAGAGTCGGCTGGCAGCACGGCCACTCCAGCGCGCACGGCTGAGCACGCGATGGTAATTGACGAAACGAGACTCGCCGCTCAATCCCAGGATGCGCAGGCAACTCGTCACGGTTCGTTTGCCCGGAGCCAGAATCGCTCCCAGCAGCAACACTTGCGCCTGGAGCCAAACCCGACGGGAAAATAAAGGGGCAAAAGTGCTTAGGACAGCAGCAAACAGTGGAGGCAGAGAGAGCAAGCAGGACCACTTCCCGGGTCATCTTCACATTACTGTTCCCTCACCAAATGGCCAAAGTCGAGCTTAGAGGGAGTTTGAAAAGGGGTAATCGTCTACCCTGACAGATTGAATCCTTCTCGAACCGCTTACGATACCGATCTCACCGATGCCGAATGGGAACACCTGGCTCCGCTGGTGCCAGCTGTGAAGCCCGGCGGTCGTCGTCCGAAGCATAGCCGCCGCGAAATCCTCAATGGCATCTTCTATGCCGTGCGCAGTGGTGGTGCTTGGAAACTGCTGCCTCATGACCTTCCGCCCTGGCGCACGGTCTATCACTACTTCTGGTCGTGGCGGCGCACGGGTGTCTGGCCACACATTCATGACGCGCTGCGACAAAGGGTGCGAGTCGCAGCGGGTCGAGAGCCGCATCCGAGTGCGGCGATTGTCGATAGCCAATCCATACGCACCAGTGAGGCCGGCGGTCCACGCGGCTACGATGCCGCAAAGCAAATTGCTGGGCGGAAACGCCACATCCTCGTCGATATACTCGGCCTGCTTTTATTGGTGGTTGTGACCGCTGCCAATGTACAGGACCGCCACGGAGCACAGCTCTTACTCTCGCCTTTGGCGCAACAGTTCCGGCGCTTGCGGTTGATCTGGGCCGATGGCGCCTACGCCGGTCAACTGGAAACCTGGATCCGCGATTTACGAAAGTGGGGCAAGGTGCGGCTCGAGATTGTGCACAAGCCCAAAGGGCAGAAAGGCTTTGCCGTTCTACCCTGGCGGTGGCGAGTGGAACGTACTTTCGCCTGGCTGTGCCGGAACCGGCGGCTCCGATGTGACTACGAGCGCTTACCACAAACAGTGGAATCTCTGATCTATGTTGCCATGATCCGGTTGATGACACGCCGACTCGCGGCCTCATGACCCTTTTCAAACTCGCTTTAAGGTTCTGGATGAACTCCGTTCGAGGCAAACCGCGAAGACCATTCTTCTCTGCCAAGCGCTGAAAGACTTTATCCAGTTCGGTTGGGATCTGCTGAGGCGTCGTGAACCAGGTGATCCGGCCTCCCACAAACTCCTCTTTCCCGAGCGGAGTCATGCGGAACTCACCCGCCCACGGATACACGTCTTGAAAGAGGTGCCGGTGCAGTTTTTTCAGGTGATCTGTATCGAAACTAGTAGAAAGCGGAGCGCGGCGAGTTTCCAGGTATCGCCGCAGAACGGCTGCCGCTTCAAACTGTTCGAGAAGCGCCGGATCGCGCAGGCCCTTACGATTCCGAAGAACCGTCGTCCCCGGATACAGGTAAGGATCGTCCGTAGCGTTGCTCATGAAATTGGTCGATCTGGTCTCCCAGTTCGGCCAGCGTGATCTCGCCGCAGGCGTAGCGTTCAAAAATGCTGAGAGCGTCGCCGCCTACCGACAAATTTTCCAGCCGCAGGGTCGCGAGTCCTTGTCGGAGATCCTCCTCCTGAGCGCTGGCCTCCGCAGGGTGTTCGAGAGCGACGGTGTTCGGGAGCGTAGACATGAGCGTGGTCCCTGGTTTATTGTACCGTCCTTTGCTGATGTCCAACAAACAGGCTGGTTCCGTCTTCTGCATTCCGATCACTTTGCGACG
>Ga0213876_10001800_pt1 | contig 12990 bp, 8 predicted proteins | sample BarmaccomBMRX_R9_FD_160113 | JGI IMG/M metagenome (GOLD analysis project Ga0213876, IMG submission 160113) | Root-associated microbial communities from Barbacenia macrantha in rupestrian grasslands, the National Park of Serra do Cipo, Brazil - RX_R9 | ecosystem: Host-associated > Plants > Roots...
GCTGCCGGCGCTGGCCGCCTTCATCGCGCTCGAGATCGCGCCAGCGCTGGCCACCTCGATCTTCTCGCTGACCGACTACTCCGGCCTGCCGCACGCGCCGATCAACTGGGTCGGCATCCAGAACTACATCGACCTGCTGACGGGCGGTAAGACCTTCCTCATCCGCGCCCTGCAGGTGACGGCCATCTTCTCGGTCGTCGTCACCGTCGTCCAGAACGCGCTGGCGGTGCTCATCGCCTGGCTGCTGAACGCCGGCCTGCGCGGCCAGATCGCCGTCCGCGCCCTGGTCTTCCTGCCGGTGGTCCTCGGCGCCACGGTCAACGGCCTGACGTGGTACGTGATGTTCAATCCGCTGGGCGGGCCGGTGACGTTGGTCTTGAATCAGCTCGGCATGCGGGCCAACCTGCTGGGCACCGGCTCGACGGCGCTGTACGCGGTGATCTGGGTCCAGATCTGGGCCAACCTCGGCTTCAGCATGATGGTCTATCTGGCCGGCATGCAGAACATCCCGATCGAGGTCTACGAGGCCGGCAAGATCGACGGCACCTCGCCCTGGAGTGCCTTCCGCCATCTGACCATCCCGCTGCTGGCGCCGAGCATCACCATCAACGTCCTGCTGGCCGTCATCGGCACCATCACCGGCTTCGAGCTGATCTTCGTGCTGACCGATGGCGGACCCGCCTTTACCACCCAGACGCTCGGCATGTGGGTCTTCAATCAGGCGTTCTTCGGCGGTGGTAGCGGCAACGGCAGCCGACTACCGGGCTTCGCCGCGGCGATCGCGATGGTCCAGTTCGCCATCGTCTTCGCCATCGCCATGGTGATGCAGTTCTACCTACGGCGACGGGAGGCCGTGCTGTGATTCGACAAGACGAGCTCAGCCGGCCGGCGATCGAGCGTCCGGCGGCCACCGGCTCCGGCGTCCAGGTCCGACTCCGCCCGGGCACTGTGGGCGGCTACGTCATCCTGGGTCTGCTGTCGCTGATCTATCTCATCCCGCTGCTGTTCGTGGTGTGCGTCTCGCTCATGTCGAGCCGCCAGTTCGCCCTGAACGCGGCCTCGATCCCTAATCCGATCCAGTGGGACAACTATCCGCAGGCGTGGGTCCAGGGCGCCTTCGGGACGTACTTCATCAACACCCTGATCTACACCGTCGTGATCGTCTTCGGCACGCTGGTCATCAGCACCCTGGCCGCGTTCCCGATCGCCCGCGCCCACGTCCGCTGGAGCAACGGCTACTACGTGCTGTTCCTGTCCGGCATCCTGCTGCCGGCCGGCATCATCCCCCAGTTCTTCGTCATGCAGCAGTTGGGCATCTACGACACGCGCATCGGCTACATCCTGCTGTGGCTCAGCCGCGTGGCGCTGCCAATCTTCATCATCACCGGCTTCATCAAGACCATCCCGTCGGAGCTGGATGACGCGGCGGCCATCGACGGCTGCCCGTACATCCGCTACATCCTGCAGGTCGTCGTGCCACTCATCCAGCCGGCGCTGAGCGTGATCGGCCTGATCGTCGCCATCCGCGTCTGGAACGACATCATCGGTCCGGTCGTGTTCCTGCCGTCCAACGACATCAAGCCGATCTCGGCCGGGCTCTTGCACTTCTTCGCCGAGTTCGCCGCCCAGTGGACGCTGATCGCCGCCGCGATCGCCATCACCGCCTCGCCACTGGTCCTGCTGTACCTGTTCACCCAGCGCTACATCATCGCCGGCATGACCAGCGGCGCCCTCAAGGGCTAACCGGCCGCCGCCATCGCATCGAGATACTCCTGGCGGACCTGGTCGCCACCGCCGCTGCGCCAGTCGCTGACGAGCGTATCCAGGTCTGATACGGGGCGACGGCCGGCGACGACGTCGGTGATGCCGTCGCCGAAGCGCTGGTTGGCGACCACGCCCTGGCGGCCGGCGGTCTCCGAGTAGAAGCCGACGGTCGGGTCCTGGACGCCGACCGCCTCGTACAGCTTGAGGCTGCTGATGACGTGCTGGACGTAGTCCGGCCCCAGCGGATCGAAGTAGCTCGGCGCCGGGTTGACGATGTCGGCGACCACCCACTGCATCCAGTCGGCGCGGCCCTGATCATTGAGGACGGGTGCGCCGTTCGGGCCGCGGCTGAAGTCGCGGCCCTCGAGGCCGTAGGCAATCAACTCGCGCTCCTCCGTGCCGAACGGTGCGGCCAGCACATTCAGCACCCCCAGCAGCTCGCGGATGCGGTCATCGGAGGCTTTCTTGAGGACGATGGTGCCGAAGCTGCCGTGGTAGATCGGATAGGCCGGCGTCGTGCTGGCGTCGGCGCCGAAGGGTGGCACTAAGCGCACCTGGGCCGGCGGTTGCAGGTCGATGATGGTGCCCGAGGTGCCGCGCCCGTGGTAGATGTCCGGGGTGTTGCCGTCCCAGCGGAAGACGCCCTTGCGCGCTAAGAATGCGTCGCGGGCTGAGAGCGTGTTGTAGCCCGCCGCGCCCGGCTCGAACAGGCCGGCCGCCCACAGGTCGCGGGCGTAGCCGACGGCGGCCTTGAACGGCTCCGTCTCGAACATGCGGACCAGTTTGCCGTCCTGGAGCGCCCACTGATTGGGCGCGCCGAACATCGACGGGAACAGCTGGTTGATGTTGCCGTAGCCGATGTTGTAGCCGGACTCACACACCAGCCCGTACACATCGGCGTTGGGATTCAGCAGCTTCTGCATGATCGACTTGTAGTCGGCGCCCGTCTTGGGCAGGCTCAGGCCAGATTGCTGGAGCAGTTCGGCGTGGTGCCAGTGGACCCAGAAGTAGGGCGGGATCGGGTCGCCGACGCCGAAGATCTTGTTGTTGATGACGACGGTTTTCCACACGCTCGTCGGGTGGGCGGCGAGGTTCGGGTAGTTCTTCACCGCATCGCCGCTCAAGTGTGGCGTGAGGTCCGCGCAGCGCGCCTCCAGGAACTGCGGGTAGCCCGGCACCGGAAAGCCGTTGGGCAGAAACAGCATGTCCGGCAGCTCGTTGCCGGCCAGGATCGTCGGCACCTTGGCGCCGTAGTCGGCAAACGGCGTGAGGCTCACGTTCAGCGTCGCCCCAACACGTTTGTTGAGCTCTTGCCACACCGGGTTGGATGCCATCGGCGTGGGCAGCGCACCGAGCGTCTGGGTGATGATGCTGATCTCGCCGCCGCGGCCCGGCGGATTCGGCACCGAGCGAATCAACTGCTGCGGATAGCTGGTAAACCCCGGTGGCGTGATCGCCCCACCCGGCACGTCCGGCGTCGGCCAGTTGGGCGCCACATACGTCGGCAACGGCACCCGTCCGGTGCGCGAGACCACCGCCCCACTGCCCGCCGGCGTCGCGCCGCCCGTTGCCGGTGCTGCCCCGCTCGTCGCTGCCGTCGCCCCGCTCGTCGCCGACGGGGCCGGGCTGGTCGGCGTCGGCGCGCCGGTCGGGCTCGCAGCGGGCGCATTCGGCACGCACGCCGCCAGCAGCGACGCCCCCGCGCCCACGACGACCCCGCGCACGAACCCCCGCCGACCAACTCGTCGATCCCACTGCCACCAGCCCGCCTGCATGCCTGTTGCCTCCAGCGCAGAGACCTCAGCGCCGCGTTCTTCTCACCCATCCTAGCGCGTTCGCGGCCGCGGTCATTCCGGTCGAGGCGAGCGTCGCGGATTAGTCGGGTAGGCAGTTGCCGATCCCACGTCCCCTGGAGGCGCCTCGCATGGCTCACCGGTCGCCGCACGATACGTCCAGACCCGTTCTGTACCAGCTCTCGCAGCATGCACTCGATCGGATGGATGCTCGCCGCTTGCCGGCCGAGGCGGTACGAAGCGTGCTCGCGTATGGCCGCGCGGTGTGGACGCGCGGCGCCTGCGTCCATGTGATCGGTCGCAAAGAGGTGCGGCGCTACCGACGGGCGGGGCTCGACCTCGCCCACTACGAGGGTGTGCATGTCGTGGTCAGCCCCGAAGGGACCGTTCTGACGGTCTACCGCAACCGTGATCTGCGCGGTCTGCGCCCGGACACGCGTCGGCGGTGGGGTGACGCAGCGGTCGCGGCCGTTGTGCGCCGCTCCGCGGAGGCGGTGCCGGGTGTTCTGGGGCGTGGCGACTAACCAGGGGAGGACTTTCCGAGAATGACCGCTACAGCAGCCGATCGACAAGCACGCCTGCGTGGCAGTCTCGACGCCGAGCAGCTTGGCGCCCGCGGGCTCGAACGCATGGCCCGCAATCCCGCGTGCGGCCTGCTCAAGTCACTCACCATGGCCGGCGTCTCGCCGGCACGGGTGGTGAGCGCGGTGTATGGCGAGCCAAGCCGTGAGGGCCAGTCGCCGTTTGCGCTCGGGGTCGGTAACCAGTTCGAGGCGGGGCTGTTCGAGAGTGGGGCGGCGCGTCTGCTGGACCTGTACCGTACGGCGGGGCGGCTGCAGCTCGCCGAGTGCCGCGTCGCGGACGTGCCAGGGCTGGCGCCGGGCACATCGCAGGCGGCCATGGAGCGGCGTCACACCGTGAGCGACCAGCTGCTCCGGCGCAAGTTGGCGGGTGACCCGGCTGCGCCCAACCTGATCATCAAGCCGCGGCTCGTTGTTGGCCTGCTCGGCCTCACCTTCAACATCGAGCCCGACGCGCTGCTCGCTGCCGACGAGGACAGCTTTTACACCCCCATCGAGATCAAGAGCTATCCCGATCGTGACGGGAAGACCGACCCGGTCGACGTGCGCGGCGCCTGCCGCCAGGCGGCCGTCGCCGTGGTGGCGCTGCGCGAAGACGCCCGTCGCTTTGGGACGGCGCCCCTGGAGGAGCTGATCCCAGCCCGCGGTGACCTCGTGCTGCGGGTGCCTGGCTCGTTGCGGGCGACGCTGCGGCCGATGACGCTGGCGGGCGAGGTCGACTCGCTGGTGCGCGCCCTCGCCGCCGCCCCGCGCGACCTCGACGAGGCGGAGGCGTTGCTCCGCGCGATCTCGCCCGCGGCCACGCTCGATGATCCGGCCGTCCTGGACCACCTGCCGACCAATTATCGCGAGAGCTGCCGCGAGTTCTGCGCCCTGGCGCGGCGCTGCAAGGAGCGTGCGCGGTGCGCTGGCGATCCGGTCCTGCTCGGCAGCCGGGCGCGCGAAGAGTACGCCGCCGCCGGCACGCTCGGTCGCGTGCTCGAACTGCTCGAGGGCCACGGCGCCGCCCCGCCCCGCACGCCGGCCGAGCGGCGTCTGCAAGCGCAGCTCCACGAGGCCTACCGCGAGCTTCGGCTCGCCATCTAACCCGCAGGAGGCACGCATGAGTACGAATCTCGATCTGCTGGCGCGTCTGCTGGCCTACCGCGACGGTCGCGCCCAGCGGCGGGCCTCCCACTGCCAGGTGGCGATCCATCCAGAGGCGCGAGTCGTGTGTCCGCTGGCCATGGCTGGCGAGGACACCACCATCCACATCGTCGCCTGTGGGCCAATCGGCGGCCCGCCGCGCGTGCTGTGCGTACCCGACCCGCGCAAGCGCGACCCGCAGTTCGACCTGTTCGCCCGTCTCGGCGCCGACTGGGCGCGGTGGTTCGAGGGCTGCCGTCGGGCGGGCACCTACCCCCAGCTGTGGGTCTCGTCGGGCGCCGCCGCCAGTCACCTGGACGTCTTGGCCGACCGACTCCGCTACAACCGCCTGCGCCCCGATGTGAAGCGCTTCGGGGAGCTCTTGTCGTACGCCACCGGCCGGCTGCCGATCGCCGGCCAACAGGCCCTGATCACAGCCACCGGCGCCCTGGCTCGCCACTGGGCCACCGGCCAGCAGGCCGGCGAAGACGAGCATCTGGGCGCGGTGCTGGCCTGGATCGAGCCACCGGCGGGTGTGCCAGTCATGGAGGCGGTCGCCGCCGCCGAGCTCGAACCGATGGGTGCCAAGACCGATCCGGCCTTCGACGAGCACACCCTCGAACCACTGGTCCGCGCCTATACCGACGCTGCCCGATCCGGTGCACCTACTGCTGTGCTCGACCGGCACGCTGCGAACGTGCAGGCGGCGCTCGAGCCGGTGGTGCTCAGGATCTACGCCGCGACGCAACGGGCGATCGCCGTGCTCCAAGCCGCCGGGCTGCCACCACTCCTCGACCTGCCGGCCCTCGAGGCGCGGGAAGCGGCTGAGTTCGAGAGTTTCGTGCGCGTGCTCGGGCGCGACCGGGGCTGGCCGCTCGCGCTGCGCGATGGCCCCAAGGCCGCCGCCTTCGGCCTGGCCACGCGCGAGGACGCGCTGCAGACGGCTGGGGCCGCCGTCCTCCTCGGCGACCGCGTCGCACGCGCTGGCGGGCGCCTGGCCGGCCGGGTTGTGGTCGGCACCGTCGAGTCCCCAGCCAGCGTGCGCGTCGCGCCGTACCGCGTCGTCCACCGCTTCGAGCTGGTCAGCCGCCAGCCGGTTCTGCACGTCCGCGTGCGCGATGAGCTCTGTCGGGCCGACGATGGGCGGCTGCGGGTGCTCGTCGAGCGCGTGCAGCGGCGGGGTGCCGAGACGCGCCTCAGCCTGCGGCTGGTAACCGGCCAGCGCGCCGTCGGCCTGCTGGCGGCGGGCATGGAGCTCGAGTTCGTGGCGGGCCGGCCGAACTGGGACGCCATCTGGCGCGTGCGCGGCCACCTCAAGACGGCCCTGGCGGCCCGCCCCTGGACCCACACGCCGGGCGCGCTCCCGGCGCCGACGCCCGTCGCGACCACACCGCCGCCGGCTGATCCGCTGGCGCTGGTGGAGGCGCTCCGATGACCGTGCTGACGGCGGCCACCCAGCCGAGTCCGGCCGAGATGGCCGATCGGGCCGTGCGGGCGGTGCTCCGCACGCAGTGGGACGGCGAGCCGGTGGTGCGCCTGGACTCGCCGCCGGGCGCGGGCAAGACCGGTGTTGTCGAGCGCCTGGCGGTCCAGTCGCTGGGCGTCCTCGGCGAGCGCTGCATGATCGCCACGATGACCAACGAGCAGGCCTTCGACGTCGCGCGTCGACTGGCGAGCGGCTACCCGCGCCTCGACTTCACCCTGTTCGTGCGTGACGGCCTGGCGCTGCCCGACCACCTGATGGGCTTCGGCAATCTCGCCGTGGCCCGGCGCTCGCGCGAGGTGCCGGCGAGCGGGCCGGCCGTGGTCATCGCCAACGCGGCGCGCTGGTCCTGGAGCGATGCGACGCAGTTCGCACCGTTTGACCTGCAGGTGGTGGACGAGGCCTTTCAGCTGCCGGACCACCGCTTCCAGCAGATCGCCGCGCGGGCTCGGCGGCTGGTGCTCGTCGGCGACCCTGGCCAGATCCCACCGGTGGTGGCCTGCGAGATCGAGCGCTGGCAGGCCGACCCGGCCGGGCCGCACGTCGCCTGCCCGAAGGCGCTCGTGGCGCGCCATCCAACCGTCCGCCGGCTGGCGCTACCCGTCTCCCGTCGGCTGGTCCCGGACACGGTTCGCTTCATCCAGCCAGCCTTCTATCCTGAGCTGCCGTTCCGCGCCTTGAGCGCGCCGGGCGAACGTCGTCTCAGCACGACCTGCCCGGCGCCGGCGAGCCCGGTCGACCCGGCCATCGCCCTGGTCGAGCGCGGTGCAAGCCTGGTGCAGCTCGAGTCGCCGCCACTCGTCAGCGGTGAGGTCGACGAAGACCTCGCCGACACGCTCGTGGCGCTAGCCCGCCAGCTTGTGGCGCGTGGCGCCCAGGTGCGCGACAGTGGGCAGGTGCTGTCCCTCACGCCCGGCATGCTCGGGGTGGTGTGCGCCCACGTCGCGCAGGTGAACGCGGTCCGTGAACGCCTGCCCCGCGGCTTCGAGGACGTCTTCGTCGAGACCGCCGACCGCTTCCAGGGCCTGGAGCGACCGATCATGCTGGTCTACCACCCGCTTTCCGGGCGGGCCGATGCCGATCAGTTCCACCTGGATGCTGGCCGGCTGTGCGTGGCGCTGTCCCGCCATCGGGTCGCCTGCTTCGTCGTTGGGCGAGCTGGGATCGAGGAGCTCCTGCTGCGCTACGCCCCGACCGGCGAGCGGGTGCTGGGCAGCGACGAGGACCGCGAGTACGCTGGCTGGCGGGCCCAGGTGGGCATCGCCCAGCGGCTGCGGGCCGCCGGGCGGTGCGTTCCGCTCAGGTGACCTCGGAGGGATTAGTCAGCTGTGAAGACGGACGAGGCGATCGAGCCGCTCACGCGACGGAATGCAGCGGGCCAGGTCCTGCAGCGCCTGCCCGACGTCGAGGATCAGATCCGCGATGCGCTGGCGCTGGACGCCGGCCAGATCGGCCAGCGGGCGGCTATTGCCGAGGAGAGCACGCCTGGCTATCTCAAGTCCGAGGTGCTGGTGTACCTGGTGCGGCGGGCCCGTCGGGCCGGCGATCTGGCGCTCCTGCATGACTTGACGGTCGCCGTGCTGGGTCGCTGCACGGGCGTGCTGCGGCGGCGGCTGGGCGGGCTCGGGGCCGCCGCCCTCGAGGAGGGCAGCGCGGCCTTCGCGGCCCAACTTTTCGAACGCCTCCTCGACGGCGATCGCGGCGACTTCCTGCAGGTCCGCTTCTGGGTCGTCGTCGAGAACATGGCCATCAGCACCTTCGACCGCCTGGTCCGTGAGCGCCGCCACGCCGGTCAGACCATCCCATTGTCATCCATCGCCGGCTACGACCAAGCGGCAGACGACGTCGAATCGCACCAGACGGCCGACGCAGCGCAGCTTGTCGCCGCGTTCGATGAGGATGTGGTGATCACCAATGACCTGCTGCGCGATGCGTTGAGCCGTATCAACGAGCCGTACCGAACGGCCTACCTGCTGCGTCACTACGCCGGCTGGCCGATCGAAGATCACGATCCAACTGTGCCGACGATCAGCCGCAAGTTCGGCGTCGATCCGCGCACCACTCGCAACTGGCTGAAGCGCGCCGACAATGCGCTCCAGGCCTGGCGTGGAGAACAGGACCAATGAACGATCAGAGCCAGCGCGAGCATCTGGAAGCGGTGCTCGACGACTTCGTCGCGGCCGGCGCCCCGAGTAGCGAGGCGCTCACCGAATGGACCCGACGCTATCCGCAGTTCGAGCGCGAGCTGACGCGCTTCGCCGCCAGCTGGCAGCTGTCCCAATCACTGCCGGTCTCGCCTGACGCGGCGCAGCTGCCCGACGAGGTGCTGGTCGAGCACGGCCTGCGGGCGGTGCAAGACCTGCTCGCCGCCGCGGGCAGGCGCGTTCAGACCACGCCGACGGAGCCGGCCGCTGCCCCGATCCAGGGCTTGCTCCACGAGGCGCGCCGCCTGGGTCTGCGGCCGCGCCAGTTCGCCGCGGCCACTGGCCTGGGCGAAAGCCTGCTGGCCAAGCTCGACCGCGGCCTGATTCGCTTCGCCTCGATTCCAAGCCAAGCGCTCGAGGCGCTGGCGACCACCTTGCAGCGGGATCTTGGCAGCGTCCGTGACTACCTCGCCCAGCGCAACCCGAGCGTGGCCGCCGCGGCCGCCTTCAAGGCCGAGCAGGCGCCACAGGCCGGCGAGCCCGAGGACTTCTTCTCGGCGGTCACAGCCGATACCACCATGAGCGACGAGCAGCGGGCGCGCTGGCTTGACCTCGCCTCGCCGGATCAGCGCTGAGCCGCTGGCCGTGGCAATCCCTTGGCGCGGAGCCCTTCCGTGAGTATGGTCAGCCCGATTTTCCGTATGACGCACTGGGATGAGCTGCGCGGCGCTGCCCGCCGGCAACGGGCGGCCGCGCTGGCCGCCCTTGGCGTTGCTGGCGGCCTGCCATGCGCCGCCACGGTGCTCGACGGAGCCGACCAGCTCACGGGCTTTGAACGCGTGCCCGTCCCGGCTGGCGACAGCCTCCTGTATGGCGGCGAGGCCATGCTTGACCTCGACTGGGAGCGCATCCGCTTCAACACGGCGGTCGACCCACACCAGGCGCACTTCAACCAGGCCCACGAGTACGCCCACTTGTGGCTGCACCGCGACTCGATCCGCTGCCAGGCGGCAGACCTGGACGCCGAGGCGACCGAGGAGGCGATCCCGCTCGGGGTCGAGCGAGTGGAGGGCTACGGCCCGCTGGAGCGGCGGGAGCGCGAGGCCAACGTCTTTGCCCGTGAGTTCCTGCTGCCAACGGATGCGCTGCGGGCCTGGTCGATGCGCGCGGGGCCGGACGCCCGCGCCATCGCAGGGCGCGTCGGTCTGCCCGAGGGCCTGGTCATCCAACAACTGGCGCGGGCCCTGCTGGCGCCGGAGATCGAGGCCAGTCCGTCGGCGCCGCCCGAACTTGCCAGCGCCACCGTGCCCGACGCGCCCGAGCCTGCGGGTGTCAGTCTGCCCGACGCGCACGAGCTCGATCCAACTCAGGCCGCGGCGGCCCACGTCACGCGTGGCCCGCTCTTGGTGCGGGCAGGGCCCGGCACCGGCAAGACCCGTACCCTGGTCGGCCGCGTGCGCGTGCTGCTCGAACGCGGCGTGCCGCCGACCCAGATCCTGGCCCTCACGTTCTCCAACCGCGCCGCCGAAGAGATGCGGTCGCGCATCGCCCAGGTGGCACCGGCGGCCGCGCCGAAGATCTGGATGGGCACCTTCCACGCCTTTGGCCTGGAGCTGCTGCGCAAGTACGGGACGTATCTCGGCCTGCCGCCGCGACCGACGGTCCTGGACCCGGTCGATGCCGTCGGCCTGCTCGAGCGCGGGCTCGCCACGCTGGCTCTGGATCACTACCAGAACCTGTACGAGCCGACCATGCACCTGCGCGACATTTTGGCCGCGATCTCGCGCGCCAAGGACGAGCTGGTCGGTCCGCAGCGCTACCAAGAGTTAGCGGAGGCGATGCGCGCCGCGGCTGAGCCGCAGGATGAACAGGCGTGCACGGCCGCCGAGAAGGCGCTCGAAGTGGCCCGCGTCTACATCTGGTATCAGGCCGCCCTCGAGGCTCAGCACCTGCTCGACTTCGGTGACCTGATCATGCGCGCCGTCGAGCTGCTGCGCCAGTACCCGGCCGTGCGCGACGAGCTGCGGCGGACGTATGCGCACGTGCTCGTCGACGAGTACCAGGACGTCAATCGGGCGAGCGGGCTGCTGCTGCGGGAGATCGCTGGCACGGGCGAGGGCCTGTGGGTCGTCGGCGACGAACGGCAGGCCATCTACCGCTTCCGTGGCGCCGCTCCCGCCAACATGCGCCTGTTCGTCGAGGATTTCCCCGACGCCCAGGTCTGCGCGCTGGGCCACAACTACCGCTCACAGCCGCCGATCGTCGACGTGTTCTCCGCGCTCGCCCCGCGCATGCAGGCCACCCACGGGCAGCCCTTCGACGGCTGGCAGCCCGTGCGGCCGCTCGACGGCGGCGAGGTGCACATGGCGGTGGCCGACGACCAGGAGGCCGAAGGCTTGGGACTGGCGCGCGAGATCCAGCGCCAGCGGACGCGCGGCATCGCCTATCGGGACCAGGCCGTGCTGTGCCGGTCGCATACGCTGCTCGGGCGGATCGGGGCCGCGCTGGAACGCGCCGGCGTGCCGGTGCTGTACCTGGGCGACCTATTCGAGCGTCCCGAGGTCCGCGACATGCTGGCCCTGCTGTCCCTGGCGTGCGAGCCGGACGGTCGCGGGCTCGTGCGGGTTGCTCGCTTTCCCGAGTATCAGATCCCGCTGGCGGATGTGCGAGCGCTCCTGTGCCTGGCTGCCGAACGCAACCGGCCGTTCCCGTCGGCGCTGCGCCTGGCCGACGCGGCCGAAACGGTCTCCGACGCGGGGAAGCGGAGTCTCCGGCTCCTGCGCCGGCACCTGGCCGGCCTGACCTACGGCCGGCGGCCCTGGACGCTGCTCAGCCGCTATCTCTTCGGCCGCAGTCGCTATCTCGCGCACTGGGTTGCCGACGGCTCGGTGGCCGACCAGCAACGGCGCCTGGCGCTGTACCAGTTCCTCCAGTTCGTCCACGAGCAGCAGCTTGCGGATCCCTTCGCCGACGAGCCGGTCGACCCCAAGCGGCTCCTGTTGCGCTACGTCCGCCAGCTCGAGATCTTCGGCGAGGAGAAGCAGCTCCGCCAGGTGCCGGCCTGGGCCGAGGGCATCGACGCCGTCCGCCTGCTCACCGTCCATGCGGCCAAGGGCCTCGAGTGGCGGGCGGTCTACCTGCCCGGCCTGGCCCGCGGCGTCTTCCCCGCCAAGCGGCAGTGGCAGCGCTGTCCGGCGCCGACCGGCATGATCGCCGCGGGTCTGGACGACCATGCCGAAGAGGAGGAGTGTCTCTTCTTCGTGGCCCTGTCGCGGGCGCGTGATGTGCTGTGCCTGTCGCGGGCGCGGCGCTACGGCAAGCAGAACCGCGGCCCGTCCGAGCTGCTGCTGGGCCTGGCCGACGTTCTGCCGCATCCGCCCGGCGGCGCGGTCATCTGGCCCGCGTGCCCGCCACCGCCGACGCCGTGTGTGGACCCGCTGCCCGATCCGCTGGCGCATCAGGAGCGGCACCTGGACGTCTACCTGCGCTGCCCACGCCAGTATTACTACGAGTTCGAGCTCGGCCTGAGCGGCAAGCGCGACGACGCCGCCTACGTCCAGTTCCACCAGTGCGTGTACCGCGTCCTGGGCTGGCTGCGGAACGAGCAGGCCAGTAGGGGCGATCCGAGCATCGCCGAGGCCGTCGCGCAGCTCGATACAGAGTGGGCCGCCCACGGCCCGACCGAACACCCCTACGCCGCGACGTACTACGCCAGCGCCCGCAACATGGTCGAGCGCTGGGCCGGCCGGCCAACGCGCTCGCGTCGCCACGCGGCGCACCCGGCCTGGGAGGTGCGCCTGCCACACGGCCGGGTGACGTTCGAGCCGGACCACATTGAACAACTCGACGACGGCAGCCAGATCGTCGAGCGCCTGCGCACCGGCCGCCCCACCAAGTCTGAGCTGGACGACGAGATCTACGCCCTATACCTGGCCGCCGCCGAGACCGCCCTGCCCAGTGTCCCGCGCACGGTCCAGGTCCGCTACCTGTCGAACGACCACGTCGAGCCCGTCACCCTGGCGCCCAAGACCGTCGCGTCGCGCCTGGCCAAGTACGACGCCGCCATCGCCGGCATCCTGCGCCGCGAGTTCCCGCCCACC
>Ga0213876_10001801_pt1 | contig 12986 bp, 10 predicted proteins | sample BarmaccomBMRX_R9_FD_160113 | JGI IMG/M metagenome (GOLD analysis project Ga0213876, IMG submission 160113) | Root-associated microbial communities from Barbacenia macrantha in rupestrian grasslands, the National Park of Serra do Cipo, Brazil - RX_R9 | ecosystem: Host-associated > Plants > Roots...
CTTTATTCTTTGAATAAACTCATAGGGACTCTTGGCACCCATTACGAGCATTCCCTGCATGAAGCTCCAGTAGGCAACGAGACTTTTCTCCATCTGCTCTTCCACCAGTGCATTCACTTGGCTCTCTTCTCCAGCTTGGAGTAGCTGCTCAAGATGCGTTTGCACCGCCGGCGCGAGCCCGGAATACCTTAGAATGCAATCCCATGCATTGCTAAAGATGTCATCGGCAATGACTCGCCGGGCGCGTGGCTCGTGCGCAGCAGCACGAATCACCAGACATCCCCCCAGGGAAATGCCGTAGAGCGTTACATCGTCTAGGTGAAAGTAATCAAGCACCGCTTTTACTGGCTTATCCCACTCGGGGGTCATCGGCATGTGCTGATCTTCCAACACTGCTCCCTGCCCTGGCCCCTCGAAGCTGATGACATCGTAACCAGCATCGCGGAAAAAGGACATAGTGGAGAAGTACTCCTCGATATAACTATCGTAGCCACCGAACATGACAATGGTTCCTTTGGCTTGTTGCTCCGGCTGGAAACGGAAAGCTTTCAGGGTACCTGACTGATAGGGCACAGCGAATCTTAGATCGTCACTGATGCCATGACATTCACTCATTAACTGCATAAACTGCTTCCGTGTGGGTTGTTTAGCCTCATCAGTTGGGAACATGAAAAATTCCGCGCTTCGAAGGAAGTAGGCCGCTTCAAGTTTTCGGCCATCCTTCAGAGCCTTCTCGGCAAGGCCAAGGAATTCCCGCTGGTAATCGGCATAACTATGAATCTTGGGAGCTACGTCCAGCATCGCATCGATCATGCTTCGTTCTCCGGTCATAAACCGGTTCATTTGGTAATTCAGGCTATAGTCGGGGTGGATCTGGTAATAGCCCACGGGAAAAGACGGCGCCTTAGAGGTCTCAGTACTCGTTTTCGGATTAGGATTTGCCAGGATGACTTTGGAACCTAACGCTACGGCGACTCCCGAGGCGGTGATCGCTCGGCCCAAAAAGTTTCGTCGATTCAGACACAAAGGTGATTCTTGCGGGACGTTCATGGGGGAATGGCATCTTGAGGTTGCAGGGAAGGAGCACCCCACGGGCGGCGCGTCCTTGAAGGATGAGCAGAACCTGGCACTCGAGGGCCGTCCGGTGGTCAAGTGGCATCTTACGCCGGCGGCGCATCGGAAGTAAAGGCCGACAAGACCCTGGTCGAGGGCGGGAGCTTAGAGCCGGATTAGGAGTAGGGTTCTTCCCGGAAGGTGATGACGTAATTGGTGAGAGGGCGGCGGCTGGCCCAAGCGCGGCACAAGAGAGGATGGCCGTAGGGTGCGCTTGGTGACCTGAGAGCCTCCGGTTCGACAAAACGGTCGTTTTTCTGAACCCCAGTCGTCTCGCGTTTTTACCCCCGAAACCGGCGTTTTAGCGGTTCGAAATACTGGTTTGGCGAATCAAAGTTCGATTTATGGCGCCGCGATGAGTATTCTGGACCGTTCTCCTACCGCTCCTGAGGAGCCGGCGATGAAAATCGGCTACGCCCGCGTCAGCACCAAGGATCAGGCGGTCGACTTGCAACTCGACGCGCTCAAGCGAGCCGGGTGCGCCAAAGTCTACTCCAAGATCATCAGCGGCGCCCGCGCCCATCGGCCCGTGCTGGAGGGGCTGCTCGAAACCCTGCGGCCCGGCGATGTGCTGGTGATCTGGAAATTGGATCGGCTGGGCCGTTCGCTCCCGCACCTGATCGGCATCATCAACGACCTGACGGCACGCAAGGTCGGCTTGAAAAGCCTCAACGATCCCCTCGACACGACCACCTCCCACGGGCGCTTGATCCTCAACCTGTTTGCATCGTTGGCGGAATTCGAGGCCGACGTAATCCGGGAGCGCACCCAGGCCGGCTTGTCGGCCGCGCGGGCCCAGGGGCGCAGGGCGGCCGGCCCAAGGGCCTGCCCCGAGCCGCGCAGTCCACGGCCTACGCGGCAGAGGCCTTGTACCGGCAGGGCCAACTGAGTGCCCGGCAGATCGCCGACAAACTGCGCATTTCCAAGACTACCCTGTACGCCTACCTGCGCCATCGCGGGGTAGCGATCGGCGCTTCTCGCGAGCCCGTCGCGCGACCGCACGGGCGGCCGTAGAGAAGAGGCCCCATGACCAAAAAACAAATCTCCGGGGAGGCGCTGATCGATTTGCATCGACGCCTGCGAGTCTTTCCACCCCGGAGCCACGATCGGCGCGTTGTCATGCAGGAAGCCGCCAAGCTCTACGGCGTGTCCGAACAAACCCTCTACCGTGCGCTGCGCGAGCAGACCCGCCCCAAAGTCGTGCGGCGCACCGACCGCGGCGCGCCGCGCATCCTGCCCCAGGAGCAGATGGAGCGCTACTGTGAACTCATCGCCGCCATGAAGGTGCGCACTTCCAACAAGAAAGGCCGCCACCTGTCGACCTCGGAAGCCATCCGCTTGCTGGAAGACTTCGGCCTCGAAACCCCGGACGGGTTGGTTCAACTGCCTGCGGCGATCCTGAAAAAGACGACGGTCAACCGCTATTTGCGGCAGTGGGGCTACGATCGGGAAACCTTGGGCCGCCCGCCGGCGGCAGTTCGGTTCCAGGCCGAGCGCAGCAACGATTGCTGGCAATTCGACCTGAGCCCCTCGGACCTCAAGGAAGTCAAAGAACCGGCGTGGCTTCGGTACGACCAGGCCGCGCCGACCCTCATGCTCTTTAGCGCGGTCGACGACCGCAGCGGGGTCGCCTACCAAGAATACCGGTGCGTTTACGGGGAGGACGTCGAGTCCGGGCTGCGCTTTTTGTTCAACGCCATGGCGGAGAAAGCGGTCGAGGGCTTTCCGTTTCACGGCATCCCGCGCATGCTCTACCTGGATAATGGCCCCATGGCCCGGAGCCACGTCTTCCAGCAAGTGATGGCCTACTTGGACGTGGAGGTAAAAGTCCACCTGCCGCAGGGTAAGGACGGCCGGCGGCCGACGGCCCGCGCGAAGGGAAAAGTCGAGCGGCCCTTCCGCGCCGTGAAGGAGATGCACGAGACGCTCTACCACTTTCATCAACCGAAGGACGAGGCCGAAGCCAATGCTTGGCTGCTAAATTTCCTGGTGCGCTACAACGCCATGCCGCACCGCTCCGAGCCGCATTCGCGGATGGAGGATTGGTTACAAAATCTACCCGCCTCCGGCCCTCGGGCCATGTGCAGCTGGGAACGCTTCTGCACCTTCGCTCGGGAGCCGGAGCAGCGCAAAGTCGGTCCCGACGCGCGGGTCTCCGTCGAGGGCACCCTCTATGAAGTGGACCCCGACCTAGCCGGGGAGACGGTGGTGCTCTGGTGGGGGCTCTTCGATCAGGAACTCTACGTCGAACAGGGGGAGAGGCGCTACGGCCCCTACGCCCCAATCGGCGGCCCCATCCCGCTGCACCGCTACCGGGGCTTTAAGAAAACGCCCACCCAACAGCGGGCCGATCGGGTCGAAGCGCTGGCCGCAACGCTTCAGCTGCCCCGCGCGGCCCTGGAAGCCCACCCCCGCGCGGCTGCGTTGATCTCGCCTTCGGTCCCCCGGCCTGCGGTGCCCTTCGTCGATCCCGATCCGTTCCAGGAATTCAGCTACCCCAACCGGATTGCGGCCAAACGGGCGATTGCCGACTACCTCGGGTTTCCGTTGGGCAAATTGCCGCTGGCGCAGCTGGAGCGCATCGACGCCTTGGTGGCCGAGACGCTCAACAAACAGGAGGTCCTTGCGAGGGTCCGCGAATGCATAAAGCCATCAGAGGAGGCGTCACGCCATGCTCAGTGAGGTGATGGGTTAGTACGGGCTGGCCCGGGACTTTGGCCAGGCGGGCTACTTCGAGACCGAGCAGTCCCGGCAAATGCTCAAGGAACTTAAATTGGCCATTCAGGCCGGTAAACTCGTCGCCTTATCGGGCGTGGTCGGTTCGGGCAAGACGGCGACCTTGCGCCACGTGCAGGAGCAACTGGGCAAAGAGAAGGATTGCCTGGTCGCCAAGTCCTTATCGGTAGAGAAAAACCAGATCAGCCTCGGCACCCTGATTTTGGCGCTCTTCTATGACCTGGCCACCGAAAAAGATTTCAAGGTGCCGACGCAACCGGAGCGGCGCGAGCGCGCGCTGCGGGATCTAATCAAGCGGCGCCAGAAGACGGTCGCGCTGTTCATCGACGAAGCGCATGACTTGCATAGCAAGACGCTGGTGGGGCTCAAACGGCTGATGGAAGTGGTGCGCGACGGCGGGGGCACCCTGTCGGTGGTGTTGGCGGGCCATCCGAAGCTCAAGAACGACCTGCGCCGGCCGTCGATGGAGGAGATCGGCTCTCGGGCGACCGTCTTCGAACTGGAAGGCTTCGGCGGTGAAAAGCGCCGGTACGTGCAGTGGCTGCTCAGCGAAGTCCTCAGCCCGAAAGCCCAGCTCGAGGCGATCATCACCGCCGAGGCCCTGAGCGTCTTGAGCGACCGGCTGACGACCCCCCTGCAATTCGAGCAATACCTGACGCTGGCGTTCGAGGAAGGCTACGCAGTCGGCCAGAAGCCGGTGGGCGCCGAGGTGATCGACACGGTGTTGGCCAAAGACCTCGATGGGCTCGAACCGCGGCTGACGCGGCAAGGATACAACGTCAGAGCCCTGGCCGAGCTGCTCAATGCGAAACCGGCAGAGGTACGCTCCTTCCTTCGAGGAAAGCTGCCGGCCAGCCAGACGCAAGAGTTCCAAAACGAGATTCGGGCGGCGGGCATTCCCCTTTAAGCCGTTGTCAGTTCGTGTGGTCCCGGGCGGATGTTTTCGGGCCGTTATCAATTAATGTGGGCCCATTCTCAAATAATGTGGTCCCGAGCGGCCCCTCATTCTCAATCAATGTGGTCCCAAAGCGCGGATGTTTTCGGGTCCGGGCGTTTATGTTTTCAGGTCGCTACATGTAGGCGTCTTGAATTTCGGCCACGTCGTGGTGGCCGCTGCGGTAAAAGGTCGCCGCGGCCACCACCAGGATCGCGGCATTAATGAAGAGCGCAAAAAAGAGCGCCGCGATCGAATCGATGGTGCCGTAAAAGATGGCCTCCCGTTGGCCCTGCGGCGTTGGCTCAAAGTTGCGGGTCTGCGCGATCGAGGAGTGCAGGTACAGGTTGTGCGGCATCACCGTGGCCCCCACAATCCCGATCGCTACATAAAGCATGTCCCGGTTGCGCAGGACCTCCGCCGAGGGCAGGCAACCCCACGCCAGCGCCCCCCAATCGGGCTTGGACAGGAAGATTTGGATTCCGAAGCTCAGCGCGATGACGCCGATGAGGGCCAGCACCAGCGCTTCGACGAATCGAAACCCTTTCTGTTGGAGGTACAACACGGCGAGCACATCGCAGGCGGTCAGGCAAACGCCCCAGACCAATGGCAAACCGAAGAGCAGGTTGAGGGCAATGGCCGAGCCGATGACTTCGGCCAGGTCACAGGCCGCAATGGCGATCTCACAACCGATCCAGAGCACAAAGTTGACCGCCGGATGGAAATGGTCCCGGCAGGCTTGGGCCAGGTCCCGGCCGGTGACCACGCCCAGTTTGAGGGCCAGGTACTGGAGGAAGATGGCCATCAGGCTGGAGACGACCACCACCGACAAGAGCCCGTAGTAGAACTGCGAGCCGCCCGCGAGGTCGGTGGCCCAGTTACCTGGGTCCATGTAGCCGACCGCGATCAAATAGCCGGGCCCGGAGAACGCGAGCAGCTTGCGCAGGACCGCCCACCAACCGGGACCCGCTTTGGGCACGGAAACCGAACGGTGGACTTCCGGCAACGACGGGTCGGCCCGGCGGAAGCGCCAGCCCCGCTCGAGGGTGGGGTTCACGGAGGTATCCATAAGCATGTGATTTACCCTAGGATCAAAGTTTTAGCGTGGACTACAATAGGTAGCAAATCCTAAATTGATCGGGATGCCCCTTTTGCGCGACTATGTCTGCTCCGGGGATGAATCTGCGGCGGATGGGGCGAGCTCACGAAACGCATTCCCGCCGGGTTCTCATGCGTCGCCCTGGCTCGAGCCGTCCGGTCAGGCCCTGGCGTACGATTTTTCCGTTCCGTAACCGGCTCCGAATTGCGGCTTGGCACCGCTGACCGGGTCCTCATCGCGACAGACGTGATTCCGATACCCCGTTTCTCCACTCGTTGCCATCGTGAGCAGGGGCGGCCTGCCTTCAGCTGGGGCTCGAGGAACTCGACCTGCCAACGGGCGCCAAAGGCGTTCACCCGCGGGCGAAGCGGCACGCGCCGCTCCGAATGCCGCGACGCCGGGCCAGGGGCGAGGCGTGAGCCAAGTCCGCATTGGCTACGGGGGAGGGAGAAGGCCCGCCCGCCGAAGCGCCGCGACCGCGATATGTACCTAATGCATTAAGCATCGGTCGTAATCAAATAAATGAATGATCGACCCAATTTATCTATATACCCTGACGTAATCTGTCGATATTTCATGCAATTTGATTATATAAAAGGCCGTCGTGGATTGTGCGCGTGGTTTGATCCCGGGCCTTAGGGTTTAGTGGAGGAGGGAACCGGTCCCAAAGTCGCGCCGTTGGGACGTTCTACCGTCAGCCGCCCGCGGATCCCCAGAGGCCGGTACGAAGATCGTCAACCCACGACCACGTAACGGGAAAACGCGGCCGGGGTCGCGCCGAAACGCACCGTCCGCAGCAGGCTGGGCAAAAAGGTGCGCACCCGACGAAAGCTCTCGCAGAGCTCTTGATAGTAGACGTCTTCCGGGGGGCGGACCAAGCGCTCCACTTGGCCCACCGCGGCTTCCAACGCTTCGGGCACGACGCGGGCGAACGCGGCCCCGCGGACCGCGGCGTCCGGGACGCTCCGGTCCAAGAGGAGCCGGCCGACTTGGCTCAGCTGAATCGCGGCCGCATCCAGGTCCTTGAGCGTGCGCAGCCGGGCCTTTTCGCAGGTGGTCCGACACCGACGCGTGGCCGCCGTCCGGAATCCGCAGAAGGGCCTCAAGCTTGATCGTCGTTTCGGCCGCTAGAGCCTGGGTGAGTAGGCCCCAGACCCGTTCGTGGGTCCGACGGCGAATGCGAGCGACCAGCCGCTCGAGCACCGTCACGCCCGGCAGCAGGATTTTATGGGTAATCAGCCAAGCCACGGCCCGGTCGAAAAGCACCCCGGGCCGATCGGTCCCCGTCCAGCAGAGCGCGTAGAGCCAGCGCTGAAGCCGGAATCGGCCCGAGCGGTCGCTGAAGTCACAAAACCCGTACCGCCGCCGGATCTCGCTCACGTGCGCTTTGCGCGTCCGACCGTCGCAGTACTCGGTAAACGCGGTCAACTCCCGGATCCCCAATTGCTGGCCCACAAAGGCGATCACGCCTTTCGGGGTCTCGGAGGGCGTTTCGAGGAAAGTGCCGGGGAACCGGGCCGTGCAGAGCTGGACGGCAAACCCTAACCGGTTGTGATCGCCGCGGTGCGCGTGGATGAGGGCCCGATCGGCATCATCGAGGTGGAAGTAGCGCGCCAATTGATCCGGGGTCGGTTCCGCGTTGAAACGGCCGTGGGAGCGCCGCTGCAGGTCGTTGAGAAATTCGATGGGCATAACCCCGGAGGGTCCCTCAAGGGCATAGGAGTCGCAAAAGTGGTACGTTTTGCAAACGGTAGTCCAAAGGGCCTTTTCTGAGTGAAGGCGGCTTCGCAAAAGTGGCTCGCAAAAGCCAAGCCTTTTGCGAGGATTTTTGAAAAGTTTGTCCCGTTGAAGATGGGCTACGCGCGCGTTTCGAGCGTCGAACAGAACCTGGACCTGCAACTTCGAGCGCTGGAGAAAGCCGGCTGCAAAAAGATCTTCCGGGAGAAAGCCTCCGGCGCCAAACGCGAGCGGCCCCAATTTGAGCGGATGCTCGATCAGTTGCGGGCCGGCGACACGATCGTGGTCTGGAAACTCGACCGTTTGGCGCGTTCGACCCGTCACTTGTTGGAAACCATGGAAGCCATCCGTACGGCGAGCGCAAAGTTTCAGTCGCTCTCCGAGCCGTGGGCCGATACCACCACGCACGCGGGCAAAATGATCATGACGATTCTCGCGGGAATCGCGGAGTTTGAGCGCGACCCGATCCGCGAGCGGACCAGCGCTGGTAGGGAAGCGGCCCAGAAGCGCGGCGTGCGCTTCGGGCGGCCTCGCAAACTGAGCGTCGATCAGCAACGGCCGGCCCGACGGCTGGTTCTGGAAGGCAAAGCCGTTTCCGAGATGGGGTATGAGTAGCAAATGGCCGGAAAACCGGGGTAAGGGTTCTAACCACAATCCAGCCGAAAATCTTCGTTAAGGAGGATTCAACTTGGGTAAACGTTCGCTTTTTGCGAGCATTCGCAGAATAGCTACCTGGGCGGAGATCGCCCTAACGGGCGCGAGGAATCGGCTTCTGTGATCGTGATTCTTATTGACACCAAATAGTGCTAGGCATCCAGTTGCAGTATCGCTCAGGACCTTTAATCAAGGCGTTCCCTGTGTCCCGGCGACACAAGAAATCCCGCAGCAGGTCTGTAGGCGACAAACGATCCTAAACCCCCCGGGAGGAAATAATGAAAATACGCTTACTCGGTGCCCTAGTTGGATTGGCAATCAACTTTGCTGTGCCGACTTTTGCCCAGGAAAAAGAAACGGTCGATCCACAAATAGCCCAGCAGATTCGTGCGTTGAGTATCAAGTATGACGAGGCATTCAACAACAACGACGCGGCCGCCCTGGCTGCGCTCTACATGGAGGACGCGGTTGAGGTGACGGATACAGGCCCGATTTACGGTCGGGAGGCCATCGAGAAACATTTTGCAGACGTGTTCAAGCAAGTTCATGTCACCAACCATCTTGGCGAAGGCGATCAGTATTCCCCTCACATTATAGGCCCGGGCAATGAGATATGGGCGAATGGAGAATGGAGTCTGACTTTTCAAGGCAAGAGCGGCGGTCCTATACAAGCCAAGGGCTATTGGTCCGCGATTGATACTCGTGAGGGCGATACTTGGAAAATTCGGATGCTCACTTGGAACGTAACCCCACCGCCGCCTGCGCCTGCTCAGACGAAATAGACGACAAGAGGCGAGCCGGCGAGCAACCAATAGCATCCTGATCCGCGCGGTGACAGGTTAGAACCCAGGGCTCCGAGAGTAGAATGGGCTAAACATTGTATTGTCCATCTGCTATTACAACGCCTTAACAGAGGTTTTCGGTCGGATGGTTACCAAGCGGGTAGTCTAGTCTACGGTCTCTCAAATACGTGTGAAAAAGCAAGCGGGGACCCGAGGAACTCGACCTGCCAACGGGCGCCGAAGGCGTTCACCCGCGGGCGAAGCGGCAGGTGCCGCTCCGAATGCCGCGACGGTGGGCCAGGGGGGGGCGTGAGCCAAATCCGCATCGGCTACAGAGGAGGGGGAAGGCCCGCACGCCGAAGCGCCGCGACCAGTATATGTACCTTATGCATTAAGTGGAATTCATATGAAACAAATGCATACAGGGTTTAATGAGTGTACATGATTTTATTTAATCCTCTGATATTTTCATGCATTTTGGTTATGTAAAAGGCCGTCGTGGATTGTGCCCGTCGTTTGATCCCGGGCCTTAGGATTCAGTGGAGGAGGGAACCGGTCCCAAAGTCGCGCCCTCGGGGCTTATCTACCGTCAACCACCCCGAACCTGCAGACGCCGGTGGGGAGATCGTCAGCCCACGACCGCTTAATGGGAAAATGAGCCGAGTCCAGGGCGGCCCCTTTTGCTCGTGACGTGACGTCAGTCACGTACGTTTGCCGCAGCGTTTATCCGGACCGCGGCCCAGTCCGGGAATCGCAGCGCCCCCGGGCAAGCTCCCGGCCGGTGCATGCTGCGGTCGGGACAGTTGTCCCCAGACCCGGTCCGGTCGTGACGCGGCGTGACCGGGATGGTCATGCTCGAGAAATCAAAAGCCGGCTCCCGTTCCTTACACTGCTTCGGTTCAATCCGCGGTACAGCGGCGCGGATTACGCCGTTAACGCGTGGCGCTGTACGGATTGCTGGTATTTTTACGTCCTAATGGTATACTTCGCCGCCGCTCTCCACGAACTCCTGCGCCATTTCTTTTAGCCCCGCCTCAAGCGCTTCATCCGCGCTGATCTGTTTTTCGGCCGCATAGCGCCGGACGTCCTCGGTGATTTTCATCGAGCAGAAATGCGGTCCGCACATGGAACAGAAGTGGGCGGTTTTCGCCCCTTCCTGGGGCAGGGTGGCATCGTGATAAGCCCGCGCGGTGTCCGGGTCCAGGCTCAGGTTAAACTGGTCTTCCCACCGAAACTCAAACCGCGCTTTGCTGATGGCGTCATCCCGTACCTGTGACGACGGATGCCCTTTCGCGAGATCGGCCGCGTGAGCCGCGACTTTATAGGCGATCACGCCCTCCTTCACGTCGTCACGATCGGGTAGCCCAAGGTGCTCTTTGGGCGTCACATAGCAAAGCATCGCCGTGCCGTACCACCCGATCATGGCGGCGCCGATTGCGCTGGTGATGTGATCGTACCCCGGCGCGATGTCCGTGGTGAGCGGCCCCAGGGTGTAGAACGGCGCCTCGTGGCACCATTCCAATTGCTTTTCCATGTTTTCCCGAATCAGGTGCATCGGCACGTGACCCGGGCCTTCGTTCATCACCTGAACACCGTGGTCCCAAGCGCGGCGGGTGAGTTCGCCCTGCGTTTTCAGCTCGCCAAACTGCGCCTCGTCATTCGCATCATCGATCGAGCCCGGGCGCAAACCGTCCCCGATTGAGAAACTGACGTCGTACGCGGCCATGATCTCGCAAATCTCATCCCAGTGCGTGTAAAGAAAATTTTCCCGGTGATGGGCCAGGCACCACTTGGCCAGGATTGATCCCCCGCGCGACACGATTCCCGTCCGCCGCCGTGCGGTGAGGGGAATGTAACGGAGCAGCACGCCGGCGTGCACCGTGAAATAGTCGACCCCCTGTTCCGCCTGCTCGACAAGCGTGTCCCGATAGATCTCCCAGGTTAGCTCTTCCGCCCGGCCTCCAGCCTTTTCCAGGGCCTGGTAGATCGGCACGGTTCCGATCGGCACGGGGCTGTTCCGGATGATCCATTCCCGGGTGGCATGAATGTTCTTGCCTGTCGACAGGTCCATGACGGTGTCGGCGCCCCACTTGGTCGCCCACCGCATCTTCTCGACCTCCTCATCAATACTGGAGGCAACCGCTGAATTGCCGATATTTGCGTTGATTTTTACGAGAAATTGCCGCCCGATGATCATCGGCTCCGATTCAGGATGGTTGATGTTCGCCGGGATGATCGCACGGCCCCGGGCAACCTCGTCGCGGACGAATTCCGGGGTGATAACGGCTTTGCTCCCCCGGCCTCCATTCGACCCGTTTTTACCCGCCCCGCCACCTTCCGGCCGGGCTTGGCCAAGACTTTCCCGGATCGCGATGTACTCCATCTCCGGAGTGATGATGCCCCGGCGAGCATACCAGAGCTGGGTCACCGGATGCCCGGCCGAGGCGCGGAGCGTGGGTCGCTTCGCCCCCTGAAACAGCTGGATGCTCTGACGGCCGGGCTTGCTCCGGGCCCGCTCCGCATGGACGGCGCTGAGGTACCCGTCGTCCTCCGGCCGAGCCTCCCGTCCTTGCCACGCCTCGACGTCGCCCCGTTCCGTGATCCACCTCAGGCGCATCGGCGCCAGGCCGGCCTCAACGTTCGGTTGCTGGTCCGGGTCGCCCCACGGGCCGCTCGTATCATAGACGGGTATCGGCGGATTATCCTCAAGTGAGCCATCCGGCAGGCGCGTACGCGATTGGTCAATTTCACGCATCGCGACCCGCACGGAAGGGTGCAGATTTCCCGGAACGTAAACGCGACGGCTGTTTGGGAAGAAACTCTCGGTGGTCATAGCAAATGTTTGCAAGGCCACCTTTGCTCCCTTCGCCGGTATTATCCGGATCAGGTCGTGAGGGTCCCCGGGCGTCTCCCGCCAAGGATCTCAGCCAAAGGCTCCCCTGCAGTTCTTCCTACGTAACGCGAAGGCAGGGTGGGTGCAAGCGGGGATCGCCTGCAGCCGCGATTTGGTGACCGCTATCCGGTGGTACGCAACCCGCTGGCGATCGCGTTGGTGCAGACCAGCAGTTCGGTCAGGAGTTCATCGGCTGCTGCTTCCTGGTCCTGGCCGTCGCGGGCAGCCCGCCAAAGCCCCAGCAGCTCCACCTGCTGCACGTGCAGCGCGAGCAACGCATCGGCCCGGACCTGGTGCGTCATGTTGAAGCGCGGCCGCCGTTTGGTGAGGTCCTCCTCAAACAGTTCTTCCAACGTCCGGTGCGACAGGTCGAACTCCGACAGGATGAATGTAAAAACGTCTTTTACTTCTTCAGTATCAGGGCACAACGTCGCGTAACGCTCCATGATTGAGCGTTCCGCGCTGAACAGGTTGGTCTCGGCGTTGGTAATGACGAAGCGCAGGAAAGGGGATGACCGCTGCACCTTGCGGAGGTGCGCATAGCCTTCCGGCCACTCAGCTTTCAGCCACGTCAGGGCCGACCCGAGGCCGAACCAGCCGGGCAGGTAATAGCGCGACTGGGTCCAGCTGAACACCCAGGGAATCGCACGCAGATCCGCGAGGGATCGCCGGCCGCTCCGGCGGCTCGGGCGCGAGCCGATCCGGCTGAGCTCCAGCGCGTCGATCGGCGTGGCGGTCCGGAAGAAATCCATAAACCCGGGATGCGCCAGCAACGCCCGGTAGGCGTCCCGGCTCTTCGCCGACAGTTCAGACATCAGGCCCGCAGCGTCATCCGCCGGCTCGGGACGTTTATCCTGCAGGACGGTGATGCCCGTGACGCCGGCCAGGAGCAGCTCCAGATTATACGTCGCCGCGATTGGGTTCGCGTATTTCTGAGCGATCGTTTCACCTTGTTCGGTCAGGCGGATGTCGCCCCGCACCGATTGGTGAGGTAATGCTTCGAGGAACCGGTGGGTCGGCCCGGCGCCACGGCTGATC
>Ga0213876_10001802_pt1 | contig 12976 bp, 9 predicted proteins | sample BarmaccomBMRX_R9_FD_160113 | JGI IMG/M metagenome (GOLD analysis project Ga0213876, IMG submission 160113) | Root-associated microbial communities from Barbacenia macrantha in rupestrian grasslands, the National Park of Serra do Cipo, Brazil - RX_R9 | ecosystem: Host-associated > Plants > Roots...
AATATCGCCTATGGCGAAAGCCCGGCGGAGGTGCTCGATTTTTTTCCGACGGATCGAGCCAAGGCACCGACTTGCATCTTCGTGCATGGCGGGGCCTGGAGGCTTCTCACCAAGGACGAGTCCGCCTTTGCGGCCAAGGTGTTCGTCGAAGGCGGCGTGAATTTCGTCGCCATCAACTTCGCCTGTCTTCCCGAGGTGCGCCTGCCCGAGATGGTGGCTCAGGTGCAGCGCGCCACCCGCTTCGTGCATCGCCGCGCCGAGAGTTTCGGTGCTGATCCGGGCCGGCTCTTCATGCTGGGCCATTCCTCGGGCGCGCATCTGGTCGCCGCGGCGCTCACGCAAGGTGCGGATGCGCTCGGCAAAGGGCGGAGCGCGATCGTGCGCGGGGCGCTTTGCGCGAGCGGCTCTTACGATCTTGAGCCCGTGATGTTGAGCCATCGCGGAAGCTATCTCGATCTCGACGCCGCCGAGGCGATGGAGTTCAGCCCTTTGCACCACCTTCATGGTCTCGGCGCTTCGATCAAGGTCGCTTACGGGGAGCACGAGACGCCCGAGTTCCAGCGGCAGGCAAAGCGCTTCGCCGAAGCTCTTTCTGCCGTCGGCCGACTCGACGGACTGCTCATCGGCCAGCGCCTCAACCATTTCGAGATCAGCACCACTTTGGCCGAGCCCGACGGCCTTCTCGCCCGCGCCGCGCTCGAGATGATCAATGGGGCCGATTGATTCGGGGCGGACGGGGAGACGATGTTCAGACGATGCCGAAGAAATATTCCGTTGTGAGGGCGATCACTTCGGTTTATCGACTCTAATTTCTGTTGGTCTATCTTGTCGTTACCGCGCGCCGGGATGAGCGCCTTGCAGCGGCGACGGATAGAAGTCGGTCCAGTTCGACGCTCTCCTCTCCCAATTCGCAGGCTTCGTCTTTACAAGACCCAATGCTCCAAAACAGAGAATGCGAACGATGAAGATATCCAGCTGCGCCGCAAGCCTGCTCGTCGTGGCAGGGCTCGGCCTTGCCGGCGCATCAACGCCTGCTCTCGCCGGGAAGACCCTCGACGCCGTGCGCCAGCGAGGTGAGATCGTTTGCGGGGTCAGCACAGGGATCGGCGGCTTCTCCATCGTCGACAGCAAAGGCGAATGGACGGGCTTGACGACTGATTTCTGCCGTGCCGTCGCCGCTGCCGCGTTGGGCGACACCGGCAAGGTGAAGTTTGTGCCCTTGACCCCGCAGCAACGTTTCACTGCGCTCCAGTCGGGCGATATCGATCTTCTGGCGACCCTCGCCACCTGGACACTGACGCGCGACGCTTCGCTCGGGCTCCTCTATGCCGGCGTCTATTTCTATGATGGCCAGGGATTTTTGGTGCCCGCATCACTCGGCGTGAAGAACGCGCGCGAGCTCGATGGCGCGTCCGTATGCACCGCATCCGGGACGACAAGCGAGCTCAACCTCGCGGATTATTTTCACGCCAACAAGCTTGCCTTCAAACCCGTTGTCTTCGATTCGCAAAACGAAGCACGCGCCGCTTTTTTCAACGGCCGCTGCCAGGCGCTCTCGGCGGATGTGTCTTATCTTTCCTCCGTGCGTGCTTCCGATGCACAAGCGCCCAGCGATTTCGCGATCCTTCCCGAGCTCATCTCGAAGGAGCCGTTGGGTCCGTTGGTGGCGCGCGACGATCTCGAATGGTTCAGCATCGTGAAATGGACGCTTTACGTCCTGGTGGAAGCCGAGGAGAAGGGCATCACAAGCGCCAATCTCGACGAGATGAAGAAGAGCGCCGATCCTTCGATTCAAAGGCTCCTGGGCCTCAATGGCGAACTCGGCGCCAAGCTCGGCCTCGACGCCGAGTTCGGCTACCGGGTCATCAAGAAGGTCGGCAATTACGGCGAGATGTTCGAACGTAATCTCGGCCCGAGGACTCCGCTGCGGCTCGAGCGCAATCTCAATGATCTGTGGACGCGCGGCGGACTGATGTACGCCATGCCGGCGAGGTGAACGAGGACGCGGCGAAGGAAGCGCTTCGAGCCTACCGCATGGCGCCGCCCCATACACTGGCCGCGAAAGGCGGGCGCGCCGCCTCTTGCCGCGATCTCCTGCTTCAAGCGACGATCTTTGGCCTCGTGATCGCGATTGCGGGATTCCTCGCGGCCAACCTCGCCGGCAATCTCTCCGCGCGCTCGATACGAACCGGATTTGCATTCCTCGACAGCGCGGCCGGTTTCGAGATCGGCGAGAGCTTTGTCGCCTATGATGGGCATTCGACCTACGCAAAAGCGCTTTTCGTCGGCCTCCTCAACACCTTGGCGGTGAGCGCTGGCGGGATCCTCCTCTCCACGGTGATGGGCGCGGGCATCGGCCTTGGGCGCCTTTCACGCAACCCACTCGTCGCTCCTTTGGCCGGCCTCTACGTGGAGGCGATCCGCAACGTGCCGCTGCTGCTCCAGCTTTACTTTTGGTATGCGCTTCTCACCGAGCTTCTGCCGCACGATGGCACCGCGCCCGCGCTTCTCCCCGGCTTCTACCTCGCAAAGAGCGGGCTGCATTTCCCCGTGCTTGGCGAGAGTTCGCGCGCGCCGTTGATGACGCTCGGCGCCGGGTTCGTCGCAGCGACGGCGTTGCACTACTTCGCGAAACACCGGCAGGCGCGAACGGGAATACGGTTTCCCGCATGGCTCGCCTTGGCGCTCGCGCTTCTGCCAGCTTCTCTCCTGCTCGCCCGGATGCTCGCAACCGTCCCGCTCGATCTGCCGATCCAGCGACGCTTCGGCTTCGTCGGCGGGGGCACGCTCACGCCCGAGCTCACGGCGCTCCTCTTGGGCCTGTCGCTCTACAACGCCGCCTTCATCGGAGAGATATTGCGCGGCGCTGTGAGGTCGGTCGCTCCCGGACAAAGCGAGGCCGCAGCGGCGCTCGGCCTGCGGACGGGACACAAGCTTCGCTTCGTCGTCCTGCCGCAAGCCTTGCGCGTGGCGGTGCCGCCGCTCGCGAGCCAATATCTCAATGTTGCGAAGAACAGCTCGCTTGCCGTCGCCATCGGCTACCCGGATCTCATGTCGGTCGGCAACACCATCGTGAACCAAACGGGGCAGGCGCTCGAGGTGATCTCGATGGTGATGGCGGCGTATCTCACCCTATCTCTTTCGATCTCCGCATTCATGAATTGGTACAACGCTCGGCTCGAGGCTTGGTCGACGTCGTGATGCGCGCGTTTGCAGGACTGTGGCGACGTTTTTTCGGCAGCCTCGGCAACAGCCTTTTGACCTTGGCCGTGCTGGCGTTCGGCGTGCTTTTGCTTCCGCCACTCCTGCGCTGGGCAGTGATCGATGCGAGCTTCACCGCAAGGACGCCGCTCGAATGCCGGGCGGCCGGCGGAGCCTGCTGGGCCATCGTGCACGAGAAATATCGCCTCATTCTTTTCGGGCGTTTCCCCTACGCCGAAGAGTGGCGGCCGCTCGCCGCCATGCTCCTCATCGTCGGTCTGATCGGAAGTGCATGCGGCGGCCTCATTCCGCGACGCGCGCTTCATCTCGCCGGGCTCCTCGGGGCAGCCGCCGTCGCCTTGTTGATGTGGGGCGGGGTCTTCGGGCTCGCTCACGTCGAAAGCACGAACTGGGGCGGCTTGCCGCTCACCCTCATCCTTTCCGTTTCGGGAATGACGATGGCCTTTCCGCTCGCCGTGGCGCTTGCGCTCGGCCGCCGGTCACGGCTGCAGCTCGTGAGCGCCTTGTGCATCGCCTTCATCGAGCTACTGCGCGGCGTTCCGCTGGTGAGCCTCCTGTTCATGGCATCCTTCATGCTGCCGCTCTTTATGCCCGGCCATGTGCAGATCGACGAACTCCTGCGGGCGCTCATTGCCATTGTGCTCTTCAGTTCCGCCTATCTCGCCGAGGCCATTCGCGGCGGCTTGCAAGGGGTGCCCGCAACGCAAGAGGAGGCGGCCCGCTCGCTCGGGCTCAGTCGCACGCGCACGACTTTTCTCGTGGTGTTGCCGCAAGCGCTGCGTAGCGCCATCCCGGGCATGGTGAATGTCTTCATCGCCCTGTTCAAGGATACTTCGCTCGTCGGCATCGTGGGCTTGATGGACCTTTTGCTCGCGACCAAGCAGGCCTTGGGCGACCCGGCATGGAGGAGCTTCGCGCTCGAGGCCTATCTCTTCGTGGCCGCGCTCTATTTCGGCCCTTGCTATTTCATGTCGCGCTACAGCCAGGCGCTCGAACACAAGCTCGGCCTGGGCGACGCATGAAACTTGAGGGGAGGACAGCTCGTGCGCGTCTGGGGAATGGTTGATCCCGCTTTTTGGGATTGCACCTCGACCGCAAGCCGAGCCATTCTAACTGCGTCGCTGGAGGCTAATCAGTCGTGAATGAGCCAAGGCCGATCAACGCCGCGACCATCGCGGAAGCGGAGCGGGTTCTCGGCGTCGATTACTCGGACGCCGAGCGCTTGCAGATGGTCGACAACATCGCCGGCCAGATCGAGCTCGCGCTCAAGCGGCGCGCGACACCGTTGCCGCAAGGGTCGGCGCCCGCCACCCGGTTCGATCCGAGACTTCCCGGCTGGAAGCCGATCGACGGCGAAATCTTTCGACCTGGCGATGGCCCCTCTCCGCCCTTTCCGGCAAGCGATGCGGACATCGCCTTTGCGCCCGTCACGCAGCTTGCGCGCTGGATCCGCAACGGCGAGCTTTCCTCGCTGCGGCTGACTGAGATTTATCTCGAACGGATCGCGCGGCTCGGCGAGAAGCTCAAATGCATTGCCGTGGCGACGCCGGAGCTCGCGCGAACGCAAGCCCGGCGCGCCGACAAGCTTATCGCGGAGGGCATCTATCTCGGCCCTCTGCACGGCATTCCTTGGGGGGCCAAGGATCTTCTCGACACTTCCGGCATTGCGACCGGCTGGGGCGCCGAGCCCTATCGCGGGCGCGTACCCAGGAGCGATGCGGCCGTCGTGAAGAAGCTCGCCGAGGCCGGCGCGGTGCTCGTCGCAAAGACGACGCTGGGTGCGCTCGCATATGGCGACATCTGGTACGAGGGCCGTACCCGCAACCCTTGGAATCTGGATGAAGGATCGAGCGGCTCGAGCGCCGGCTCCGGCTCGGCGACGGCCGCCGGGCTTGTCGGCTTCAGCATCGGCACCGAAACGCTCGGCTCCATCGTCGCTCCCTCGATCCGCTGCGGCACGACCGGCTTGCGGCCGACTTTCGGGCGCGTCTCGCGCGTCGGCGCCATGGCGCTGTGCTGGAGCCTCGACAAGATCGGGCCGATGTGTCGAACGGTCGAGGACACCGCGCTCGTCATGGCCGCGATCAACGGCTTCGACGAGGGGGACCCCTCGTCGATCGCGGCGCCCTTCGGCTTTGACGCGTCCTTGCCGGTAAAAGGGTTGCGTCTCGGGTATTTCCCGAAGGACCTCGCCTTGCCGGAGGCCGACGAGCTCGATCGCGCAGCGATCGAAAGCGCGCGGCGCCTTGGGCTCGAGCTCGTCCCCTTGGAGCGGCCGGACCTTCCTTACGATGCTCTCATGAATGTCCTTTTTGCCGAGGCGGCCGCCGCTTTCGAAGAGCTCACGCTCGAGAACCGGGACGACGAGCTTGCCTGGCAGGAGCCGGGGTCTTGGCCCAACACGTTTCGCAAGGCCCGCTTCCTCTCCGCCGTCGATCACATCCAGCTCGACCGCTTGCGCCGGCGCGTGATGCAGGACATGGATGCGGCTTTCGGCAAGGTCGATGCGATGATCGGCCCGTGTCTCGCAGGCCCTATGCTGACCATCACCAATTTCACCGGACATCCGTCACTGGTGATGCGTTCCGGATTTCGCCAATCCGAAACACGCGGCCCCTTGTCGCTGGCGCGAGCGCGCATCGAGCAAGGCGCGCCGACCAAGGGACCGACTTTCACGGTGCCGCATGCGATCTGCCTCTATGGCCGTCTCTTCGACGAAGGCACGATCCTGCGCATCGGCAAGGCGCTCGAGAAGGAATTCGCGGTTTGGGATCGCCGACCGCCGCTGGCATAGCGGGATCGGCCAATCAAGGGAGGGAGGAGATGTCGAAATATCTTTGCCGATCGCGCATGGTGCGGACGCTCTGCGCGTGCCTTCTGGCGACCGTCCTGTCGGCCGGCGCCTTCGCGCCGCGCGCGTTCGCCCAGACGCCGAAGAACGTTCTCGTCATCGGCCATGTGGCGGAGCTGCAGACGCTCGATCTGGCGCAATCAGTGACGATCAGCGACTTCCGCATCCTCTCGAACATGTATGAAGGCTTGCTGCATTACAAGGATGGCAGCCTCGAGGTCGAGCCGGGGCTCGCCACCTCATGGACGGTGAGCCCCGACGGAAAGACCTACACGTTCAAGCTGCGCGAGGGCGTGAAATTCCACGACGGCACCCCCTTCAATGCGGAGGCGGTCAAGTTCGACCTCGATCGCGTGACGGACAAGAACCATCCTTACTACAACACGGGGCCCTTTCCGTTCGTCTTCCTCCTCGGGCCGATCGAGAGGACCGAGGTCGTGGACCCGATGACCGTCGCCATTCATCTGAGCGTGCCTTACGCGCCCATGCTCACCATGCTGGCGAGCGCGGTCGGGGGTCTTGCCGGCGTCTCTCCCGCCGCCGTGATGAAATACGGCAAGGAGTTCAGCCGGCACGGCGGAGGCACGGGCCCGTTCAAGTTCAAGCTCTGGGAGAGCAGCCAGCGCTTCGTGCTCGAGGCCAACAAGGAATATTGGGGCGGCGCGCCGAAGCTCGACGGCCTCGTCTTCCGGCCCATCATCGACGAGAACGCGCGCGTGAGCGAGATGCTCTCCGGCGGCACGGATCTCACCATCGAGGTCCCGCCCGACAATGTCGCGAATTTCAAGGACGCTTCGAAGTTCACGTACTACGAGCAGCCGGGCCCGCATCTGTGGTATCTTTTGCTCAACACGAAGGAGAAGCCGTTCGACGACAAGCGCGTCCGGCAGGCGGCGAATTACGCGATCAACAAGGAGGCGATGGTCAACCAGATCCTCAAGGGCACGGCGACGGTCGCGGCCGGACCGACGCCAGCGGCCTTCAGCTGGGCCCATGACAATGATCTGAAGCCCTATCCTTACGACCCCGCCAAGGCGAAGGCGCTGCTTGCCGAGGCAGGCTATCCCAATGGGGTCGACGTGACGTTCTACGTCACCGAGAGCGGCTCCGGCATGCTCTCTCCGATCCTGATGGGCACCGCGATCCAGGCGGATCTTCAGGCCGTCGGCATTCGCGCCAAGATCGAGACCTATGAGTGGAACACCTTCCTCGGAAAGATCATCCCGGGAATGGAAGGCAAGGCGCAGATCGCCGAGCTGTCCTTCATGACGCAGGATCCCGACATGCACCCGGCGCTCGCGTTGCGCACCGGAGGCGCGGTCAATTCCGGCCGCTACTCCAACCCTAAGGTTGATGAGCTCATCGATGCCGGGCGCGCCGAATCCGATCCTGCGAAACGCGCCGCAATCTACAAGCAGCTACAGGATATCGTTGCCGATGACGCGCCCTGGGTGTTCATCGCCAATTGGAAGCAGAATGCCGTGTCCTCGGCTTCGGTGAAGGGCTTCGAGCTGCATCCGTCCTTCACGACACGTTTTTACAAGGTCTACAAGGAATAGGGGCGCCGCCATCGGCGAGAGGTTGCGTTGGGCGTTTATATCATGCGTCGCTTGCTGCTCATGGTGCCGGTGCTTTTCGGCGTCACCGTCATCGTGTTCCTCGTCATCTCTCTCATCCCCGGCGATCCGGCGAAAGCGATCCTCGGCACTTTCGCCACGCCGGAAAACATCGCCAGGGTCAATCATGACCTTGGCCTCGATCGCGCCTTGCCGATCCAGTATTTCATTTGGCTCGGCAATCTGCTGCACGGCGATTTCGGGCGCTCCTACATCTTGCACCGTCCGGTCCTCGACGAGGTGCTCGATCGCCTCTTCCCGACGCTCTTGCTGGCCGGGGCCGCGCTCGTGCTCTCGAGCGCTGTCGGCCTTTCGCTCGGGATCATCGCCGCGATCCGGCAGAATGGCTGGCAGGACAAGCTGATCACGGTCGCGGTCCTCGTCGGCATCTCGACACCCTCGTTCTGGCTCGGCATCCTCCTGATCTTCTGGTTCGGGGTGCGGCTTTCGATCCTGCCGGTGGGCGGCATGGAGGAAATGTTCGGCGGAGGCGGCGCGCTCGACATCGCGCGCCATCTGGTGCTTCCGGCGGTGGCGCTCGCCGCGGTGGCGGGCGCCGTGCTCGTGCGCCTCACGCGCGGCAGCATGCTCGAGGTGATGCGCCAGGACTATATTCGCACGGCGCGCGCCAAAGGACTTTCGGAGTCGAGCGTGATCTTCAAGCATGCCTTCCGCAATGCGCTCGTCAATGTCATCCCGATCATCGGGCTCGAAGCGGGCTTCGTGCTGGGCGGCGCCGTCTATATCGAGACGGTGTTTCAATGGCCCGGCATCGGCCGCATGCTGGTCAATGCGATCTCGACGCGAGACATTCTCCTCGTTCAAGGCGGGGTGCTCATCGTCGCGGGCGCCTATGTGGTCATCAATCTCCTGACCGACATCGCTCAAAGCGTTCTCGACCCGCGGATCAGCCGGGCATGACGCTCACCTCGCCGAAAATCGATGCGAAGGCCGCAAGCCCCATGGCGGCGGCATCGGCCGCCGCCGTCGTGAAGAGCGGGCGCCCCAGCGCTTGGCGGCGCTTGACGTCGAACTCGGTTGCGAGCTTCGGCCTCGCGCTTCTGGCGATCATCGTCCTTGTCGCGCTCTGCGCACCAATCCTTCCGCTTGCCGATCCCAACATCACCGATGTGGCGCATCGTCTCGCGCCGCCTTTCGGCGCCGGGCATCTTCTCGGCACCGATCAAGTCGGACGGGACATTCTTTCGCGCCTGATCTGGGGAACGCGCGTGAGCCTTGCGGTCGGGGTCGCGGCGGCGTTCATGGCCGCCCTCATCGGCTCCGCCATCGGCCTGTTCGCGGCGTTCTACGGCAAGCTTGCCGACATGCTGCTCATGCGCGGCATCGATATGCTGATGGCGTTTCCCTATCTCCTGCTCGCGCTCGCCATCGTCGCGGCACTCGGTCCCGGGCTTCTCAACGCCATGGTCGCGATCATCATCGTGAACATCCCGTTCTTCGCGCGAGCCGTGCGCGGGGCCACGCTCGCCGTGGTGCGCGCCGATTTCATGGCGGCGGCGCGGCTTTCCGGATTGAGCGATCTCAAGATCGTCGGGAGCGAGCTTTTTCCCAACGTGCTGCCGACGATCGTCATCACCCTCTCGACCACCATCGGCTGGATGATTCTCGAGACGGCGGGTTTGAGCTTCCTCGGGCTCGGTGCGCAGCCGCCGCAGGCGGATCTCGGCGGCATGCTCGGCGACGGACGAAATCTCATTCAGGTGGCCCCGCATGTCGCGACCATTCCGGGCATCGTGATTCTCCTCCTCGCCATCGGCATCAATCTCGTGGGCGACGGCTTGCGCGACGTGCTCGATCCGAAGCTGAAATCGGGTGGGCTCGCCCGCGCGCTCGCCAAGACGGATGCCGCGTCCGCGGAGGAACGCAAACGAAAGCTTGCACCGCAGGCGCAACCTTCAGCGGTTCAAGCGCCCCTCGCGTTGCGGTCACTCGAGACGCATTTCCTTGTCGGCGAGGAAGTCTATCGCGCGGTGGGCGGCGTCGATCTCGAGGTGAAGCCGGGCGAGGCCGTCGGGCTCGTCGGCGAGTCGGGCTCGGGCAAGACGGTGACGGCACTATCTATTCTCGGCCTCGTGGCTACGCCACCCGGCCGCATCGTCGGTGGCGTGATCGCCCATCACGGAGAGGATCTCGTGGGCGCGCCGCTCGCCAGGCTGCAGGCGATCCGCGGCAATCGTATCGCTTACGTTTTCCAGGACCCCTTGACCACGCTCAATCCGCTCATCCCGATCGGGGAGCAGATCGCGGAAGGCATAAGGCGGCACCAAGGGCTCTCTCGCGCCGAGGCGATGCGTCGCGCAGTGGCGTTGCTCGAGGCGGTGCGAATTCCCGATGCAGCGCGACGCGCCGGCGCCTATCCGCATGAGCTCTCCGGCGGTCAGCGACAGCGGGTCGGCATCGCCATGGCGCTCGCCAACGATCCTGAGATCATCGTGGCCGACGAGCCGACGACGGCGCTCGACGTGACCACTCAGGCGCAGATCCTGCGCCTCCTCAACGAGCTTCGGCGCGAGCGCGGCGCGGCGCTCGTCTTCATCAGCCATGATGTCGGGGTGATCGCCGAGCTCTGCGACACGGTGAACGTCATGTACGGCGGGCGCATCGTCGAAAGCGGGCCCGTGGACGTCGTGCTCGGCGCGCCGCGACACCCCTACACGCAACGTTTGCTGGCCTGCGTGCCGGAGCTCGGTCGCGCCGAGCGCCGCATCGATCCGATTCCCGGGCTGCCTCCGCCGACCAATGCTTTGCCGCCCGGCTGTGCCTTCGCGCCGCGCTGCCGACTTGCCGATGCGAGATGCACGCTGGGCGAGATCGAGCTCGAACCAGTCGGCGAAAACCACATGGTGCGCTGCGCGCATGTGGAGCTCACCGCGGCATGAGCGAAATCATTCTCGAGGCTCGCGACGTGGTGCGGGAATATGGCGGGTCCGCAAGGGGCGCGCTTGCAGTTGGCAAGACGGATCCTCTTGCGGCGCGTCACGGCCTCCGCCGTTTGCGGGATCGGACGGCCGGGTTTTTCGGAATGGCGGCGGCGCCGTTACGTGCGGTCGATGGCGTTTCGCTCGAGGTCCGGCGCGGGCGCACGCTCGGGATCGTCGGGGAATCAGGCTGCGGCAAATCGACTTTGGCGCGGATGATGGTCGGTCTCCTGCCGCTGACCTCCGGCAGCGTCAAGCTCGACGGAAGCTCGGTGGAGGAACTGGCGCGCAAGGACCGCCAAGCGCTCCATCGCAAGGTGCAGATGGTCTTTCAGGATCCGCTCGGCTCCTTGAACCCGCGCAAGACCGTGCGCGCCATTCTCGAAGCCCCGCTCAAGGCGCTGCACGGCATGGAGCAGAGGGCGCGCCGCGAACGGGTGGCCGAGCTCATGGGCCTCGTGAGCCTGCGCGCCGAGTTCACCGAACGCTACCCGCATGAGTTCTCGGGCGGCCAGGCGCAGCGGATCGGCATCGCGCGTGCGCTCGCGGCAAATCCCGAGCTCATTATCCTCGACGAGCCGGTTTCGGCACTTGACGTCTCGGTCCAGGCACAAGTGCTCAGCCTGCTTGCCGACCTGCAAGCGCGCCTCGATCTGACTTTTGTGTTCATCTCCCATGATCTTGCCGTCGTCGAGACGATCGCTGACGAAGTGGTGGTCATGTATCTCGGCCGCATCGTGGAGCGTGGCGCGCGGGCCAGAATTTTTGCCGATCCGCAACATGAGTATACGCGTCTTCTCCTGTCCTCCGTGCCGGGAAGAGGTCGCGCGCGACCCGGTGGATCTGGGATGCGTGCGTCATTCCCGACCGAGCGGGAGGGGGTGTCATTCCCGGCCGAGCGCGCTGAAGGCGCGCGAGGGGAAGGGAACCCATAACCCCGCCGTCCTGGACCCCCTTCCCGAGGCTCGCGTTGCGAGCCTCGCCGGGGGTGACACGGTGGGTGAGGGAGGGCTCGTGCCATTCCCGACCGAGCGGGAGGGGGTGTCATTCCCGGCCGAGCGGCCGAAGGCCGCGAACCCATAATCCCGCCGTCCTGGACCCTCTTCCCGAGGCTCGCGTTGCGAGCCTCGCCGGGGGTGACACGGTGGGTGAGGGAGGGCTCGTGCCATTCCCGGCTGAGCGCGAGGAGGTGTCATTCCCGACCGAGCGGCCGAAGGCCGCGAGGGGAAGGGAACCCATAGTCCCGCCGTCTTGGACCCCCTTCCCGAGGCTCGCGTTGCGAGCCTCGCCGGGGGTGACACGGTGGGTGAGGGAGGGCTCGTGCCATTCTCAGGCGATCGCGAGGGGGTGTCATTCCCGGCCGAGCGGCCGAAGGCCGCGAGGGGAAGGGAACCCATCTTTCACGCATCGCTTCCTGGACCCCCTTCCCGAGGCACGCGTTGCGAGCCTCGCCGGGGGTGACACGGTGGGTGAGGGAGGGCTCGTGCCATTCTCAGGCGATCGCGAGGAGGTGTCATTCCCGACCGAGCGGCCGAAGGCCGCGAAGGGGAAGGGAACCCATAATCCCGCCGTCTTGGACCCCCTTCCCGAGGCTCGCGTTGCGAGCCTCGCCGGGGGTGACACGGTGGATGTGGGACGGCTCGTGCCATTCCCGGCCGAGCGGGAGGGGTGTCATTCCCGGCCGAGCGGCCGAAGGCCGCGAGGGGAAGGGAACCCATCTTTCACGCATCGCTTCCTGGACCCCCTTCCCGAGGCTCGCGTTGCGAGCCCCGCCGGGGGTGACACGGTGGGTGAGGGAGGGCTCGCGTCGTCCGGGAGCGCGCCAGGAAGTGGAACATGATCTCGACAATAAAACGGGAAGATGGGGCAACGATCAGCCGCAATCGACCTTCACCCCATGTATTGAGATCATCTTCAGGAGCGTAGATGTAGTTGCATCTATCTTCCACCTAGGCTATTCACGTGGCGGACCGCTCTGGCGCGGTGCCATTTCCGCTCTGGAAAGCCGAATTCATGGCAATGCAGTACAATTCTTGGGAATAAATCCTGCGATGCGCGAGTCTATGGAATCTGAATTCGCTGGATGAGGTGCCGGCTGCAAAGCAGGCGCGAAATCGAAACGGATGCTCAAGGAGATCGACGTGACGGAGACCAGCTATTATCTCGCCTTCTCGACCTTCAACCTTCTGTTACTCCTTACCACGTCCGTTGTTCTCTCCAATCTCTACGCCAAAGCGAGCCAGTTGACACAAAACACGGTGCTGCTGACGGAGGTCGCGGACCAGATGGCACGTATCGATCGGCATTCGGCAAGCGCGGTCGCGCTTATCGCGCGCGAGATCTCATCC